>ERZ650309.481-NODE-481-length-19742-cov-3.848834_pt1 | contig 19742 bp, 20 predicted proteins | sample MGYA00376245_ERZ650309 | MGnify/ENA primary metagenome ERZ650309 (study PRJEB26733, sample SAMN07839294) | wastewater metagenome | biome: urban; feature: wastewater treatment plant; material: waste water | place: USA: North Carolina | collected 2016-04-26 ...
TGATGACTTCTCGCAATATGCTCCATTCGTATCGGTGTATGCTTTAAATGCGATGGGTGTGAAAGGAGAACATGCTTTTGCCGACAGAACGATTATTCTGTCAACTGCTTATCTTATAATGGGAATTACAGTGAACAGTATTAAGTCGACTACCCGTGAACTCAGACCGGATGGTAGTTCTGCAAATTCGTTCCCATCAGGTCATACTGCTACTGCATTTATGGGTGCAGAATTTTTATATCAGGAATACAAAAATCAATCGGAATGGATTGGTGTAGCAGGATACCTTACTGCCACAGCAACCGGAGTTTTCAGAATGTATAACAACCGCCACTGGCTTAACGACATTGCAGCAGGTGCAGGTATCGGCATACTGAGTACTAAATTGTCGTATTGGTTGTATCCACGAATAAAATCTAAAAAAGAAAATAATATTCTGGGTTCGCAAGGACTAATATTGCCCACCTTGAGTGATAATCATTTTGGAGTTAACTTATTAGTTCAATTTTAATTTCTAAATTTAGTTCTTTCTGTAAAATACTTATATAACGATGAAGCCTTATCGCATAAACTTAAAAAAAACAGTTTGTTTAATTGTTCTTGGAACACTGATGGCTTCACCCAAAACGTCCACTGCTCAAAAAAATTATAATAACTCTGAAAATCAAAATTACAAGGTGAAAGATTGTCGTTTTGCCTGCATGATCTCTCCAATTGCCCTAATAGCAGGAAGCTACTCCAAATTCAAATTGAGAATTCAGGGAGCCACAAAAAAACGTTTGGTTTTTGGTACCGATCTCAAATTATTTTTCAACTCCTATACAGGATTCCAGATCAACCCATTCATTAAGTACTTCATGACTGAAGATAATTCGAAAGGGGTCTATTTATATGGATCGGGATTGTATGGCATGAACAAGAAGTTGCCTTCTGACAAGACAAAAAACTACAGTTGTTATGGCGCAGGCTTAGGTATTGGAATTCAGATTTTATTGGGTAAACAAAAAAACGGACTCTTCGACATTGGAATGGGAATAAAATATGTCGCCACCGATGCAGCCCTCGACATCAATCATGTTCCAAACAGCTATGATGACTTTTTTATTATTGGCCCCGCAGCTATCTTCGACAGCAACCTGAGTATTGGATTCAGATTCTGATAAAAATTTCTGCTTGAAGTTAATGATTACCGGTCACTTTCTTTCAAAGATGATAAACAGCTCTCTTTCCGCCCGGGGTTTGATCGAATTATGACACACTTCACAGACCCTGAAAATAAACCATGGCTCAAAATACTTAAGATACTCCTCTTTCGTACCACCGAATGGAGGACCTCCTTCAAAATGAGTATTAAAGAGCACACCCACCAACTTCCCGCCGGGCTTAATTACCTCCGACATCTTTCTTGCATATTCGGGGCGCATTGCCGGATCCAATGCACAGAAAAATGTTTGCTCTACCACCAAATCAAATTGACCTTTAAGTTCAAAGAAATCTGATTGCACTAAATGTGAATCGGGAAAACCCGGCACACGTCTTTTCAGATCCTCAAGAGGATGTCGTGCCAGATCTACAACTGTAACATTTGTAAAACCGTTTTCAAAAAGGTAGGCTGCTTCATAGGCATTCCCGGCACCGGGTATTAATATGGCCTTGGTCTTATCAGTAATCTGATTAAAATATTCCTTCAATGGAGTGGTGATCTCACCTACATCCCAACCGGTTTGGTTTCCGGCATATCTGTTTTCCCAATAAGCTTTATCTAAAGAAGATTTTTGTTGATTCATGACTTTAGTTTTAATAAGGCTATATTCTCAACATGTGCCGTGTGTGGAAACATGTCGACCGGCTGTAATTTCAAAACCTCATATTTTTCAGAGAGCAGCAATAAGTCCCTGGCCTGTGTAGAAGGATTGCAGCTCACATAAACCACTTTAGGGGCTCCCGAATTTAAAATACATCTGATCACATCCTCATGCATTCCTGCACGGGGCGGATCGGTAATGATCACATCTGGCTTCCCATGAGTTTTCATAAACGATTCAGTGAATACATCTTTCATATCACCTGCAAAAAACTTCATGTTGTGAATGTTGTTCAACTTTGCGTTGTAATTGGCATCATCAATTGCTTCCTGAACATATTCAATGCCGATGACCTTCGATGCTTTAGCGGCAACAAATGATGCGATGGAGCCTGTTCCTGTATATAAATCATACACAACTTCACTGCCGGTGAGACTTGCAAATTCACGGGTAAGCCGGTATAACAACAAGGCCTGCTTTGAATTGGTCTGAAAAAATGATTTGGGGCCTATGATGAATTTTAAATCTTCGAGTGCTTCTATAATAAATGGCCTGCCGTGGTATACAATTGTTTCCTGATCAAAAATGGTATCATTCCTCTTCGCATTTATTATATACTGCAGAGATGTGATCCAGGGGAACTGCGACTTCACAGCAGCCAAAAGTGCCTCGCGTTGCTGAGCATGATCTTCTTTGAAAACAATGATCACCATCCACTCATCAACAGTGGTATTTCTGATAATCAGGTTCCTCATCATGCCATCCTGATGCTTCAGATCAAAATAGGTATACCCGTTATCGATCGTGAAGTCGCGAACCATTTTCCGAATGGCATCAGCACGCTGATCCTGAAGATAACAGGTATGAATGTCGAGTACTTTATTGAACTTTCCGGGTATGTGAAAACCGAGTCCGTTCATCTGCCTTTCACCATCATGGTCCATCTCCTCTTTCAGCAGATACCTTTTATTGGTGAAAGTGAATTCCATTTTGTTTCGGTAATAGCGGTCGGTAACACCACCTGCAATGGGTAACACCAGAGCATCAGGAATTTTTGCAAGCCTGATCATTGCATCTCTCACTTGCTTCTCTTTGAATTGCAGCTGTGCGCTATAATTCATGTGTTGCCATTTACATCCGCCACACAAACCAAAATGGTCACAAAATGGCTCACTGCGATAGGCTCCGGGCTGAACAATATTGGCAACTACTCCTTCATCAAAAGATTTCGACTTCCTTGTGAGTTGCACATCAACAATATCTCCGGGCACAGCGCCTTCTATAAAAATAGTCTTTTCACCATTCCTGCCCACAGCCCTGCCCTTGTCAGCAATATCATGCACCGGAATGTTATTCAAAATTATTTTTTGCATAGGCGACAAAGATACGATTTTAAGCCCTTCAGCTGTTTATCATTGACATGCTTAATGCTAAACACCTCAATTTTTAAGTTGACAGTCCGCCTTACTTCCCTACCTTTGCCGGTGTATGAATCCTCAAATCGAAAATGAAATCCATTCCTGCGTCAAAGTACTCCGCGAAGGAGGGTTTATCATTTTCCCAAATGAAATAGGATGGTGTATCGGCTGTCTGATTACTGATTCCGACTCTGTAAGTTTGTTGGCCTCACAAAATTATGATCATGGGGCTGTTTTACTGGAGGATGAAGGGAAACTGAACAAATATGTCAGAGAATTGCCCGATACCATCTGGGACCTGATTCGTTTCAGCACCAAACCTCTGTCGCTGCTGCTTGCTGATGCACTGAACCTTCCTCAACCAATTGTGGCGGAATCAGGCGAGGCTATGTTCCGCATTCCAAAAGATGAGTTCACCAATACCCTGCTGAAGAAAGCCGGCAGACCTATTTTTGCTGCATTGTTGCACTCACAACTTCAACCAACCCGCGAAACCCTTATTTTGAACAAGCCGGGATTTGTGGTAAATTTGCGACTTAGTCAGAAGTCGACTCCCGAACAACTGGTAATCATTCGATTAGCACCATCGGGACGAATTCAGTTCATAAAAAAATAATCTACCTCTTACCTTACCGGGGCTATTTTGAAAGAGTACATTTCTCAGGATTTCTTTAAGGTTATTGGAGCCGCATGCGACGAATTAGGCGTCGAAGGGTTTGTAATTGGCGGCTATGTTCGTGATTGCCTTTTGAAACGCACTTGCACCGACATTGACATTGTAGTCACCGGTAGTGGTATTGAAGCAGCCAACCTTACCGCCAAAAAACTGGGGCATGGTATCCATGTTTCCGTATTTAAGAATTTTGGCACCGCCATGCTCATTTCCGGAGAATGGAACATCGAATTTGTTGGTGCCCGCAAGGAATCATATCGTTCTGAATCACGCAAACCCATTGTTGAAGAAGGAACACTGGAGGATGACCAGAAAAGGCGCGACTTCACTATCAATGCCCTGGCAATCGGCTTAAATGGAAGCAACTATGGCCGGCTCATTGATCCGTTCAATGGCATTCGTGATCTTGAAGCTGGCATTTTAAGGACCCCCCTTGAACCGGGTATCACCTACTCCGACGATCCACTGCGCATGATGAGGGCCGTGCGATTTGCAGCGCAACTGAACTTTCAAATTGAGCCTGCCTCTCTTAGTGCTATAAAGGAATATCGCGACCGCATCAAAATTGTTTCCAAAGAACGCATTTCGGATGAACTCAATAAGCTGCTGCTTGCCCCCATTCCTTCCATAGGCTTCAAACTTTTGTTCGATACCAGATTGCTGCACCTCATTTTCCCTCAGCTGGTGGCATTGCATGGTGTTGAATATGTTGCAGGAAAAGGTCATAAAGATAACTTCTATCACACCCTGCAGGTGGTCGATAACATTGCAAAAAACACCGACAATCTTTGGCTTCGTTGGGCCGCCCTCCTTCACGATATTGCCAAGCCCGCAACAAAGAGATTTGAAGAGGGAGTGGGCTGGACCTTCCACGGTCACGAGGACAAAGGTGCAAGAATGGTTCCGGCCATTTTTACGCAGTTAAAATTGCCTCTCAATGAAAAAATGAAGTATGTGCAGAAGCTGGTGCTGCTGCATCTTCGTCCTATTGTTCTGGCCCAAAGTATTGTTACCGACTCGGCAGTGCGAAGGCTCCTTTTTGAAGCGGGAGAAGATATCGACGACCTGATGACCCTTTGCCAGGCCGATATCACCTCTAAAAATGAACAAAAAGTTAAGAAATACATCCGAAACTTTGAGTTGGTTAAAATGAAACTGGTGGAAGTTGAGGAAAAAGATAAAATCCGCAACTGGCAGCCTCCTGTTACCGGAGAGATGATCATGGAAACTTTTAACTTACAGCCCGGCAGAGAAATCGGAATTATTAAAAATGCCATCCGGGAAGCTATTCTGGATGGTGAAATAAAAAATGAAACCGAAGAAGCCTACCGTTTTATGATCGAAAAAGGGATCAGCATCGGGCTCACTCCAGTGAAAGGGAAAAATTGATTTTTTTCGTTGCCATCATTTCGCTTTTTTATCCTGAAATTTATAATTTTGCCAAACACACTAATCAACAACTCTGATCCCCAATGGCTGTTTACAGGTTCCGTGTATCTTTCGAAGAATTCGATGAAGTGCACCGCGATATCGAAATCAAATCCATCCAGACATTCGAACAGTTTCACTATGCTATTCAGGAAGCAATAGGCTTTGATGCCTCCAAACCGGCTTCCTTCTTTATGAGCAACGATAACTGGAAAAAAGGTCAGGAAATTACTTCTTTGCCAAACGCAAAAAATGCAGAAGGGAGTCAGGCTCGCCTGATGAAGGATTGCAGAATGTGCGACTATATCGCCGATCCCCATCAGAAAATTTATTACATGTTTGATGCTCCTTCACAGTGGACCTTCTTCATTGAGCTCACCAAAATAATGGTGGATGAAGCCGGAAAAAAATACCCTGTGTGCGTAAAGTCCATCGGCGAAGCACCCAAACAATATCTCGTGATCGAACCTCCTAAAGGTGTTGTTGATCCTGAATTTATGGATGATGAACTCTTCTCTGAAGTGGGCATCGACGAGGAGGATGAAGAAGTGGAATCAACCGACGAAACAGAAGTAGGTTTTGGTGAAGCTGTTGATGAAGAAGAGTACGATAATATTGAAGAAACTTCTGAAGAAGAAGGCGAAAGGGAGGAATAACAACTCCTGAAGTGATCCTTACCATTTCCTAACTCCCCACCTGTTTGCCTCAGCTACTTGTCATCATAGGAGGTCCAACTGCTTCCGGTAAAACCGGGATGGCATTACAAATAGCAAAATACTTCAGGACTGAAATCGTTTCCGCCGACTCCCGACAGTTTTTTCGGGAATTAAATATCGGCACTGCCAAACCTTCGCCACAGGAATTGTCAGAAGTACCCCACCACTTCATCAACTCTCATTCACTAACAGAATCTTTCAATGCTGCCGACTATGGTGAACAGGCACGCAAACTGATTCAGGAACTCTTTAAAAAGCATGATGTAGTGGTGATGGCAGGTGGTTCCGGATTGTACATCGATGCCGTCATTCATGAAATTGATGACCTTCCTAAAGTTGACAATGCAACTTCTGAATTGCTTGACAATATCTTTCAAACAAAAGGGATTTCAGCATTGCAAAGCATGCTCAGTGAAGCCGACCCTGCAACAGCCGCCGTTATCGACCTCAACAATCCACGAAGAGTCATTCGGGCGCTGGGTATTACTCTTTCGTCAGGGAAAAAATATTCTGAACTGATTGGTAAAAAAAGCAAAAAACCTCACTTCAATTTTCTCATGGCAGGTATCAATCATCCACGTGAAGAGTTGTATGAACGCATTCATTTAAGAACAAGGCAAATGATTAGCGACGGACTCCTTGCAGAAGTGGTATCCGTTGCAGCTTTCAGACAAAATCAGGCACTGCAGACTGTCGGATATCGCGAATTTTTCGACTATCTCGATGAAAAAGTTTCATTTGAAGATGCGGTTTTAAAGATAGAACAACACACCCGCAATTATGCCAAGCGGCAACTCACATGGTTCAGAAAATATTCCGATATGATATGGCTGCAGCCGGACTGCGAAACGGATTTGATTGAAATCATAAAAAAAAGATTGGCAGAATAATTTTTCAGTGCTTCTCATGCACTACGAACTTGCGTCCTTCCAGTGCCAACTCGGTTTTTCTGAAAACACTCCTCGCCTCATCAAGCAATGGAGTCAGGTCTTTGTAACGTGCAGAAAAATGACCAATTAAAAGCCGGTCGACATTCGCCTTGCTGGCAATCATAGCAGCTTCTATACTTGTTGAGTGGAATGTAGCCTTTGCTCTATCGACGAGGTCGTGCAGGAAAGTTGATTCATGATAAAGTAAATCAACCTCTTTTACCTCGTCAGCAAGATGCTCCTGATAAATGGTGTCGGAACAAAATGCGTAAGATCGCGGGCGCCCCGCACTCATGGTAAGTTCATTGTTGGGAATGATTTTACCGAAATCATCCTCATAATTTTCCCCGTTCTTGATGCCTGCATAATATTTGAAAGGAATATTATACTGCTTCATTTTATTGATCAGCAACTTTCTGGGTTTAGGTTTTTCTCTGAAAAGAAAACCGGTACATGGAATACGATGATTTAATGAAATACTGGTTACGGTTAAGTCTTCATCCTCCAACAAAATAGTGCCTGAATAACTTTTTACAGGATGAAAAATCAAATTGTATCGCAAAACAGTTTGTGAAAGCCGAAGCTGCAGTTCAATGATGTCCATCAACTCCTGTTGTCCGTATAAATGCAACTCATTGTTACGGCCCTGCAAATGCATGGTTGAAAGCAGTCCCATTAAACCCAGATAATGGTCGCCATGCAAATGGCTGATGAAAACATGACTGATGCGATTGTATTTTATTTTATATCGCACCAGCTGGCTCTGTGTACCTTCACCACAATCGATTAAAAAAAACCGCTCACGGATATTTAATACCTGAGCGGTTGGATGTCGGTTATAGGTCGGAGTAGCAGAACTGCTACCCAAAATAGTTAACTCAAATGGCATTATTTTCTGGAAACAATCATGCGACGTGTCGCAACAGAAGAACCATTTTCAATGGTGAGCATGTAAACACCGGGAATAAAATCAGCAGTGCTGATTCTGGTAGTGTTCATCCCTGCCATGCCACGAATAGTCTGTCTGTAAACTTCCTTCCCAATAAGATTAAAAACTTTTACGTTGAAGTCGCCACCAATGGGTGAAGTAAATGAAACATCGGTATAGTTCACCGCAGGGTTGGGCTTATTCTGAAGCAATTCAAATTGCAATGCTGAAACATCATCACCCAAACCGGTAGGTGAATTGATATCAATCACATAATAATCAACTGTAGCGGGTTGAGTCAATGGAACTCCGAATAAAGTTCCTGCAACATCAAGATCTACGTTGAGTGTAAATGAACCTGCAGTAGTTGGTGTTCCTGAAAGCAGCAGACAGCCATTGGTACCACCCGGAAAAACACAGTTCGCAGGATTGCATGAATAAGTTAATCCCGGAGGAAGTCCCGTTACACCTGTAATGGTAATGCTTGTTACTATCACAGGCAATCCGTTCAAAGTAGTATCTGTGAGTACTCTGACCTGAATAACTTCATTATATGCAGTACCCACAGTTCCATCGGGTAATCCGGTGGCACTGTCAGGATAAATTCCCGGTATGGTAATACTTACATCGGGTGTGCATTGAGCAAAACCCTTATTAAAAATTGAAATAATTGCGATGAATACTAATAATGATAAGCGTTTAATCATAACTAAAACTGAATTACACAATTAAAATGAAAGGATATACTTATGGTTTTTCTATTTCGTCGGTTAATATCATATCAATAGCATCGGTTACAGAAGGTGCTATGATAAGAACTTTTTCAAGTTGGGAAATGGTAATGAGTTTGGTGATGGCATCACTCAGTCCGGTAATCACAAATGCTCCGTTAGCATTTCGGCAAACACGGTTTCCAACCAGCACAGCACTTAAACCTGATGAGTCACAAAACTGAGTATCTGTTAAATCGAGAATGATGTTGTTATACCCCTGACTGTTGATGATCAGCAATTCCGACTTCAGTTCTGCAGAGATTAAAGTATTCAGCTTTTGCTCATGCAATTTGATTACTGCATACTTTTCGGCCTTGTCAAGTGAATAGTGCATGGTTTTGGTTTAAGTCAAAACAAATATAAGTATTTTCTTAATAAAATACACAAATGTGGCTTATCTGCTTTTTTAATCGACCTGTCCGGCCAGCAAATAAAGGACTGCCATTCTCACAGCTACACCGTTTTCAACCTGCTGCAAGATGATCGACTGCCGTGAATCTGCAGCATCACTCGATAGCTCCACTCCCCTGTTAATGGGTCCGGGGTGCATCACAACAATCTCTTTACCAAGGTTATCCAGTATTTCACGGTTAATTCCGTACATCATCACATATTCCCTTAGCGAAGGGAAATACCTGATATCCTGACGCTCGAGCTGAATTCTCAATACATTGGCAACATCACACCAGTTGAGGGCTTTTTTCAGGTTGTGTTCTACAAGCACGCCCAACTCCCCTATATACTTGGGAATCAAGGTAACAGGACCACAAACCATGACCTCTGCTCCCAGTTTTTTGAGGCAGAAAATATTCGAGAGTGCTACTCTGGAGTGAAGGATGTCGCCAATAATCACCACCCTGACCCCTGCAAGGCTTCCCAGTTTTTCTTTTATAGAAAAGGCATCTAACAGTGCCTGAGTAGGGTGTTCGTGGGTTCCGTCGCCGGCATTAATAATTTTGGCGTTAACATGCCTTGCCAGAAATACTGCTGCACCGGGTTTCGGATGGCGCATCACCACCATATCAACCTTCATGGCCAGAATGTTGTTGACCGTATCGATAAGGGTTTCGCCTTTACTGACTGAGGATGAAGAGGCGGCAAAATTGACGATGTCGGCCGACAAACGCTTTTCAGCCAGTTCAAATGACAATCGTGTGCGGGTTGAATTTTCAAAGAAAAGATTGGCAACAGTGATATCTCGTAAAGAAGGAACTTTCTTGATGGGCCGGTTAATAACATCCTTAAAATTGGCAGCAGTAGCGAAGATTTGCTCTATGTCGCCTGTAGTGAGATCCTTGATCCCCAGCAGATGTTTAACACTTAGTTTCTGGCTCATTCCTCTTTATCCTGTGTAAATAACCAAACCTCATCTTTCTGATCTGTTTCCTGCCAAAGCACCTTTACTTTGTCCGACATAATGGTATCGATGGCCTTCCCAACATAATTGGGTTCAATGGGCACATGGCGGCTGAACTTCCGGTCGATGAGCACTGCCAGTTCCACCTTCGCAGGTCGCCCAAATGCCAGGATGGCATCGAGCGCTGCCCTTATGGTTCTTCCGGTATAAAGCACATCATCTACCAGTATCACTTTCTTATTTTCAATGATGAAATCTATTTGTGTAGCACTGGGCACCAGCACATTTTCTCTTCTGCGAAAATCATCTCTGAAAAAGGTAATATCCAGGTTCCCACTAACGATGTTCCTTTGAGGCAGAAACTGCCTGAGTTTGCCGGTAATTCGTTGTGCAAGATTCACTCCCCGGGGCTGCAACCCAATGATTACAGTATCAGCAAAATCATCGTGATTCTCAATCAGTTCAAAGCACAGCCTGTTAACTGTGATGTCGAAGTTCTTTTCGTTGAGAATCAGTCGTGATGACATACTGTGGAATCTGATTGCAAAAGTATAGAAATAACAGGGCAAAAAAAATCCCCGGCAAATACCGGGGATTTTTTATTAGCTGGCACTTTCTTCAGCTCCTGCTTCCGAATCTTTGGAAGCTTTGGTTTTCTTCGGCTTCTTTTCTTCGTCACCGGCACCATCCTTAGTTTTCTTTTCAGATGTTTCCAGTTCTGATTTCAAGGCTGACAATACACCGAAATCACCAAGAGTTGATTTCTCAATGCTCTCTTTTACTTTTTTGATAGACTTATTAGTGGTGTCTTCTGCTTTTTCAGCTCCTTCAGATTTGGCAGTGTTTTTCACATCTTCAAACATGCGGGAGTGAGAAACGATGATTTTGCGGTTTTCCTTAGAGAACTCAATAACTTTGAAATCAAGTTTCTCATCAGTTTTTGCAGTAGCACCATTTTCTTTAGCCAGATGACGGTAAGGAGCGAATCCTTCAACACCATAAGGAAGCGTTACAACAGCACCTTTATCGGTAACCTTGCCTACCACACCTTCGTGCACTGAATCAACAGAGAAGATGGTCTCATAGCTTTCCCATGGATTGTCTTCAAGCTGCTTGTGTCCGAGGCTGAGGCGACGGTTTTCAGCATCCACCTCAAGTACCATCACTTCAATTTCATCACCGATTTTGGTGAACTCTGAAGGATGCTTGATTTTCTTTGACCATGAAAGATCAGAAATGTGGATCAGTCCGTCGATACCTTCTTCGAGTTCTACAAACACACCGAAATTGGTGAAGTTGCGCACTTTGGCTTTATGTTTTGAACCCACAGGATACTTAGAAGTAATTTGTCCCCAAGGATCAGGCATCAACTGCTTTAATCCAAGTGACATTTTACGCTCATCGCGGTCAAGTGTCAGAATCATTGCCTCAATTTCATCACCTACTTTGAGGAAGTCTTGTGGACTACGCAGGTGTTGTGACCATGACATTTCAGAAACGTGAATCAAACCTTCAACGCCTGGAATTACTTCCACAAATGCACCGTAGTCAGCGATAACAACAACTTTTCCTTTCACTTTGTCACCAACTTTAAGGTTGGTATCCAAAGAATCCCATGGCTGAGAAGTAAGTTGCTTCAATCCTAAAGCAATTCGTTTCTTCTCATCATCGAAATCAAGAATTACCACGTTGATCTTCTGATCAAGTTTCAATACTTCTTCCGGATGATTGATACGTCCCCATGAAATATCGGTAATGTGCAACAATCCGTCAACACCACCCAAATCCATGAATACACCGTAAGAGGTAATATTTTTAACAGTTCCTTCCAGAACCTGTCCTTTTTCAAGTTTAGAGATGATCTCTGCCTTTTGGCTTTCGAGTTCCTCTTCAATAAGCACCTTGTGCGATACCACAACGTTCTTGAATTCATTGTTGATCTTAACCACTTTAAATTCCATGGTTTTTCCAACAAATACATCATAGTCACGAATAGGCTTCACATCAATTTGTGAACCCGGAAGGAATGCTTCGATTCCGAATACATCCACAATCAGTCCACCTTTGGTGCGGCATTTCACAAATCCCTGAATGATCTCATCTTTTTCAAGAGCAGCATTTACGCGCTCCCATGATTTCAATGCACGGGCTTTTTTGTGCGAAAGAATCAACTGTCCGTTTTTGTCTTCCTGGGTCTCGACATAAACTTCCACTTCATCTCCGATTTTCAGATCAGGCATGTGCCTGAATTCTGATAATGGAATCAAACCATCAGACTTGAAACCGATGTTCACCACCGCTTCCTTGCTGGTCATTCCAATGATTGTTCCCATCAGTACATCGTGTTCTACCACTGAACTGAGGGTCTGATCATACATCTTCTCAAACCTGTCCTTGTCATCGGCTTTGTAAATATCGGCGCTTTTGCCAATATTGTCCCAGTCAAAATCAACACCTGATGGTTCGGCTCTTTTGATGGCCTTAGAAGCTCTTTGATCCATTTTTACGTTTTCCGTTTCTAATATCATTATTAATAATAGGGTTAACTCTCCTTTCCTTCCGAAAAGGAGCGCAAATGTACCGAAATTTCTTTTACAAAAACAAAGAAATTCAGGATTTTAAAAACAGAATGGTGTTTATTTTATGGACAGGTCAGATTACCGTAGGAACCGACCCCTTTATCAGCCGTAACCGGGCTGCCACATCTTCCATCAGCCACATGGGTGTGGAAGTGGCTCCGCAAATGCCTACTGTGGAAGCATCTTTGAACCAATCTTCTTGAATTTCAGCTATTTCCGACACAAAATAAGTGCGTGGGTTCACCGACTGACAAACACCAAACAGTGCCTTACCATTCGAACTCTTCTTGCCGCTCACAAAAACAATTACATCGTGCTGATGGGCAAAAATCTTCAACTGGGGCTCACGGTTCGAAACCTGCCTGCAAATGGTGTCGTTGGCTGTGAAATCTTCAGTATCTAATTGACCCTTAGCAGCTTTAACCCGATCCGCTATCACCGACCGAATGTGCTCAAAACCCTTGGTGCTTTTCGTGGTTTGTGAAAAAAGGTGCACGGGGCGGCTGAAGTCGACTTTATCTAAATCCTGCTCACCGGTTACGATGATCGCCTCACCCCCGGTTTGACCAACAAGTCCGTTTACTTCGGCATGGCCCGTCTCCCCATAAATTACAATCTGGGCATCACTCTTATTCACTTCCTCAAAACTGTTCCTTACCCTGTTCTGAAGCTTCAAAACAACCGGACAGGAGGCATCAATTAATTCTATATTATTTTGAATGGCAGTCTGATACGTTTCAGGCGGCTCTCCATGAGCCCTGATCAGAACTTTGCAATCATGAAGTGTTTTGAGTTCCTCATGGTTGATGATTTTCAAACCCTTTTTGGCCAGCCGTTCCACTTCCATGTTGTTGTGAACGATATCGCCCAAACAATATAATGAACCTGACTCATCCAGCTCAGCTTCAGCCATTTGAATGGCAAAAACTACTCCGAAGCAAAAACCGGATTCCGGGTCGATGGTTATTTTCATGATACAGTTTTCTTAGTAACAGAACTGTGATTAAATGGTTTTACCTTTTCTGATTTTCTTCAGGCCGGGCGCAGATTTCTGATTCTTTCCAGCACAAACTCTACCTGCTGGTCATAATTGAGATCGGTATTATCAAGCACAACAGCATCGGACGCCTTCCTCAACGGACTTTCCTCACGGTGGGTATCTTCGTAATCGCGGCTGTTGATGTTGTTTCTCACTTCATCAAGGGTCACTTCTACTCCATTCTGCTCCAGTTCCCTGAATCTTCTTAATGCCCTTACCTCGGGGTCGGCAGTCATGAAAACTTTCAGATCGGCATCAGGAAAAACCGTGGTACCTATATCCCGTCCATCCATTACCAGTCCTGCTCCAGTGTTCATTTGCTTTTGCAAACTCACCATCCGCTTTCTTACTTCCTTGATGGCACTCACATGACTTACGTTATCGGAAACCTCCATAGAACGCACTTCACGCTGAATATTCTTTCCATTTAAAAATATTTCAGATGTCCCTGTTTCAGGATGAACTTCAAAATGAATATGAATCTGGTCGAGCACAGGACTGTAATCGGTAGTTACAGGTTCTCCTGCAAGGGGAAAAGGAATGTCATTTTCAATAAAATACCAGGTTACTGCCCGATACATGGCTCCTGAATCAATATATCTGATACCCAACACCTTGGCTAAAGCTTTGGCAACTGTGCTTTTTCCGCAGGATGAATAACCGTCAATTGCAATAACCGGGTGATCCAGTGACATAGGCTCCGACATACTTTGCAAAGGTAACGAAAAATGATGCGCGCTTCTCAACCTGCTGCTAATTGAGGCTCAAAAGAGTCACTTTTTGGTGAAAAATTCACCCAAATTAGCTGACAATGAAAAATGGTTGGAAGCTCCCGCAAGATGGTAAGTGGCTCTTCCGTAACTGAGGTGAAATTTGGAAATCCTGAATCCCAGTCCCCAGCTCAACCCAACAGTCGACATTTTGGTATCTACTCCCAATTCATTTCTTCGCTGAAAGTTGTATCCTGCCCTGATGTGAAAATTCTTCGACAACAGAATTTCTCCACCTATCACAACATGACGAAGTACCTTGTCGCCAAAGGTGACTTTTTCTTCTTTTACCTCTCCGGTAATTGGATCGGTTTCGTTCTCTTTCGAGGGATCTTTATAAGTCAGATCAAACTTCTCGAGATGCTGCAATACCAAAGAAAGGCGCAAAGGAGCCTTTTCAAGTTTCTTGCTCGCTCCCAACTGAATCTCAAATGGAAGAGGCTCGTTGTTACCCGGTCGGTAATAGGTGATTTGCCGACCGGCATTTTTTACTACCAACGACACATCCACCAAAGCTTTTTCAAAATAATAATTGGCTCCGGCATCAATTGCCATTCCCATCGACTGATAACTTTCCAGTGAAGAATAAATGGTTTTCAGGGTTGCTCCAACGGTGAAATTAGAATCGGCAAGTGGTCGCGACCAACTCAGGTTGAGCGAGTATTCGGCAGCCTTAAAGCTACCCAGTTCCTGGCCCGTATTATCGGTTTCGGTAAAATCGCCATAATTGACATAATGCATTCCCGCAGCAAAAGAACCATACTTTTCAAAAGATCTTGCATAGGCAGCATACCCATATTTGATATCAGCAAAATAACTGACACCGCTAAACGTCAGCTGTTGATCCATTTCAGGATTCAGTAGCGCAGGATTGCAGAAAACAAGATTGAGGTCATTGTCTTTTACAGGAACCAGCTTCCCACCCATGGCAGCAATTCGGGCAGAGGAAGAAAGATTCAGAAACTCATAGGTGTTGTTGCCACCAATCTGCCCCATGGAAGTCTGGTACAATATAATTCCGGTGATGAACAATACAAGTTTACGCATGCCAGGTCAAAAATATAGGGATGTCAGCCGACTAAACGAAGGTATTTAGAATTTAGTATGAATAATATTAATACAACGGGAAATGCTGCATCATATCGTGAACTTTCCCTTTCACTTCTTTAATTACAGAGGCATTGTTAGCATTGGTCAGCACGGTATCAATTAAATCAACTACTGCGGTAAAGTCATCCTCTTTTAGTCCGCGTGTTGTCATTGCAGCAGTTCCAACTCTGATACCTGATGTAACAAAAGGCGATTTATCATCGAAAGGAACCATGTTTTTGTTGACGGTAATTTCTGCAGCTACCAATGCATTTTCTGCATCTTTACCCGTAATATTCTTCGACCTCAAATCAATCAGCATCATATGATTATCGGTGCCACCTGAAATGACATGATAACCGCGCTTCATGAATTCGGAAGCCATTCTTCTGGCATTATTGATAACATCGACACAATATCCAAAATACTCATCGCTGAGTGCTTCATTGAATGCTACTGCTTTCCCGGCTATAACATGCTCAAGCGGTCCACCCTGAGTTCCTGGAAATACTGCACTGTCGAGTATTGCCGACATCATTCTGACTTCGCCCTTAGGTGTCTTTAGTCCCCATGGATTTGGAAAATCGCTTCCCATCATAATCATACCGCCACGTGGACCACGAAGGGTTTTATGAGTAGTGGTGGTTACTATATGGCAATGAGGCATCGGGTCATTCAGCAATCCTCTGGCAATTAAACCGGATGGATGTGAAATATCTGCCAGCAGCAGAGCACCGCAGGCATCGGCAATTTCCCTGAGTCGTTTGTAATCCCAGTCGCGCGAGTAGGCAGAAGCACCACATATAATCAGGCGTGGTTGTTCGGCAGCAGCTTTTGCTGCAACTTTATCATAATCGATGGTTCCTGTACTTTCTTCAACACCATAAAAGACCGGCTGATACAGCTTTCCTGAAAAGTTCACCGGTGAACCGTGAGTGAGGTGCCCTCCGTGTGACAGATCAAAGCCCATAATTTTATCGCCCGGTTTCAAAACACCAAGCATCACTGCTGCATTGGCCTGTGCTCCCGAATGGGGCTGAACATTGGCCCAGGAAGCATTAAAAAGTGTGCAAGCCCTGTCAATGGCCAGCTGCTCTATCTCATCTACAATCTCACATCCTCCGTAATAGCGCTTGCCGGGTAATCCCTCAGCATACTTATTGGTGAGGCATGAACCCATAGCTTCCATCACCTGTTTGGTGACAAAATTTTCTGATGCAATAAGTTCAATCCCATTGCGCTGACGCTTCAGTTCCTTCTTTATCAGTGAAAAAACCTCTTTATCCTTTTCCATCGATCCCGTCACTAATTCAGGAGCTGTACTGTTATCCATATATTTTTAGGGTTTAGCTGAAATCAATTTCTGTACTGTCGCCGATATTTAAACTCTGACTCAATCCTTTCAGGTAAGCATCGCTGCCAACAACCGACTGATGCAAAACAGCGGTTTCAAGTTGGGAATATGAACCAATAATGGAGTCTTTTATTATTGAGGAACGTATAATGGTGCGTTCGCCAATTGATACATTGGGACCAATGATACTGTCGGTGATATCGCAATCGGCAGCAATACTCACCGGTTCAATTACAATGGTATTGTGGTAATGGTGCACAGTTCCTGTAGACGCATTTCGTTTGAGAAGAATGGCATTGGTTTCAAGCAGATTCGCCTTCCCTCCGCAATCGTACCAGTTACCCATTTGAAAAGTCGCAATCCGGGTGCCCTTTTCAATCATCTTCATGATGCCTTCGGTAAGGTTATATTCATCCCGGCTCTTTTGCTTGTTGCGGATCATGTGATCGAGCATTTCAAACAATTTTTCAGACTCCCTTATAAAATATACACCAACCAAAGCAAGGTTTGACTTGGGAATATTGGGTTTCTCCGACAACCGGGTGATGAACCCCTCCTGATCCGTTTCTGCTACTCCGAAATTTCTGGGGTCCTCCACCTTTTTCACTCCGAAAATAGAATGGGGACTGTTGATAATCGAATTCACATCAAAATCGACGATTGTATCTCCCAGAACAATGAGAATGGGCTCATTTGCAGTCACCAGTGATTTAGCCAGCCAAATAGCATGTCCGGTGCCTTCCCGAGGCTCCTGGACAACGAATGACCGCTTTATTTTAGGATACTTTTCAGAGATGAATGATTCAATTTTGTCACCGAGATACCCAATAATGAATATAAAATCATCGCAACCGGCCTCCACCAGATGATCTACAATATGGGCCAGAATAGGTTTGCCTGCTACAGGAACCAGGGCCTTGGGCTGGGTATGAGTGTGTGGCCTTAGTTTGCTTCCAATTCCCGCCACCGGGATTATTATCTTCATAATCAGTGTGCTGCCGGAAATCAAAATGCCGGCTAACATGCAAAAATACAAGATATTGCAATACCAGCATCATTGGTTCGCCACACATGCATGGGAATCCGTTTCTTTGTGCTTTCAAATGCAACTACTTTCCCGAAAAATACTAAAGAAAATACTGTTGGCAGCCATCCTCGTTCCGGTGGTGCTTCTGGTACTTTTGCAGCTGAATTACAGCCTCATTACCGCTATCGGCGGGAAGCACATATACACCGATGTGAATGAAATTCCCTATCGGAAAAACACACTTGTTCCGGGCAGCGGAAGTTCTCCCGAAGGATTGTGGCAAAATTTGACCTTTGAAAACCGAATGAAGGCAGTTGTGTCTCTTTACAGGAATCATAAAACCTCCAGGATCATTGCCAGCGGTATCAGCAACCGACTTTATTATAATGAACCAAACGATATGAAGGCTGCTTTGCTGGCAGCGGGACTTCCATCAATAGCAGTATATCCTGACCATGGTGGCATTAATACATGGGCCTCAGTTGAAAGATCGGTAAGATATTATGGATGCAATGAAATTATTATTGTGAGTCAGTCGGAACAACTTGAAAGAGCTTTGTTCATTGCCTGGCTAATGGGATATGATGCAATAGGGTTTGAAGCCGACCCTGTGCACCATCAACACCGGTACTGGACCGTGCGGGAATACCTTGCCAGGGCTAAATGTATTTTTGATTTCATTGCTTACAGCTTTAGAAATTTGTAATATCGCCATCATGAAAAACAGCATTACGGAATTATTTGGAATCCGGTATCCCATAGTTCAGGCCGGAATGATTTGGTGCAGCGGCTGGCATCTGGCCTCCGCAGTAAGCAATGCCGGTGGATTGGGACTCATTGGAGCAGGATCGATGTATCCTGAAGTACTTACTGAACATATCAGAAAATGCAAATCGGCAACTTCGAAACCTTTTGGTGTCAACATTCCTTTGTTATATCCGAATGTTGAGCAGCTGATGCAAATTGTTGTTGATGAAGGAGTGAAAATTGTTTTTACCTCAGCCGGAAATCCTGCAACATGGACCGGACATCTCAAACAGCATGGAATTAAAGTGGTACATGTTATTGCCAATTCAAAATTTGCTTTAAAAGCAGAACAGAGTGGTGTTGATGCCATTGTTGCTGAAGGCTTTGAAGCAGGCGGACATAATGGAAGAGAAGAAACCACAACTCTTTGCCTCATTCCTATCATCAAACAATCGGTTTCAATTCCTGTGATCGCTGCAGGCGGAATTGCCTCAGGAAGAGCCATGCTGGCTACTATGGCGCTCGGTGCTTCCGGAGTACAGATCGGTACAAGGTTTGTGTTGTCGGAAGAATCATCGGCACATGCCAACTTCAAACAAAAACTTCTCGAAACTAAAGAAGGTGATACGGTACTAACCCTGAAAAAACTGACTCCTGTACGTCTCATCAAAAACGAATTTTATGCGCAGCTTGAAAATGCCGAAAACAGGTGCGCTTCTCCCGATGAACTCAAAGCAATTTTAGGCCGCGCCAGAGCTAAAAAAGGCATGTTTGAAGGCGACCTGCAAGAAGGTGAACTTGAAATCGGACAAATTGTTTCATCCATCAAACGCATACAACCAGCCGCCGAAATTTTACAGGAAATCTGGAATGAATTTTTAAAGGCGAAGCAGGAAATAAGTGAAATGTAATTTGTGGCTATAGCTAAGCTATCCTTGATTATCACTCATTCTAAAAGTTGGAATTTCTTATTTCTTCATTCACAATTTAGCATTCATCATTTATAATTTATCATTTTTTTTATATTTGTGTAATGATGCGGCTATTTTGTATTTTTTTAATATTGGTATTGACCTGGGGAAGTGCTCTGGCTCAATTCAAGAACAACAT
>ERZ650309.482-NODE-482-length-19741-cov-4.275627_pt1 | contig 19741 bp, 18 predicted proteins | sample MGYA00376245_ERZ650309 | MGnify/ENA primary metagenome ERZ650309 (study PRJEB26733, sample SAMN07839294) | wastewater metagenome | biome: urban; feature: wastewater treatment plant; material: waste water | place: USA: North Carolina | collected 2016-04-26 ...
GCGAAGACACTCTTTCCCTACACGACGCTCTTCCGATCTTATTCAATCAACATTTAAATTTATAAAGCCCCTTTCAAATGTCAAATAAAAATAAAAACCGTGATGGTGTGGTCTACTCTACCAATCCCGATTTCAGAAATGAAATGGAACCAACTTCATTTGATGAAACTCTTCCGCCGCAACAACAACAACTTAAAGTGCTACTCGATAAAAAACAACGTGCAGGAAAAAAAGTAACTCTTGTAACGGGCTTTGTAGGAAAGGAAAATGACCTGGAATCACTGGGCAAAATGCTGAAAACAAAATGCGGAGTGGGTGGCACTGTGAAGGAAGGTGAAATAATGATACAGGGTGATTTTCGTGACAAAATCATGGAGCTGCTTTTGGCAGCAGGTTACAAAGCGAAAAAAGCAGGAGGATGATTCCTGAATTTGTGATCAGCAGGTACTATGTTCCATCTTAAATGGCACCCACTTTCATTTCATCAATGACCTTCTGATAATATTGTTCATATCGGGGAAGAATCACATGAATGTCAAAGTTCTTTGCCTGAGCAAGAGCATTTTTACGGAAACGTGCGTGCTTATCAGGATCTGACAACAGTTCAATACTGTTTTTTGCCATATCTTCAACATCACCCACATTACTGAGGAAACCTGTTTGATTATGTATGTTCAGTTCGGGCATACCTCCTGTGTTACTTGAAATAACAGGCACCTGACAAGCCATTGCTTCCAGTGCCGCGAGTCCGAAACTTTCCGATTCAGATGGCATGATGAATAAATCACAAACCGACAAGATTTCTTCTATGGCTTCCTGCTTACCAAGAAATCTTACATGATCGCAATTACCAAGGTCACGGCAAAGTTTTTCAATTGCGGGCCGCTCGGGGCCATCTCCGATCAGAAGGAGTTTTGAAGGTACTTTTTTGATTACTTTGTCAAATACGTTAACAACGTCTTCAACCCTTTTTACTTTCCTGAAATTGGAAGTGTGTACGATGAGTTTTTCACCGAAGGGTGCTATAGCTTTTTTGAAATGATCTTTTGCTTTTTTTGAAAATCGTTTCAGGTCAATGAAGTTATGAATCACCTCAATTTCCTTTTCAATACGAAAATTGGCGTAGGTATCGCTTTTGAGGCTTTCGGAAACAGTGGTCACACCATCGCTGTGATTGATAGCAAATGTAACAACAGGTTCAAAACTCATATCCTTACCAACAAGTGTAATATCAGTACCATGCAGAGTGGTTACCACAGGAATGAAAATGCCCTGTGTGGCCAGAATTTGCTTCGCCAGCCATGCCACTGATGCATGGGGAATGGCATAATGCACATGCAGGATGTCGAGCTTCTCATACTTTACAACATCAACCAACTTACTGGTCAATGCACTTTCGTACGGAGCATATTCAAAAAGAGGGTAATTGGCCACCGATACCTCATGATAGGAAATGTTTTCAGAAAAAAAATCGAGCCTCACCGGCTGACTGTAGGTAATAAAGTGAATAGAGTGCCCTTTTTCAGCCAGGGCTTTGCCCAACTCAGTGGCGATGACTCCACTCCCACCAAAAGTGGGATAACAAACGATACCGATTTTCATATATTTTTTAGATTGCCTCAAAGATACTAAACAAAATGGCAGCCTTAAGGTTTAAGGAGTTGCTGTACTTCGGGAAAGTAACTGATAAACAGCTTCCATGATATCGGTACGGTAATTACCATTGGCAAGTTTGGTATTCGCTGCCGAAGGATGCACTCTGTTAGACAGGAAGATAAATACAAGGTCATTTTCGGGATCGGCCCACGCAGCAGTTCCTGTAAATCCGGTGTGACCAAAGGTGGCACTACTGGCCGACTTGGCTGTAGGCCCGTTTTCACCTGCAAGGGCATCGGGTTTGTCGAATATGAGTCCCCGCCGGTTAGTGCTGTTTGCGTTGTAACGGGAAGTGAATTTGGTTACTGTTTCAGTTTTAAGAAACCTTTGACCACCATAAGTCCCACCATTTAGCAGCATTTGCATGATTACAGCCAGACTTTGAGCATTGCTGAACAACCCGGCATTTCCAGCCACTCCACCCAGCATAGCGGCAGCCGGATCGTGGACATAACCATTGATCAGATGCCGGCGAAATGCAGTATCGGCTTCAGTAGGCACAGTCCTGTATGGTGATTTGGATACCACAGGATTAAACAACAACCTGTTCAACCCCAATGGTTCATAGAATTCCTTCTCGAGGTAGGCGTCAAAAGGCATTTCGGTAACTTCTTCCACAACCCGCTGCATAATGAGCATGCCAAGGTCAGAGTATACATATTTACCCTTGTCGCTGAGTGGTGAATCAAAAATCTCCTGCCATACTTTCGATTTGTAGGAACCCAGCATAAAAAGGCTGTCACACACAGGCACATTATAATTCACATCTTTTTCATAGTGAAAAATATTAAAAGACAGTTTATTGTTTTCGAGTGTATTCTTCCAGAATGGTATCCACGATTTTAACCCTGCCTGATGAGTGAGAATGTCAGCAATGATCAGATCCTTTTTGTTGGTTTTCTTCAACTCGTGAAAATAGCGAGAAGCTTTCCTGGTAACATCAATTTTTCCTTCTTCCTCAAGTTTCATCACAGCAAGTGCTGTTGCTGCAATTTTGGTGATGGAAGCAATATCATACAAGTCACCTGAATCCACTGCCGGGGCATTTTTTTCATAGGTGTGATTTCCAAATGATTTGTTGTAAATAATTTGCCCCTTGCTGGCAATCAGAATCTGACAACCCGGAGTCGCTTTATCTGCAATTGCCTTCAATGCCAATTGATCTATTTTGTCGAATGCCTGAACACTATCAACTGCATCAAGTGTTGAAACATAACCGAGCCTGATGTTACCAGGATTATAACACAAACCGGCACCTGCTGCAAATGCATCCGAAGGCTTAACCGGCAATTGCCCCATGGCGCTGTATGCTCCAAACAATACCTGAGCTGTATAATATTGCGGGGCATAAGTGTCTTCATACGAAATTACAGAAGCCGGTAGTGAGTCGAGCACAGGCAAACGTGATAAACAATAGGAGTTGCCGAAAACAACAGCAATCACTTTGGTTTTTTTGTGAAGGGCACTCATTAATTCTGCTATACGATCGGAAATGCCATAGCCTGAATTTGCTTTGGTGGAAGTATTGTGAATACTGAAAATAACCTGATCGTAACCCGACAACTCCTGCAATAAGGAGTCGGCAACTTTAGCGGAAGGCTCACGATCGCATCGAAAAAGTTTGACCCTGTCGTAGTTGAGCATCATTTGCTGAAAAGGATTATTAAGAGAATCGTTGACGACAAGAGAGGCAATTTTCTGAGCCGGTTTTCTGATTATTGGTAAAGCATTATTTTCGTTTTTCAATACCGTGACTGCACGTCTGAAAAGTACATCTGAAAGGTGTTGCCCTTGCGGGGAATTGAGATCTTTAATAAGGTTGGTGGTATCAACAAATGCGCTGGTATTGAGTCCTGCCCAATACTTGGCCATGAGTATGCGTTTTACTTTGGCATCAATTTGTTCCTGATCAATTTCGCAATTCTGAATAGCAGCATGAATGCGGTTAAATGCAACCGGTACATTGAGTGAATATAGCAGAACATCGTTTCCGGCCTGCAATGCACGCAATTCAAGTTCTCCGCTGGGGAATGCATTGGCGACACCTTTCATATTGAGCGCATCGGTGAACACCAGTCCTTCAAAACCCATTCGTTTGCGCAACAATTCTGTGACTATCGGTTGCGAAAGTGTAGAGGGCACTCCGGATGTATCCCATGCAGGAATGAAAAGGTGTGCCACCATCACAGAAGAAAGTCCTTGTTGCATGAGTGCCCTGAAGGGAAACAATTCTACCGAATCGAGTTCTGTTGCCGGCTGATTCAGTTGTGGAAGTGTAAAATGTGAATCGGAATCGGTATTTCCGTGACCGGGGAAGTGCTTACCGCAGGAAAGGATGTGCTGCTCGTGAAGACCTTTCATGTAACTCATGGCAGCGGCAGTAACTTTGACTTTATCTTCTCCGAATGATCTGCTGTTGATGACCGGATTCAGTGGATTGTTATTAACATCGGCAACCGGCGCAAAATTGGTATGCAGTCCCATGCGTTTGCACTGACGACCTATTTCAACACCCATTTCATAAATCAGGCTGTCGCTCCCTGTTGCGCCCAGGGTCATCTGCCTCGGAAACCTGATAGTACTATCGAGGCGCATCGACAATCCCCACTCTCCGTCGATGCCTATCAGCAGCGGAACTTTGGCTTTCGACTGATATCTGTTGGTGAGCAAAGCCTGTCTTACCGGACCACCCTGAAAAAAAATGATACCACCGATGTGATATTGAGTTACCAGAGAATCGATAAACCTGACATGTGCCGAATCACGGTTCGAATAAGCATCAACCATAAAAAGCTGACCAATTTTCTCCTCATAACTTAAGGTATTGAAAATTGAATCTGCCCAGGAAGCAGATTGGGAACTGATAAAACCCGGAGTTTGCGCTGCTGAGGTATTGAGTTGACAAAATGAAAGGAGCAGCCAGCAAAAGGCAGCAAGGAAAGTAGTTTGTAATTTTTGCATCGGTTCAAAATTACTAACAAAAAAAGGGTGTTTCTGTTGTGATGAAGGCGATTAAATTAACGTTGATTTCAACAATTTATTAATGGGTGTAAAAAGCAATAAAAAGTTAAAAAGCGTAAATTTGGGGGATTCTTGGAGTCAAGAACTGCCGGTTCCTGATATGAATTCCCGAAAAGGAAGCCGGAATTGCGCTAAAAGCTATCATTATCAGACCGATATGAATAATTTTCAAATGCTTCTGTCATCCTTTCTGGGCATCTTAAGCATCACAACATTCGGGTACGACAGGCAAATAAAAATGCAATCATCTCAATTTGTAATGATTACGAATGCAGGAACAGATGATATAATCAATTCAGGTACAGGCAAAACAACTTTGACTTCCAGCCGTTTTTTAACTAATTTTCAATTATGAACGACATCATCCGTCTTTTACCCGATTCGGTAGCCAATCAGATTGCTGCCGGTGAAGTAATTCAGCGTCCGGCTTCAGCAGTGAAGGAACTCATTGAAAATGCCATCGATGCGGGAGCAACTTCTATCCAGCTGATCATCAAGGATGCAGGAAAATCACTGGTACAGGTGATTGATAACGGTTCAGGCATGAGTGAAACAGATGCCAGAATGTGCTTTGAGCGACATGCTACTTCCAAAATTCAACGTGCCGAGGACCTCTTCGAAATCCGCACCATGGGTTTCAGGGGTGAAGCGATGGCCTCTATAGCGGCAGTTGCTCAGGTAGAGCTGAAGTCGCGTTTACATGACAAAGAGACCGGAACACTGATCGAAATTGAAGGTTCGAAGGTGGTGAATCAGGAGTTGTGTGCCTGTAATCCCGGTACCAGCATTGCGGTTAAGAACCTATTTTACAACATCCCGGCAAGAAGAAATTTTCTAAAATCAAATGCCTCTGAAACACGACATATAGTTGAAGAGTTTCAAAGGGTGGCCATTGCCAGACCTGATATTGCCTTCACCATGTTTCATGATGGCACCGAAGTATTCAGGTTACCTGCAGGGAACCTTCGGCAACGCATTATGGGCCTTTACGGAAACAGTTACAATGAGCGCATGGTTCCTGTTCAGGAAGAAACCACAATCCTTAATCTGACCGGATTCGTTATCAAGCCGGAATTTTCCCGCAAAACGAGAGGTGAACAATATTTTTATGTCAACAACAGGTTCATCAAAAACGGATATCTGAATCATGCTGTCACCGATGCCTTTGAGGATTTGCTTCCTTCAGGTTCATTTCCGGGCTATTTCATCATGATTGATATCGATCCATCAAAAATTGATATCAACATTCATCCTACCAAAACAGAAATTAAGTTTGAAGATGAAAAATCGGTTTATGCCATCATAAGAGCTTCAGTGAAACGATCACTGGGTAAATTCAGTGTCACTCCTTCCCTCGACTTCGAACAGGAAACGGCATTTCACATTCCGGTAAGCATGTACCGGCAGGAACCAAAAATGCCAACCATTCAGGTGAATCCTTCCTACAACCCCTTCCGTGAGGAATCGGCGCGTCAGGTTAAACCATCAGCTGCAGGCTGGGAACAGCTATATGATATTACCAGGCTCAGAAATGAATCGCAGCAAGTAACGGCACCTGAATTTCAACAACAAAAGGAAAGGCAATCTGCTTGCGAGATATTCGGCCAACTTGATATGCGGTATATCATTGCCAGACATGAAGGATCACTGGTTCTCATCGACCAGCAGGCAGCACACGAGCGAATCCTTTATGATCAGAATTCGGAAATGCTGACAAAAACAGCAGCGGTGAGTCAACAGGAACTGTTTCCTCAAACGCTCACTTTTTCACATGATGATTATCTGATTCTTTGCGAAATAACCGATGACATACGTAGGTTGGGATTTGATTTAAACGATTTTGGTAAGAATACGTTTGTGCTCAACGGAGTTCCATCGGGAATAGCAAAAGGAAGTGAAAAAGCAGCCCTGGAATCAATTCTCGAATCTTATAAAAATCACAATCCCACTATCAGATCCAACCATCGTGAAAATTTACTAAGAAGTGTTTCCTATCATTTATCAGTGAAACATGGTACAGCACTCGACCGCAGAGAAATGCAGGAAATTGCCGACAAGTTGTTTCAGTCAGATCAACCCAATTTTACTGCATCAGGCAAACCCACTTTTGTGGTGCTGACTGCCTCAGAAATCGAAAAGAAATTTCAACAACGACCAGGTTAACAGCTACCATACATTATGAGTTTTCAGGAATATCGTCCTTCATCATTCAATTATTTGCCGGTTGTCGTTAAAAACCTGCTCATCATCAATGCGATTTTATGGTTGGGCAACACTGTTTTTTATGAGCAGTTGGGTTTCAGCTTCAATGAAAAATTCGGTCTCTATTATCCGATGTCTGAAATGTTCAAGCCATTTCAGTATGTCACGCATTTGTTTCTGCATGGTGATTTCTGGCACCTTTTTTCGAACATGTTTGCGCTGTGGATGTTTGGAACAGTACTTGAAAATTTCTGGGGACCAAAACGATTCCTGATATTTTATTTTGTAACCGGTTTAGGAGCAGCAACCATTCACACATTATCATGCTGGTATGAGTTGCATCAGTTGGGCCAAACCATTCAGGTTTACAGTGCCACTCCGAATGTGATGGATTTCATTGCTCTGATGAAGAAGAATCTTTCTTACATTAACATTGAAGAGTTAAATTCAATTGAGACCTTTCTGCAACGATGGCAGCAAATGCAAAGCGATCCTGAGTACATCGCTCAGTCGGTGCAATACGCAAATAAGTTGCTGGTGTACAGAATGAATATTCCAACCGTTGGGGCATCAGGTGCTGTTTTCGGGGTGCTGCTGGCATACGGAATGTTATTTCCCAATACGATCATTTACATTTACTTTGCCATCCCGTTAAAGGCAAAATACCTGGTTATATTGTACGGATTGTTTGAACTTTACAGTGGTTTTGCGAATAATCCCGGCGACAATGTGGCTCATTTTGCTCACCTTGGCGGGATGCTATTTGGATTTATTCTGATCAAATTCTGGAACAAAAGAAACCGGCAACACTTTTACTGAAATCATGAAGCTGATTGATGAAATCAAAATGAGTTTTACCCGTTCAGAAGGTTTGTTCCGTCTGATGTTTCTGAATATCGTGGTATTTCTGCTGATCAGTGTGACCAAGCTGATTTTTTTCCTTGCAGGTTCCGGAAGCGAACACCTCACCTTCTTCGTTTCACAGCTTGCGTTACATGCCGACTTCGGCTGGTTACTTACACACCCATGGTCGCTCATTACCTACATGTTTGTTCATGTGAACTTTCTACACATTCTCATGAACATGCTCATTTTATTCTGGTCGGGAAAGTTATTCTGCGAGTACCTCACCAGTTCCCGTATAGTTGCAGTTTACCTTTTAGGGGGAATTGTTGGTGGATTGTTTTACATGATTTCCTATAACACCTTCCCTGTTTTCAGTGAATCGGTCTCTCTCTCCAGCCTTATAGGAGCATCAGCGGGTGTGCTGGCGGTTTTGGTAGCCATTGCCACACTGATTCCTAATTACCAAATGCATCTCATTTTGTTTGGCCCGGTAAAACTCAAATACATAGCACTGGTATTTACACTGATTTATCTTATCAGCATCCCGGATGGTAATTCAGGAGGCAACATTTCGCACATTGGCGGAATTGTTTTCGGCTTTGCCTACACCCGATTACTTCAAAAAGGTATCAATATGGGCGGTTGGCTCGAAAAACTGATGAGTGCTGTCACAGGGTTGTTCAGACCTTCGTCACGAATCAAAGTGGTGCATAAATCCGACCGCATGCGTAAAGCTTCCGGAACACCGCATCAGGAATTGATTGATTCCATACTTGATAAAATCAGCCGGTCGGGGTATTCCAGTTTAACCAAGGAGGAAAAGGAAATATTGTTTAAGGCCAGCAAAACGCCGGAAAAAGATCAGTAAGTACATGCAAAAAAAGGTCTCTGAAACTGTCCTTCCCGAAGTAGTAAAGGTAAGGCGAACCGGGTGGGGTTCCAGGTTGCTTATTGCCTTTACAATCCTTTTGGCATTTTTCACTGTTTGCTCTGCATGGGTATCGTTGTTTCACCCTGCAAAATACTGGTACATTTCAATTACAGGATTAGGCTTCCCAATACTCTTTGTTTTGAACCTTCTTACGATCATTTATTGGGCGCTACGTCGCAAACATATCGTTTGGATACCGGTTGCAGCTTTTTTGTTCACTATAGTAAAACTGCCGGCTATTTACCAGTTAAAGGGAACCCAGATAAAACCTGTTTATGTGGAAGGCCAGTCGCCTGAACTGAAAGTGATGAGTTATAATGTGAGGCTCTTTGATCTATACAACTGGTCGCATAATTTACAGACTAAAGAGAAAATATTTGTGTTACTTGAGGGCTCCGACCCTGATATACTTTGTCTTCAGGAATTTTATTCTGCCGACGACAAACAATTCAACAATTTCAAGAGGCTAAAAGAATCACTCAGGGCTAACCAGGTGCATGTTGAATATCCCATTACCCTTCATAAAACCGACCATTGGGGAATTGCCACTTACAGCGCCTATCCCATAGTCAACAAAGGCGTGCTTTATTTCGATCAGAAAACGGCCAATATTTGTATTTATACCGACCTGAAAATAGAGGCCGATACGGTGCGGGTTTACAATTGTCATCTGGAATCGGTTCGTTTTGGGGCCGCTGAGTATAAGTTCATTGAAAACCTGGGTAACAGTGAAGCCGAGGAGGAAACTGTTGAACGCACCAGGAACATCCTTAAACGACTTAAAAATGCATTCATCAAGAGGGCAGCCCAGGCCGATTTGATTGCTTCACACATTAAAGCCTCTCCCTACCCTGTAATAGTTTGTGGCGACTTCAACGACACGCCTTTGTCATATACCTACCAGCAGCTTTCCGAGGGGTTGAACGATTCCTTCAGGGAATCCGGGGGTGGCATGGGAAGCACCTATTCAGGACCGATTCCGGGGCTCAGAATCGATTATATCCTGCAAAGCCCACGCTTTTCCTCATATGAATTTAACATCCTCCGGTCGAAGCTTAGCGACCACTATCCGGTCCTTTCCAAAATGGTTCTGGAGCCTGAATAATTTTATGTGGAAATCTTGATTTTATGCTAAAAGGTATTAATTTTGCAATACCCTTTGAAAGGGTGTATTTTGCTGATTTCAATTACTTTCTGCCTATTTAGTCTGTTTTTATCACCACATGAGTGCTCTTGAATAGTTCACAGCATATGATTTTTTCGAAATTCTTGATAAATTCCTTACAAGGGCCTCGCAAAGTATTGCAGGAGAAAGATTTTTGTCATTACTTTACGGTGGGAAAATTATTCAGTACAAACAAAAACCAACTTAATTATTTTTAAACTATGAGAATTAAAATTTCATTTCTCAGAGAACATTCATCCGCAAATTCAATACCTCTGCATCATCAGAAATTGCTGGCTGATAGTCTCGGAGCATTAAGCGACACCATCACCGGTGACCGGTCGATGTTCAATTTCTCTTCCTTAAAAGGCACTTCAAAAATCACCAATGGTTTTATGAGGTTCCTTTCTTCCAAGATCACGCTGGTTATTTCAAGCAGAACTCAGGAATTTGCCGAAGCTTTGGTTGCTAAAGTTTTCGACAACCCATTCCTTGCTGTTGGGAAGATGAACCTGATACCTAAAACCTACGAGGTAATTCCTGATCCTTCATTTCAAACCAAAATGAGGTATCTGTGCATTTCGCCGCTCATCATGGTAAATCCCGACAAAGAACCCGAAAGAGCTCAGGAAATGCTCGATCCTACTTCTCAGGGTTTCTCAGATCTGCTTTACAACATCACTCTCGACCGAATGGAGAAGGCTGGGTATACCGAAGCTCAGTTGAATGAATTTGCTGAGTTCGAAGCACAGCCTGACATGGAATACATCAATAAAATTAATGAGTCAGGTAAGAAATACGCCCGATTCTATAAATCGGCTGCCGGCAATACCATGCTCGGATTTCTGCTGCCATTCACCCTCCACGCTCATCCTGAAGTACACAAGTTTATCTGGGAAGTAGGTCTCGGAGTACTTACAGAAGAAGGCTATGGTATGGTTGACCTTGTAAAAGTCTGATCTGACCACTCCGGTTCTGCGAAATAATACAGACCGGATATTACTCATCAAAAAGAGGTTGTTGCTGTAATTCAGTCAACCTCTTTTTTTATTTTTGCACATGACCCTTAAGAGATTTGCTGCCATACTCATTGCTTTTATCGCCATTGTGGTGTCATCCTACCTCATTTTTCGTGGTGTGGTGCTCGACAATGCCATTGATAAGGTAAAATCAAAGGTATTCGAACGAACCGGCCTGAGGCTGGAAATAGGAAAGACTTACTTTGAAAGTTTTGCCAGAATTGGAGCTGAAGATGTATACCTCATTCCAACTGATTCCGACACACTTTTCCACTGTAATAAAGCAGCTATTAGTTTTTCATTGCTTCGTTTACTTAAGGGGCAACCTCCGGTTAACAACATCATTCTTAAAGAAGGGTTTCTGTTTCTTCATGAAGTAAACGATTCCGTTGCCAATTACAATGCCCTTCTCAGAAACAAAAGCAGCAGCAACGAAGCAACCGATTCCAGCAATAACGGGATGAATTACCGTGAACTGGCAAGTGCACTGTGGAAACGTGGGTTCGATCTGGCCGATTTTAATTTCGTGCTTTCCGACTTTCAGGTAAGATGGAAATCGCCGGCCTATTTTGAAAAGGTTGATATATCGAAGTTCAGTTTACAGAAAACAAAATTGGTTGCGGAAGTGAGCGACAGTATCGCCGGCACTCTTTCTTCATGGCTGATCGATGGTGTGGTGGACCCCAACAAAGAAGTGCTCACCCTGAATGGTAAAGCAGCTTCCGGAAAACCGGTACAGGTGCCCTTTTTTGAAAAATTGTCGGGCATAAAGTATCGTTTAACATCATTCGACCTACAGGTAAATGGTATCGATGATGATAATGGTAATTTCATGGCCGGACTAAAAGCATCTGCCATTTCACCGTCCATCAATCATTGGCGCATTAGTCCCGAAGATGTTCAGCTCGACAGCCTACGCATGGCAATGACCATCATGATAGATGATACATCAATTGCCTGCCTGCCACAATCTGTTATCACTGTAAACCGGCTGCCGATAGAAACAGGAATCTGCTTCTCCAGAAATCCCGATTCCAGAATCATTCTGAATGTTAACATTCCTTCTGTTGATGCCAACACTTTTTTCAATTCACTTCCCAAAGGATTATTTGAAACACTTGAAGGCATTCAGGTTTCGGGCAAACTGAGTTATCATCTTAAATTTGATGCCAATCTGCAACATCCCGATCAACTCATTTTTGATTCGGAAATGAAAAAAGATAAGTTCAGAATCTATCGTTTCGGCAATGAGAATTTTGCCGCCATCAATGGTCCGTTCTCCTACCCTGCCCGCGACCGCGACCGTATAGTAAGGATACTTCCTGTTGGCCCCGAAAATCCTTCATATGTTCCTTTGCAGGAAATTAGTCCGTTGCTGGTAAATGCAGTGTTGACTGCTGAAGACGGGACCTTTCGGTTTCATCGCGGGTTTAACGAGGAAGCCTTCAGACAATCGATTGCAACAAACATCAGGGAGCGACGATTTGCAAGAGGTGGAAGCACTATCACCATGCAACTGGTGAAAAATGTTTTTCTGAACCGCAATAAAACCATCTCCAGAAAACTGGAAGAAGCCATCATCGTTTGGCTCATAGAAAATACAGGTTTGGTAAGCAAGGACCGAATGCTGGAAGTTTATTTGAATATTATTGAATGGGGACCGAATGTTTATGGTATAGGTGAAGCCTCAGAATTTTATTTTTCAAAACATCCTTCACAACTTTCACTCGAAGAAAGTATCTATTTATCGAGCATTATCCCCAACCCGAAAGCTTTCAAGTGGAGCTTTGACAAACAAGGGTCACTTCGTGAATATCTTCAGGGATATTTTAAGTTGGTTGCAGGCAGGATGGCAAAAAAAGAGATTATCACTCCTGAACAACTGGAGCAAATGCAATTCAAAGTCGAACTGAAGGGCCCTGCACTACAATTTGTTTTGCCTGTTGATACCATTCCGGTTGATTCACTGCCGGCAGATGACAACACTCTTTTGTTTGAGAATTTATAAATCAACAATAACAATTATGGAAGGTGTGCCTGAAAGTAAGAGCGGAAATAAAGGTGCCATCAACTGGCTGGTAATTGTAGCCGCACTTGGTTACTTCGTCGACATTTATGATCTGGTACTCTTCAATGTTGTGAAGAGAGAAAGTCTTGAGTTTATAAAATCATTGCACCAGCTCGATTTCGACATCAAGAGTCAGGGGATTTTTCTTTTTAATTGTCAGATGGCCGGCATGCTCATTGGTGGAATTTTATGGGGCGTTTGGGGCGATAAGAAAGGCCGCATCTCGGTTTTATTCGGTTCGATACTACTTTATTCGGTAGCCAATATCGTAAATGCATTCACCTTCGACCTCACCTCTTATGCCATTGTAAGAGTCATAGCAGGTATCGGATTAGCGGGTGAGCTGGGAGCAGGAATTACTCTGGTTTCGGAAACGATGTCGAAAGAAAAACGTGGCTACGGAACTATGATCATAGTTACTTTCGGTGCACTGGGTGCAGTACTGGCAGCTCTGGTTGGAACCGAAGGTCAGGCTGTCGCAGACTTTTTAACTCGTGTTACAGGACATACCTTTCAGAACTGGCAGGTTGTTTATTTGATTGGGGGACTTCTTGGAATTTTGTTGCTGGTACTTAGGGTAGGTGCATTTGAATCGGGAATGTTTAAAGACATGAAACAACATTCGGTTTCAAAAGGTAACTTTTTTGCTCTTTTCAAAACCAAAGAAAACTTTCTGAAATATTTGTATTGCATCCTCATCGGACTGCCCATTTGGTACATTATAGGAGTGCTGGTTTCGCTTTCGCAGGATGTATTTGGAAAAGAATTGGGTGTTGAAGGAGTGTTAAATGGCAAAGCAGTTATGTACGCTTATATCGGTTTATCGGTAGGAGATCTGATCTCCGGATTGCTGAGTCAGTTGTTGCGTAGCCGTAAGAAAGTGGTGTTACTTTATCTGGCCTTCACCTCCATTCTGGTTCTGTATTTCATCTATGGCGCACATGGCATTTCCGTGAGTCAGTATTACTTCATGTGCTTTCTTTTGGGAACAGCATCAGGCTACTGGGCCATCTTCGTGACGATTGCTTCTGAACAATTTGGCACCAATATTCGTTCTACAGTTACCAACACCGTTCCCAACTTCGTAAGAGGTGCAGTTTTGCCAATCACCATGGGATTTACAGGACTCAGTGGAATGACCACCAACCTGACCAGTGCTTTAATCGTTGGATTCATTTGTATTGGTCTCGCACTGGTGGCAACGCTTAAAATAAAAGAGACCTTTGCCAGGGACCTCAACTATTTTGAAACATTGTGACATGAGCAGTTCAAAACATACTCTGGTGCTGGGTGCAAGTGATAACCCTTCCCGATATTCATATCTGGCGGCATTAAGGCTCACCGAGCACGGACATCCGGTAACTCTTATAGGCAATCGGAAGGGTATGGTGAACGGAATACCAATTCAGACCGACAAAAAACCTTTGACAGGAATTCACACTGTAACACTTTACCTGCGTCCGGAATTACAGCAGCCTTTGTATGATTACATTTTTTCACTGCATCCGAACCGCATCATTTTTAATCCCGGAACTGAAAATTCTGAATTAAAGCAACTTGCCGAATCGAAAGGAATTGAAACCACTGAAGCCTGCACACTGGTGATGCTGTCAATTGGGAATTATTGATTTCCTGGCAACAGGTATTGGAAAGTGCAGAATGAAAGTGGTGCCTTTCATTTTTTTAGAAATGACCTTCATGCTCACTCTATGGAAATCGGCAATGGTTTTTACAATAGGAAGTCCGAGTCCGTAACCCTGCCCATCTCCTGCCCCAAAACGCTTGAAGCGGTCGAAAATATTATCGAGTTGAGTAGCATCAATTCCAATACCGGTATCCTCAATTTCGAGCTGGTACTGATTGTTTACAACTGTTCCTCTGATAAAAATATGCCCTCCGATATTATTGTATCGGATAGCATTGTTCACAAGATTAAAAATCATAGTAAATAAAAGCGACTTGTTACTGGGACCGAATGGTGGCATTGGATCAAGATTACGTATCACCTGAATCTGCTTTTCTTCCATCAGCTCTTCCAACTCATCAACAACTTCATCTACCAGGGCAGGTACATTGACTTCTTCCTGCTTCAGATACTGGTCATTTTCGATTTTGGAAATCATGAGCAAAGCTCTGATGATTTTGCTTAGTCTGCTCAGCGTTTTTTGCGATTCCAGAATTTTATTTTCGAACTCAACCGGAACTTCATTTCCAATGATCATGTTCTCGAGCCGATTCTGCAGGATGGAAATGGGGGTCAGTAATTCGTGAGCTACATTGGCAATGAACTCTTTTTCGATCAGAAAAGCATCTTTCGTTTTCTTCATCAGTTCATTGATACTTTTATCAAGGTAACTGAATTCCCATGTACTGGTTTTAACAGATTCAAAATTATAATTCGCAGGAGAACCTGTCAGCTGCAGCTTTTGTCGCACGATGCGGTTAAAAGGTTTCAACATCAAACGGGCGAATCCGATATCAATAAAAACTGAAATAATGATAAAAATGATCATCAGCGTAAGACTGAATTGCATGATGATTTTATTCAATTGATAGATGGTACTCAAACCCTCTCCGATATTGAGAAGGTACAACTGATTATCGTACACAAAAGCTTGTTTGATAACCCGGTGTGTAAGACGTTCTCCACCAACATCACGTTGTTCATTGGTAATGATGGTTTCGGGAGTAAGTGTCCCATTGCTGAGTGGTTCAATGGAAACAAACTCCTCCTTAAGGATATTGTAGCTTTCAAAACTACAGTCCTGTTCGAGTATAATTTCATTGATTCCGCCCCGGGAAATAATTTTCAGTACCCTGTCGGTACGAGCCAGCAATCGCTTATCGATGTGATCGTAAACTACCTGTTTTACAATGAGCGGCATCAGCACTGCAAAGGCTGCAATGATGAGCCCCTTTGAAAGGGCATTGTAAATAGCGAGTTTAACCTGTAGCTTCATTGATTGAGGCGATAACCTATTCCTCTTACTGTTTCGAGCCAATCGGTACCGGTGAAGGCACTTAATTTTTTACGCAAGTTTTTAATGTGCACATCGATATAATTGGAATCGTAATCTTCTTCCATAACATCGCCCCAGATGTGTTCGGTTAATTGCATTCGGGTCAGCACCCTGTTTTTATGAAGTGCAAGATAATGCAGTAAGTCGAATTCTTTCCGGGTGAGATTCACCGGTTGATTCTGATACTGGACAGTTCTGTTGTTGATGTCCATTACGAAATCACCAATTTTAATTGAATTGGAAGTAAGTCCGTGGCGACGCCTCAGGATGGCCTGCATTCTTGATTGGAGCTCCATGAGAGAAAACGGCTTCGCCAGGTAATCGTCGGCACCCAGGTCGAGCCCTTTTATTTTATCGTCAGTTTCACTTCTTGCAGTAAGAATAATGAATGCTGCATCTCTGTTTGCTTGTCGTGCTTCCTTGAGCAAATCAAATCCGTTGTAATCGGGCAGACCGATATCGAGCAACACGAAATCGTAGGCATTTACAAATATCTTTTCACTGGCACTTTTACCATTGAAAGCCACGTCACAATTGTAACCCTGTTTTGTCAAAAAGATCTCTACCTCATGTGAAAGGCTTTTTTCATCTTCAACTATTAGTACATTCATTTGAGTATCGGTTGAACAGTTTACACAAATTTCTATCGGCAAATCACCGGAAACCGGCCTTATGGGTTGCCTCCACGGCTGCCAAAATAACTTCACAGCTCATGAAGATTTGATGATCGGTGATGGTCAGGGGTGGTGCAATGCGCATTTTGTGAGGTGCAAAGAGAAACCAGTCGGTGAACACACCCGATGCGATGCACCTTTTTATTACCTCTTTATTGAATGCTTCAGAAGGGAATGTCACTCCCATTAAGAGTCCCTTTCCGGTAATCTCAGCAATCATTGGATGAACGAGCAACTTCCTGAAAAGTTTTCCTTTTGCAGTGGTTTCACTCTCAGGAATCGATTTTACTACCTTCAGTGAGGCCAGCGCAGCCGCACAACATACAGGGTGACCGCCGAATGTGGTAATATGACCAAGAACGGGATCTGAGCTGAAGTGCCGCATGAGATCACGCGATGCAACCAGTGCACCTATTGGCATGCCTCCGCCCATTCCTTTAGCCAGCAACAACATATCAGGAACCACACCCTCATCCTCAAAAGCCATGAAAGTACCGGTTCTTCCGAATCCGGTTTGTATTTCATCGGCTATCAGCAAAGTTCCTGTTTGTATGCATTTATCCGATAAGGCCTTAAGATAGCCCGTCTTCGCGGGAAGGGCTCCTGCCTCACCCTGAATGACTTCAAAGATAACCGCAGCAATTTGATCGTTTATAAGGTCTAAATCAGCAAAATCATTGAAACGAAGGTGAACGATACCGGGTAGCAGGGGTCTGAAGCTGTTTCTGAAATATTCTGAGCCAATCAGACTAAGAGCACCCTGAGTACTGCCATGGTAGGCGTTCTCAAATCCTGCCAGTAAAGTTCTTCCGGTAACCCTTTTGGCCAACTTCATAGCTGCTTCAACAGCCTCTGAGCCCGAGTTAACAAAATAACAACTGTTGAGTTGCCCGGGCAGAGTGGCTGTAAGTGCTTCTGCCAACTGCACCTGAGGTGACTGAATCAGTTCACCATACACCATCAGGTGCATGTATCTGGATGTTTGTTCAGTTACGGCATTTACTACTTCAGGGTGACAATGTCCTATATTGCTGACAGAAATCCCGGAAATGAGATCGATGAGTGTTTTCCCATCTGCGGTTTTCATTTCGCAGCCTGAGGCACTTACAATCTCCAGCAACAAGGGTTCATCGCTGGTTGGGGCCAAATGATTTAAAAAGAGCTGCCTGTTGGTTGTCATTGCACAAAATTACTAAAAGTAGGGTGCATCAACTAACAAAAACAGGGAGCTGAAGCTCCCTGTTTGCACTTGAAATTATTGAAAAACCTAAACAATCTATTGTGTTACCTTGGACGTGGTCCGGGAGGTCCTCCACCGTCTTTACGTTCCTGAATCTTTTTAAGCAGGTCTCTTTTAAACTCCTCTTCTGCCCTGTACAAGCGGGCGACTTTATGCAAGGGAAGTACTTTTTTGAACTGCGCATGGTATTTTTTCAGGATGTCTAATTCGGATTGTCTGAAAGCTATTTCACCATCAACCACCTTTTCAACATCTTTGTCTGTCATGTTTTCGAAATCGGATTTAGCATCGCGTATTTCTTTTCGATGTGAATCGCGCAGTTTATCGAGTTCATTTTGAAACTGATTATAAACCGGCCAGAAGGTCTGAGCCTCCGTTGGGGTAAGATCCAGCTTCCGGGTGAGGAAGGCCACTTTCATGGCTTCAATCTGTTCCTTCTTTTCGCCCATTGGAGGCGGGCCATCGGGTTGAGCATTAGCAGTAACCATCCATAAACTGAAGATAGCAAGGGCCAAAAGTTTCATTTTTTTCATAACTCATTAATTATTAATGATATGTCAGTATTGTTTTCTATTAAATAGTCGTGATATGTGTCGGTTTCATCTGTTCCGGCATCATCGTCCTCAGCGGAAGTTTCGACATCGGCGAAAGCATCCAGAACCAACTCATCTTCTATGGAACTCACCGGCAGATCGTCATAGCTCAGAACCACCTGATTTCCTGAAACTTGTTGAGTATTCCCTGAAAAATACCACATTCCGGCAACTAAAACCGACGCCAGCATACCTGCTATAAATACGAGGCGCGGAGTAGAGAAAAGGGGCGCTGTAGGGGCAGCCAATTTGTCTGCTATATTTAGCGGCAGCTTTTCAAAATAGCCATCAGGGGTGGTGAAAGGGTTTTTCCGCTCTGCCTTTTGCAGGAAGGGGAAAGATTCCGATTCAGGGCTGTTTTGGTTATTTTGATCAAAATTGTTCACTTTCATTGTGGTTTTGATGGTGTTTGGATAATTGCTTTTTGAAATAGTTTAATCTTCGGTCATGTATTTCTCAATTTTCCTGGCGGCATGGTGATAAGAGGCTTTTAGTGCCCCGGTGGTTACCCCCAGAATTTTTGCCATATCTTCATATTTCATTTCATCATAATACCGCAGGTTAAAAATGACCCTTTGTTTCTCAGGAAGGGAAAGAATGGCTTTCTGAAGCTTCAGCTCAAATGCATCGCCATTAAAATAGGTGGAACCTTCAAGTGACTCTGAGAGTTGTTTTTCAACGTTGTGAATAGGCAGAAAAAAGCTGGTTCGTTTTCGTTTAAGGAAAGTCAGCGATTCGTTGGTAGCAATTCTGTATAACCATGTAAAAAGCTGCGAATCTTCTCTGAACCCGGCAAGTCCTTTCCAGGCTTTGATGAAGGTGTTTTGAACCACATCATTGGCATCATCGTGATCGATAACCAGCCGTCGAACATGGTAATAAACTTTCTGCTGGTATTTTTTTACCAGCAAATTAAAAGCATAATTGGGGTTATCTCCATTCCTGAACTGTTGAAGCAGTTCATTGTCGGAATATTCAGCCATAAAACCAGATTAAACCCATTTGAAAGTGTAACCCGGTGCGCAATATTACCGGTTGCGTGATTTACGATCGAGCACTTTGCGGACTTTACTTACAATATCCGGAGCATCGAGTCCATACTTCACCAGCAGTTGATCCGGAGTTCCGCTTTCGCCGAAGGAATCATTCACAGCAACCATTTCCATAGGAACCGGATCATTGGCAACGAGTACCTGTGCAATCGCATCTCCCAGTCCACCATTCTGCTGATGTTCTTCAGCAGTGACAACACAACCTGTTTTCCGAACAGACTTGATGATGGCTTCCTCATCAAGTGGTTTGATCG
>ERZ650309.483-NODE-483-length-19725-cov-6.602237_pt1 | contig 19725 bp, 20 predicted proteins | sample MGYA00376245_ERZ650309 | MGnify/ENA primary metagenome ERZ650309 (study PRJEB26733, sample SAMN07839294) | wastewater metagenome | biome: urban; feature: wastewater treatment plant; material: waste water | place: USA: North Carolina | collected 2016-04-26 ...
AGTCGACCTCAACGAGGCCCTGGGCAAGATCGACGGCGACGCGCTGGCGGCCGAGTTCGAGCGGTACCTGAAGCGCCGCGGCCGGTAATCAACTCCCCGCGACGGTGCGTGTTTGCACGCGCCGCGCCGGGACTTGTGTGCAGTTTTGTCGCTGTCGACGGCCGCGAGCGCAACGAAAGTGCCCACGAAACCCGGCGTGTCGCGCGCAGACCCGCACGCTCGCGGGAAGGGGGTTAGGCGCGGACGGGCTTGGGGGCCTTCCAGGTGCCGTCAAGCGCTTCGGGTTTCGGCCAGTACAACCGCATCGCGATGCTGAACGGACCTGTCGGCGTCGGTAACCAGTTGGCTTCTCGGGCCGGTCCCGGTGACGTGTTCTGCAGGTTCAGCGTGATGCCGCCGTCGGGATCTTTGATCAGAGACGGCAGCATCTCCGAGTTGATCAGGTACCGGTTGATCGGATTGGCCACCAGCAGGCTCTCGGGCATCTGGTAGACGGTCACCGACCAGAAGGCGTTGGCCGGCGGCAGCTGACCGGGCGCGAAGCGCAGCGTGTAGTTGTTGGCGCCGGTCAGTGGCGCCCCGGTGCTGTCGTTGGCTCCGCCCGGGTAGATGGCCTCGGCGGCGGTGTTGCCGTAGATTCCCAGTGCCGCGGCGGCCATTCGGTTGAGGTAGTTGCCCCGCAAATCACTTGCGGTACCGAACAATTGGGCCGATGTCACCTCGCCCGTTTCGAATTTGTTCTTCTTGAAGTCCTCGAAGGCCGCCCAGGAGTCAGCCATGCCGTCCACCACGGCCTGGTGCATGTCGGGCGACAACTTGTCGGCCCGGAAGTCGCCGTCGGGCCCGATGCCGATCGTTGCGAACCGCTCGCGCATGACCTCCTCGGCCGGCTGCGCAGGAGCGAACTTCAGCACGAAATCGAGTTCCTCGAAGAACTTCGGCGAAGTCCGTTCGTCCTGCGCCGACAACGGCGGCATGAAGTTGATCGGCGGTGCCGGTGGGGGTGGTGGCTGATTGAGGAACGCCGACAAGGGCGTCACCTGATAGCCGGCCTGAATCTTCTTGACGTTCTCGATGTCCGACGGTCCGAACAGTTGGGTGCGGTAGATGACCATGGCCAGATCGGTGGAGCTACGGATCACCTGCTCGATGCCGGCAGGTGTCTCACCGTGCCAATTCGGTCCTGCCAGAAGGTATTTGCCGCCACCGTTGCCGGTGGTCCGGGTGCCGACGTAGGCGATGTTGTAGGTGTAGCCGTCGATGAACTGCAGCGAGAAGTACCGCCCCTGCTCGATCGGCGGAACCGTGAACACCAGTGGTTCGGCCCGCAGATCAGCTCCGACGAAGGAATACGGCGTGTCCGAGTTCGGGGTCTGGATCGACTTGTCGGCAGGTGTGAAAACCCGGGCGGTGCTGTGCACCTGGTTCCACGGGCCCTTGTACTCCGGATTCGCCTTGTCGACGAAGTACGAGTACTGGATCCGATAGTTGTCGACCATCGGAAAGCCGTACGTATAAGCGGATTTCGCGATGGCACGGACCTGCTCGAGGGTCGGCGCACCCGCCTCTGTCGGCTCAGACACTGTGGAATCCTTTGCCCCGCAACCAATAACCGCCGTCAGGATGACGACGATCAAACCCATCCAACGGATCATCGCTTACCCGCCGCTTCGGCATCCATCCGGGGCAGGAGATCCGGAACCAATTTCATCACTGGAGCTTCACCTATCCGGGTCGCCAATATCGGCTTGAGCCAACGTAATACGCCGACCCAACTGGGGCAATTCATTCGGGCTTTACGGTCTTCGATGCCGGCAACCAATGCCTCACCGCATTTTTCGACGGAGGTGGTCTGGTTGAGCGGCCAGGGCAATCTGGTGATCAGTTCGTCGAAGGTCGACATGCCCGCCTTGATGTCACGCACCATCGCTGTGTCGATCCACGACATGTGCGCGGAGCCGACGGCAACGCCGCGGTAGGACACCTCCAGTCGAAGCGCGTTCGCGAACTGCTCGACCGCAGCCTTGGACGCGTTGTAGGCCGCCAACCCCGGCGCGGCCGTGTACGCGGCCAGCGACGAAACGATCAGCACGTAGCCCTTGCGGTCGATGATCGATGGCAGCGTGGCCCGCACTGTGTGAAAGACGCCGAGCACATTGATGTCGAGAATCCGCTTGAACACGTCCGGATCGACCTGCAGAACCGAGGCGTAGGACAGGATGCCGGCGTTGGCCATGACCACATCGATGCCACCGAAGCGCGCGACCGCCGCGTCAGCTGCCGCCTGCATCGCGTCGAGGTCACGCACGTCGGCCACCACGGTCAGGACGTTGTCACCGAGCGTCGCGGACATCGCGTCGAGCTGGGTCGCGTCGACGTCGGTCAGCACCAGCTTGGCGCCTTTGGCGTGCAGCCGCTTCGCGACCTCGGCGCCGACGCCCGCAGCGCCGCCGGTGATGAATACAACTTTCCCGCGCGCTGAACCCATGGCCCGCAAACTACCGCACCAAGATGTGTCTAGAGCGTGACGCCGAGCAGCGCGTCGACGGCCGTGGCCACCGCAGTCGGGGCCGAACCGTCACGTCCCCCGTACTCCAGGGCGTCGGTGACCCAACCGTCAAAGGCGGCAAGCGCTTTCGGCGTATCGAGGTCGTCGGCCAGGTAACGACGAACCCGGGCCACGACGTCGGTTGCGTCGGGTCCGGCCGGCAATGCCACGGCCGCACGCCAACGCTGCAGCCGGTCCAGGGCCGCTTGGAGCACCTCGTTGCTCCAGTACCGGTCAGCCCGGTAGTGCCCGGCCAGCAGACCCAGCCGGATGGCGCCCGGATCGACGCCGTCGGCCCGCAGCTGCGAGACCAGCACCAGATTGCCGCGGCTCTTGCTCATCTTGTGGCCGTCCCAGCCGATCATGCCGGCGTGGACGTAGTGCCGCGCGAAGCGTCGCTCTCCGGTGACCGATTCGCCATGGGCGGCCGAGAATTCATGGTGCGGGAACACCAGATCACTGCCGCCGCCCTGGATGTCCAGGCCGACGCCCAGCCGGTTGAGCGCGATGGCCGTGCACTCGATGTGCCACCCGGGACGTCCGGCCCCGAACGGCGACGGCCAGCTCGGTTCGCCGGGACGCTGCGTACGCCACAGCAATGCGTCGAGTTGTCCTGCCTTGCCTTCGCGCTCCGGGTCTCCGCCACGCTCGGCGAACAGCTCCAGCATGGTGTCGCGGTCGTAGCCGGACTCGTAGCCGAACTGCGCGGTGGCGTCCGCCCGGAAATACACATCGGGGTATTCGGGGTCGTCGACGACGTATGCCGCCCCGGAGGCGAGCAGCTTCTCGGTCAATTCGATGACTTCGGAGATCGATTCGACAGCACCGACGTAGTCATGCGGGGGCAGCACGCGCAGGGCCGTCATGTCCTGACGGAACAGCTCGGTCTCGCGATCGCCCAGTTCACGCCAGTCGATGCCGTCACGCTCGGCGCGTTCGAACAGTGGGTCATCGACGTCGGTGACGTTCTGGACGTACCGGACCTCGTGGCCACCGTCGAGCCACAACCGGTGGATCAGATCGAACGTCAGATAGGTGGCCGCATGCCCGAGGTGCGTGGCGTCGTAGGGCGTGATGCCGCAGACGTACATGGTGGCAACTTGTCCGGGCGACACCGGACGAACCTGTCGGTCGGCGCTGTCATAAAGCCGAAGGGCGGGGCCACTACCCGGCAGTTTCGGGATGGTCGGCGCCGGCCACGATCTCATGGCGTCGACTCTAACCGAGCCGTCGTGGCGGCTTCTCGCCTCAGGACCTCAAGACACCGAGCGGACCGCAGCCAGGAGGGTGTCGGCAAACTCGGGACGGCACATGACGAAATCCGGCAGGTACGGGTCCGCGAGGTTGTAGCGCATCGGTGAACCGTCCAACCGTGAGGCATGCAGACCGGCGGCAAGTACCACCCCGACCGGAGCTGCCGAATCCCATTCCCACTGTCCCCCGGCATGCACGTAGGCATCGACATCGCCACGCACCACGGCCATCGCCTTGGCCCCGGCCGAACCGATGCCGATCAACTCGATGTCGAGTACGTCGCGCATCCACCACAACACCGCAGGCGGGCGGTAGGTGCTGGTCGCGATGCGGATAGGGCCGGGCCGTCTGGGGCCGGGGCCGACAACGGTGTCGGATCGATGAATCTCGCCCAACGCCGGAAGTGCCACAGCGGCATCGGTGATCGAGCCGTGCGGCTCCGACCCGCGCTGCCACAGTGCGATGTGCACAGCCCAATCCGCACGCCCCCGCCCGAATTCGCGGGTGCCGTCGACCGGGTCGACGATCCAGACCCGATCCGAACGCAACCGGGCCAGATCGTCGACGGCTTCCTCGGACAGGATCGCGTCGTGCGGGCGGGCAGTCCGCAAACGATCGAGAATCAGGGTGTTGGCGTGGCGGTCACCGGCAGCACCCAGGGTGTACGGGTCGTGCATACCCAACCGGTCGCGGACGCCCAGCAAAAACTCGCCGGCTTCCTGCGCCACGGCCGCGGCGAGCGCGACATCGGTGTGCTCCACCGATGCAGTATTGCCGACCTTGCGGCGCCCTTCACCACGGGTTCACCTCTCGCAGCGTGTGCACAGCAATTGATCGCCCGTTAAAGTGGATGGGGTTATCAACGTTTTCGAGGAGGTGGCCGGACATGGGCCAGGTCAATCGACACCAGGGTCTGGTGGTCAAGGCTTTCGGACTGGTCGGCATCACCGCAGGTGTAGCCCTTGGCGCGCTCAGCGCAGCCAACACCCCTGCCCCGACCGTCGTTCCGAGCGCATCGTCGGGCCACGGAGATTCGGGTGGTACCTACGTCTCCCCGACGCTCAGCGACATGACCGCAGGCGCGACCGCGACCTGGACGACTCCGGGCACCGCCGCACCCACCATGCACGCCGTACCGCCGGTCAAGGCCGCGCCGTATCACGGGTGATCTGATCCAGTCATAAAAGTGGGCTCCGGGTGTTCATTCACCCGGAGCCCACTTTGGTTACTGGTCTATGCCTTCGGCGCTGCCGCAGGGCTGCGCACCACGACCGGTACGGCCGGGAAGTATGCAGCCATCTCCGAGCGTGCGCGGCGCAGCGCCGCGGTGCCGTAGCCGCGGTGACGGTGATCGGGGTGGATCCAGATGCGGATGTTCACCTCGCCGCCGACCAACTCACCGAATGCCATGCCGACCTTCGCGGAGTCCTCTTCGGCGACGAACCAGACAGCTTCCTCGTCGTCGACCCGGTGGACTGCCGCATTGATCTCGTCATCCAGATTGCCGGCGGCGCGGCCCGAGCCGTCACCGGAGGCACCCACGTCCGCGGTCCGCACCGCGAAGATGTCGCGGTCCTGCGAGCCGGAGAACGGGCGCAGCACGAGGTTCTCGCCGAAGCTGGCGGGACGGTCAGCCACCGCGAACGACAGCTGCGTGTTCAGATCTTCGAGCTCTTCGGCAATCCGCTTACGCGCGTCCTTGGTCAGCAGGGCGAACGACATGGCCATGACCTGCTCGCCACCGGCGTGCGACGTCCCCAACAACGTGGCGATGGCATCGACGGCCGCAGCCTTGTTCTCCGCCTCGACAATGACGTCAAGCACCTCGTGCCGACGGTCGAGCGCTTTCTGCAGAGCGTCGGTGATCTCGCGGCGGGCCGCGGCCCGGTCATGGTCGGTCATAGCGACAGAGCCTAGATCACTACCGGGCAGTACGCCTTCGATGTTGACAAACCGAAATCAAAACGCCGGCCACGGGATCGGGCGGTCCCGATTCGGCGTCGGCATCACCGGATTGTCCAGCAGCTCAACAACTCTCGCCTCAAGCGCCGCTACTTCACGACGAGTCACATGTTCAACCAGTTGGTCGGCCAGGCCGTCTCGCAATGCATCGCGTAGACCGGCGACGTCGGCGAGTGTGGCCTCGTCGACTTCTCGACCGGCCCAGCCCCACAACACCGTGCGCAGCTTGTCCTGGGCATGCAGGCTCACGCCGTGATCGACCCCGTAGACCCGGCCGTCGACGCCGGCCAGGACGTGGCCGCCTTTGCGGTCCGCGTTGTTGATCAAGACGTCGAACACCGCCAGTCGCCGTAATCGATCATCGTCGGCGTGCACCAGCACCACCTCGTCACCGGCGTGATCGTAGGCCCGAAGGATCGGTAGATAGCCCGCCGGCAGCTTGTCGACCGGGACCAGGTCCACCAGATCGGGGCCCGACGGCGGCGGCTCCTGATCACCGGGCGCATCGCCGGGTTGGTCGACCCAGCGCTGCACCATGCCAGGGCCCGCCGGACCATCACGAATGATGGTGTGCGGCACCACGTTCCACCCCAACGCATCCGACACCAGAAACGCGCCGCGCTCCCGGCCGGCCAGGGTGCCGTCGGGGAAATCCCACAGCGGGGCCTCACCCCGGATCGGCTTGTACACGCAATGCACTTGTGCGGCACCAAGATTGGCTTCGCACAGGAAGGTGGCGTTACTGGCCGAACGGATGCGGCCGATGACCGTCAGCTCGCCGCGGCACAACACCTCCTCGGCGTCGAAGGCCGCCTGATCCTCAGTCCTCGGCGTCATCGGTGGTGTCGCCGGTATCGCCCCCGAACGCACCGCGCCGGTAGCCATTGGTACGGACGCAGATGTGGCCCTCGGGATCCAGCGGCTCGTCGCACAGCGGGCACGGGGGCCGACCTGCGGAGATGACGCGGTTGGAGCGGGTGGCGAACTCGCGCGCCGATTCCGGGCTCAGGAATACGCGGACCGCGTCGGGACCCTCTTCGGCGTCGTCGAGCACCACCGACGCGTCGAACTCAGTGTCGGAGACGGCAAGCAGTTCGACCACGACGGTCTGCGCCTCCGAATCCCAGCCGAGACCCATCGTGCCGACCCGAAATTCGGCGTCAACCGGCATCACCAATGGATTGAGGTCGGACACCTCACCGGTATCGGGAGGAATCGGCGTCCCGAACCGGCGATTGATCTCGACCAGCAACGCGCTGATGCGCTCGGCGAGCACCGCGACCTGCTGCTTCTCCAACATGACCGACACGATTCGCTTCTCGTGCACGGCCTGCAGATAAAACGTCCTGTTTCCCGGCTGCCCAACAGTCCCGGCCACGAAGCGGTCGGGAGAGCGGAAGACGTGAATTGCGCGGGCCATGGCACCTTTCAAAATACCGGTAATCGCTGCGCTGACCGTACTGTGCAGCGCTCGCGGCGAGTCAGTCGGTCGAGCCACCCACGGTCGCGTCGGTCTCCGGCTGCTCGGCCGGTTTCGGTCGCAGTGCAGAGCCGAGATCGGCCCCGGTGTGGTTGACGTGCACAACAAATGGACGAATAGAGGTGTACCGGATGACGCTCATCGATGCCGGATCGGCAGTGATGCGCTGGAAGTTGTCCAGGTGGGTGGCCAGCGCATCGGCCAACACCGATTTGATGACATCACCGTGCGTACACGCCACCCACAGGACGTCACCGCCGTGCTGCTCGGCCAGTTCCCGGTCGGTCTCCCGAACCGCGGCGACCGCGCGGGCCTGTACCTCGGCCAGGCCCTCGCCGTCGGGAAACACTGCGGCGCTGGGCTGCTGCTGAACGACCGCCCACAACGGCTCTTTGACCAACTCGCCGATCGTGCGTCCGGTCCAGCTGCCGTAGTCGACCTCGATGAGCCGCTCGTCGACGCGGGGCTCCAGGTCCAGCGCGGCCGCCAGTGGGGCCACCGTGCTCTGGCACCGCAGCAGCGGCGACCGGACGATGGCCTTGACCGGCAGCGCGCCGATCCGGGCGACGATGGCGTCGGCCTGCTGCTGCCCCTTGTCGTCGAGGTCGACGCCTTCGGACCGGCCGGCCAGCGTATGGGCAGTGTTGGACGTCGAACGTCCGTGCCTCAGCAGGATGACCGTCATTGCGCCGACATCACGCCGGTGGCCAACAACAGCAAGACGGTCACACCGGCCACGATGCGGTAGCCGACGAACCAGTACATGCTGTGGCGCACAAGGAACTTCAGGAACCACGACACCGCGGCGTAGCCGATCACGAACGCGATCACGGTGCCGACCACCAACTGTGTGACGGTCGCGCCCTGACCGAGGCTCTCGGGCTTGAGAGCGTTCGGCAGCTCGTGCAGGCCTGAGGCCAGAACCGCGGGAATAGCCAGCAGGAAACCGAACCGGGCCGCGGCCTCGCGTTGTTGGCCCAGGAAGAGGCCGGCGCTGATGGTGGCGCCCGAACGCGAAACCCCGGGGATCAGGGCAAGGCACTGTGCAGCGCCGACGACGAGGCTGTCCTTCCAAGTGAAGGACTCGATGGGCCGCGTCCGCTTACCGAAGTACTCGGCGGCGGCGATCACGCCGGAGAACACGATCAGCGCCGTTGCGATGATCCAGGGGTTACGGATGTCGTCGCGGATGAAGTGCTTGAACGTCAGGCCCGCGACGCCGATCGGGATGCTGCCCAGAATCACCCACCAGCCCAGCCAGTAGTCCGACGTGCGCTGCTCGGCATTCAGCAGGCCGCGGAACCAGGCCGTCACGATGCGGGCGATGTCACGGGCGAAGTACAACACCACCGCGAGCTCGGTGCCGATCTGGACGACCGCGGTGAACGACGCACCGGCGTCCTGCTGGAAGAACAGTCGGGAGACCAACGCCAAGTGCCCCGACGAGGACACCGGCAGAAATTCCGTCAACCCTTGGACCACCGAGAGCACGATCACCTGAAGCCAAGACACGTCCGTCACGCCGACGACCGTACCGCTCGCAGGGTTTCAGTGAGCGGGGCGTGCAACCGGCTGCGCGTCGGCAACCGCGTCACGTACCGCGGCGGCCAGACTGCGCTCGTCATGGACGTCCACGTGCTCCAGACTGCGCGACGCCGTTGCCACAATGTCTTCCTCGTGCGGGACCAAGCCCGAGATACGGGGCCGATACACCTCGACATAGAGGGTCGACCATCCGCCTACGTGGAAAGAAAAGCTCCTACCGTCGCCAACCTGGCCAAAGCCGCTGGCGTGTAGACCGGGTGAAATGTCTTCGATAGCAAAATCGCCAAGTACCGCATAGCGGTCAGCGGCGATCGTCATGTGCCGACCTTACCGCGGTTGACGCTCAGGTAAGTACCAGAAACAAATGATCCACAGGAATATATTTGCCATGCTGACCATACTTGTTGGCGCCTGATCGTTCCCTCGACCGAAAGCGTTTTCCTGTGCCACTGCCCCACCCGCGTCGCGGTGACGCGCTGCGATCCCTCGGTGCAGTCGCACTGGCAATCTCACTGGTCGCGACGGGATGCTCGTCGAAACGCAGCGATACCCCCGGGCCGACCATCAGCCCTGCGCAGGCTGCGGTCTCCCCGCCCGTCAGCGGTTCACCCGACGGAGCGGTCAGGCCACTGCCGGGGCCGGCATCGGCAGCCGTGTTCGATACTGCGACAACAACTTTGGTCATCCTCGGCACTGATTCGGCCGGTCGACCGGTGCTGTCTGTCGGCTATGCCACGGTGCCGCTACCAGCAGCCGCAACGGCACTCGTCGGCGACGGCGCAGGCACTGCCTATCTGGCCACGCGAGGCGGGTACTTCCAACTAGATGTCGCCCGCCGTGCGGTGACGACGGTGACCGTCGACGGCCAGGCCGACACAGATTTCACCGCGATAACCCGCCGAGCCGACGGGAAGCTGGTGCTGGGCACTGCCGACGGCGCAGTGATGCGAGTTTCGGGACACACTGTGGAGGCTCGGTTGAAGTCGTTCTCGCGGGTGGATCAGCTTGTCTCACAAGGCAATGACGTCATCGTGCTGGACCGGGCTCAGACGTCGGTCACCGAGGTGAACGACGCGGTGACCAGTGCCGCGCAGGCGCTGCGCGCGGGTGACGGCGCCACCGTGATGGCCGCCGATTCGGCCGGACGCGTGCTGGTCACCGATACCCGCGGCGACGGTCTGCTGGTGTTCGGTACCTCACCGTTGGTGCTACGTCAGCGGGCCCCGGTGCGCGGTGCGCCGTACGGCGTCGTCGGATCGCACAAGCTGGCCTGGGTTTCCGAAACGGCGAACAACAGCGTCGTTGGTTACGATCTGTCAACCGGAATTCCCGTCGAGAAGGTGCGATACCGAACTGTGCAGCAGCCCAATGCCCTGGCATTCGATGACCGTGCCGGCACCCTGTTCGTGGTGTCGGGATCAGGTGCGGGTGTACAGATACTCGTGGGGGCCGATCGCTGATGCAGCGGGGGCGGATGCCTGCAGCCTGGGAAGCCGATCTGTCGGATGACTATGAGTGGATCCCCCTGCGCCTGCCCCCGGATGTCAGCCGGTTGACCGCGTCTGTCAGGTTGTCCATCGAGGCCGAATACCGCGGCTGGGAATTGACGCGGGTGCGGTTGTACACGGATGGTTCTCGTCGGGTGTTGCTGCGCCGCCGGAAGATTTCCGGGGGTCTGCCCGATCAGCCCGCGATGTGAGGAGCTGTTGATGTATCGCGCCCTGCGTTGGGTGTTCTTCCAGGTGCCCGCGGAGAGAATTCATACCTGGGTTTTCGGACTGTTCAGGGTCGTCACCTTCTTGGGTGTGAACCGGCGGATGTTGGCCCGCTGGCTGGCACCGTCCGACCCGGTGTTGGCCTCGACGGTGTTCGGGGTGCAGTTTCCCGGTCCCCTCGGGCTGGCGGCCGGGTTCGACAAGAACGGATCCGGGGTAAACGTCTGGGGCTCATTGGGTTTCGGCTATGCCGAAGTCGGTACCGTGACGGCACAGGCGCAACCCGGTAATCCGGAGCCGCGGCTGTTCCGGCTCCCCGATGATCGCGGCCTGTTGAACCGGATGGGCTTCAACAACCATGGCGCCGGATCGATGGCCGTGGCGCTGACCCGCAGTAGCTCGACCGTGCCGATCGGGGTGAACATCGGCAAGACCAAGATCACCCCACCCGAGCAAGCAGTCGGCGACTATGCCGAAAGTGCGCGTCTGGTAGGGCCGTTGGCTGACTTCGTGGTGGTCAACGTCAGCTCGCCCAACACCCCCGGACTGCGGGATCTGCAGGCGGTGTCGTCGCTTCGGCCGATCCTCGCCGCGGTGCGCGGTGAAACCTCGAAGCCGGTGCTGGTGAAGATCGCGCCGGATCTGTCCGACGAGGACGTCGATGAAATCGCCGATCTGGCCGTCGAATTGGGCCTGGCCGGCATTGTCGCGACCAACACCACGATTTCCCGTGAGGGGCTGTTGACGCCGGGTGTTGCCGAGTTGGGTGCCGGTGGGGTCTCCGGTCCGCCGGTGGCCGCGCGATCACTGGAGGTGTTGAAGCGGCTGCACCGTCGGGTGGGTGACCGGTTGGTGTTGATCAGCGTGGGCGGCATCGAGAACGCCGACGACGCCTGGGAGCGCATCGTCTCGGGCGCATCACTGATCCAGGGCTACACCGGGTTCATCTATGGCGGTGGCTTGTGGGCCAAGCACATTCACGATGGGATCGCGCAGCGACTGCATGCGGGCGGTTTCGCGTCGCTCACCGACGCCGTCGGTTCTGGGGCGTAGCGCCCGACGGGTGACTAGTTCTGCTCGTAGGTCCCGTGGATGACGGCGCGCGCGATGGCCTGCATGAACAGGTTGAAGCCCAGGAACGCCGGGGTGGCGTCTTCCGGGATCTCCAGCTTCTCGACCGGCAGCGCATGCACGGCGACGTAGTAGCGGTGCGGACCGTGGCCGGCCGGCGGAGCCGCACCCAGGTAGCGCTTGAGGCTGGCATCGTTGGCCAGAGTGATTGCGCCACCGGGCAATTCGCTGCCATCACCGGCGCCGGCCGGGAGTTCGGTGACATCGGCCGGCAGGTTCACCACGGCCCAGTGCCAGAAGCCCGACGCTGTCGGGGCGTCGGGGTCGTAGACGGTGACCGCGAAGCTGCGGGTCTCGGCCGGGAAGCCTGACCAGCTCAGCTGCGGCGAGATGTCTTCTCCCCCGGCACCGAAGATGCCACTGACCTGATCGTTGCCCAGGGCTCCACCGTCGGACAGCGACGTGGACGTCAACGTGAAGGTGGGGAGTTTCGGCAGGTTGTCGTAAGGCGAAGCGGTCATGATGCCCTTTCGGCGGTCAGCAGTTGGTGAGAAAACTCTGGAGGACCTTGGCCCCGAACTTTAGTGCGTCGACCGGCACACGTTCGTCGACCCCATGAAACAGTGCCGCGAAGTCCAACTCCGGGGGGAGCCGCAACGGCGCGAATCCGAAGCAGCGGATACCCAGTCGGACAAAGGCTTTCGCGTCAGTACCGCCGGACATCATGTACGGCACGGTCCGGGCGCCGGGGTCGACGGCGAGGATGGCGGCGTTCATCGCGTCGACCAGGTCGCCGTCGAAAGTGGTCTCGACAGACGGGAGGTCACGTTCCCAGGTGCGGGTGACGTTCGGGCCCAGCAGCGCGTCGATCTCGCGCTCGAAGGCCTCCTTGCGGCCCGGCAGGACACGGCAGTCGACCATGGCCTCGGCGGTGGCCGGGATGACGTTGGCTTTGTAGCCGGCCTTGAGCATGGTCGGGTTGGCGGTGTCGCGCAGCGTGGCGCCCACGATCCGGGCGATGCCGCCGAGCTTGGCGATGCTGCCCTCCAGGTCCGGAGAGTTCGGATCCAGGTCGTATCCGGTCTCTTCGGCGACGGCGGCCAGGAACTGCTCGACCGACTCGCTGAGCACCAGCGGGAATTGATGGCGGCCGATCCGGGCCACGGCCTCGGCGATCTCGGTGACGGCGTTGTCGTCGTGCACCATCGAGCCGTGCCCGGCCCGGCCGCGGGCGGTCAGCCGCATCCAGGAGAGGCCCTTTTCTGCCGTCTCGATGAGGTAGAGACGCCGTACGCCGCCGTCCTTGGTGGGAACGGTCAGCGAGTATCCGCCGACCTCTCCGATGGCTTCGGTGATGCCCGCGAACAGGTCGGGCCGGTTGTCCACCAGCCACTGGCAGCCGTAGGTGCCACCGTGCTCTTCGTCCGAGACGAAGGCGAACACCAGGTCGCGCGGCGGGACGATGTTGTTGCGCTTCAGATGGCGCGCGACGGCCATCATCATCCCGACCATGTCCTTCATGTCGACCGCACCGCGGCCCCACACGTAGCCGTCCTTCACGGTGCCGGAGAACGGGTGCACGCTCCAGTCGGCGGGCTCGGCAGGGACGACGTCGAGGTGGCCGTGGATCAGCAGGGCGCCCCGGTTCGGGTCGGCGCCCTTGAGCCGGCAGAAGACGTTGCCGCGGCCGGGCGCTCCCGCCTCGACGTACTCGGTGGTGTACCCCACCTCACGCAGTTTCTCGGCCACCCAGCGGGCGCAGTCTTCTTCACCCCTGGTGGTTTCCGGGTCACCGGTGTTGGAGGTATCGAACCGGATGAGCGAGCTGACGAGGTCTACGACTTCATCTTCGGGCGCTGTCACAGTCCATTCGTACCACCTCGGTTTTGGACTGGGCGCTCTGATCCGTTAGCCTAAGCTGCCCCACCTGGCGGTGGGACGATGTCCGAGTGGCGGAATGGCAGACGCGCTAGCTTGAGGTGCTAGTGCCCTATTAACGGGCGTGGGGGTTCAAGTCCCCCCTCGGACACATCCGGCGACACGACTCAGGTCGGCAGTCGCCGTGACTCGCCGAAGATGCGGGTCGTAGTCGAGACGCAGGCCCAAGCTTGCGTACACCTCGGCGCGCTCAGCTCCGGTTGCCGCGCCGAGGATGACCGACAGTCCGCCTAACTCCTTAACTAACTCACTGATCTCGGCGGCACACATGGCGCGGGGCCGCTCCACTCGCTCAACGCGTGCCCTCAGCTCGTCGCGCTCGGCGGTACGTTGACGCAACGCAGCAGTTAGATCCTCAACGGCCACGCCAGACTCCACGGCGGTGATCAAGGCAGCCACTTTGGCATTCGCCTCGCTCAGCTGGCGCTGCAAGGCGGCGTAGCCAGGTCCGGCCGCCGGGTCCACGTCTTGCCCGCGTGCGAGGTCTTCTGGATCGGCCAGAGTGGCGATCCATTCGTCGAGTCGCGCTGTCACTGCGTCTTCGCGGAGATAGACGGTGCGCGGATGATCACTCAGGTCCACAGGTACAGAACGTGACTTGCCGAACTCACAACGGTAGAGGATCCGCGTTGTTTGCTTCCCCGGCCGGGCGGCGCCCTGCATTCGCCGTCCACATGCGGCGCAGAACAGCAGCCCACGCAGCGCATACGGCACTGTCGATTCTCTGCTGCACACGCGACCGGGACCACGCCGCGCCTGCATCCGGAGACGAACAGCCTGCGCCAGCTCATCAGGGATCAGCTCTTCGTGCGTGCGTCGATCGGGTGCGATCCAGTCGGCCCGATCGCGCCACCGCATGCGAGTCTCATATCCCGCGGCGACATCATCGGGGTTCAAAAGGACCTCATACTTCTCCTGCTTGCCCCAGACACGGATACCGCGGTACGCAGGGTTGTCGAGAATGGCGCGGATCGCCGAATGGGACCATCCACGTGGGTCACGATGCCGGTTCCGTGCCGGGTCGTATTGGCTCGGTGATGGCACTCCATCGTCGGTGAGCTGCTGTGCGATGAAGCGCAAGCCAGCACCATCGGCATACATGCGATAGATCCGCTCGACGGTCGGGGCGGTCTCGGGGTCAGGCTCCAGGCGGTGAAGACGCTGCCCAAGACTTGCCTTGGCGGGGTTTGGGTGCGGGCCGGCATCGACGAGTTGATAACCGTACGGTGGGCGACCGCCGAGGTATCTGGTTGTGTCCTGCGCGAGTGCCGACATCGCGGTACGCACGCGCATCTGGATTCGCGCACGTTCTCCCTTGCTCATTCCGCCAAAGAGCGTCATCACGAGGTCGTGTGCCTCGGATCCGGGATCAACCGCTCCGCCAACTTCAGGCACCCATAGGCCGACCCCGTAGTGCGTGAGCACCGGGAAGGTGAGCGCAAATTGCGGTCCGTAGAACGCGCGAGCAGGTTCCCCGATCACGACGGCATCGAAGCCACGGTCACGAGAAGTGACATCTGCGAGCAGACGTGAAGCCTCCGGCCTGCGTTTCCAGGGAAGCGACCGGCTCTGTCCTATATCGAAGTAGTCGGCGGCGAGGACGCCGCCATGCGGACTGATCAGATCGATGGCACGACGTTTCTGCCAGCTGCGGCTCGCCTCCGGATCTTGGGCGTCCTCGGTACTCACTCGGCCATAGAAGGCGAACCTGAGGCTCATGCCACTCCCCTCCCTGATCTAGGCGTCCGGTCCCGCATAGCCAGTATGACGTTTACCAGCGCGCGGTTGGCCTCGCGCGGGAGCCGATACCGGTTCGGCAGGTCAATTTCAACACCTCCCTCTGACATGTTCGGAGCATCGACTCGAACGTCACACTCGGAGCGAGCATGTGTCGTAGTCGGGCATCTTTCAGCCATCGCTTGCCCCTAGCGGATCCCATTGTTCGTTGTGGGCTTGGCGACGTGCTTCTACCAGTCCGATGAGGCGGGAGTGGATGCGTTGGAGGGCCGCGGAATAGACGAGACTGCGATCGCCGAGGCTGCCGAGGCCGGCACGTTCGAACTCCCACGCCACCAGATCATCGCGACCGGCGAAGTCACAGTTGGGATCGTATTGGTATGCAGTGCTTTTCAAGCGTTCTTCACGCGTCCAAATGGCGCGCTGTTCGCGCAGCACGGTCATGGTAGTGGAATAACGGCGGGATTTGCTGGTGATGTGGCCGCGGAATCCGAGGGTGTGCAACCACCGCCCGATGCCGGACAGTCCTTTGTCCGCGAGATCGCTGATGGTGGTCAGGATGGTCCGCACATGCTCTGACACGTCCAGGTCGGGTATGGCTTCCGTAGATAGGCGGCGCGCGCTGATTCCGAGGTCTACCAAGGATTTGGTGACATACTTGGCGAGATAGCGTGCCACCAGCCGGCCAGACATGGACCGTCCTGAGCCTGACCCTGGTTCTGGTTCTGGTTCTGGTGGAGCACTTTTCACTGGTTTTGCGGATGCGGCGAGGGGTTGGGTGTCGATCTGTGTGCCGAAACGCATCGTCCGCGCATCGGTATCAGCGGTCGGATCGTCGATGGTGAGCGTGACGGTGCGGGCGGCGTGTTGGATGATGGTGGCGAGTTCGACTGCACCGATGGGTGATTCCCAATCGGTCTGATCGGGGTCGTCTTGGGGGTCCAGGCGGATCAGGGCGTGGATGTGTGGGATGGCGCGGGCTTGCAGTTCGACGATTTTGATGAAGCTCACCCGCACCGCATCCGGATCCACACCGGTGGCTTTCAGTTCTTTGCGGAGGGTGCGCCGCATGGTGATGGTGAAGCGTCGCCACAGTTCGGGAAGATGCCAGGCGAACAGGACATGCCCGGCATAGTCGTAGCACTCCGGACAGAGCGGCTGACCGACCCGCTCGTCGCCATGATCATGGGACATGCTGCACCACAATTGTTTTCCATGCGGGCAGCGGCGGTAGCCGCCGATCCGGTGCTGGTCTCGGCATACCTGCGCTTTCTTGTCCCCCGACGTCGTGGCGGTGTGGACGGCCCCGAAGCTGGGGGCAGTCAGGGTGAGGAAAACTTGCGGATGATCGCCCACCGCGGTGGGCATGCCGTGGTGGCCTCCCGCAGCGCCGGCGTGCACGAGTTGCCAGGTGTCGCGGGCGTAGAGATCTGAACACGACGGGCAAATGTGGGCGCGACGGTTGTTGCACCGCGTCCACACCACCCGCTGACGCCCGTACTCATCGGTACCGATCAGCTGGATGGGGTGAGCGCAGAATCCGACGGATTCTGCTCGTCGCCACCAGGATTGGTATCCCATCGACGCGGCCCGGCGCACCATCTGCTCGACCACTCGGGTGGTATCAACTGTATCCGGAACACCCGGCAGGGCAAGCTGCGCCGATGTCATGGAGCTATTCACCGCTGCCCTCACCCACGGTGTGCCCGGTATCGGTGTTGTGTGGATGGTGGGTCTTGTTCGGTCGGCTCGGGGGTCGGCGGAACCGAGTGGCCAGCGCGGTGATGTCGTGGTCGGTGACGTGGAAGGCCCGCACCCGCTGGGCGTAGGCGGTGCCGTCAACCATCATGTAGCCAACACCCGGTGTCGCGTCGGGGATGCGGTCACATTCGGCGCCGGCATCGCGTGCTCCCTGTCCCAGGACCATAGTGGTTTGGGTGGCTTCAGTCAGGCGCAACCCGATCCGCACCGTGAACAGCTGCCTTAACGGCAGGGTGTCTTTGGCGGGGTCTTGCACCGCGGCGACGACGCTGATGCCGACTGCGCGGCCTTGCGAGAGCAGGAGGCCCAGGAGTTGTTCGATTTCGGTGCGGACCTTGCGGTCGGTCACATACGCACTCAGTGCTGCGATTTCATCGATCACTACCACGAACAACGGCTCCGACGTCGTGGGAGTGTGTAGTCGGGTGTGGCCGCGCAGACGATTCGCCCGGGCGTGCATCACCGTGACGAGCTGGCGTAGCAGCTCCAGGGTGGTGTCGGTGGCGTCGTGGGTGAACACGGTGAACAGGGGTGCTCCGGCACCGAGTTCCATGCCACCTTTGGGGTCGATGACACATAACCGCACCAGTCCGGTCTTCACCGCGGGGGCGATGCCGGCGATCAACGACCACAGCACTGAGCCTTTACCTGCGCCGGTTGCCCCGGCGATCAGCACATGGTGACCGAGCAGCGGCACTTGCCACCACTGCCGCGTTTCGGTGATCCCGACCCGCACCAGCGCCAGGTCCACCGGGGTTGCCGGGGCGGGCATGGGCAGGACGATCGGTTCAGCGAGCACGTCTGCCCGCATTAAAGTGATGCGCAGTTCGCCAGGCGAGGTGGCGGTGATGCTGATGCGGTCGGCGCGCCACGCGGCGGCCAGCGCGTCGGACTGTTTATGCCAATCTGCCACGGACTGGCCGGTGACGATGCGCACCGCCAGCACATCGGTGGTTTTACCGATTGTCACCGTGCGCAGGGTGGGAGTGAGGGTGCGTCCGCCGAGTGTGGCCGTCAGGCCGTGCAAGGTGCAGGTCGATTCCCAGGTGCGGGTGTAGCGCGACCACGTGAGCCAGCGCCGCCGTACCGGTTCGGTCACCCAGGCGCGAAATGACCCCGGTTGGAGCCAGGCCCAGCCCGCATACCCGGCACTGCACACGATCGCGCAGATCAGGCCCACGCGTGGGCCGTGGCTGATGGCAAGCACGAGGCTGGCGATGATGGGCACGTTGATCGCCGGGAACAGCACCGCCCACCAGAGCACATACCCGGCTGCGGTGAACAGCGACATGACCAGTTCTCCGAACCAGTCGTCATCGCCTGATCCACTGTTGGTGGTGTTCTTATTGTTCGATGTCATGAGAGATGCCCTCCGTGAGCGTGTGGTCAACAGCAATGCCCGGGGTGTCGGGGTGGCGGGGTGCGATGATCTGCTCACCGCACCCCACACCCGCTTGGGGGTTGTTACTTCTGCGGGCGTGTCTGCTCACTCGGCGCAGCACCACTGGCGGTGGCGGGGGTGAGGGCATCAGCGCGGAACGCCACCCCGCTGCGATCACCTTGGGCCCACGGGATGGCCACCAGACCAACCACCGAAACAGACTGCGTGACTGTAACTTTGGGGTCTCCTGCCACGGTGACATTGAGTACTTCGCCGCCGGAGTCATCCAGCGCGAGGACCTGGGTGGCGTACATCGGCATCCCGGTGGCGGTGTCGACTTTCGGGGCGCCGGTTTCGAAGTTCAGCCGTGGCTCCGGAGCGCGGGTGACGATAAAACGAGTTCCAGACGTATCGATTCTCAAACGCATTGTCCTACTAGTCCTTTCGTGAGATGTTGACGCCGGTCCGGCGCTGGATTCAGTTCACGTGGACATCACGGACGTTGCGAGAGACATGTGCCGACATTTCCGACACATCCACGGGCATTTCGGACACGGCCGGACATACCCACGGACATCACACCGACACTATCGCCGCAGGGTGGCGGCAATCGCATGGCAAACTAGACACCACGCGCTGAAGGATGGATACGGACGACACGGGAAGATGTGCGCTGACACGATGGACGAGCAGGACGGCACCGAGGCCGCCATCACTCCCAACGATCGCCTCGCGCAGCGGCTACAGGCCAAAGGTCTGTCCTCGCAGCGGTTCGCCACCGCGGTGGGTGTCGATATCAAGTCGGTGCGACGCTGGCTGGCCGATAGCGACTACAGAATTCGCGAACACAACGCCCGCAGCGCCAGCGAGGTGCTCGACTGCACTCCGCATGACCTATGGCCCAAGCAGTACCCGGCCGCTACCGCCCGTGCAGTGACAACAGCGTCTGCGGGTGGGCCATTCACCGCGACCCTGTATGCCAGCCGTACTCAGCTGCCGATCACGACGTGGCAGCAGCATTTCGCCGACGCCACCACCGGCATCGACATCCTCGTCCTGGCGGCCACGTTCCTGTTCGACACCCTCGACGGATTCCTCGACACCCTGCTCGCCGCCGCCGCCCGCGGTGTGTCGGTGCGGTTTCTCGTCGGGGATCCCGACACTGCGACCACGATCTTGCGCGGTGAGGAGGAAGGGATCGGCGAGGCTGTCATCGCCCGCTGCCGCACGTCGGTGGAGTTGCTCGCCCCTCACGCTTGTACCCCGGGGCTGGACATTCGCACCCACGACACCGCGCTCTACACGTCGATCTTTCGGGTCGATGACGCCATGA
>ERZ650309.484-NODE-484-length-19654-cov-6.070565_pt1 | contig 19654 bp, 20 predicted proteins | sample MGYA00376245_ERZ650309 | MGnify/ENA primary metagenome ERZ650309 (study PRJEB26733, sample SAMN07839294) | wastewater metagenome | biome: urban; feature: wastewater treatment plant; material: waste water | place: USA: North Carolina | collected 2016-04-26 ...
ACTTTTATTAAATTCAAATTTCTTTGACATAAAATACTTTTATAATTATTTACCTTGAAGGTCTCTGCGGATTACAAATTTTGTTTCTATTGGCAATTTTTGTGCAGCAAGCCCCATAGCGTGTTTTGCAGTTTCCAGACTAACGCCATCACATTCAAATATAATGCGACCTGGTTCTACAACAGCTGCCCAAAATTCGGGATTACCTTTACCCTTACCCATCCTTACCTCTGCAGGTTTGCGGGTTATTGGTTTATCGGGGAATATGCGAATCCATACATTACCTTCTCTTTTCATAGCACGTGTCATGGCTTGACGGGCTGCTTCAATCTGACGATTGTTGAGCCAGATGGGCTCTTGTGCTTTTAATGCGTAAGAACCGAAGGCTATGGTTGTACCTCTTTTAGCTACACTTCTTATGCGGCCTTTCTGAGCTTTACGGTGCTTGGTCCTTTTTGGCTGTAACATCTTTCTTTATTTGATAGAATTACTAATCTTTTTTTACAATTTTGAGTAGATGAAGAAATTATCCTCTTCTGCCTCCTCCTCTTCTGTCTCCACCTCTTTCACGATCACGGTCTCTTCCTTCAGGTCTATCTCTTCTTTCAGGAGCACCTTCCTTACCTCCTGCTACAAAATTTGGATTTAGATCACGCTTTCCTAAAACTTCTCCCTTACATATCCAAACCTTTAGACCAATTTTACCATATACGGTAAGTGCAAATACATTTGCATAATCTATATCCATACGAAGCGTATGCAATGGCACACGACCTTGTTTGATTTCTTCGCTACGTGCAATCTCTGCACCGCCTAATCGTCCGCTGGCTTTTATCTTAATACCTTCTGCGCCCATACGAAGTGCCGAGGCAATAGCCATTTTAATTGCTCTTTTGTAGTTGATACGATTTTCTATTTGACGGGCAATGGTATCGCCTACAATTGTAGCATCTAATTCAGGACGTCTGATTTCTAGAATATTGATTTGAACATCTTCCTTTCCGGTCAATTTCTTCAATTCTTCTTTAATACGATCTACCTCACCGCCGCCTTTACCAATAATGATACCCGGCTTTGACGTGTGAATAGTAACAATCAGTTTACCCAGCGTACGCTCAATTACGATTTTGCTGATGCCGCCTTTGTTGATACGAGCATTTAGGTAATCTCTGATTTTGTTGTCTTCAATCAGCTTTACGGCAAAATCTTTTTTATTACCATACCAGTTACTTTCCCATCCACGGATGATACCTAACCGGTTGCCAATTGGATTTGCTTTTTGACCCATAAAGGATGTTTCGTTATTTCTTTATTAAAATTAGTTATTCTCTACAATTATAGTTACATGATTGCTGCGTTTGCGCACCCTATAACCACGACCTTGGGGAGCTGGTCGCATACGCTTTACAGTACGTGCACCATCTACAAAAATTGTTTTTACTACCAAATTGGCATCAGCTGCACCACCACTATTTGCCTGCTCCCAATTGTTGATAGCACTGCGTAGTAGCTTTGATAAAGGCTGAGCATTGTGCTGCGGATGATGTTCTAAAATGGCGAGGGCTTTTTCTACCTTCATGCCTCTGATAACATCAGCCAACAATCGCATTTTGCGAGGGCCAGTTGGATAGTTTCTTAATTTAGCAATTGCTTCCATTGTATTTTAAACTTTTATCGGGTTTTGATTCCCGTTTCTGTTATTATTTTTTCTGTCCTGAGTGTCCTCTAAAATTTCTCGTAGGAGCAAATTCACCTAATTTGTGTCCTACCATAAACTCTGTTACATACACAGGGATAAATTTATTGCCGTTGTGAACAGCAAAAGTATGACCCACAAAATCTGGAGTAATTGTAGAACGACGGCTCCATGTTTTAATGACAGATTTTTTATTTTTTCCATCGTTGATTGCCAATACTTTTCCTTCAAGATTGTGATCAACGTAAGGACCTTTTTTAATTGAACGACCCATTTGGTATTGTCTTTATTGATTCAATAATTTTATACTGCTAATTTTTTACCATTGCGGCGCTGAATGATCAGCTTATCGCTTCCCTTACCACGTGTACGGGTCTTTTCGCCTTTGGCATATTTACCTGTACGGCTACGAGGATGTCCACCACTGGCTTTTCCTTCACCACCACCCATTGGGTGATCTACAGGGTTCATGGCCACACCGCGGTTTCGTGGACGAATACCTCTCCACCTGTTGGCACCTGCTTTTCCTCTTGTTTCTAAGTTGTGATCGCTATTACTAACAACACCTACGGTTGCAAAACAATTGATTAAAATTTTACGCAATTCACCTGATGGCATCTTTAAAATGGCGTATTTCTCTTCTTTGTTTGTAAGCTGTGCAGATGAACCTGCGCTTCTCACCAACTTTCCACCTTGTCCGGGTTGCATTTCAATATTATGAATCATAGTACCAAGTGGCATATTTTTCATTTGAAGTGCATTTCCAAGTTCTGGAGCAACTGCATTTCCTGCTATTATCGTACCACCAACCTGAATTCCTTGGGGTGCAAGAATGTATCTTTTCTCACCATCTGTGTATTGAACAAGAGCAATAAAAGCAGAGCGATTTGGATCGTACTCTATAGTAAGTACCTTGGCTTCAATATCTTTCTTATCTCTTTTAAAGTCGATTATTCTATAATGCTTCTTATGACCACCGCCTTTGTAGCGCATGCTGCGGCGTCCTTGTGCATTTCTTCCGGCAGTGCTGTGTTGAGGTTCTAATAAACTTTTTTCAGGTTTATTAGTAGTTATCTCCGCATAGGCATTTCCAATTCTCCAGCGGCTTCCTGCTGTAATTGGTTTAAATTTTCTTAGTGCCATTTGTCTTTTTTAATTTTTTAAAAATTCCTGTATATACTTCTATTCCTATTTAGGATGCACTATATGTTTGCATACAGGTCTATTGATTCACCTTCAGCTATTGTAACTAAAGCCTTTTTATATGATGGCTTTACACCAGATATAAATCCTGACTTTGTAAACTTATTTTTAGCTTTACCTGGTACGGTAATGGTATTTACATTTGTAACTGATACGCCATAAAAGCTTTCAATTGCTTTTTTAATTTCAAGTCTATTGGCTTTGCGATTCACTTTAAAAGCATAAGTGCGCAGCTTCTCCTGCTGAATGTTTGCTTTTTCAGTAAGGATCGGCTTTATCAGTATATCTATTTGTTTCATAACTTAATGAGTTATTTCGCTTATTGAAAATTATTCGCCTGCTTCAGAAAAGATTTTGATTGCATTCTCCGTAATGACTAATACATCAGCATGCATTATGTCATATGTATTCATGTCTGTGATAACAGTACTTTCCACCTTTGGCATATTCCTTACGCTGAGGTACAAATTATTATTCTCTAAAGTATCTGGTGTGATAAACAATGTTTTCTTATCTGTAAGTTTCAATTGCTTGAAAGCATCAGACATTTGCTTTGTTTTTGGAGCATTCATTTCAAAATCTTCAAGAATGATAATGGCATTATCTTTAGCCTTATAACTAAGCGCACTAATTTTTGCTAGGTCTTTAACTCTTCTATTTAATTTGAAATCGTAGCCATGTGGTTTTGGTCCAAAAACAGTACCACCGCCTTTGTATAAAGGATTTCGGATGTTACCCTTTCTGGCTCCACCAGTACCTTTTTGACGATGAAGTTTGCGACTTGCGCCATGTACTTCTGCACGTGTTTTTACCTTATGCGTACCTTGTCTGTTTGCAGCTAAATATTGCTTAACTGCCAAGTATATAACGTGATCATTAGGTTCTATGCCGAAAATATCATCAGGAAGTTCTACACTCCTACCTGTTTGATTACCTTGTATATTTAAAACTTCTGCTTGCATGTGGAAACTGCTTTAGATTAATTCTGTAAATAAATTATAGAACCAATGTGACCTGGTATAGACCCACTCACCAGTACATAATTCTTTTCTGCGAAAATCTTTACAACTTTCAGTCCTTTGATTTTGATGCGCTGATTGCCCATACGACCCGCCATCCTCATTCCTTTCATTACGCGGCTGGCATCGGAAGAATTACCAATAGAACCCGGAGCACGCTGACGGTCATGTTGTCCATGACTTTGCTGACCCACACCGGCAAAACCATGACGTTTTACAACGCCCTGAAATCCTTTACCTTTTGTATGGCCTACTACTTCTACTTTTTCGCCTTCGGCGAATATGTCAACTGAAATAGTATCTCCTAAATTCTTCTCTTGATAATAATTGCGAAATTCTTTTACAAACCTTTTGGGTGCAGTTTGCGCCTTTGAGTAGTGGTTGATTTCTGCTTTGATGGAATGTTTTTCATTCTTATCACCATAAGCTAATTGTAAGGCATTGTAGCCGTCTGTTTCTGTGGTTTTAACCTGTGTAACTACGCAAGGACCAGCTTCAATAATAGTACAGCTAAGCTGCTTACCATCGGGTGTGAAGATGCTGGTCATCCCGATTTTTTTTCCAATGATTCCTTTCATCCTTTTTGCGGTTTGCGCCCCCGCAAGGTTATTGGGACATGCCGGTGAAAGAAAACCGGAATTCAATCCCTGTTTGCCACCGACCTTTTCCTTTTACACTTATGTGTGCCTTATGCTTCAGAAGTACCGGTAGTAAACAAACCTCGAAGGGCTTGTTTATATTTTTCTGCTCAATGCAGATTAATTTAAATTTGTACAGAGCTCTTTTTTTTGGCTTAGCAAATTGAGAGATGTTTTATAGAATAAGAAAGTTATGAAAAGCTCATCAAGCTTTAATTTCAACTTCAACACCACTTGGTAGATCTAATTTGCTTAATGCATCTACTGTGCGGCTTGACGTTGTATATATATCCAATAATCTTTTGTGAGTACACAGTTGAAATTGCTCCCTGCTTTTTTTATTGACGTGTGGAGAACGTAAAACAGTGAAAATACGTTTACGGGTAGGTAAAGGAATTGGCCCTGTTACAACCGCTCCTGTGCCTCTTACAGTTTTTACAATTTTTTCAGCTGATTTATCAACCAGATTGTGATCGTAAGAATGTAATTTTATTCTGATTCGCTGCGACATATATCAAACCCAAATTTTTGTTTGGGGAGCGCAAAGATAGTGGCAACTAGTATTCAGTACAAATGAAATTCAATTTATTTTTAAAATAAGTTGATCTTTCCTCATTTTCGGTTGTTTTTTAAATGGAAAAACCCCGGTTCGGGGTTTTGACCTGGTGTTTTGTTCTAAAATTATTTTCTTTTGGGATCCCAAATAGAAGTAGGGAAATTATATTTGAAATTGAGATTAATCAAACTAAAATGCTGAATTTCTGGTGTGACCCTACGCCCTGGCAAAATATTTGTAAAACCCTTGTTATAAGTCAACATGAGTTCGTATTTATTATCTAGCATTAAACCGGTTCCTAACAAAAATTGCCAATCAGTAGATGCGTAATCAAAGGCAAATTCCTTCTTGCTTTTGTCGCCAAATTTTAGATTTCTAACACCAATTAAATCTTTCTGAAGTTCATCTGTAGCATTGGGATCTATGTTCGGGTCAAAATAATAATATTTATACTTGTATTCTTGGCCACTTAAACCAAGTTGGATATTTAATCCAGCATAGACTTTCAATATTAATCTATCATTTTTAAGAGGAAATTTATATCCAGCTCCGAAAGGTATTCCTATAAAGTTTGGCCTGATGGAATAACTAATTGTAGAATCATCCGTAACAATTGAATCTTTAAAAAAAGACCGATGCACGAAGGATGTACCAAGATGAACAAATACACCTATAAATGGAGAAGTTTGAAATTCCACACCAGTTCCAACCTGCCAGCCAGCATTTGTTTGATAACTGATATTCTTTTGTGCTGTCTTTCTAACACTTACATCAGTAAGATTCGGTCCACCATATGCATGAAGTGAAAATTGAGCACTCGCCATATTCGCTATAAACAAAAAGAGGGCAACTATTGTATATTTCATATTTTAGAATAAATAGAATTATATCAAAACATGTAGATAGGATCACAACAAAATAATTATTGATTCTCCCTGAATAAAATGTATTAGTTTGGTAGAACTGGTTAAACTCACATCTTATTCCTACAATATTTTGAAAAAAAGTTTTGCAAAAGTAAGAGTATTACACAAAAAAACACAAATAAATAAATGACTTAAGACGTTTAATAGAGATAAATTAGTTGTTTAAACAACTTTTGTCATAATTTTGTATTTCAAAAATTAAAAATGACTGAAGCATACATAGTTGCCGGATATCGCACAGCGGTTACAAAAAGTAAGAAAGGTGGGTTTCGATTTACCCGTCCTGATGACCTTGCAGTTGACGTTATCAAAGGGCTTATGGCCTCAGTACCACAGTTGGATAAGAATTTGGTAGATGATGTAATCGTTGGAAATGCTGTGCCAGAAGCTGAACAGGGACTACAGGTGGGTAGAATCATTGCTGCTCGGAGTATAGGAGTGGATGCACCGGGAGAAACTGTGAATAGATATTGCGCAAGTGGATTGGAAACAATAGCAATTGCAACAGCAAAAATTAGAAGTGGAATGGCCGATTGCATCATAGCAGGCGGTGTGGAAAGTATGAGTATGGTACCCACTGCTGGATGGAAAACGGTGCCGGCATACAGCATTGCGTCTGATGCACCCGACTATTATCTTAGCATGGGCCTCACTGCAGAAGCAGTTGCGAAGGACTTTTCTGTTTCCCGAGCAGATCAGGATTATTTTTCATTTCAGTCTCATCAAAAGGCAAAAAATGCTATTGAAAATGGATATTTTAAGTCTGGGATTTTGCCAATCAATGTTGAGGAGATTTATTTGGATGAAAGACAAAAGAGAAAAACCAGATCTTTTGTGATAGACACAGATGAAGGAGTAAGAGCTGATACGACAACTGAGGCACTGGCAAAGCTGAAACCTGCTTTTGCCACTGGTGGTTCTGTTACAGCGGGGAACTCCTCCCAAACCAGCGATGGTGCTGCATTTGTGATTGTAATGAGTGAAAAACTGATGAGCAGTTTAAGTCTTAAGCCAATAGGAAGATTAGTTAATTGTGCTGTAGCAGGTGTTGATCCACGACTCATGGGTATTGGCCCGATTGCAGCTATTCCCAAAGTACTCAAACAAGCAAATTTTTCTTTGAATCAAATTGATTTAATTGAATTGAATGAAGCATTTGCGTCACAATCTCTGGCAGTTATTCGGGAGTTGAATCTAAATCCTGAAATTGTAAATATAAATGGTGGTGCTATTGCCCTTGGTCATCCATTAGGCTGTACTGGTTGCAAACTCACCATACAAGTATTGAATGATATGAAAAGGCTCAATAAAAAATACGGCATGGTATCCGCCTGTGTGGGTGGAGGTCAGGGTATAGCCGGTATTATTGAAAATCTTTCATAGTAGGACCAGCCTACACATTCGATAAAACAGAAGGGATATTTTTTACGATAATTTTATTTCTGCTATAACTCAGAATAGCATCTTTTTCTAACTCCTTAAAAAGAGATGTTACTGTTTGCCTACTACTTCCGATGAGGTGTGCAATATCGTCGTGGGTTAAATCATTATCAATTTCTATGGAAGTTTCATTTCTATATTCAGGTAGTATTAGTTGTCCTAAATATGACAGCAATCTCGTTTTGACATCTTTATGCAGGATATTGATAAATCTGTTTTCAAATTTTCGTAAACGCTCAGCTATAAATTTACTATATGTTATGGCTAAATCTGGTTTTCTATTAAGAATTTTCTCAAAATCTTCAATACGAAAAGCACAAAGACTAACATTATCTTTATATGCTTTGGCAAATTCACCATGCATTTCTTTTTTCTCTAAAGTAAATTGACCAAAAAAATCACCCTTAGAAATTATTTCTTTTATATGCTCTCTCCCATCGTTCCCTATATAGCCTATTTTTATTAAGCCTTGTTTGATGAAGTAAATTCTATTGTGGTATTGTGCTTCAAAGTAAATATATTCATTGCGCTTAGCTTCTAAAAATCCGTGTAAAACATCTAACTCATTAATTTCATCTTGTGTCAATAATCTGAAAATATTACAGTTTCTTATTAGCAACATTTTATCTACAGAATCCATCAATTTTTTTTCAAAACTAACCAAAGAAACGTACCGAATAAAGATTGTTTAATAAATTACTCACCTAAATCTGCTACACCATAAGATCCACCAAACTGCTTACACCACACTAATGCATAACGATAATCAGTAATACTTACACCAGATATTACATTCCAACTTTGAGCGCCGGAGCGTTGAGTGAGGGATGCTACTTCAACTCCACCTGTAATGTTTGATTTATTGTTTGTAAGATATATCCGCAAATCTGGAGGAGCAGTAGAAACACTAAAATCACTACTTGTTTCAAGTTTTAAAATGCCGCCAGTAATGCGAAGTACGGCTGATCCCTTACTTGACATACCAGTAAAATTTCCCGTTCTTATCACCTGCAATTCAACAGGTGCACTGCTCACTCCATCTGCCATAGCCCTTACAGTTGTAGTTCCATAGGTGTTAGCAACGGCCTCTCCATTTTCATTGATACTGGCTATGAGTGGTTCGGAAATATTCCATGAGAATACTACCCCCGGTATGATATCTCCAATGATGTTTTTTGCAACGGCACTAAATGTTATCATTTGGTTGATTAGTACCGCACCAGGATTTGGATTGATGGTAATTGTGGCTATACTCAAATCATCTGCAACAACATTTACAACCACTGAATCAACTGCATCTTGATATTTTGCATACAAAGTGGCAATACCTTCTGATATAGAAGTTACAACTCCACTAGGGGTAACTGTAGCTACAGCAGTATTGCTGCTTTCCCAAGCAATAGAACCAGGTAATCCGGCTTCTATACCCATATCATTATAGTACACAAGCGTAAAGGAAAAAGATTCACCTACTTTCAATGCCACACTTGTTTCTTCTATATCTAATCGCTCAGGCACAGTGGCCAAAGGAGTGTCTGCGGTTTTTTTGCTGCAGGAAACAATGCATATCGTGATGACAAATAAAATTATACTTCGCATATCTTATTTTCTTGTAAAACTATGCACACAATTTAATGACATCTGTCAGCTAAATGACAAGTGAAATATCTTGGATATCTTTAACATTTTATTTTAAAACGATCTTACTTGCCATCTTAGAAAGAAACCAGGTTGAAAGTAGGGACCAGCTACAAACTCAGCACTTAATACAGAATCATAATATGATACTAAGTCAATACCTGCTCCAAATGAAAAGAGCCATTTATTTAACAAAAAATTTGTATCCGGCATTTTATTTTGAATAGCTCCTGCATCTACAAAAACTTTTGGATAGACTTGAAAATTTACTTGTTCAAATTTTTCCGGCAGCAAATTTATTTTGACCGATTTGTTTATTGCTCTACACTTTACTTCTTGTTTAAAAAGAAGAATACTTGTACCCAATAAATTGTAAAATTGATATCCCCTTATTTGATTGGTTTGTTTTCCTAATACTGCTTGCTTGGCAAATGGCAGCTGTGCTCCGCCTGAGAGATAAGTTTCTACATTGCTACTAGTAAATACTTTTTGATCAAATAATGAGGTATAATAGTGCAAATCAATGTTGGCTGATGCCATTTTTATATTATCAGATTTAAAAATTCCTGCTTTTGCAACTTGAAAATTTATTGCGGTTCCTTTCAAAGGATAAGCACGATTGTCAACATGCAGAAAATTAAACTTGTACGAGGCCTCAATATATCCTGCATTATCAGATGTACTTGGCAAGTAAACAGGATTTAAGTTTAATATAGTATCCGCTACTTGCAGCCTATTTATGGAGATACCAAATGTGTGCTTTGCAAACAAAGACTTTCGGTAGGAAATTGAAAATTTGAGATTACTTTTTGTACTGATAAACTCATCTTGCTTTAAAATGGAATACTGGTTATTCATTATACTATATGCAATTTCTCGATTGGATTGTCGACTATAGCTTACTGATAAACCCATCCTTTGCTTTCTGTCAATGGCAGGATGTGAATAAGAAATAAAAAATTCTCTTCTAAACCCTGATAAAAATGATGCCACAATACGATCGTTGTATCCTGTTAAATTTCTCCATGAAATAGCAGCTCCATAATTTATTCTTTCCAAATCACGCATTTGCTCATGCCACCATATATCAAAATCATCATCTGCAAGTTCAAATAGTAATGATGGGAAAAAATAGTTGCGTTCTTGAACAATGATTGCAAGTTGAAGATTAGAGCCATTGATTATTGGCTCGAATACAACATTTAAAAATAAACCAGTATTGATAAGCTGTTGTTTTGCCAACTCAAGTTGTGGTTGAACATGTAATAAAAGAATGGAATCCCCTACTTTAAAAGGTAGCTCACGCAAAATATATTCATCTTTTGTTTTTTCATTCCCTGAGTTGTTTATTGAAGTTATAACTAATTTTTTTTGGCCTGCTACACATAAATAATTCATACAATTGTATTGCGCATTTAGCGGACTATTTGGTATAATAATCAATACAACTAATGTTATAGACAAACACTTTAGCATAGCCGTCAAAATTATTTACCAAAGGCAAAAATGAATGTCAGCTAAGCGACGATTCAATATTACTTAGTTTTTATCTTTTGTTAATATTTGACATAATTCAATGATTGTCAGACTGCTGACATTTGTCATTTACTTACCACAACTAATTTAGCAGAAAAAAATGAAAAAATATATTATCATTTTATTTGTACCCATTGCCATACAAAGCGCAGCACAGGAACAAACAATTGCTAAGAAAGAACAATATGTAAACTTAGGAGCCGGTTTTGGAAGCTCACAAACAAGCATTTCTGGGGCTTATATTTACAATTGGAATCTTGGTGATAAAAAGAAATTTTTTATTGGCACCGGTGTACGATTTACCAGTTATTTTGGAAAAGATATAGACTATTTAAGTGCTCCGGCAAATCTTGCAAACGAAGCGGCTTCTACTGATTCCATACTTGCCTCCAAGCCACAAGTGAATGCACTAAATGCACTCATCAATCTTGGATATAATTTTAACAGTAGGCTACAGGCCGGATTTAATATAGATGTAATAGGTATTGGTTTTGGAGGAAATACAAATGCAAGCAGGAGTGCTGCAATTACAACTGCAAAGGCCGCAAACTTTAATGTATTATTAATAGGCAACAATGATATTGGCTCACTCAATTCTAATTTTTATTTGCAGTATAAACTTAAAAATAATCTTGGTTTTTATGCAGGATATCAATATTTATTTACAGAAATAAAATCTGAAATTCCTTTACAAACTATCCCTGAAAATAATGACCGTTTTAGAAACAAGGCGTCGATGGTATATGCGGGTTTAACATATCATTTTTGATTCAATTAATATTAGGCATGGCATTAGTATATTTATTACATCATCAAGGAAAAATTATTACAATGAAAAAAACAATTCTTTACTTTCTAATCGTATCAGTATTATTTTCTTTTTCTACGGCAAAAGAACTAACACCCTCCGACACCGGTTCATCTATAAAATTTGTTATTAAGAATTTTGGAACAAATGTAGATGGGAGTTTTAAAGGTTTACAGGGCAAAATTAATTTTGATGCAGCTAATCCTGGTACTTCATCTATAACTATCAGTGCCGATGCCAATTCTATCAATACAGGCATCAAAATGAGAGATAATCATTTGCGAAAAGAAGAATATTTTGATGTGGCAAAATACCCACGAATTTCCTTTACATCTACAAAAATATCAGCTGGCAGCACAGCAGGATCCTATCAAGTAACAGGAAAGTTTACTATAAAAAATATTACAAAAGATATCAGCTTTCCTTTTACTGCAGAAACCTCCGATAATGGTGTTTTATTTAAAAGTAGTTTTAAGATTAATAGAAGAGATTTTGGTGTAGGAGGCAATAGTGCTGTAATGAGCGATTTTGTTACCATTAACCTGAGTATTTTGGCAAAATAAAGAAGCCGTTTACTAAAAAGATTTACCGTTTACTAAAAAGATAGCCGTACAAGCTTTGTACGGCTTATTTTTATTGCATCAATTCAACACCGCTACCAAGCGGTCCATCTAATTACTGCTTTGATTGATATTGCTTCATTAACAAGATTAAATGTAAAACTATGCTTATTACAAATCATTCGCCCTAGTGGCTTCAAAACACACCAACAACCAAATGAATGCAGTTTTTATTATTCACTAAAAAATAAAATTAAAATGAGAAAGTTTAAAAATTTACTGGCATGTAGTCTTTTTTTATTCCCACTGCTATCACAGGCACAATGGTCATTAACTGGCAATGCCGGTACAACTGTTGTTACCAATTTTCTTGGTACAACAGATAATAAGGGTTTGGTATTTCGAACTAATAATATTGAGCGGATGCGTTTTACTTCTGCGGGAAATCTTGGTTTAGGACTTACGAATCCTATTTCAAGATTCCAGATTATTGGATCTGCCACAACTTCTCTCACCTCTCCGGGATACATCATTTCCGGTGATGCTGGTGGTTTAAATTTATCAATTGACAATAATGAAATACAAGCCAGGAGTGACAGTGCAGGGTCTACTTTGTATTTAAACTATTGGGGTGGAAATATTTATGCTGGAAGAACCGGATTTAGTCCAGCCCTATTTGTTAATGGTGCATCTGCTCATGTGGGCATTGGCAACTCGGATGATGCGAATTATTTCTTAGATGTAAATGCTGACAATGTATATGGGGGGATAGTTGTACAGAATCATCAGGCTTTATTGCCATCTATTTACTTACAGAAGACAGGATTGGGTGCTGCCATGTTTGCAGAAAAAACAGACCCTACCAGTAATTCATATACCATACAGGCCAATACCCTAAGTAATGGTTATGCTGTAGCTGCATTTGCCAGCACAGGCCAGGCCTCAGGGATTTATACATCTTCCGAAAATAATCATGGCATATATGCTGATGGGGGCGGAGGTGTAGGTGATTATGCCGGTTATTTTAATGGTAGTGTTTTTACCACAGGCCTATACCAAAGCAGTGATGTAAACCTGAAGAAAAATATTCGTGATCTACCAAATGCACTTCAAATCATACAACAATTAAAACCAAAATTGTATGAATACAAGCAGGAAGGAAATTATGCACTTATGGATTTACCAAAAGGTGAGCGCATGGGCTTTCTGGCTCAGGATGTAGAAAAATTGATGCCCGGCTTGATAAAGGATTCTTATTTTGAAACAAAGAATGACCCTGCCATAGCAAAAAATGCTACTAAGTATGAAGCGGAAGGCAAACCAATGCCATCAGAAACAATCGAATTCAAGGCATTGAATTATATCGAAATGATTCCATTATTGGTAAAAGCTATTCAGGAGCAGCAGCAAACCATCAGTGTATTACAACAAAAAATAGAAGGGTTAGAAAACAACTCGGCTATTCAATCAAATTCGGGCAATAATAATTCCACTTCATTGATGCAAAATATGCCCAATCCATTTAGCAGTGAAACTGTAGTAAATATTGCTGTGCCAGCATCAGCAAAATCTGCATTGCTTATCATTTCCAATAGTGCTGGCAAAATAATGCAACAGATTGTTTTGACAAATGGAAAACAAAGCATACTTGTAAATGGAAGTAACTGGGCTGCCGGTTCTTATTATTGTAAATTATTAGTTGATAATATTACATTAAGCCAAACAACCATGCTTATCGTAAGATAACTTTATTGTAGCTTCATGAAAAAGCAGGCAAACTTTTATTGTTTCCCTGCTTTTTTTTATTCTTGCATCCATTTTTAAGAATGATATCAACAATAAAAATACTCGGTATTTCATTTATTAATGAGCCACCACAAACTGTTGTGAATAGATTAAAAGTGGGTGGACTACTTGTAGTGCCAGCAGCCCCGGCCTTAGTAAATATACAAACAGATTGCAAATATTATGAAGCACTCAAAACTGCAGATATTGTAATAGCAGACAGTGGATATATGTCTTTGTTATGGAATCTTTTTAAAAAACCCCGCATTATACGCATCAGTGGTTTGGAATTTCTACGTGTTTTTTTTTCAGATAAAGACGTTTCCAATACCCAAAAAATGCTTTTGGTAAATCCTACACCAAAAGAAGCTCAGGCAAATATAAATTTCTTAAACAGCAGTGGGTTTTGTATTCGTGCAGATCAATCTTATTTGGCTCCCATGTATGATAAAAATAATGTAGTTGATCCTGCCTTGCTCAAAACTATTGAAGACCAAAAGCCTGAGTATGTTTTGATAAATATTGGTGGAGGCACCCAGGAAAAACTTGGTGCATGGCTTAAAAATAACTTGAGCTACTCACCTGCCATTATTTGTACGGGAGCTGCCATTGCATTTCTTACGGGCCAGCAGGCCAATATCCCACACTGGGTGGACAAGCTATACCTTGGTTGGTTGATGCGCTGCATTCAAAATCCAAAATTATATATACCACGGTATTGGAATTCTTTCAAATTAGCTGGCACAATTCTAAAATATGGTAGTAATTCTCCTGTTTAATGTATAAAACACGACCTGAATTTGTACAATTATTGCGTCAGTACAATTAGGGAATGAAATATAAAACGTTATCTTGTTAAAATACTACAAGCGTAGGTTTCTAATAAAGGAGGGTAAGTATTTTTGGCCCTGAATGAAAAAACTATTTATTCTATTTTGTGTGCTGATATCCGTACTGTCTTTGTCTGCACAAAAACTAACCGGAGTGTGGAGAGGCTCATTTTACTCTGGGTATGGTTTTTACAGACAGCAATATAAATACGAAGTACAGATAGATCACTTATCTAATAATTCTATAAAAGGTGTGACATACAGCTATCGCACTACTGTTTTTTATGGCAAGGCAAATATGCAAGGCATCTATTTCAAAGAGAATAAAAATGTTTTGATTAAAGAACTCAATCTTATTGAATTAAAGATCGAAGACAAGAGTGAGCCCTGTGCCATGACCTGCAATTTAGAGTATAGCAAATCCGGCAATATTGAAATATTGTCAGGCACTTTTACGAGTGTAAATACCATTTCAAAAACCGACTGTGGCAGTGGTACTGTTTATCTTGAAAAAGTATTGGAATCTGATTTCAAAAAGGAAGACTTTCTCATCAAAAAGCCCATAACAAAGCCCCCTGTCATTACACAGCAAAAAAAAGTTACACCCGTAGTACCTCCTGTACAAAAAAAGACTGTACCACCAACTAATAACCCAACACAGAAAAAAACTATTACACCACCGGTGTCCCAAAACAAAGTAACACCACCACCTCAGCAGCAACAAAAAACAAAACCGATACCTAAAACAGTGGATACCATTTCACGAAGTGAAAATAAAATAAACCCTACATCACCACTCAAAAAAATATTACCACCACCGCCTGCTATTTTTAAATCAAGAACAAATACACTTGCTAAAACCATTATTACAACTAATCCTGATATTTTAGTGGAATTGTATGACAATGGAGAGATTGATGGAGACACTGTTACAGTGTATCATAACAATAGCATAATTGCTAACTCTAAAAGACTTACAAATAAGCCAATTACAATTCAGATAAGTGCAGATGTAGCCAATACAATGCATGAATTTGTGATAGTGGCCAATAATCTTGGAACTATACCGCCTAATACGGCACTCATGGTAATAACTACTGGCGGAAAAAGATATGAGGTATTCCTTACTGCTGATAATAGCAAGAATGCCAAAGTGGTGATTGAATATCGTAAGCCTTAACGAGGTAATAATAGTTTTGGTTATTATATTTTTTATTCTAGAATAGCACTTAATCATTTATAAATTCATCAGTGTTTGCATTCCTTACCTTTGCCCTCTAAAAATTTTTGCCGGAATGGAATATAGAATTGAAAAAGACACAATGGGTAAGGTGCAAGTGCCTGCCGATGCATACTATGGTGCTCAAACGCAACGTAGCATTGAAAATTTTAAAATTGCGCAGGATATAAATCGAATGCCAAAAGAAATCATTCGTGCATTTGCATACCTTAAAAAAGCTGCTGCAATAACCAATCATGAAGCTGGTGTGCTTGCAGAAGATAAATGCAAAATGATTGGTAGGGTCTGTGATGAAATACTCACTGGTTCTTTAGATGCTTATTTCCCTTTAGTAGTATGGCAAACAGGTAGTGGTACCCAAAGCAACATGAATGTAAATGAAGTAATTGCTTACCGCGGACATGTGCTCAATGGCGGCAGTCTTGCAGATGAAACAAAATACTTGCATCCAAATGATGATGTCAATAAATCTCAATCATCAAATGATACTTTTCCAACGGCAATGCATATTGCTGCATACAAAATATTGGTGGAGCAGACCATACCTGCTTTGGAAAATTTACATGCCACTCTCCTATCTAAAAGCGAAGCATTTAAACAGATTGTAAAAATAGGACGCACACATTTTATGGATGCAACACCACTTACATTAGGTCAAGAATTTAGTGGTTATGCGGCTCAATTAAAGCATGGTATAAAAGCCATTAAAAATACATTAAGTCACCTCAGTGAATTAGCCCTTGGTGGTACCGCAGTAGGCACAGGCATAAATACACCAACCAATTATGCAGAAAACGTAGCAAAGCATATAGCTACAGTTACTGAATTGCCTTTTATTTCTGCCGAAAATAAATTTGAAGCATTAGCAGCACATGATGCTATTGTAGAAGCACATGGTGCTTTGAAAACAGTAGCTGTAAGCCTTATGAAAATTGCCAACGACATTCGTATGCTAAGTAGCGGACCTAGAAGTGGAATAGGTGAAATATTTATTCCTGATAATGAACCAGGTTCATCAATAATGCCCGGCAAAGTAAACCCTACACAGTGTGAGGCGCTCACTATGATAGCCGCACAAGTAATGGGTAATGATGTAGCCATAAATATTGGTGGGGCTACAGGCCATTTTGAACTGAATGTTTTTAAACCGGTAATGATTTATAATTTTCTACACAGTGCCCGACTGATTGCCGATGGATGTAATAGCTTTAATGAAAAATGCGCAAAAGGCATTGAGCCAATAGAAGCAAATATCAAAAAACATGTTGATAATTCTTTAATGTTGGTGACCGCATTAAATACAAAAATTGGCTATTATAAAGCAGCAGAAATTGCACAAAAAGCGCATAAAGAAGGTACAACGCTCAAAGAAATGGCAGTGCAACTTGGCTATACAACACCAGAAGAATTTGATGCTTGGGTAAAACCTGAAGATATGGTTGGCAAAATCTAAAAGTGAGTACAACTAATCTTACCAAAGACTTTCTTTAAAATACAAAATAAAAACGCCGGTGCTTTCCGGCGTTTTTATTACTAATCAATTTATTCCTTCACTAACTTTAAGGTTCGTGTTTCTTTAGCATTTTTTATAATGACTAAGTAGGTGCCAACAGCGCAATGGCTTAAGTCTATTTTTACTTGCCCTGCTGTGGTTATAGTCTTCCAGATTTGTTGGCCATGTAAGTCAGTAACTACAATACTTACATTACCCGAAAAATTACTTAAACTTAATGTTGATTCATTCTTTGCTGGATTGGGGGCAAGTGTTGCTATGAGTTTATTGACTTTATTCTGCACAGACAGCACTTTTGTTGTAGTTTGTTTTCCATCTTTATCTACTGATACTATTCTGTAATAGATATCTTTTTCTTTTAGAATGCTGAACACATTTGCATCAGTATAAGCATAGGATGCTCCGCTAGAAATACCTTTTGAATTTACTGATCCTACTGTGGTGAAGTTGATGGCATTGGTACTACGCTCAATATTAAAATGTGATGTATTTAATTCTGATGCTGTAGCCCAATCAAGTATTACATTATTATTTTGAGGAGTAAGGGTAAACCTGCTGAATGAAACCGGTAAAGCAAGGTTTGTAATTTTAAAATCCCATATACCTCGCCCAAATGTTGCAAAGCGTACTGTTTGTGAAGTTGAAATATATTCTACAGATACATATTCTTGAAGTGGTGTTTGCTCTCCTGTAAGGCTATACCATTTTTTTTCTTCCCTTACATACACATAAGGGCCGGCAGAAGTGCCTGCAAATAGTAATGTTTCATCATCATTTGCACATATTTCATAAACAAGCGACTGCGGTAGTCCATCACTGATGGCAGTAAATGTACTTCCTCCATTACTGCTTTCCCATACGGGTGCATTACTATATCCACTTCCTGCATACCACACTTTTTCTTTGTCTTTTTTACTGGCATATATGCTGTTTCCATACAAATACCAGGGTCCGGGCCCCGTGCCCAAAGAGGATTGCTTCCAAGTGGTGCCGCTATCTTTTGTGTAGAAAAAAAGACCATTTTCTGTACCTACATAAATTAATTTTGTATCTATTGTTGATGGCTCAATAGCCGATATTCCAGCACTTCCGCCACTGGCTGCCTTGAAATTATAGTTGAATTGTGCTGCATTAAAACTAACAGAACTTCCATTGGCAACAGCATCTACCCGCACTAAATATGAGCCGCCACCACCGGTTATATTTCCACCGGCAATGTATATTCCATCCTCATTTTTAGAAACAGGTGCTGTGGGTAAAATCCAACCGTAAAGTGGCTTTTCAGAGCCGGGTAAGGTCCAGTTTCCCGGGTTTATTTTTTGTGCAGGATTTGAATAATAAAATAACCAACCGCCGGGATATTCTGCCCAAAAATGCTGATTATTTCCTGTAAGAGCAAGATGGCCAAAGTCGCCACTTATTTGCTGGGTCATATTCAATACACCAGGGTTAGAAGCTGCTGTAGATATTTGCCAGCCCTGATCTTGTGTACCCCCATATAGTTCGTTTGTTTTTGCCGGATTGGTAATGACATCATAATACTGAGCATTATGCAAGCCACTGAGTGATAGATTGTTTGTAGTTATGAGGTCATCATAAGAAATAGCACATCCCCCATGATTATTAATAATGGCAAAGGGCGTTGTGTTTTGTAAGCGAAATTGCTTGATCTCCATTATATCTGCATGAAGTTTACCTGGTATGTTTGAATAATATTCATACCATTCATTTACTGTAGTCCAGTTGCCACCTCCATTATAACTTCGTATGGCATTTACTGCTCCTGCAAATACATTTGATGCATTAGTTTGTGACACATCAAACCTATTCCAAGAGGTAAAAGGCAGTGAGCCTGTTTTTACCCAACTGGTTCCTTCATCGGTACTGCGGTAAACATCCCTATTATTGATCAACATATACATGGTTACGAAACCTCCAAGGTTTACTGATTTCAGATTACAGGTGCCAGTGATACCGTTTACAAATGATACTTTTTTATCGACAGAGGCCTCTGTTATTTTAGTAGTAACTACTACCCCAAGAGAAATATATACCGTAAAAACATCGTTGCTATTATAGGCCATGTGGGCGGATCCATAATCAGGAGTATAATCAGTAAAACTTAACTTGTCTACTATGGTGAAACTGGCTCCTTGGTCAGTTGATTTATAAGTGTTTACTGCAAAAGCGCTAATGCCAAAATCATATCCAAATACTTCTGCATAAATTGTTTTTGCGGCATTTGTTGCTTTAAAATATCTCTTCA
>ERZ650309.486-NODE-486-length-19639-cov-4.983047_pt1 | contig 19639 bp, 17 predicted proteins | sample MGYA00376245_ERZ650309 | MGnify/ENA primary metagenome ERZ650309 (study PRJEB26733, sample SAMN07839294) | wastewater metagenome | biome: urban; feature: wastewater treatment plant; material: waste water | place: USA: North Carolina | collected 2016-04-26 ...
GCTCTTCCGATCTCCCTGGTAAAATGGTTAGTGGTTCGGGAGCATTAAATTGTTAGAAAAGTTGTACTTTCACCTAAAAGTTGAATTAATCTATTCAGCAATAAAAAAAATATACTATGATGAAAACAACTCTTAAATTAGGAATATTATTTTTATGCATGTGCTTTGAAAGTGTTGCGCAACCGGTAACCGAAACCATTTTATTTGATAATTATGTGAGCCCTTCAGACAATGACCTGGTGAATAATTTTTCAGGCACTATCTTGTTAACTCCTGTCTCCTCTAATGGCATTACCGGGGGCTGTCTAACAGTACCTACAACAGAAAGCTGGGGAAACAACAATGCTATTTATTGTTCCAAATACATGAATTCGTCTCTATATTCAAATGATACGCGAATTTCATTTAAGTACGACACTACGCAGATTAACCCGATTAATTTCGACCGGGCAGTTACGATTTATCTCAATCCTAATGCCGATTTCAACCACTATGTAATTGCTTCGATTACTTATGATAGAAAAATTCAGATAGTCAGTTATTTTGCCGCGAACAGTCCTGTTCCAGTAAACCTGATTCACAATCACTGGTACGAATTCATATTGAGCACCAGTTATGATATGCCCATACCTGCATCATATGAAGTTACTGCCGAAGCACAATTGAATGATTTGGGACCTTCCGGACTTACACCACCTATCCCCACCGGAAATTCTGATATTGTATTTACAGATAGCTTGTTGTATGTCGATACAGCAGTCCGGGTTTCTTTTTCAGGCACCTCCTGGGGTGGAGCTAAGTATCTTGATAACTTCCAATTTCAAGGAATCAAGAGTGCCGATAGTTGTAATGCAACTACGGGAGTTCCAGCTGTGAAAGATGATGGTGTTGAGGTGCTTGTTAATGGTAACACCATTGAATGTACTTCTTCTCACGAAGAGTTATTACTTGAAGTTTATTCCATTTCAGGGCAAAAAATAATTACTAAAAAACTTCCTTCCGGGCATTCTTCCCTTTCGATGAATGAATTGACTGATGGGTTGTATTTAGTGAAAATGGAAACTTCTTCAGGAACGCTTGTGTTGACAAAAAAGTTTATTGTAAGCAATTAGTGATTTGCTTAAAAACAGATTTTAGGTAACTAACGGGAATGAGATTTTTCCAGTAGTTCTGAACTAGCTTTGATATTAGCCGAAAGCGTGAATTTGTCTGTAATCTTTCCATTTAGTAGCTTTGAGCAATTGTGGGTCTCCATGCAACAAGTTAATCCAAACTCAGTTGAAAGATCTTTAAAAAAATGACTACTCAAATTTTAAATACAACACCGGAATCTGAAATAGAAGGCTCCCGAATATTTAACTCCGGAAGTGAAACTCCATTTTGTGCCTGGCTTTATTCGAATCATTTAGAAAACTGGTGGGGACCAATCATCGGAGTGGCTAAAATCCTCGGAAGTATTGCCATCCTCATTCCGGGATTCCTACGTATAACGGAATGTGCTTATGCCGGATTAATGTTTGACCTCATAGGCGCTACTTATTCTCAGGTAGCAGTGATGGGCTTTCAGACCCCAATGTTATTTATGGTTTTACCATTTACTTTTGCCATATTGTCGTACTGGCTTTACCATAGGAAACTTCATCTCTCTAACTGAATATTAATTTATGGTTGAAGTATTCACCACCAATATCGAAAACAGGCAAATGGCATCCGGCATACTGACAGCATTACAGTTGCAGTTTCCCGGAATGGAAGTAAATATTGATCTCGATGATTGTGACCGTGTCATGCGCTGTGAATCGGATCATATTGATGCCGATGCTATAATTGCTTTTGTGAAATCATTTAAGATCATGATTGCTGTTTTAATCTGAACACTCTGCCAATGAAAAAACCGGGTAACCCCATTACTGCTGTCGACGACTACATTGAAAATTATGTAGGTGAGGTACGGGAAAAATTACAGGAAATGAGAACCATCATCAGGTCTGTTGCGCCAGCGGCTTCAGAAGCTATGAAGTATGGTATTCCTACTTTTGTGCTGCATGGTAATCTGGTTCATTATGGTGGTTATAATGCTCACATCGGATTTTATCCCGGTGCAAGCGGAATTGCTTCTTTCAGCAAAGAACTTTCTGCTTATCCTACTTCCAAGGGAGCAGTCCGGTTTCCACTCGACAAACCTTTGCCCGAGAAACTCATAATTAGAATTGTGAAATTCAGAATGAAGGAGAACCTGGATAAACTGAAGAGGAAAAAATAACGAATAAATGATACCAACAGAATTAGTGGCAGAAGTGAAATGGGTCGACGCAATTTGTCTGACAGGAATGCAAACCGAGATTTCCATTGCAGAGAATCACACTATTGCATTATGGAAGAAATTCATGCCACGAAAGCGCGAAATAACAAACCAGTTATCTGAAGCATTATACTCTGTGCAGATTTATCCTCCGACCTTTAATTTTGCTCTCCCTGATGTGAATATGCCTTTTGCCAAATGGGTCGCAGTCGAAACATCTTGTAACGCTAAGGCACCGGAACAAATGGAAGTGCTTTCTGTTCCCGCAGGTCATTATGCTGTTTTTTTGCATAAAGGAACGCTTGAAGGATATTTGCGGACCATCGATGCTATTTTCAATCACTGGCTGCCTGCCTCTTCATTTGAATTTGATTTCCGACCTCAGTTTGAGCGGATGGATCACAGGTACATACACAATCACCCCGATTCTATCGAGGAAGTGTGGATGCCGGTCAGGCAGAAAATGGCTTAAAATCAGCCTCTTATATCATTGCTGCGTACCGTACCACTAAAGTGGTATTCCTCACCGCCTGTTGCGGGACTATTTTTGCATGAAACGAGGAAGTGCCATTTATCATGAAAAACATCCCAACTTTCACCCAACGACTTACTCGTAATCATTGCGAATGGTATGTTGTTCGTTTGCTTTTGATCATTAAGCTGATGATCGCAACTTCATTTAGTTCCAATGCACAACTATTTTATTCCGATAATATCCAGGTTACTGTTGATCCTGCAGTGCAGTTGACTATTCTGGGAAATGCACAATTTCAGTTTGGATCATCTGTGGCGAATTCCGGAGTCATCGCTTTAACCGGGGATTGGATTAATTCAAGCGGAACGGGACTTTTCACTTTGAATGCGGGGGCAGTAAACATGAACGGGTTCAATCAGAACATCACCGGTTCGAATGCCACTACATTTTACAATCTGAATTTATTTTCAGGAACCAAAAGTCTGAAAGTAAATGCCACTACAGGCGGAAATGTAATTTCTGCTGCCGGATCACTGAATTGTAATGATGCTGTACTCGATTTAAACTCTCATACTTTGGTGGTGAATAATTCTAGTCCTGCGGCTATCACACGAACAACCGGCTACATTCTGAGTGAAGATGCCGACAACAGTTCGAGGGTCCACTGGAAGTTGGTCACACAAGGCATGCACACTATTCCGTTTGGGAATACAGCCGGAGAAGATGTTTCATTTTCGGTGGTTCCTCTTGCCGGTGGCTCCGGTGGCACGCCAGCTATTTTTGATCTCATAGTATCAACTTATCCGACATTTGCCGATAATACTCCCTATCCTTTCACGCCCGATCTGGTTACTCATGTTAATGGAGTTTCGGGATTAGATAACAGCATGAATACTGTTGATCGTTTCTGGAATATTCAGAAAAACGGGAATGCTGATTACACATTTACATGGCCGGCTTCTGAAAATGCTGCATCCGGAAACATCAATATGCGTGCGCAACGATGGGAGCCTGTTTCATTGGGATGGGAAGCACCAATTCCATTGCAGTCAACTCCCACCGCGCAAACTCTTAAGGTGCCAAATGTCACTACCAGTGGCACATGGACCATTGCATCACAAACAAATCCCTTGCCGGTGACGCTTCTCTACTTTGATGCAAAACCCATTCAACAAAAGGTGATTTGCCGTTGGGTGACTGCTGCGGAAATCAATAACGACTTTTTTGAAGTGCTCAGGAGTTCCAATGGAATCGATTTTGAACCAATAGGTCGGACCGAAGGAAACGGGACCACAACTCAAACAACAGAGTACTTGTTCACTGATGTCAGTCCCCTGCAAGGGGTTTCATGGTACCGTCTCAAACAAACTGATTTTGACGGCACCTCGGTGTTTAGTGCTATAAAGGAAGTGCGTTTTGATGCCGGTCAAATAAGTATAAATGCCGGTCCCAATCCCTGTTCCGGAAATCTGGTGATCACAACCTCAGATGCTCACGATACTTCGCTTCGGATACTGATGTACGATGCTTATGGCAGGCTTGTGAAAAGTGAACCAATAGTAAATAGTCACTTTACACTTTCTATTGCCGAGCTTGCGGCAGGATGTTATAACATTGAAATCTGGGGAACGGAAAAATATTACCAGAATAAAATTCTGAAAGTGGACCGGTGATAGTTGTAAAGATTGACAATTGTAGGCTAGTAGTTTAATCGTGATGTTTGTTTTATATTTGATCGCATTTTGAACATGATATGAGATACATTTTAAGTCTGGTGTTAATGTTGTTGTTAGCTGTTACATCTAATGCTGAGCAGGATGTGAAAGAGATGGCACGACGTGTATCGGAGGCAGCATCCGATTCTGCTGCCTATAAAATCCTGGGAACAACACTCGATGTTTATGCAAAACAAAAGCAGTGGGAAGAGGCGATTAGCTTTCTTGATGCCGTGCAGAAATCAGGGAATTATCGTAAATCCATGCTCAATGTATTCACACTTCACAGGTCCAACTTATATTATAAATCCACACGTTTTCCTGAAGCTGTATCAGCCATTGATGTAATTCTTCCTGACACCGCCTCGATGCACCCCGATATCCTCATAAAACTGCTGCGGATGAAAGGGCAAATTCATTTCCGGCTCAAGCAATATGTCGCTTCTACCGGTTGGTTTACCAAAGCTTATGATGCAGCTGTAAAGTACGGTTACTCAAAAGTGCAGGATGATATTTTGGTAAACATTGCGACCTGTTATTGGGAAAATGGTGACCTGATTTCTGCACTCAAATTTTCTCAGCAGAGTATAGATTTATGCAGAAAGAACAGAGACCTTGAATCGCTAAGCAGAGTGCTGAATACACAGGGAAATATCTACAAAGAACTCGGGAATGAATTTGAAGCCAGAAAGAATTATCTCGAGTGCATTCAGGTGGGAACAGAAACCGGCGACTACGAAGGTGTTGTGTTGGCCATGACAAGCATTGCGGTTTTGCTGCGACAACAAGGATTTCCCGATTCATCCATAAAGCAGCAACATGAGGCTATGCAATTTGCAGAAAATTCGGGTTCATTATACCTGTATGGTGGTACCTGCATTAACCTGGCAACAGCATTCATGGATGTGAAGCAGTACGATTCTGCCGCTGTATACCTTAATAAGGCACTCGAGATTTCTGACTCCACCAACGACCAGATAAACAAGGCAACTGTATTGTCAAATCTCGGTTTCATGTATACCGAAATGGGGAATTATCAAAAATCAATTGCAACACTGGAGCAGGCTTTGCGGCATGCTGAAGAAATGCAGGATATTCGGCTGATGAGTGAAATTTCGGCGGGACTTTATGACAATTATAAGGCATTGAATAAACCCGGTCCGGCACTTGAGTATTTTGAAAAATATCAGGCTTACAAAGATAGTTTGTTGAATATTCAGAAAATGGAGGACATTTCGCAGTTGCGTTCTCAGTATCTGGTTGAACAGGCTACTATCAGACTGGAAGCAAAAGCTGCTCTTGAAAAACAGGAATCAGAGGCTATCATCAGGCAGCAAAGATTTGTGAGAAATGTTTTTATTTTGGGTACATTTTTGCTTATACTCATATCTGCTTTCATCTGGAAGTTATATCGTGACAGGGTAAAGCAAAACAAACTATTGTCAGAAAAGAATCAGGCAATTGAAGCTGCAATACAAGAGATCAAAGAGACGCAAACCGAATTGGTACGAACAGAAAAGCAGCGGGAAGCTCTAAACATCAGGGTCAATATCGCACGTGATATTCATGATGAGATTGGAAGCGGTCTAACCAAAATCACATTGCTCAGTGATCTTGCATTACGGAAGCGAAATAGTGATGCATCTCCGGATACGTTTCGTCAGATTTTGAGTCATTCAAAAAATGTTTCCACTTCTCTAAAAGAGATTGTGTGGGCAGTGAATCCTACACATGACACATTGCCTAGCCTTGTATCTTATATGAAAAATACGGCCGAACAACTTCTGGAAGGAAGTGGTGTGAATTATAAAATTGATTTTCCCGATGCTGTTGAGAATATGAGTATTCATCCTGAATTGAAGCGGAATATTTATCTCATCATGAAAGAAGCTTTGAACAATTCGCTCAAATATGCACAAGCAACTTTTATGGAGGTTTCTTTTTCCGTTAACTCAGGTTCATTTAAGCTGATTATAACCGACAATGGTGTAGGCTTCAATCCGGAAGAAAGCAAAAACTCAGGAAATGGACTCCGTAATATGCAACATCGAATGGAGACATCAGGATGCCGGCTGGAGCTGAAAACAGGTCACGGTTCTGGCACCCGCATCACCGCGGAAGGCCCTCTTCAGCAATCCTGATCGGCGGAAAGCCTTGTAATCAATTAAAAATCAACAAAATATAATCTACTACCACTTAAGTGGTATTTAGCCGCCCTCTGTTGTGGGGTAAATTTGTAGTGTACAAGAAAACATACATTGCAAATGAAAACAGCAACACCTTATTTCCTTTTTTGTCTGATTATCCTTTCAGTTGTATGGGGCAGCACTTGCAATGCCCAGGGAATCGGAATCAACAATGCAGCTCCACATGCGAGCTCCATTCTTGATGTTACATCAACAAACAAGGGGATGCTTATGCCAAGGATGACATCAGCGCAACGTCTGGCAATTGCATTACCTGCTAACGGTCTGATAGTATATGACATTTCACAGAGTGCCTTTTATTTTTTTAATGGAGCTATCTGGCAGCCATTGGCATCAGGTACTCCGGGATGGAGTTTAACCGGAAATGCAGGAACCAGTGCACTGGTGAATTTCGTTGGTACCACCGACAACCAGCCTTTGGTTTTCAGGGTGAATAATCTGCAGGCTGGTTATATCGATAATGTGGATGGTGCTTTTACGGGCCGCAATACTTTTTTTGGTAAGGAAGCAGGAATAGCAAATACAGCAGGTGGTTATGAAAATACTTTTGTAGGTTTTAAGAGCGGAGCTTCCAATACGCTGGGCGATTTTAATACTGCTCTGGGAAGTTTCACCTTGCAGGACCTTACCACAGGATATTCGAATCTTGCACTTGGTGCACAGGCAATGATGAAAGCCACTGCAAATTTTCAGAATTCAGCAGTAGGAGTGGGAGCCATGACATTTGCAACCTCAGGATTTTACAATCAGGCATTCGGATATCATGCGATGTTCAGTACAGCTTCTGCCGGGATAGGTAACAATGCTTTTGGTTTTGAAGCATTGCTGAATAATACCGGCGCCTACAACTGTGGCATGGGCCAAACTGTAATGAGAACCAATACTACAGGAAGTTACAATTGTGCTGTTGGAGCATCTGCATTATACAATAACACATCGGGGAATAATAATGTGGCAATTGGCGAACTCTCGCTGGTAAATAACAGTACCGGAAATTTTAATTCAGCGTTAGGTACCCGGGCTATGTATACCGGAGTCAACTGCAGCCGTGTTGTGGCTATCGGCGACAGTGCACTTTTTTTCAATACTGCCAATGGCAATCAGGCTTTCGGAAGCCGGGCTTCACTTAACAATACTACAGGTGCACAAAATACAGCTGTTGGTTATGATGCCCTATACAGAAATGCGTCAGGCAGCGGAAATACAGTTGTTGGGAACGCTGCAGGAGCCATTCAGGCAGCATATAATGGTTGCACTTTCGTGGGAAACGGAGCTGATGCGAATGCTTCAGGATATACTAATTCCGGAGCCTTTGGATCGGGAGCCATTGTTACGGCAAATCACCAGATTAAAATCGGTAACGGATTTGTTGCGCAGATTGGTGGTGCTGTCAACTGGAGTGTTATTTCCGATGGCAGATTTAAAACCAATGTCAAACAGAACGTTTCCGGTTTAAAATTTATCAATCTTCTGAACCCTGTTACCTATCAGTATGATATTGCTGCATACAATAGTTTCATTGGTGCTCCTTCAGCTGATTCGCTGGCAACATCAATGAAAGAACAAGTCATTTATTCGGGCTTCATTGCTCAGGAAGTAGAAGCTGCCGCTGCTGCATCCGATTACCGCTTCAGTGGAGTTCATCACCCCGAGAATGAAAGCGATAACTACACGATAAGCTACGCAGAGTTTGTGGTACCACTCGTAAAAGCCGTTCAGGAATTGACAACGCTGAATCATGAACTGGAACAAAAGCAACATCAGCTTGAAGCGGAAATGAATTTTCTCAAAGAACAACTGATGCAAATAAAGGCAGCAAAGTAATTTTTACCTGAATAGGAGATCTCTTTCGGATATGAATAAAATAAGAAGATTTTTCAGAACTGTTTATAAATATTTCAGCGTTGAAGAAGTTACGCCTATTCAGAAGGCAACAACAGAACAAATTGATTATCCGACTTTCATCGCAAGAATGGCTGAAAAGGCCGGTGATTGCTTTATTTCCTGAAACATTAAATAATTTCAATATCATACTTCGCCAGCAGACCGATGATGCCGGGAATAGAAAACTTTGCTTTTCTGATCCGATTGTTATCGGGATCAATATGGTAGTGAAGTGCTTCCGATAAATCGGCATTCTCTAAATTAGTTGAATCGAATATGGCGCCATGCAGATCAGAACCTTTAAAATCAGAGTTGGAAAGGTTCGCTTCAGTAAAGTCGGCTTCTGCCAGCCTGCAGCTGATAAATGGAGTGCCGGGAATACGAAGTTTATAAAACCCTGAAAGTTCAAGATTGCAGTTTTGAAAAGAAAAGGAAAGCAGCATAGGATTACAATCACTGAATTGAATGCCCATGATTTTACAATTTACAAATTGCGCTTGTTGAAATGAAGTTTTCAAAACTTTTGTTGCTATAAATTCACAATTTTTGAATTGGCAATTGCTGAATTTGCTGCCTGACAAATCGACACTTTGAAAATTACAGGTGTTAAACTGACAATTGTCGTATTCTCCTTTTTCAAATGATTGTTGCGAGAATTTTATTTGTTCGAATTTTTGATCTTCAAATAGTTTCATTTCTACCGGGTTCTAAATGCAAAAATAGATATATTACCATTCATTTCTTATCTTTATGCAATAGTTTCAACGACCCATGACCGATTTTCCTTCCTTAAAGAAAGCACTTATATTGCATGTCAGATCATTGCTTGAACAGCGCATTGAAGAGGCGCATAATACGGTAGTGGCAGTCAGAGAAGCCATGCGGTCAGACACCAAAAGCAGCGCTGGCGATAAGTTTGAAACGGGCCGCGCCATGATGCAACAGGAAATGGATAAAATTGCAATGCAGCAGGAAGCAAATCAACGTATGCTTCAGGAATTCAATTCGATAAATTTTGAAGCAGTCCGGGTAGTAGCAAAAGGGAGTCTTGTGGTTACTGACACAGCTCTGTTTTTCCTTACCATTGGATTAGGTAAAACCACTTGCAATGGAATGGAAGTGTTCGTGATTTCTCCTGCCTCACCGTTTGGCGGTCAGCTCCCGGGAATGAAAGAGGGGCAAAACCTGACTTTTGCAGGAAAAATATCCACCATAAAGGGAATTTATTGAACGGAACTTCTCCAAATAGCAGTTTTTGACCATTTTCCGGATATTTTATCATTATTATTTTGTAATTTAGTGGTTGATTGAAGTTTTTACTTCATGAAAAGAACCCCCCATTTAACTCAAAGAAAAAATGAAACGATTTGGATTGTTGCTTTCACTATTGATGTCTATTTTAAATGTTGAGGCACAGGATCAGCGGTTATTTTATAATCTGGAACGAATAGTAAAGGCAGAGCAGGAGGCTCATGCCGGAAAACTTACTCCACAAATACTTAGTGGTACTGCCGATTATGATGTTACCTACTATAACTGTCACTGGAACGTTGATCCTGCAGTAAGTTTTATTTCAGGTTCTGTAACCATGTATTTTAATACTCTCACCGGCAGTTTTGATGAGGTGGTGATGAACATGTCAAATGCTTTGGATGTCGATTCAGTAGTTTATCACAATAACACAATAACGTATACTCACGCCGCAAACATTCTTACAGCCAATTTGCCTGCTTCATTGGGAGCCGGTGTTTTCGACTCTATTAAGGTTTACTATAACGGTGTGCCTGCCAGCACAGGCTTCGGTTCATTTATTCAGGATTCGCATAATGGTGTACCTGTCATCTGGACATTGTCGGAACCCTATGGCGCCAGCGACTGGTGGCCTTGCAAAAACGGATTAACCGATAAGGCCGATTCTATTGATATTGCTGTTACTACCCCTTCAGATTATACTGTTGCCAGCAACGGATTGCTGGTGGCAGCAGTACCTTCCGGACCCAACACAACTTACTATTGGCAGCATCGTTATCCGGTTGCCACATATCTTATTTGTTTTGCCGTAACCAACTATGTGCGTTATTCTCATTTTGTTCCTTATGCAGGAGATACTCTTGAAGTGGTGAATTACATTTATCCCGAAGACTCTCTTTCTGCAGTGAGCCAGACTGCTGCTATTGTTGAAATGGTTCAGCTGTATGATACACTTTTTGGTGAATATCCTTTCCAGAATGAAAAGTATGGCCATGCACAATTTGGATGGGGAGGAGGAATGGAACATCAAACGATGACATTCATTACAGGATTTTGGTTCGATCTGCTGGCGCATGAATTGGCACATCACTGGTTTGGTGATAAAATCACTTGCGGCAGCTGGCGGGATATTTGGCTCAATGAAGGTTTCGCCACATATTTGTCGGGTTTGTGTTATGAACATCTGGAGCCTTTTTACTGGCAGCTATACAAGGAGAATAACATCAACAACATCACATCTCAGCCGGGCGGTTCTGTATGGTGCGATGATACTACCACTGTAAACAGAATTTTTGATGGTAGACTCACCTATGCCAAAGGTGCGATGATTCTGCATCAGCTGCGCTGGGTGATTGGCGATAGTGCCTTTTATGCTGCACTCAACAGCTATCTGAATGATCCATCGTGCGCCTATGAGTTTGCAGTGACTGCTGATCTGAAAGGTCATTTTGAAGCTGCTTCAGGTCAGAATCTCGATTGGTATTTCGATGATTGGCACACCGGTCAAGGCTTTCCTTCTTATACATTCACCTGGTCACAGCTGGGGCAGTCGGTTTACATTCATGTTGAACAAACTACTTCACATCCTTCGGTTCCGTTTTTTCAACTGCCTCTTCCGGTGCTTCTTTCCAATGGTACACAAGACAGTCTGATTCGTATCGACAATACAATTAATGGAGAAGATTTTATTGTGAACATTCCATTTCAGGCCACCACACTGGAATTCGATCCCGACCTATGGATCATTTCCAAGAACAATCAGATTTTACTGGGAACTCCGGAAACGGATGCTCTTGAAGGATTTTCGGTTGCTCCAAATCCTGCATCAGAAAATCTGAATATTGCATTCAGTAAACCTCATTCAGGTAATGTTCGTCTGCAGCTTTCCGATGCCAATGGAAGATCGGTGATGGAAACTAATTTTCAAGGTGAAAATTTGCAGCTCAATTTGCAACACCTTTCAAAGGGTGTTTACTTTGTTAAAGCTACCACTGAAACTTCAACTTTTGTGAGAAAAATAGTGAAGCTGTAGTGCAGAACTGATTGCTGTAAGACTTTAGCTTTTAACGTTAGTACCTGGTTATTTTTTGTATCTTATAAAAGATTCGAAAATAGCAGGTTTTGACAACGCTATATTCCACTATTGTTTCATCTTTGTTTACTCTAATCATGTCCATGTTTTGATTTGAAATTAAGATGAATAAAAATGCCATTAGGTTAGTAGTGTTTCTGCTTTGGTTCCCTGCATTGAAAGTTCAATCGCAAGGGGTCCCGTATGCCCTCGACAGTATGCTGAGTAAATCGCTCGACAGTATGCAAATGGCTATGAATATCAAGTCGTTAAGTGCTGCCATGCAATTTCCGGATACTGTCGTGTGGGCCCGGGCAACCGGAATCAGCTCAACCACTCCACTCGATAGTGTAACAATTGACGATGCTTACCTGATTGGCAGCGTAACCAAAACGATGACATCTGCTTGCATTCTGCAACTGGCTGATGCGGGATTGCTGAATCTTGATGATAGTCTGTATCAATGGCTCGATACGGTTCCTTATATCAATCCCAATATCACCATCCGGCAATTACTTCGTCACGAAAGTGGCATTTACGATGTATTGGGTAACCCCGCCTGCCAGCCCGCTTTGCTTGCAGACCAGGATTCAGTTTGGGATGCGTTCGATCTGGTAACTACTTTCATTGCTCCACCACAATTTAATCCCGGAGCAGCATGGGCCTATTCCAATACCAATTATTTTTTACTGGGAGAAATTATTGAAGCCGCAACAGGAAATACTTTTTATGATGAATTACGAACAAGATTTTTTGCGCCGCTGAACATGGCTACCATTGCTACTCCTGCACATGAAACCGTAACATCTCCCGTTGCTCACGTTTGGATGGATCTCAACAATGATGGCATTACTGAAGATGCTCACAATTTCTATTTCAATTATACTTCACTCAACTCAGCTGCGGGAGCTGCCGGTGGATATTATGCCACACCTTCTGATATTACCAGATGGATGAGAACCTATATGCGGGGTGATCTGCTTTCTGCATCAATGATGACACAGGCGCAAACGACTGTTGCAGCCCCGGGTTTGCCGAGTACAACTTACGGACTGGGACTCATGAAGAAGATGTTTGTTGGTTATCAGGGTTATGGCCATGGTGGCGATTTGGCATATGCTGCCAGCTCCTGGTACTTCCCCGCCCGCGACCTCAGCATTACGGTTTTCAACAATGATGCAAAATTCAACTCATGGACTTTGGTACCGGTTATTTCGGTGTTGTTAAAAACATATAACAATTACCTGAACTCTCTTACAGGAACCGGTGAAACTAATCCGGAACCTATGTCCCTCACCGTTAGTCCCAACCCTTTCAGCAACCAACTTACGGTTTCTTTTGCTGCAGCCTCAGAAAACCGCAATTACAAACTGGTTTTATCAACTATTGAAGGGAAACGTATATGCGAACAACTACACCGGTCCGATGCTGCTCCTTTTCAGCAGATTCAATTGTCAGGGTTAAGTAACATTTCAGGTGGTTTGTATTTCCTCACGCTTTTTGTCGATGATGTTCCGGTTAAAACCATCAAGGTTGTGCATTGAAATTCATTGATTTAGGATGTTTTTACAGAAATGGCCCTGTATTTCGATTATGCAAAAGGTGGTTGCACATTGAAGTTTAATTGAATATCTTTGGGGAAAGGCCTGTATCAATGTATAATGTCTTTACCGATAATTCCATCAATACACAACCGCTTCCTTCAAAAAGCAGCCTGATAAATTATTCTCTCTACAAAGAATTATTTTGTCCATTGCCTTTCAGAAGTTTCTCGGTAAAGTATGTTAGTGAAGGATGCGAAAATTATACTGTCAACGGATCACGGTATCAGGTGAAAACAGGTCAGTATCTGCTGGCAAATCATTTCTCTGAAGGATTTATTGAAATTGAAAGTAAGAATCCTGTTAAAGGTATTTGTGTTGATGTTGCACCCGATCTGTTGTCGGAAGTAGTAGGAAGTTTCCGACGACCCGATACCCCTTACCCTGACACCGATCTGGATACTTTTTTTAACACCGGGAATTTCTTTGAAAACAAATACCAAATCGGCTCCACCAATGTTGGCCGGTTTTTGCAGCAGCTCGACAATGAACTATCTGTGAATCCATTTGGAGAGCACCGGTTCACCAACGAGTTTTATTTTAATCTTGCTGAAACCATTGTTGCAGATCATGTTCAGGTGTTTCGCCAGTTGCAATCGGTTCCTTCGGTAAGAAGTGCTACAAGAAAAGATTTGTTGCGGAAATTGTATAAAGCCAAAGATTATATCGATCAACATTATTTGCTGAATCTTGAAGTGAAAGATATTGCTGCTGCCTGTTTTCTTTCAGAATATCATTTCTTCCGTCTGTTCAAATCTGTATTCGGAATAAGTCCTCATCAATACACCATTGTGAAACGACTTGAATTCGCCCGCCAAACTATTTTAAAGGAGCAGTCACCGCTTTCAGAAATTGCGGTTAGGGCAGGCTTCTCAGATAACAGCTCATTCAGTAAATCATTCAAACGCCATTTTGGTTTTGCGCCTTCTGCTTTGGTAAAAGGTGAATTAGCAGTTTTTGACAACTCCTGAATCTGTTTTTCCTGTATTTTAGTTCGACTCCCGGGTGGGACCCTTATCACTTCCTGACTATCACTTCCAAAAATGAAACACTCCGTTTTAGCATTTCTGTTTCTCCTTTCAACTTGTTTTTGCTTTGCTCAAAAACTTCCCCGCCGGGCCTCTATGGGCGTTGGATTCTATTCAGAAATACCCGATAGTTTAAGACCTGCAGTTGCAAAGCTGAATCAGCAGGGTGTGCTAATCAGGTTTGTAGCTCCTGAGTCTACTGCAGCGTCACTAAAGCTTCTGGCAAATGACTATCTCACGAAACTTAATGGAACATCAGTTACATCACCTGCAGTTCTTGTAAATGAGGTACGCAGACTTAAAACAGGAGAACCGATTTCAGTAAGCTGTTTTCGTAATGGAAAGCCTTTAGAGTTGAAAGGAGTGGTCAAAGGAAAGCCTCTTGAAACTCTTCCGGAAGCCCGATTTGTATATGGTGAATTTCCTTTTGATAACGGAATGATTCGTACTATACTTCGCCTTCCGGCAAACGGCAAACCAAGAGGGTGCGTTTATTTTATTCATGGTATCTCTTGTTATTCGTTGGATAATATGGTTGCCGATGATCCGACGAAACTAATGCTTGACGGATTGGTGAAAAACGGATATGCAGTTTTTGTAACTGAAAAGGCCGGACTCGGAGATAGTGAATCTCCGGTTCCCTGCAAAGAGATGGGATTCGATAAGGAACTACTGCTATTTGAAACGGCCTGGCAAGCTATGCTTACAAATCCTGAAGTGAAAGATCTTCCTGTTTTTGCTTTCGGTCATTCTCTTGGTGGAATTATTGCGCCTATTCTCGCCTCCCGTTTCCAGCCTGCCGGAGTTATGGTATATGGAACCGTTCTGCAATCGTGGTACGATTACCTGATGGAAGCAATCAGTACACAAACAGTTTGGGAAGGCGCCGACAGAGCCGCGCTTCACGACTCCATTGAATGGATGAAACCTGCCTTGCAGGAGTTGTTTTATTCTGATAAACCAATTAGTGAAGTATTGGCCAATGATTATAATGCCGGCGCCATTTCTTTTGCTATGGGATACGATAAAAATACAGGACTTGTTTTAGCCGGAAGAACACCTGAGTATCACAGACAACTTAATAAACATAATGTTGCGGAGGCCTGGAAGAATTACAATGGAAAAGTTTTAACTATGTTCGGTGAAGGCGATGTAGCAGCTATGAAACCCGACGATCATATTGCCATAGTTGATTATGTAAATTCATTGCGCCCGGGTACTGCTACATATCTCTTTTTCGAAAACACCAACCACACATTTCAGAAAACAGGAAATATCGCCTCTTATTATGAAATGCAAAAGGAACCCGGGAGGTATGATGCATTGGCACGGACAAGTTTTAACACCGAAATTTTGAATAAAGTAGTGGCCTGGATGGATTCAGTTCTGGTTTCGAACAGACAAAAGTAGCCCCTGATATTCATAAAATTAATCTTTGCCCGGCGAACTTTCATCAGTTTGCTTGTTTTTTAGGGAAATCGTTACATTTGACGGGTCTTGTTGCGACAAGCAGCAGGATGAATCCTCAAATTGTATCGATATGAATTTGAAATTGTGGTTAATAGCATTCGGGACTGTTTTCTTCAGTTCATGCTCCTTTAATTCCATTTTTTTGCAGCCTCAGAAAATTCCGGCAAACGTTCGGAAGCTGACTGTGAAGTCGGAGGCAGATACCATGCGCATTGAATTTTCCGGAGACGGTTTGCAGCCTGTTTTTTATAATGTCAAAGGCGATACACTCAAGTTTAATTATAAAATTGAAGGTGTTTGTTTTAAAGGCCGTACGGGACATACATTGAATGGATGGATGATAAGTCCGCTTTCTGAAAAACCGGTTGGAACTATTTTGCATTTACATGGAAATGCAGGTTGTGTGCTAAGTCAGTACCAGGCAATGACTCCTCTGGTAGAAAGGGGATTTCAGGCTTTTGTATGGGATTATTCCGGTTTTGGTTTTTCGGAAGGCGATGCCACGCGAAGCCAGATAATTAACGATGCAAATGATGCTCTTACTTATCTGAAATCAAGGAGTGATGTGCAAGGACTTCCTTTTCTCATATATGGGCAGTCGTTAGGTGGTCACCTCTCGGCAGTAGTTGCTGCTCAACGTGAAAGTGAAATTGATGCACTGGTAATTGAAGGTGCATTTTCTTCACATAAAGATATTGCTGCATCACGAATACCTTTGTTGGGAAGAATTCTGGTAAAGGAAGGTTACAGTGCAATGAAATCGATTGTGAATTTCCATAAACCTGTGCTGGTGATTCACAGTACAGAGGATGAGGTTATTCCGGTTCGCTTTGGCAGGAAAATTATGGAGGCTGCCAATGAACCCAAACAATATTTTGAAATCAAAAAATGTCACATTTGCGGAACGCAGTTCTATGCAGATGAAATTACTTCAAAAATTAAGTCCATGATTTTGAAATAATAAAATATTGCAAATACTTCAAATGGCCTTTTGAACAATATTGAACAAATGTTTAAGTTGTAATAAAGAAAAGATAAATGAATCAGGAACTTGTCGATAAAGTAGACCGCTATATCATTGAATTGTTTGCTAAGAACGATGCAGTATTAGATGATGCTGTGCGGCTCACCGCAGCCTCTGGTATTGAAGATATGGCGGTATCACCTTCCCAGGGTAAGATGTTGCAACTTTTTGCCAAAATGGTAAATGCGGTTCATATACTGGAGATAGGAACACTAGCAGGATATAGCACAATCTGGTTGGCACGAGCACTTCCTGACCATGGAAAACTAATATCATTAGAGGCCGATGCTCATCACGCCGAAGTAGCAAAGGTAAATGTGAAGCGCGCCGGCCTTGACAAACTTGTAGAAATACGCAATGGAACTGCAATGGTGGAGTTAGAGAAATTGGTGAATGAAAAGTTGCCACCTTTCGACATGATTTTCATCGATGCCGACAAACCCCCTTATGCTGCTTATCTTGATTACGCTATACGCCTCAGCAGAAAGGGAACTGTTATTGTTGCCGACAACGTGGTCAGGAACGGTGCTGTACTTGATGCTTCCTCCAAAGACGAAAAAGTTGCTGGGGTGCAGAAGGTAAACCTTGCCGCTGCTGCTGATAGCAGAATCACAGCCACCATTATTCAGCAGGTTGGAATTAAGGAATACGACGGAATGCTGGTAGCGGTAGTGAACTGATGATTATTTGGTAAATTCATGGTGATTTGATTACATTTGATGAGATCAAATTTGTCAACCATGAAAAATAAATCTACTGTATTACCTGCCATTCTCTTAATCCTGGCTATAGGAAATTACTCGCGACTCGAAGGTAATGAATCTATCAGAACAGTTCAGTTTCTTTCGATTTTTGCCATAGGGATGTTGTCCGGAATTTTAATTCGTGAACTTATTGCCAGGTTTCGCTCCTGAGAAATGTTGAAATGAGTTACCTTGATTACCGCTTTCAGGACTCACCGCAGTTCATCAATACTTTTGATGAAGCTCCTTTGTGGAGTGCTGCATTCGGATTGTTGCTTTTTAAGCATCTGCCATTAATACAAAATGGTGTTGCTGTGGATTTAGGTTGTGGTGCCGGCTTTCCACTTCTGGAACTGGCAGAAAGACTCGGTAGTCAATGTCATGTTTACGGAATCGACCCCTGGGAAAATGCGATCACTCGCGCAAAACAGAAAGTTGCCGACTACGGAGTATCGAATGTCACGCTCATTGAAGCTTCCGCAGCAGCCATCCCTCTTGAAAACAATACTGTTGACCTTATCGTTTCCAATTTGGGAATCAATAATTTTGAAAATCCTGAAGTAGTATTCCATGAATCATTCAGAGTACTCAAGCCAGGCGCCCGCCTTGCTCTTACTACCAATTTGAACGGCCATTGGAGTGAATTTTATCGTTTATTTGAGGAAACAATAAAATCCTTCGGCTGGAATGATATATTACCTGAACTTGCTCTACATGAAAAACATCGTGGCGACAGGCAATCAGTTTCACAGAAATTTGAAGAGGCCGGTTTTAGAGAAGTTCGATTCTTTGAAGAAGACATGCGTATGAGTTTCTCCAATGGCTCTGCCTTTCTCAACCACCATTTTGTAAAACTGGGTTGGTTGGAAAGCTGGTTTAAACTGATACCGGAGAAAGAACGAAAACCATTTTTCGGGAGCCTTGAACAACGTATCAATGCAGTTGCATCCTCAGGCCATGGATGGCATTTAACCGTCCCCATGCTTTATGCCGATGCCATCAAATGAAATGTTGCCTCCGGTAACAATTCCTGACAAAAATTAACTTTCTAATTATTTTCTTTAGCAGGATGGGATATTAGAATGGTATCGTAAATAATTAAATATCAGATAGATACAAATAAGTTGCCAAACCTTTTTTTAAAAATCGATATCATGGCAGATTTTCTAAAGTAACAAAAGTCATACTTCCCGCTGCGACGGCACTTTACTTTTGTGGAGTAAATACAGTTGCATTTAAATATTACTGATATGAAAATTGAACAGATTTATACAGGATGCCTTGCTCAGGGAGCATATTATATCGAGAGTAACGGAGAAGCAGCCATTGTTGATCCTTTGCGTGAAGTGGAACCCTATATTGCCATGGCACGAAAAAATGGTGCCGTGATCAAATATATTTTCGAAACACATTTTCATGCCGATTTTGTTTCGGGGCATGTTGATCTTGCGAAGATGACCGGTGCTAAAATCGTATATGGTCCCACTGTTATGAAGACAGGTTTTGATGCTTATATTGGTAAAGATGGAGAAGAATTTATATTAGGAGATATTGTTATCCGGCTCATTCACACTCCCGGTCATACAATGGAGAGCAGTTGCTTTCTGCTGAAAGATGAAAAAGGTGTAGAGAAAGCCATCTTTACCGGCGATACCTTATTTATTGGTGATGTGGGCCGGCCTGATCTTGCTCAGCATGTAATTGCCGATCTGACTCAGGAAAAACTGGCAGCCCACCTGTATGAATCATTACATCAGAAGCTGATGCCGCTTCCCGATCATCTCATAGTTTATCCCGCTCATGGTGCAGGCTCGGCATGCGGAAAAAATATGAGCAAGGAAACTTCCGATACACTGGGCCATCAGAAA
>ERZ650309.487-NODE-487-length-19621-cov-6.420117_pt1 | contig 19621 bp, 10 predicted proteins | sample MGYA00376245_ERZ650309 | MGnify/ENA primary metagenome ERZ650309 (study PRJEB26733, sample SAMN07839294) | wastewater metagenome | biome: urban; feature: wastewater treatment plant; material: waste water | place: USA: North Carolina | collected 2016-04-26 ...
ACCAGCCGGTTTTTATTAATCAACTAAAATTGGTGTAACTAAATCAGTACTTCTAAATATCAAAATCATATACTTGAGCATTAGATATTTTACAAAGCGTATAAGTGGACAAGCTATTTGTAGAAGTATATACTCCACCGTCATTTCCTACCACAACTTTATTGGGAGATATTTTACTGACTGCTACTGAGTGCTGATCCACATGTAGCGCAGATGCCACACCTGTCCAACTTGCTCCACCATTTGTAGTACGATATAGCGTAAAGTCTGAGAAGTAAACAATATTACTATCCAATGGATGGCACATTACTCCGCCAAACCACCATGTATAGGTTGTACTTGCTGCTATACCATTTTTAATGGTTTGAAAACTTGTGCCATTATATTTCTGCAACGTATTGAATGTACCATTTTTATTGGCAATACTTAGATACAAAAGATTTGGATTGGTAGGGGGCATATCAATAGTTATCTTTCCTCTATTTGCGTCATCAGGCAATAATTTTATCCAACTTAAACCACCATCTACACTCTTATATAGGTTGCTTGTAATGCCTCCATATACTCTCAAACCAGGTCTTGAAATCCTTTCCCAGGTAGTGGCATAAACTATGTTTGCATTTAAAGGATTTACCACTACATCATTTACGGATGTAGAGTCTGAGATGAATAAAATATTGCTCCAAGTGTTGCCTGCATTGGTTGATTTATACAAGCCTTTATTGAGTGATTTTTGATAAATATTTCCAACTGCTGCTACATAAATAATATTTGTATTTGATTGTGAAATAGCAATCTTTCCAATGGTACCCACATTTGACAATCCCTTGCTCGTCCATGTGCGGCCACCGTTTGTTGATTTATAGATACCATTACCATCGTAGGTGATAGAGCCCCCACCAGTATTGGGTTCTCCGGTGCCGGCATATAGTGTTGAATCATTTAGTGGATCAATAACTACATCTCCAATTGAAAGGCTTGTTTGTTTATCAAAAATAGCAGTCCAGTTTACACCATAATCAACAGACTTGAATATACCGCCGCTTGCAGCACCTGCATAAATGATATTATCATTCGTTTGAGATAATGCAAGTGCAGTGATACGACCACCGGTGTTTGTAGGTCCGATATTTTTCCAGGCAGGCTGAGGTATTCCCTTTGATTCTAAAAACAATTGAAATTCATCTTTTTGCTGACGCAATGCAATAGCAGTTCTAAGTGCCTCAGGGGTCAGACCATTGTATCCATTCCTTTGCGCAAAATATTCCGCATCAGGATCGGGAAATTTTTCTTTTGTTTGAATAGTATGGTGGCAGGCCGGAATCAGGATGATTGATACTAAAAAAGCAAAAAAATAAAATGGCTTAACGTTGTATTGCATAGAAAAAATTTAATGCAATATAAGTTTATTATCCGCAAAGGAGTGGTGCCTAATTTTCTAGGGGACGCACTTTCGTATAACTCCTCCACTTATCAATTACAAGATGCATGTCAGTAGGCAGTGGTTGTTGAAAAATCATTTCCTTTTCGGTAACGGGATGTATAAAACCAAGAAGTCCTGCATGCAATGCACATCTGGGACAAACCTGAAAACAATTATCTACAAACTGTTTATATTTTGTAAATACAGTACCCTTTAATATTCTATCTCCGCCATATTCCCAATCATTAAAAAGTGTATGACCAATATGCTTTAAATGTACTCGTATTTGGTGTGTCCTTCCTGTTTCCAGTTTGCACTCCACCAATGTTACGTAATTAAATCTTTCCACTACATTATAATGTGTAATGGCATGCTTACCAATATCCCCATCCGGATAAGTGTCATAAATTTTTCTATGTCGATAGTGTCTGGCAATGTGCATATCTATTGTACCAGCATCATCGGATATATCGCCCCATACCAATGCAGTATATTTTCTTTGAACAGTATGATTGGCAAACTGCCTTGCAAGATGTGATGCAGACTCAGCAGTTTTGGCTACGACCAATAAGCCCGTTGTATTTTTGTCAATTCTATGCACCAATCCAAATCGTGGAAGTGATTCTTCATTGAGGTCAGGATTGTTTTTCAATAAATGCCATGCAATACCATTGAGTAATGTGCCGGTATAATTGCCCACACCGGGATGGACTACCATATCCGCTGCTTTATTAATGACCATCAATGCATCATCCTCATAAATAATTTCTAAAGGAATTTCTTCCGGCTTTACTTCAGTTGATTCAGGGTTGGTCAAACTCATTAACACAACTATATCCCCTGGTCGAATTTTATAGTTTGATTTAGCTGGCAATCCATTTACTGTTACAAACCCATTTTCAAGACCTTGTTGTACTTTATTTCTACTTACATTTTCCAGACGCATGTGTATCCATTTGTCTAAACGCATAGGCTGCTGACCGGGGTCGGCAATAAACTGTTTTCTTTCGTATAGTTCATCGGCACCTATATCCTGCGCAGCAGAAATATCACTCTCCATTTTAAAATCGTTTTTATTCTTCTTCAGTCAATATTCGCTTCATCTTAACTGATGTGGCAGAGCTAACCATGAGTGGAAATTTTTCAACACTTACAAAACTTGGATCAAGACCAAATCCACGCTCTTCACTCAAACTAAGCTCTTTGAGCCATAAATGGAATTTCATGATTACCTTTTCCAAGAATGGAAGTTCATTATCGGAACTTAAGAATTTTTCCATAACCACAAACTGAAAATCACCCACAATATTATTTCTCTCTAAGCTCTCATACCTGCTCGTAATATTTACTTCTTTTTTCTGTACCAATTCTTCCACTACTTTACGAAACATGAGGTTAATTTTTGGCTCCACCCTAAAGCCAAGTCTAAATTCTACCCGAATTATATCGTTGGGAATAATATGATCTACCACATACTCACAGGTATATGGATCATCAAGCGTATCTACATGTATAAACCAATATATGTCTGCTCTTTTTGGCTTTCGGTTTAAGATGGAATAAATGATTTTATGTTCAATTTCATGTGAGAGGTCGGCACTGGTTAGGTAAACTAGATGTGTACTATACTTAGTAACAGATTTATCATTGCTTAATTCCTGAATCAGTGGTATATAATGATCAAGTTTTACAAATTCTACATATCTGTTTTTGATTTTTCTTGCTTTAAACCAAATGATCATTACAGCATATAATGCGCATCCTATTACTAAAGTTACATAACCACCATGTGGAAATTTATCAAGGTTTGCAATCAGAAAAGATAATTCGATAGCCAGATAAACTATAAAATAGGTATATACTAAAGCAGGAGCAACCCGATGAGATATAAAATAATTCACCAATAAGACAGATGTGGACATCATACATATTGTAATGGCGAGTCCATATGCCGCACCCATATTTGTTGATGACTGAAAATATAAAGTTATTCCTACACAGCCAGCAAATAGTAATGTATTTATACCTGGTATGTACAACTGTCCTCTTTCTTCTGTGGGATAAATGATTCTCATTTTTGGCCATAAATTCAAACGCATGGCCTCACTAATAAGCGTAAATGATCCACTGATGAGTGCTTGACTTGCTATAATTGCAGCCAGTGCCGCAATGACAATTCCATATATTTTTCCTGCACCTTCTGGCATTAACCCTAAAAAAGGATTAAACCCTTTCTCTATCATAGATGCCGAGATATGGTCTCCAAAATGATTTTTTAATAACCATGCTCCCTGTCCCAAATAATTGAGAATTAGTGAAGTTTTTACAATTATCCATGTAAGCCTTATATTTTTTCTTCCACAATGTCCTAAATCTGAATAAAGTGCTTCAGCACCAGTGGTGCATAAAAATACGGCCCCCAAAAGCCAGAATCCATTTGGGTAGTGAATAAGTAACTGAAAGGCATAAAAGGGATTAAAAGCTTTCAAAATTGCTAAGTCATCACTTATGTGCAGCAAACCAAATATTGAAAGTGTCGAAAACCAAATAAGCATTATTGGACCAAACAACTTTCCTATTGAATATGTACCAAATTGTTGGAGAAAAAATAGAAGGGCGAGAATACAAATTACAATGATTATAATTGTTTGTTGTGTAATGTTATGAAGTGAATCTACCTGCCTCAAACCCTCAATGGCTGCTGTTACAGATATTGGAGGAGTTATCATACCATCAGCTAATAATGCTGCACCCCCTAACATAGCTGGATAAATCAACCATTTTTTTCTCCTTCTCACTAATGTATAGAGGGAAAAAATTCCACCTTCACCATTATTATCAGCCCTGAGTGTGAGTAAAACATATTTAATGGTAGTTTGTAATGTGAGTGTCCAGATAATACAACTAAGACCGCCTATAATGAGCTCTTCACTAATGATTTTATCCTTAATTATTTCATTAAAAACATAGAGTGGCGATGTGCCGATATCTCCATATATAATTCCAAAAGCCACAAGAAGCCCGGCTGCGCTTACCTTGTTGATGGAGCTGTGATTTCCCAAGATGATTGCTATTTAATTTATGTGAGCAAAGGTATAGGTAAAAATAATGCATCATATTTCAAGCTATATCTTTTTGTAATATGATGTCTTTTTAAATCGACCCCAGAAATAGTAAACTTTAAAAATAGATGTTGCAAAGAATGCTTTCACCTCACTCTTCTCTTTTATTCTCCACCCGCAGACGGATGACCCATGTATTAGAATTGCTATTGACATACATGCTCTCTTCCACCCATATATTATCTTTATGAATGGTGAAATATCCATCCCCCTCACTATTCTCATTGAGTGTATCTTTAATAATTGTAACATCGCCCAAGCAATTTCTTAGCAACTGCTTTACTGATTCATATTGGCTTGTGCAGCTGCCGTTTGTATAGAATCAGAATATAAAATAGCATGAAAAAATAACGATCCGAAGCTCCTGTTGCATTCCACTTTTCTGAAAGAAATGAGCCAACAGCATTGGGTATATTTACATTAGATGCATAAGAACTAAATCGGTAAAATTTATTCTCATCCGACGCTTCCTTTATTTAAGAAAACCAATCATCATCAGTGAGCATACTTTCAGTTATTTGATTCATTGCTGCGCAAAATGAATCATCGGTTTGGGTTTTTCCTACACTACATACGATACTTATAATAGATATCAGGCCAATTTTTTTCATTGGGCAAAATTTAGTTTTTACAATTAGGGTTTGCATACCGTTTGCCAGGTATATCTATTTATTATCGTATCAAGAATATTCAAATAGTATGACAGTTACATTTTTCAGTAGCTGATTATAGATTCAATATATGATTGTATTGAACTATGAAATCTTTTCTCTTTTGCGTTGTATGATTTTTTCCAAAAGCTGTTCCTGCTGCCATTCAGATACTATATCCGGGCTTTGCATAAATTCCTGCATGATATTTTCTTGCACATTGCCATTATGCAATGCTTCGCTGTATCGGATATGTGGACTAAAAGTAACCTGAGTATATGCAGGCACCCATTCCTCCGGATACTTTTCATGCAGCAATGCTTCTATTTTTTTTTGTAATAAAAATTTGGGGTCTGCAGTACGATCACGCATCTCAATAAAATTGTTAACTGCAAGTGTGGCTATAGCATCAGCATCCGGTTTTCTGAGTGCTTGAAATTCCTCAAAAATTTTCGTCCAATCATCACCATACAATTCCATTAGCTCGTCTAAAACCTTGCAATCTTCAAACCCACAATTCATGCCCTGACCAAAAAAGGGAACAATGGCATGAGCTGCATCTCCAAGTAATGTGAATTTATCGCCACGTACCCAAGGGTAGCATTTTACAGTAACTAAAGAGGACACAGGATTCTGCATAAAATCCTCCATAAATGTGGGCATTAATGGTATGGTATCAGCAAAATTATTTTCAAAAAATATGCGTATTTTTTCTGGCGTATCTAAAGCAGAAAAAGAAAGTGGGCCATTAAAAGGAAAAAATAGTGTGCAAGTAAAAGTCTTGTCAATATTTGGCAATGCAATCAGCATATAATCCTTTCTGGGCCATATATGCAGGGCATTTGGATCCATTGCAAAATCCCCATCGGCTGTAGCCGGAATAGTTAATTCTTTATATCCACAGTCAATGTAGAATTGCTGATAATCAAATTTTTCATGCTGAAGCATGTGTTGCAACCGAGCAGCTGAAAATGCACCATCAGCTCCAAAAATGATATCCGCCTTTATAGTGGATACCACTTCGGCTGATTTAAAACTTATCTCATTTGTAGTCCAGTTTATCTGAGTGCATGAGCTGTCAAAAAATATTTCAACTCCGGCTGCTTCTGCCTTGTCCAACAGCAATTGGTTCAATGTAGCTCTGGAAACTGAATTGATAAATTGACCCTCTTTTCCATAAGGCTGATAGTTGCTACTGCCATCTGCATTATGTATAAACCTGCCCGGCATTGGAAGAGCTATTGATTGTATAGCATCATAAATACCAATTTTCTCTAATGCAGCAATTCCTCTGTCACTCAATGCCAGATTGATTGATCTTCCACCACCAGTGTTGCTTTTTCGCATATCATTTCTTCTTTCATATAGTTTCACCCTGTGTCCTCGTTTGGAAAGAAAGATGGACAAAAGCGTACCCACAAGACCCGCACCGGCTATGGTGATATTTTTTTGATGAGACATTATATCTATGAATATGATTGTGGCAAAGATGCAAAAAGCATTTTGTGTAAGCATCGTTTTTTTGTACTGATGATTAAAAAAACAATTCAACATTAAATGGAATTATTCTTTTACATTAGTTGCTTAAATCTTAGTCAATGGAAAAAGATATATTGAAACTGATATATGAGTTTCCAATTATGATTGCTGGAATTAATCAACAGAAAAGCATCATTATTTTTAGTGAGCAATGTGAAAAACTATTTGAATATACTAAGGAAGAAATGTTTGCCAATTCAAATGGCATTGATGTGTTGCTTCCACCACATTCTGGACATCAATCAACCTTGTTTGAAATTATGCAGCTTAAACCTGATCGACCATATGTTGTAAATGATTTAAGTGTTCAAACAAAAACAGGAAAAAATATCGTTGTAAATTGGCATATAAGAAATCGAAAACATCCTTTGATTGACGCTGATATCACTTGGTTAATAGGATACGATGTAACCGAAGAGGCCATAATCAGAAAAAATTTACGAGCCAGTGAAAAGCGCTTTCAAACCATTTGCACAGCTACAAACGATGCAGTATGGGATTGGGATTTAACCACCAATGCACTCTGGTGGAATGATGGCATGAGAGATATTTTTGGGTACCAAAACAATCAAAGAGAACATACCATTGAATGGTGGGTGTCTAATATTCATCCAGAAGATAGAGACAGGGTAAAAAAAAGAATTTATGAATCTGTAGATAGAGCAGACGATTATTGGTTTGATGAATATCGTTTCAGAAGAAATGATGATTCTTATGCTTATGTTTTTGACAAAGGGTTTATCATCAAGAATGAAGCTGGTAAAGCCGCACAAATGATTGGTGGCATGATGGACATAACAGATAAGAAAATCTTTCAAGAAAATCTTACACTCAAAACTACACAGTTAAGAGAGTATTCCTATTATAACTCTCATAAATTTAGAGGACCATTAGCAAGATTGATGTCTTTGGCACATGTGCTGGATATTGATGAAGAATCTACAGAATCCAATAAATTAGTAGCAAAGCAAATTCAAGTAGCCGCAGAAGAATTAGATCGTTTAGTAAGAGAACTATCAAAATTATTGCAATAAAAGTTTAAACCTTTCTGACACAACAAACTCAAAAACGCTACTTTTTTTCTTCAAAAAATAAAACTAATTGAAAGGTTATTTATTTTGTCGTAAAATTATTATATCAGTTTTTCATCACAAATACTTGCTACTCCTATTGAATACTTAAAAGGAGTAGGTCCTGTAAAAGGAGAGTTGCTCAGAAAAGAACTCAATATTCAAACTTTTGAAGACTTGTTATGGCATTTCCCATTCAGACATATTGATAAAACCCGCATTTCCACCATAGCTGCTGCTCTTCAGGAAACTGATTATGTTTTAATAAAAGGCAACATCAGGTACATAGAACTCTTTGGGGAGCGTCATACCAAAAGATTAACCGCAGATGTAACGGATGCCACAGGCACTATTGAGCTTATTTGGTTTCAAGGCATAGCCAGAATGCAAGAAATTTTGCAGGAAGGGCGTACTTACATAGTGTGGGGGAAACTGTCTCAATTCAATGGAAAACCTCAAATAAGCCATCCGGAAATTGAATTATTTGAAGCCGAAACAGGAACAAAAAAATATCTGGAACCAGTATATCCCAGTACCGAAAAATTAAAGTCAAGAGGGTTAAACAATAGAGCGATTGGTAAATTGACGAGTGCATTATTGGCCCAGATTCATGAAAAAGAAATAATAGAAATATTGCCCCTCAATATCATTCAAGATTTGAAATTAAATGGACGTTATCAATCCATAGTGAATATGCATTTTCCGCCTTCGGCAAATGATTTTGCGGCAGCTCAAAAAAGACTAAAATTCGAAGAACTATTTCTGGCACAATTAAAAATGCTGAGCATAAAAAACAACAGAAAATTGGCCAGTAGAGGATTTGTATTTGAAAAAGTTGGTCAATATTTTACCAATTTTTATAATCAATATATGCCATTTGAATTGACCGGAGCTCAAAAAAAAGTAATACGCGAAATAAGAAATGATACTGCTACAGGCCATCAAATGAATCGACTGCTACAAGGCGATGTGGGAAGTGGGAAAACAGTGGTGGCACTCATCATCATGCTCATAGCCGCAGATAATCATTTTCAAAGTTGCCTCATGGCACCCACTGAAATTCTTGCTGTGCAGCACTTTCAGAGTTTGAAAGAATTGTTAGAAGAAATGCCATTGAATATTGCTCTACTCACGGGCAATACAAAATCAGCAGAAAGGAAAAAAATTCTGAGGGATTTATTAGAAGGAAATATTCATCTTTTAATAGGCACACATAGTTTAATTGAAGATACAGTTCAATTTAAAAATCTGGGTCTTGCTATCATTGATGAGCAACACAGATTTGGTGTAGAACAAAGAGGAAAACTTTGGAAAAAAAATAATCCACCACCACATGTGTTAGTCATGACGGCCACACCCATACCACGTACACTGGCCATGAGCATATATGGAGATTTGGATTATAGTGTGATTGATGAATTGCCTCCCGGCCGCAAGCCGATTCAAACCGTGCATCGATTTGATAATAAAAGAGCAGGTGTAATGGATTTTATAAAGGAAGAAATAGCAAAAGGGAGACAAGCCTATATCATTTATCCACTCATTGAGGAAAGCGAAAAATTAGACTATGAAAATCTCATGGCTGGATATGAACTGGTAAAAACTTTTTTTCCAGAGCATTTGTTTAATATCAGTATGGTACATGGACGGATGAAGCAGGATCAGAAAAATACCAATATGCAGCGCTTTGTTTCTAATGACACTCATATTATGGTGAGTACGACTGTAATAGAAGTAGGTGTAAATGTACCCAATGCTTCTGTAATGGTAATAGAAAGTGCAGAAAAATTTGGCCTATCAACCCTACACCAATTGAGGGGAAGGGTAGGAAGAGGAAGCGACAACAGCTATTGCATATTGTTAACTCCTTATCAAATCAGTAAGGATGCAAAGCAACGTATGTCTGTAATGACAAGTACAACAGATGGTTTTGTAATTGCAGAAAAAGATATGGAACTACGTGGTCCGGGAGACATGGAAGGTACAAGACAAAGTGGTGCGTTAAACTTTAAGCTGGCAAGCATTGTCCATGACAAAGAATTACTTGAATTGGCAAAAAAATATGCGGATATGTTAATAATATCAGACCCCGGTTTACAGAGCGAAGTACATACTAACTTGCATCAATATCTCAGCAAATATGTAAACCTCAATCAGTTTGGACATATCTCCTAAAAGTATCAGCAATATTTGTATATGAGTATCGTTAAGCATAATGAAAAACATCAGAAAGTGAATGTAAACTTACAAAGTGGCTTGAAAAATATTTATCCTGTTTTCCTAATTATATTTTCCCTATTCATTGTATCTACCTCCACACAGGCACAATATCTGGACTTTGTAGAAAATAAAGGTCAATGGGACAAAGCAGCAGATTTTATGAGTGATTTCGGTGGAGGTGCCGTTTTTCTAAAACAAAATGGTTACAGAGTTTTACTGCATGACAAAGCAGATCTCGAAAAAATTGCAAACTACTACGGGCATGGAGAGAAAGTAGGTACACTCGGCAAGTCTTTTATACAAAATGAAAAACTTCTGCTAAGAAGTCATGTGTATGAAGTCAATTTTTTAAATGCTTTAACCAATCTAAAACCCGAACCGGAAAAATATACAGGTACTTACAATAATTATTTTTCCGGAACAGATTCTTCACATTGGGCTGGTAACTGCAAAATATATAATGCCGTAAAATATAAAAATCTCTATAAAAATATTGATATCAGATACTATGCAAATGAGGGCCAACTGAAATATGATCTGGTGGTAAACCCCGGCGCAGACCTGAGTCAACTTGCACTACAGTTTACAGGCATGGATGGCTTGGAATTAAATAAAACAGGAAACTTAGTCATAAAAACCAGCGTTGGCGATGCTTACGAGTTAAAACCCTACGTATATCAATTAGTAAACGGCTTAAAGAAAAAAGTAGCTGCAAAATATGATGTAGATAAAGCAAAAAAAATTATCCGTTTTGCTTTGGACAAGTACGATAAAAATACCACACTCATTATAGATCCAGCCTTAATATTTGCCACATTTACAGGAAGCAAGTCAGACAATTGGGGATACACGGCTACTTATGATAACGATGGCAATTTTTATGCAGGTGGCATTACGTTTGGAAAAAATTATCCTGCAACGATTGGGGCTTATTCAACAAATTTTGGAGGTGGAGATGATATGTCTGATGGCTTGGGTGGATATGATATTGCTATCATGAAATTTAGTTCCAATGGTGCACAAAGAATGTTCGCTACTTATTTGGGAAGTTCTGGCAAAGAGCAACCACATAGCATGATAGTGGACAATGCAGGAAATCTTATAGTATCGGGAAGAACAAGCTCAAAAACATTTCCCCAAACAAAAGCACCTTTTGGCCCAGGTGGTGATTTTGATATACTCATTTCAAAATTAAGTGCAGATGGCTCCAAATTATTAAGCAGCATCCTCGTGGGTGGTACAGGATCCGATGGTGTAAACTCTACCCCAAAATATAGCGGAAATGCAACTGTTACAGCTACAAATAGAAACTATGGGGATGATGCCCGTAGTGAAGTAATTACAGACAGAGCTGATAATATTTTTTTAGCTTCTTGTACCCGTTCGGGAAATTTTCCAACAACAGCAAATGCTTTTGACAAAAGCCTTTCTGGTAATCAGGATGGCGTATATATGAAGCTCACCCCAAATATGGATGTATTAGCTTCTACCTATCTGGGAGGAAATAATGAAGATGCCGCTTTTGTCTTGGCCATCAATCCTTTTACGTCCAATGTTTTTATTGCTGGTGCCACAAGTAGTAAAGATTTTGCAAAAAACGGCAGCTCAAATGGTCCGATAATTTTTGGAAATGCAAGCCCCGGTGGGGATGGAGATGGTTTTGTATCTGAACTAAACCAAGAAGGTAGCTCAAATTTTCGAACCGCATATATAGGTGGACCAGGTGCTGATGTTATATATGGTATTCAATTTGACAAGTTAGGATTGCTTTATGTAATGGGCACTACTACCGGTACTTTACAAGTAATAAATGCAAATTTTAGTCAGAATGGAGGCAAGCAATTTATCACAAAACTTTCCCCTGATTTTAGTTCGGTAATCTATTCCACAAATTTTGGAAGTGGCCGCCCTGAACCAGACATTTCTCCCACAGCATTTTTAGTGGATGTGTGTGAAAATGTATATGTATCAGGATGGGGTGGCAAAACTAATGGAGGATTTTCAGGAGGTAGTACATCAGGATTAACAGTAACTCAGGATGCCATTATCAATTTTACAGATGGTAGTGATTTTTATTTTTTTGTATTAAACAGAGATGCTACCAATCAGTTATATGGAACTTTTTTTGGCAGTGATGCCAGAAAAGATCCGGGTACTTTTGGAGACCATGTGGATGGGGGCACCAGTCGCTTTGATAAGCGTGGGGTAATTTATCAAGCTGTATGCGCCAATTGCGGCAGAGCCGGCACATTCCCTACTACTGCTGGTGTGTGGAGCCCAGGTAATCAATCTCAGGAGGGTTCATTGTGTAATGAAGCTGCTATCAAAATTGCTTTTCAACTTACGGGTGTAAGTGCAGACATTAGCTCCTCTATAAATGGCATACCAAGAGATACTTCCGGTTGTGTACCACTGACAGTAGCTTTTGAAGATTTAGTTGCGTTGGGTACCAGTTATGAATGGGATTTTGGGGATGGTTCTCCGTCAGTTATTACAACAACTCAAAACACCACTCATACCTTCAATACCATTGGCACTTTTAGGGTAAGACTCATCAGCACAGACCTCACAAAATGTTATCCAAAAGACACTTCCTATCTCAATATAAAAGTAGGAGATAACGAAGCATTCCCGGGCTTTACAAATCTTCGCTTACCACCATGTCAAGATTTAAGTTATCAATTTACAAATACTTCAATACCCCCCACAGGGCTTAGTTTTAATAACACCATTTTTAGATGGGATTTTGGTGATAATACAGCCCCAGTTACCACCAATGCTGCAACTGTCAATCACCAATATGCGGCTCCCGGCATTTATAATGTCAAATTATTTATGACTGACCCGGCTTTTTGTAATTCTCCGGATTCTGTTACACAACAACTAAGAGTAGCGGCCACATTAAAAGCCAATTTTATAACACCTCTAAATGGATGTGTTCCTTACACTGCAAGTTTTATAAATAATTCGGCTGGAGGACAACAATTTAATTGGGATTTTGGAGATGGCGGCACATCCACTGATGAAACACCCACACATTTATATACTTCTAGTGGTAGCTACACAATAAAATTAGTTGTAAGGGATAATTCCACTTGCAATCCAATTGATAGTATAGAAACAGTTATTACAGTAAGAAGTAGTCCATTAGCATCTTTTTCATTTACACCTTCTACAGATCCGTTGCCAATCAATACACCCACAACTTTTATCAATGAATCCACCGATGGTGTACGTTTCTTCTGGGATTTTGGTGATGGTACCACTCTGCTATCCAGCAGCAAAATAGAACCCATCGTACATCAATATGGAGTAGGTGGAAAATACAAAGCCTGCTTAACTGTAACCAGTAGTTTTGGCTGTACAGATGACACCTGTCAAGAAGTAGGTACTGCTGTAAATGCTGTAGTGGATGTACCCAATGCTTTTACGCCAAATGGGGATGGCGTAAATGATTATGTACGTGTATTTGCTTTCGGAGTGAAATCAATGAACTGGCGCATTTTCAATCGCTTTGGTCAGTTGGTATTTCAAACAACAGATATGAATGCCATTTGGGACGGTACATTTGAAGGGGAAGCTCAGCCGCAGGAAGTGTATAGTTATGTACTCGACCTTTTATTTTTTGGAAAAGATAAACCTGAACAGAAACGTGGAGATATAACATTACTACGATGAAAACACAAAATAGAATTGCACATCACCTTGGATTAGTAAGTGGATTATTACTACATATATTATTTGCTTTTACACTCCTTGGTCAAGACTTACACTATTCACAATATTTTAATGCACCACTACTTACAAACCCTGCAAATACAGGCTTTGAACCCGGCTCTGATTGGCGTATAGGAGCAAACTATCGCAATCAATGGGCTGGTGTATTGACAAATCCCTATCAAACCTTTGGTGTATGGGGAGATGCACAATTATTTAATGAGCGCTTTGAAACTGGTTGGGCTGGTGCAGGTGGTTATATTTTAAGAGATGCGGCTGGCAGTGGAAACCTAAGTTCTACACGCATTGTAGCTTCAGCAGCTTATCACCAATTATTAGGTTATTCCAGCTTGCTCAGTGGGGGTTTCAGCATTGGTGCAGTCAACAAAAGAATTGATTTGAGCAAACTCACATTTGTAAATCAGTGGAGCGGACAATTTTTTGATATTACTATACCAAGTGGAGAAACATTTTCAAATTCATCAGTGTGGTATGCAGACCTTTCCCTCGGTTTAAACTATGCTTATTTCCCAAGTGAAAGAGCCTACCTAAATGCAGGTATAAGTATCAATCATATCAACAGACCCAATGAATCCTTTTTCTCAAATAGCATTGTTGATACCAGGGTGCCACAGCGTTTCAATTTTTTTGCAAATGCAAGTTTTAAAATACAAAATCAATGGATTATTAGTCCTAATATTTATTATAGTGGTGTAAAAAATAACCGTGAAATTGTAGGAGGTGTAAATGCCCGGTATAACCTAAGTGGTGATGGCTCAAAGCAAGTGTTGGCAGGCGTTTACTACCGATTGGAAGATGCCATCATTCCTATGGCAGGTTTTTCTATCAACAACTTTGATATTATGGTAAATTATGATGCCACATCTATGAATAGTAGAAACCTCAGTCAGACAAGAGGTGCGTATGAAATATCACTAATAAAGCGTGGCGTTTTCAATAGCTTTAGTACCAGTACAAAATGTCCGTTGGTAAGGTTTTAATCCTACATATTTCTTCTATACTGCCCCCCTACTTCATACAATGCATTTGTAATTTGACCTAAGGAACAATACCGCACCGTATCCATCAATTTGGCAAAAAGATTTTCATTATTTATAGCCGCTTGTTGTAGTTCTTTCAGTTTGGCTGCACTGATTGCTTTGTTATACTCATGAAAGGATTTTACATTCTCTATTTGTTGCTCTTTTTCCTCAGTCGTACTTCTAATCACTTCCCCGGGAACAATCGTGGGGCTTCCATTCTTATTCAAAAAAGTATTCACACCCACCAATGGCAGTTCTCCTGTATGTTTCTGTTGTTCGTAGAAAAGACTTTCCTCTTGTATCTTATTTCTTTGATACATCCGCTCCATTGCGCCAAGCACTCCTCCCCTTTCTGTTATTCGGTCAAATTCTGCCAGCACTGCCTGCTCTACCAAATCTGTCATTTCTTCAATCAAAAAACTGCCTTGTATAAAATTCTCTGTTTTGGCACTGCCCAGTTCCCTGTTAATGATAAGTTGTATGGCCATTGCCCTGCGTACACTCTCCTCTGTAGGGGTTGTAATGGCTTCATCATAAGCATTGGTATGTAGGCTATTACAATTATCGTAAATGGCATACAAAGCCTGAAGCGTGGTGCGTATATCATTAAAATCAATTTCCTGCGCATGCAGGCTTCTACCACTGGTTTGAATATGATATTTTAGTTTCTGACTTCTGTCATTGCCCTTATACTTTTGCTTTATGGCCTTAGCCCATATCCGTCTTGCTACCCTGCCAATTACACTGTATTCCGCATCCATACCATTGCTAAAAAAGAAAGAAAGGTTTGGTGCAAAATCGTCAATATGCATACCACGGCTCAGGTAGTATTCCACATAGGTAAAACCATTTGCCAAGGTAAAGGCAAGCTGAGTAATGGGGTTGGCACCTGCTTCCGCTATATGATATCCACTTATGCTAACACTATAAAAATTGCGCACTTTTTCCTGGATAAAATATTCTTGCACATCGCCCATCAATTTTAGGGCAAACTCTGTGGAGAAAATACAAGTATTTTGTGCTTGATCTTCCTTTAAAATATCTGCCTGCACTGTGCCACGCACCTGCTGTAGTGCAGTTTGACGGCATTGTTCATAAACATCAGCAGGCAGCACATCAGCGCCGCTCATGCCAAGTAGCAGCAAACCTAAACCATCATTGCCTTCAGGCAATCTTTCCGGTGCCGCAGGATTATAATAAATAGGCTTATTGCTATGTGCATATTTTGCAGCAAACAGTGCTGCAACCTTAGCTTCCAATCCAAGTTCTTTTATTTTCTTTTCACATTGCTGATCAATAGCTGCATTCATAAAAAATGCAAGCAGCATAGGAGCTGGCCCATTTATCGTCATACTTACGGATGTGTTTGGCGCACACAAGTCAAAACCACTATACAATTTTTTTGCATCATCCACCGTGGCTATGCTCACTCCACTATTGCCCACTTTGCCATATATATCAGGTCTGTAAGCGGGGTCTTCCCCATAGAGCGTTACGCTATCAAATGCAGTACTCAATCGTTTTGCAGGCTGGCCCACACTCACATAGTGAAATCTTTTATTGGTACGCTCCGGGCATCCCTCACCTGCAAACATTCTGGTAGGATCCTCTCCTTCCCGCTTTAGCGGAAATACACCTGCCGTAAAGGGAAAAGAACCAGGCAGATTTTCTTGCAACTGCCAGGTAAGTATATCGCCCCAATCCTTGTATTTTGGCAAGACAACTTTTGGAATTTTTGTACCGCTCAAAGACAGTGTTATCAATGGTTGTTTGATTACTTTATCCCTTACCTGATATTCAAAAAATTCTTTACTAAATTGTTGTTTTACCTGCTGCCAGTTATCTAAAAGTTGCACAGATTCAGGATGTAATTTGCTTTTCAGCGTTTCAAAAACCTGCTGTAATCCATCTTGATGCAAGATTTTATTCTTGAGCACTACGTGCAATGCATAGCATTGAGTGGCTATGGCTGCCTGCTCTTTTACCCATGCATCATAGTTTCTGTTATTGTCTGCAATTTCAGACAGATACCTTACCCGGCTTGAAGGGATAACGGCTTGGGATACTTTTGCCGTTTCGCTAAATACGATTTTGCCAAAAGATACCTTGCATTTGTCTTGCACTTTGTGCATCAATAAACTAAACAAATGATTCACTCCATCATCATTAAACTTACTGGCCATTGTACCAATAATGGGCAAATCCTTATCGGCTGCTTCCCATAGTTTATGATTGCGTTTATATTGTTTGCGCACATCTGCCAAAGCATCTAATGCACCTGCCTTATCAAATTTGTTGATGCAAACCAGGTCAGCATAATCCAACATATTTATTTTCTCTAATTGAGATGCGGCGCCATATTCCGGCGTCATTACATACATACTCACATCAGAAAAATCGAGGATACTTGCATCACTCTGGCCCACTCCGGCACTTTCTAATAGGATACAATCAAATGCAGCGGCACGGCATACTGCAATTGCATCTTTTACTGCTGTGCTTAATGCTGTGTTATCATCTCTAGTGGCTAAACTGCGCATATAAGCTCTGGGGTGAGAAATACTGTTCATACGAATACGATCACCCAATAATGCACCACCCGTTTTTTTCTTAGATGGATCTACGGAAATAACCGCAATTGTTTTATCCTCAAAATTGTTCAGAAACCTTCTTACAATTTCATCCGTTACAGACGATTTACCTGCACCCCCTGTACCTGTAATACCTATTACCGGAGGTACAAAATCTTTAGCATGAATATTTTTTATTTCAGTTAAAATATCAGAGTTGCTGCCCCCATTTTCCACCTGAGTGATGGCCCTTGCTATTCTCCTTATATCCTTTAATTCATCCAAAGGAAGTTTACCATTCCAGGCATGTTTATCCAAGGCTTGTACAGAGGTTTTAATTACATCTGCTATCATACCTTCTAGCCCCATTTTTCTACCATCATCCGGACTATAAATTTTTGTAATGCCATAGTGATGTAACTCTTCAATTTCCTGTGGAAGAATCGTACCACCTCCACCTCCAAATATTTTTATATGACCACAACCACTCTCATCCAATAAGTCTTTCATATATTTAAAAAACTCCACATGCCCGCCTTGATAGCTAGTTATAGCTATGGCATGTGCGTCTTCTTCAATAGCGCATTCTACTATTTCCTTCACGCTTCTGTTATGCCCCAAGTGTATGATTTCCGCACCCAAACTCTGCATAATTCTTCGCATTATATTTATGGCAGCATCATGCCCATCAAATAAAGATGCCGCTGTTACTATCCGTATTTTGCCCGTAGCTATATCACTCATAATTCATTTTTAGCAAGGCCACAAAGATAGCCCTGTGTGTGTTCACTTTAACAGTTGTTAGTATTTGCAAAATTTTGCAGTTGATACTTTATACCAGCAACAAAATATGATTGTACATCAAATATTGAAAATACCTCTATAGTTTAGGTTTCATATCTCAAGCAAAGCAGTTTGAGGTTTTAGGTTTCAGGTCTTAAGTTTGAAGTTTAATTTTTTTCGCCCTTCGGGCAATGCCCACACACAGCCCATCACTACGAATGAAACGATGCAAAAAAATCATGTCAATCATTTAATCACAAAAATCAAGGTTCGGACATTTTTCTCCCTTTGGGGAATGACCAACTGCATACTGCAGCAGTTCAACTACTTCAATGCCTGCGGCAAGGAAGGGCCATATTGGACTAGTCCAATAGCATATTGGAGCAGTTAAATAGTGTGTCGAAGCACCTAAAAATACAACTAAGCCTTACCACCATACCAAAAAAAGGCGGAGCATATCTGCTTCGCTTTTTTAATTCCTACCTTGTGCAGTGGTTTACAAGCCAATCTACTCCACCACCAGCTTCTTATAACTCCTCTCCCCATCTGCTTGTAGTATTACAATGTAAGTACCCTTCACAGAAGGAAGATGATTAATACCAATTACCTGCCCGGTGCTTGTAGCACCCACAGGTTGGGTGTGGAGCATTTTGCCCGTTATATCCTGTATGGTGATGGTAACTGATTTACAGGCTTTATTCATTTTGATGGATGTATGGTTTGTGGCGGGGTTGGGGTATAACTGCCAACCGCTGCTGGTCGTGTTTGCTTTTGCTGAATCTCCGCCGCCCCCGATAAGCCAGTTGCAATTATTTTGGGGTGGTGGTGTAACATCTGCAAGGGTAATATTAGCATCTGCAAAAGGATTAGTACCCATGCTGCTGGTTAGTGCAGAAGTATAATAGCTTTTAGTTTGCGTGCTGTTGTCCGTCATATAATCCGGTTTACTGCCAACAAACACTTCTACCATACCTAATTGTATAGACACATCGGCAGATTCTGAAATGTTGCTGATAGCAAAATCCCAGGGCTGAACTGCCGGAAACACAAACCAGTTTGTTACTTTATACACAGTGGTGTACCACCGTTTTCTGTCTGTTGGATTTGAACTGGTTATATACCGGTTAAAATCATAGGGAAAGGTTTTCAGGGTGCAGTCATTGCTTTGTATGGTTAAACGAAGCTTGTGGGTGGTGGCATCATTAGCGCTACCCCCATTATACTCCATGGAGCCAAACCATGTGATAGCGATATATACATCTCTGGGTGCATTATTATTGTAAATATTGCTTCTAAGTTCATCGCCGAGCTTAACATAAACGGTGCTTGCCTTTTGATAAAATAAACCGTTTGTATTACCCGCCATACTTGGGCTTACAACGCCCTTGCTAAACCGCCCAAACATGCTTGACTTATCGATAATTTCCTGACTGTTGAGTGTTGTTTTTCCAATAATATTGTAAAGATCGGAAGAGCGTCGTGTA
>ERZ650309.489-NODE-489-length-19595-cov-8.913255_pt1 | contig 19595 bp, 20 predicted proteins | sample MGYA00376245_ERZ650309 | MGnify/ENA primary metagenome ERZ650309 (study PRJEB26733, sample SAMN07839294) | wastewater metagenome | biome: urban; feature: wastewater treatment plant; material: waste water | place: USA: North Carolina | collected 2016-04-26 ...
ATCAACCTTGCTGATTTGTGCCAAATCGCAAGGGGTTGATAAGCTGTCGTGTCACCGCCTTATATCCTCGGCCTAAAGGCGCGAGGTTTTACGGCGAGTTTGATAAAAACTATTTAATTTGATTTTCGAGTGATTTTAGCTGTTTTTCTAGCATTTGTAACTTCATTCGTGCCTCACCTAATAATTGTGCTTGACGATCAAATTCTTCACGCGTCACTAACTCCATTTTGGCAAAGACTTCTTGTAATACGGCTTGTAAATTTTTATCTAATTCTTGCCATGCGCCTGTTTGGTTCGCTTGCTCAAAGCGGTCACGCACCTGTTCACGAACTTTTTGCACCAAATTATCTAATACCATATCAACCTCGCCTAAAAAATGCACCAAAACAAAAAAAGCACCAAATTAGCGCACCAAAATAGATCATAAATACAACACAGGCTCCAAAAGAAATATTCAAAAGTGTGCAAAGACACTCTGTAACACCTTTAACCACCTACAAAATCCATCTTGGCACGAGTTCTGCATTATATCTTGCACAGTTGCTACCAATTCTAAGGTTAGTTTGTCATAACTTAGAGATAAGACAAACCCTTTTAAGGTAGCGAACGTTAATTTTCAATAATAGACAATGGGGTCACTATGAAACTTTCTTCTTTAGCCAAAGCCTTACTTGCAAGCTCAATGTTATTTTCAGCAGTTAATGCTTCTGCTGCTGATCCAATCACCGTAAGCGGTAGTGCTGCATTTACCTCTGACTATTTGTTCCGTGGTGTTTCTCAAACCTCTAACAATGCTGCCGTACAAGGTGCAATGACATTCACTCACGAAAGTGGTGCATATTTTTCTATGTGGGGTTCTAGCATCGCTAGTGGTGTAGGTGGTTTAGAGTTAGATACCTTATTAGGTTACAGTGGTAAAGCAGGTGAAGTGGCTTATGACGTAGGTGTGATGCGTTATAACTATCCAGGTTTAAATGATAATAATGCAGCATTTGAAGCTGACTACAACGAAGTTTATGCCTCTGTTAGTACTATGGGTGCAAAAGTTGGTTTTAACTACAGCCCAGACTATTTCTTTGAATCAGACAAATTTTTATACCTCTATGCAAGTTATGGTACAGAGGTTGCTGGTGTAGGTTTGTTTGGCAGTGTTGGCATGAACAAATTTGACAGTGCCGCTATGATGAGCCAAGCATTAGGCACAACAGGCAGTGATGACAGCTACATTGACTATAAATTAGCTGCTTCTAAAGCAATTAGTGGTATTACTGTTGAAGGCGCATATATCGGCTCTAACATTGACGAAAAAGAATGTGGCGCAGGCTTATGCGAAGGCCGCTTTGTTTTAACCTTAACTAAAGGTTTCTAACATGATAGGGCTTACTCACAAGGTAAGCCCTTATTTTTGAGGAATTAAACATGAAATTAGTCACCGCCATTATTAAACCCTTTAAGTTAGATGATGTTCGCGAGAGCTTATCTGACATTGGCGTGCAGGGTATTACCGTTACCGAAGTGAAAGGTTTTGGCCGTCAAAAAGGTCATACCGAACTTTATCGTGGCGCAGAATATGTGGTTGATTTTTTACCTAAAGTCAAAATCGAAGTGGCAATCGGTGATGATTTAGTTGACCGCGTAATTGAGGCAATTACCAAAGCCGCAAATACGGGCAAAATTGGCGATGGCAAAATTTTTGTCACCTCCTTAGAACAGATTATTCGTATTCGCACTGGCGAGACGGGTGTTGACGCTGTTTAAGCCCAATTCTAGGACTCGCGCAATTTAAAAATTCCCTTAGGCACAAGTCCTTATTTTTACTCCCCCTTGGCACTCACATGGAGAAACCATCGTGAAGAAGATAATTCTTGCCCTTAGTTTGAGTGGCGCACTGCTTGGTGCAACACCACTCTATGCAGAAGAGTCTGCTGCACCTGCGGCTGCTCCTGTTGCTACTGCTACCGTTGAAGCCAGTGCAACTCCTGCTCCTAGTCCCGAAGCTGCTCCTGTTGCAGCACCAGCCGAAGCAGCTCCTGCTGCCGCTGCCCCTGCCCCTACTGCAAATAAAGGTGATGATGCTTTCTTAATGATTTGCACAGCCTTTGTTATTTTAATGTCTATTCCCGGTTTAGCATTGTTCTACGGTGGCCTAGTCCGTAAGAAAAATATGTTATCTGTGCTAATGCAAGTCTTCACGATCTTCTCCTTAATCAGTGTCTTGTGGATGGTGTACGGCTATAGTGTTGCATTTACCGAAGGAAATGCCTTTTTTGGCTCTTTATCTAAAGTATTCCTCAGTGGTGTCACCGCTGACTCTTTAGCAGCAACATGGAGCAAAGCAACACCAATTCACGAAATGATTTATATCGTGTTCCAAGGTGCTTTTGCCGCAATTACTTGTGCATTGATTGTCGGTGCTTTTGCTGAGCGTGCAAAATTTGCAGGTATCTTAGCCTTTATGGTGTTGTGGTTCACCTTCTCTTATTTACCAATGGCACACATGGTTTGGTACTGGGCAGGTCCAGATGCTTATACCAGTGCTGATGCTGCTACTGCTGCTACTGCAACTGCTGGCTGGTTATTCCAACATGGTGCTTTAGATTTTGCAGGTGGTACAGTTGTTCATATTAATGCTGCTGTTGCAGGCTTAGTAGGTGCTTATGTGATTGGCAAACGTGTTGGTTATGGCCGTGAAGCGATGTTGCCACACAATATGGTAATGACCATGATTGGTGCAGCTTTATTATGGTTCGGTTGGTTCGGTTTTAACGCTGGCTCTGCTTTAGAAGCTAACGGTATTGCTGGTTTAGCCTTCCTCAACACATGGTTAGCCACTGCTGCTGCTGCAATTTCATGGATGGCCACTGAATGGATCTTCAAAAGCAAGCCTTCTATGTTAGGTGCTGCTTCTGGTGCAGTTGCTGGTTTGGTTGCTATTACACCAGCTTGCGGTTTTGTTGGCGCAGGTGGTGCTTTAGCGATTGGTTTAATCTCTGGTGCTGTTTGCTTATGGGGCGTACATGGTTTGAAGAAGATCTTAGGTGCTGACGATGCCTTAGATGTGTTTGGTGTACACGGTGTTGGTGGTATCATTGGTGCGCTTTTAACAGGTGTGTTTGCTGCTCCATCTTTAGGTGGCACAGGCATCTGGGATTATGTGGCTAATGGTGTTGCTGCCGACTACAACATGCTTGCTCAAGTTAAAGTACAAGCAATTGGTGTCGTAGTCACTATCGTGTGGTCGAGTGTGGTTGCCTTCATCTGCTACAAATTAGTTGATATTACTATCGGCTTACGTGTCAGCGAAGAAGAAGAGCGTATCGGCTTAGACGTAACATCTCACGGTGAACGCGCATACAACGACTAATTTTTAATTAGTCAACAAAAACGGAGGCAAAAGCCTCCGTTTTTTATTTATACTAAGAAGGAGCGGTTATTATTAGGAACTAATGTTATGTGTAGACAAAAATTAGGTTAGGGATCTTTTTAATATTAATAAGTCATTTAAGTTACGCAGAAGTGTATAAATGGGTAGACGAAAACGGCCAAACTCGTTTTAGCGACAAACCACCAGCACAAAACAAATTCCAAACACTGAATATGCCCTCCTCCCAAACAAATATGACTTCCCAATCTAGTAATGATCAGCATTTAGAAAAACAAAAAAAACTACTACAAGCTTTTGATGAAGAACGTCATTTAAAAGCTAAATCTCAACAAGAAATGACATTAAAAAAACGAGAATTAGCAAAAAACTGTACTGATGCCCGTAATCACTTAGAATATATAAGTACAGGGGTACTTTATCGAAAGGATAACCAAGGTGAGCATATTTATTACACAGAAGAAGAACGTACTGCTAAACAAAAAGAACTACAATTATTTATTCAAAGGAATTGCCAATAGATATTATTTAACTTAAATGAATCACTTTAAAATTGAGCTAAAAATAAACTCTATGACTAAATTATTATTAGGGACAATCATCCTATTCTACTGTTGTTTCACTTATGGCGAAATTTATAAATGGCTTGATGAACATGGTAATCCTCAATTTAGTGATGAACCGCCTAAACATGGTCAATATAAAAAACTAAATATCTCCCCATCACCTGATATATCTACATCCGAAGACGCCCCTTCAACATCTTCTTCGATGAGCGGTGAAATGATAAAAAAACAAAAAGCTCAACAAGAGCTTGCCGAAAAACAACAATTATTAGAACAAGAATGCCTTCGAGCCAAAGATTATCTAGAAGCTGTTCAAACTGCCAAAATCTATGATTTAAATAATCAAGGTGAACGAGTTTATAAATCAGATCAAGAACGTGCTAACGAAATTAAACGTGTTGAACGCGCTATCAAACTACATTGTCCGCAATAGCTTCCTTCGTAACCACAATTAAAACATCACAGCTCCTAATATGTCACAACCATTTCTCCCCTCTTTAAATAACGAAGCATCCACTTGGATAAATCAACAACTACGCGCATTACCCACTAAAAATATTGAAAAAGGCCAACGACTTTATACCGAAGGCCAGCATTTTGATACGGTTTATATTACCTTGTCTGGTTTATAATGCCCGTCAGTTTTTTGAGTCGCCTGCTTTAGTCGAAATTCGTAAACAAGCTGGTGTCAAAGCACCCAACTTTATTTATTTAGAACACCTTGAAGAAGGCGTGTTGTAATGTTAGCTATTTATTGTCAACCACAGCATTATGCGGCTGACGATAGATCTATCAAGCCTCAGCTTTTTTAGGCAATACTTTGCTGACGCCTGTCATAACCATCACTGCGGCTAAACCTGCGACAATACCGACTAACATTTCAGCCAACATACCAACAACAAACTTTAATAAGCCACCAACCACAGCAATATGTGAAGCAGCTTCTGCACTGTGTTCAATCGCATGGTGCACAACAGGCAAACCATGAACCAATATACTACCACCGACCATAAACATCGCTGCTGTCCCTGCAATCGATAAAAACTTCATTAATTTAGGGGCTAATGCCAATAAAAAGCGGCCTAATTGTTGTTTGGCGGCATTGGCTTGTTGAGTCAGGTGTAAACCCATATCATCTAAGCGGACAATACCTGCCACCAAACCATAAACTCCCACCGTCATTAAAACTGCAATACCAACTAACACTAATACTTGATTAATAAAGGTTGTTTGTGCCACTGTGCCTAAGGTAATAACAATAATTTCTGCTGATAAAATAAAATCGGTACGAATTGCACCTGTCACTTTTTCTTTTTCAAACGCCAAAATATCCACTTCGGGATTGGTCACGGCTTGCACTAATTCTTGGTGATGTTGTTCATCTTCATCATGACTATGCAAGAAAGGATGAATCAGTTTCTCCACACCTTCAAAACATAAAAACAAGCCACCCAACATTAATAACGGCATAATCGCCCAATTAGCAAAGGCACTAATTAATAAGGCGGCTGGCACTAAAATCGCTTTATTTTTTAACGACCCTTTAGCGACTGCCCAAACGACGGGTAATTCTCGATCGGCTTTTACCCCTGCCACTTGTTGGGCATTTAAGGCTAAATCATCTCCCAAGACGCCTGATGTTTTTTTGGCTGCGATTTTGGTCATTGCTGCCACATCGTCTAATAAGGTGGCAATATCATCAATTAATGCTAATAGGCTACTACCTGCCATATTTTATGCTCTCTTAAACCATTGTTTTCCACGCATGGGCATGACAATCGGCTCTACCCCTGCATCCTTAATTTCCTGTACAAAACCTGCCAAATCGACACTCGGAATATAATCTGGCTCTTGTTCAAACGGGGTAAACATCGTATCCCAATGACAAGGCACAATCCACTTAGGCTTTAACAATTCAACCACTTCTTTGACATAATTAGGCCGATATTTTCGACCAATCGCACACAAACAGACAACATCTGCTTGCACACCTTTTAATTCTTCGGCAATAAAATCAGCCGAATCAATATGAACAATTTTTAATTTGCCTGTATCTACTAACCAATTTAAAACCAAACCATGTTTTAAATCGAGCATTTTTGGCGGCCAAACAGGCGGTGACAAAATATCACCCGGGATAGGAATACGTCCCATAATCGCTTTGCCATGAATCGAAGGTAAACCACGCACTGTCCATGCGCCACAGGCAATATCTTCACGGCCTTGAGTTTCAACCAACTGCGACTCAGGTAAACCTGCTGCTCGGCCAACCATACATGTTGCCCGCGAACCAATTAACCGTGCGCCTGTTTGCTTACATAAATCTGGTGCATCTAAAATATGGTCATAATGGGCATGACCAATTAATACTTCATCGGCTTTGGGAATATATTTTTTTAATAATGCTGTATTAGTATGTAATGGCCGTAAGAGTTCGGTTACACCAATTCGGCTTAAATAAGGGTCTAAAACAACCGTACGTTGTTTATTTTTAATAATAAATCCTGCTGTGCCTAAATAAGTTAATTCGATGGTTTGTTCATCTTGGGGAAGTGGTGGAGTATAAATATTGGCTTCTGGTGTTAATTTAAAAATCTTGCGTAAGCCTTGAGCGAGTAACTTTTTTAGCATAGCACCTTTATCCATGATGATTATCAAATTAAGTTTAATGCTTTATGATGATTGTTTGCACCTTAGACGATTAACGTAACAAAGACAAGTGAGTAAATGATGACAAAGATCGGTTTTATTGGCATGGGGTTAATGGGAAGTCGAATGACTTCTCGTTTGTTACAAGCGGGGTTTGACGTTTGGGTGTGGAATCGTTCGGTAGATAAATGCCAAGCCTTAGTGGAACAAGGCGCAAAACTTGCGGCAAACCTAGCAGATATTGGCCGCGAATGTGACATGATTTTATTATGTTTAGCGGATACCGATGCTGTTGAGTCTGTTGTTTTTGGTGAAAATGGCCTCGCTAATTATTTAAGCAGCCAACAGTTAATTGTTGATTTTAGTAGTATTACACCTGATGCCACACGCCTATTTGCTCAACGCTTACGCGCACAAGATATTTATTGGCTTGATTGTCCAGTGTCGGGTGGAGTGATGGGCGCAGAAAAAGGCACTCTCATTTTAATGGCTGGTGGTGAAGGCCAACAAATAGAACGATTTAAGCCTATTGCCCAACATTTAGGACAAAAATTAACCCATATGGGCGATGTTGGCACAGGGCAAATTACCAAAATTTGCAATCAAATGATTGTCGCCAGTAATGCTGTTTTAATTGCTGAAACGGTGGCTTTAGCCGCCAAAGCAGGTGTTGATGCTCGCCAACTTGCCCCTGCCCTTGCAGGTGGTTTTGCCGATTCATTACCCTTACAAATTTTAGCACCACGCATGGCAACAGATAGCTTTGAACCTGTGCAATGGAAAGTACAAACCCTATTAAAAGATTTGGATAATGCGGTGGCTTTAGCCAAAGAAAATACCAGTAGCACCCCGATTTCAGCGTTGGCCTCACAACTGTTAAGACTTCATGCCGCAACAGGTGCAAGTTTGGAAGATTTAAGTTCGGTGGTGAGATTGTTTAAAAAAACTGATCTTTAAATAAAATTGATCCTATATCTTTGCTACACTATAATAGCTAATATAATTTATAAGAGGTTTTTATGTCTCAAATTACTTTATATTTGGATGACGAAGCTGAACAATTATTACGCCAATCAGCACAAGCAGCAGGCTTATCTAATAGCAAATGGATAGCCGAATTAATTAAAAAACACGCTCGTCAAGAATGGCCAAAAGAACTTAAAAACCTAGCAGGGTCTTTTGCAGATTTTCCTTTACGAGAAAATAAGTTACAACACGCAGAAGATACACCCAGAGTAGGCTTTTAATGTTAGTTTTAGATACCAATACCATTAGCTATTATTTTAGAAATGAGCCTTGTGTAGTGCAACAATTACAGGCAACACCTTTGCAACAAATTGCTGTCCCTGCTATTGTTGTTTATGAACTCAAATATGGGATTTTGCGTTTACCACATGAGGCCGCCTTGCCACGACTCAAAGCCTTAAGCAAGTTTTTGCAATTTTTATCTATTATTGATGTGAATGAAAAAGTCGCTGAATTAGCCGCTCAGATTCGTGTCGATTTAGAAAAAACAGGTTTACCAATAGGCGCACATGATGTATTAATTGCCGCCTCTGCTTTATCGGTAAATGGCCAATTAGTGACACGTAATGTACGTGAGTTTGAAAGAGTACAAGGCTTGCAAGTTGTAAACTGGTTTGAATAAAAAAGGCTTGGTTTCCCAAGCCTTTTTTAGTTAGCGTAAATTACTCTAAAAAGTCCACATTCAACAGCGTTTTACCGCGTGGTTGATTTACCAACATCGACTGACCATTAATATCAGATCTGATTTCTGGGCTATAGGCCAAAGATACTTCTCCTACTTGTCCTGCGCTTTCACCACCATCCGAGACATCTTCAAAGGCAACAGCTAACACATTGGCGGTACCTGCTGGATTTAAGCCTGTCGTGCTAATGGGGAAATAATCAGGGTTAGTGTTCATCCACATATCACGAATCGCACGCCCCCAAAAGCCATTATCAATCCAACCATCACCACTTAACCAACGACCAATTAACTGACCATTTAACCAAACTGTTGCTTTAACACGTTGACCCGCAAAACGTAAGGATAAAGGTGCGTGTAAATTGCTGGTATTGGGTAATTGGCTAGCATCAAATTTAGCACGATACCAACGTACTTCACCTTTGGCTAAGTTCATTGGTAAAGTTGCAGATTGCCATGCGCTATCACTATAACTGTTACTCATTAAACCTGTACGTTCACCATTTAAGTCGGCACGTAACGACCAATTCGTTAAATTAGTACCACCTAAACGTGCTGTTCCCCACAAGCCTTTAAAGCTATCAAAACCTAAACTTGGAATTTTCATGTTGGTTGCAGCTAATGTGCCACGTGGGAACATAAAGCTACCGTGTCCCCATGATTCAACACGGAAAGCCACCACATTTTTACCTTGTTTTAAGTAAGGACGTAATGACGGAAACTGATATTTAGCATTCCAAGAGTCAGAATCTAACTCCGTACCTACTGGTAACTTGGTGCTTAAATACGTGCCGTTGACATAAATCCCAACAATATCACTGGCATGTTCAATATATAAGGAACAATCTTCCCACCAATACGGAGCATGATCAAAATCTAACTCGGTACGATACCAAGCATGACCTGTATAAATGCCTTTACTTTCTAAGGGTTGTGGCTGACCTGTCCACTTCATCCATGTACTGTCATCATAATCCAATTTTGCTTCGCCCATATCGCTGGCTACTTTACCTGCCATTAAACTCGGTAATGGTGCTAAGTTAGGAATACTTTGTGGCTTGGTAAACGTTGCACTTTGAGTTTGACTATTCCACGCACTATTCACCACTAAATTGCGTAACTGCATCCGACGTGGTGACATAACAAACAGGGGGCGATTTTTAACGTCATATTCCGCTGCCAACTGTAAGTTGTACACTGAGGATACACCAGTTTCTTTTAACAGTTCTAAACCTGCCACCACATAATCTTGATTATTGATACGTGGAAACCAAAAACGTCCTGCTTCTTCGGTAGTTGTCACTAACACACGCACCGTTTTACCCGCTTCACTACGCACCACTAATTCTAAATGTGGATAGTGGCTATAGGTTAAGGCTAAACGATTGGCATTTTGTTCGGCAATATTAATACCATTATCACGGGTGATAACGGTAGCATTGCCCAAACCTTCTAACACCAATTCACCTTGATTATTGGCCACACCATGCACAATCACTAAGGCATCACCGTTATAACTGCGTGACGTTAATAACTCACTGCTTGTCCATGTAACTTTACCTGCACCATTGCTTAATGGTAAATCTTTGACCAAAATCATCGCATAGTCTTTAGAAGCGACACCTGCTTCTGGATTGGTTGGTACAGTCATTGGCACATACTTAGGTAAAGTTTGGCCGTTTAAGCTAATGCCATTGACAGGAATATTTTGCGCAAAACCTGATTGATTTACCAAACCAACAAATTGCACACCTTGAGTGCCTTGTAGCCAATAATTGACCTTAACATTGTTGGGTTCACGCGCACCCAACTCCGTATTACTCATACTTAAACCTGTTTTTTGTGCTGTACCTGCACTGGCAAAATACGGCTCTACCGCATCAAAAAATAAGTTATCACGGCGGAAAGCATGGAATGATGGACGCAATAAACCAGACGGCGACACAGGCCCATAATAATCAACAACCCCATGAAAATAGCCCACTTGTGGCGAGACAAAACCATTCATGATGTTGTTAATCGAACTAAAATCAAAGGCGTTATCAACACTGCGAGTATTTAACACAATAGCATTACGATAACCAGGGGTCATCATACCCACCGCATTAAAGGCCAATGTGCCATCTAAACCGCCTAATAATAAGCGTTTGATTTTGACTGGGTCACGGTCGGTTTCGGTAGTACCACTGGGCATATTGGCATACACACCACCATGATTACTGCTGTGCATATCGGTTAACAGGTCAACAGCCGTTTTTTCGGGATAATCACCGCCTAAACCATTATAAATATTGGGCATAGGCACAACACCAGACACATCGCCTGTCGCTGAAGCTTTGCCATCACCAGGGCAAGTGGTAATGGGAATAGTAATGCCATCGTTACGGACAATGTCACGCAAGGCGGTAAAATAAGCATTGGGATTAAAGCTTTGCCACAAACCACGTTCTGGCCCACCTTCATAACCAAATAATTTGTCAGCCTCGTGAAAAGGTTGAAACCAGTTATATTCATTTTCTACCGAATATAAAATAATTGGCCCGCCACGATCGGCAAACAAATCACGCACTTCGGCATTCACACGGCGTAAATATTTACCCACATAGTTTAAATAATCAGGGTCATGGGTACGTAAATTAGGTTTGCCATCCGCCGCAATGTCTTTTTTGGTGGACTTAGCCATTAACCATGCAGGCACACCGCCACCATCCATTTCATTGGTAATATAAGGGCCTGGTCGTAAATAAACATACAAACCTAACTCTTTACACAACAAAATAAATTGACGCAAATTAGGGCTACTAAAATTAAATTGCCCTTCACGTGGCTCTACACTGTTCCACGCCACATATAAATCTACCGTGTTAAAACCTGCGGCCTTAAAACGCTCTAAACGGTCACGCCATTCACTGCTTGGAATCCGAAACCATTGCACCGTACCGCCACGCAACAAACGATACTGACCATCAATCATAAAACCATTAGCGTCCATACTCACATCATAAGGCAATCCATTGGCCAAATTGGCATAAGCCCCACTCGCACTGAGCATGGTAATCGCAATCGCTGCGCTTAAGTAAGTTTTTTTCATCATTTTGCCCTTAAACATCAACACGGTTAAATTGTAGGACAATCTTACGTTTCAACATAAGGCATTGATTGATAATTTCTGACAATGATTAGCGAAAATGCGTCGAAAGTAAAAAAACTGGCGCAAAAAGTTAAGACTATTAAAAACATACACTTGTATATAAATTTGTATATTTATTATTCCGTGTTAATTCGCACTTTTGGGCAACACCCTGTTATCTGTTTTATGGCTACTCTATAGATAATTAACTCATTACACTGGATTTATTTATATGGAGTAATCAATATGACTCTTAGCCCTGCTTTATTTATAGGACATGGTTCGCCAGAAAATGTCGTGCTTGATAATCGTTTTACCCAACATCTAAAACATTGTGGTCAACAACTTGCTAAACCAAGAGCCATTTTGATGATTTCGGCACATTGGCTGACACAAGGTGTACGCATCACCAGTGCTATTCAACCTAAGCAGATATTTGATTTTTATGGTTTTCCCCAAGCATTGTATGAGGTGCAATATGCTGCTAAAACCGATCAAAGTTTGGTTCAACAGTTATTAGCGATGAATATTGGTATTGTTGCTGACTCACAAGCAGGTCTTGACCACGGCACATGGACAGTACTAAAACATCTTTTTCCACAAGCGGATGTACCTGTGGTGCAATTGAGTTTGAATACCCAATTTACTCGTCAACAACACCTTGAATTTGCTAAAAAACTACAAGACTTACGTCATCAAGGGGTAATGATTATTGGAAGTGGCAACGTGGTACATAATTTAGGGCTTTTAGACTGGCAGCAACGGGAACAAGGTGCTGATTGGGCGATTAGTTTTGATATGCAAATAAAAGCGGCTATTGAACAACACGATTTGTCTTTTTTAACACAAACACGGCAACAGATGAGTCAAATTGCTCGTTTAGCGATTCCCAGTGAAGATCATTATTGGCCGTTGCTGTATGTTGCAGGGCTTCGCCAAGATAATGATGTTTTATCTTGGCTAGATGAGGGTTATGAATATGGCAGCATTGCATTACGCAGTTTTATCTACGCCAATATTTTTTAATAAACAAGCCTTTAATGTTTGAGCGGTTAGAGGCTTACTTAAAAAATCGTTCATGCCTACCTCTAAACAATGCTTATACTGCTCAGCTTTAACATAAGCGGTTAATGCCACAATAGGAATTGCTTTTAGTTGCTGCTGCTGCTCAAATTGTCGAATCAATTGTGTGGTGACATAACCATCTTGTTCGGGCATTTCGCAATCCATCAAAATCAGGGCATAGGCCTGTGGCTGTTGGCGATAGGCGGTTAAAGCCTCTTTACCATTACTCACCACATCAACCGTGATGTGCATTTTTTGCAACATGGCGACAATCACCATCTGATTGACCATGTAATCTTCTGCTAACAAAATATGCTTTTTAGCTAAAATTGACGATTGTGTTGGACTTAATGCGCCATAACGCTGATCTATTTGCTCGACAGGAATAACACTTAAAATAGCATCACGCATTGGCATAAAGGAGTGTGGTTTTTGCATCACTGCATCTATTGCCAAATCTGCTAGTTGTTGTGCCGTAGGTTGTGTTGCCACACGAGACACCAAAATACGCTTTAACGATTGCAGTTCTGGACTTTGTTTGATTTGCTCGGCTAAAGTTTCAATGCTAATGGTACTTTGTTGGACATTAAAAATAACCACATGATATGGCCTTTGCCCTTGCACCGCTCGTTTTAACAATAACAAGGCATATTCACCATCGTGAATAATATCAATGTGTATGCCCCATAATTCTGCTTGCTGAACAATGTGACGGCCAAAGTCATTATTATCATCCACCAATAAGACTCTTAAACCTTTTAATAATGATGAAGCTTGACGATGCTGCTCTTTAAATTGCTCTGTTGCCATCACATAAGGCAATGCCACAATAAAACGAGAACCTTTGGCTAACTCACTTTCGACAACAATTTGACCATGTAATAACTCTGCTAATTGTTTGCTAATACTCAAGCCTAGTCCTGTCCCACCAAACTGCCTCGTGGTGCTTAAATTGGCTTGTTGAAAGGCATCAAATAAGCTGTGCTTTTGCTCAGCAGAAATACCAATGCCCGTATCGGCTACCTCAATGTATAACCACGAATCTTGACTATGTCGCTGATAAATACGCAAGGACACTTGACCATTGGTGGTAAATTTAAAAGCATTGCTTAACAAATTTAACAAAATTTGTTTTAAACGAGTGGGATCGGTTTGTACTAAGGTAGGTGTATTGGCTTCGACACTCACAATAAAATCAATGCCTTTTTGTTCGGCAACTAAATAAAAAATAGAAGAACACTCTAGTAATACTTCACCAAGATCAACATCTATTTGCTCAACCTCCATTTTGCCTGCTTCAATTTTAGAATAATCCAAAATATCATTAATAATACTGAGCATGGCTTTGCCAGAGGCATAAATCACTTGCAAATATTGTTGTTGCTGCATATTTAAAGAGGTATCACGCAATAATTCGGTCATACCCAACACACCATTCATGGGTGTTCTAATCTCGTGACTCATATTAGCCAAAAACAGACTTTTGGCGGCATTGGCTTTATCTGCATCCTGACGTGCAAGTTCTAACTGTTGATTTTGTCTGACTAAGGTATCTGTTTGTCGTTTAACCGCTTTTTCTAAAGATTGACGATAGCCCGTGCTGATTAAAGTATAACTCACCGCTAAGCTAGTACTTAATAAACCAACAACTAATACTAACCATGTGACCCATGATTGATAGCTAGCCAATTTTTGATCTGAAGGCCAAATATCTACTGTCCATAATCGTTGGCCAAAAGAGACTTTGCCTTGATAATACATTTGTAAGGAGCTAACTTTTTTTAATTCTGCCGCGCTCGGTTCAATGCCATAAATGCTTTGTTTGCTGTGCTGGTCTCTCACTAATAATAAAAAGGATTTGCCAATTAGCTCTTGATGTACTTTAGCCAAAACCATTTCATTTTTTAACACTAAAATTAAAACGCCTTTTAAGCTATCAATACTACGTGCAACATCTGGTTGAAAAATTGGTACATACAATAAAACACCTGATTCTTTAGTTGGACTTTGAATTAATTTTAGCGGTGACGATAACAACGGTAATTCAGTTGACATAATATGCTTGAGTAGGTCAGCACTGCCTTCATTACTTTGAGTGTCATACCCCAACATTTGTTGATTTTTTTGCCAAGGCTCAATATATAAAATAGGGAAATACAATTCACGCTCACGAGCTGTCATTAACACGGCATCACGTTGTGTACCACCACGCTCGGTAATCAAGACAGCTTTCTTTAAGAGTTCTGACTGCTGTTTTTCCCATTGACTACGCTGTGATAATAATACTTTAGGAGCCCATTCAACCGCTTGTACCTCATTATGTTTTTGCAGCCATGATTTAGAAAAACGATAAAACTCCTCTTGAGAGACAAATTCACTCCCTGCAAAAAAACCTTGCGCAAATAAAGCAAAACTTTCATATTCTTGTAGGCGTTGTTGTAATTGCTGCATCAATTGTTGAGTATGTGCCTTAAACTCTGCTAATCGATCTTTATGTTCTAACTGTACAGCTAATAAAAAAATTAATGCAGCTAATGCAAAGGTGGTTACCGAAACAAAAGCTACTAACACTGCCCTTGTTTTATTAAAAAAAGGACTGTCTGAACCTAAGGCCAATAACATGGGGGCAAATACCAATACACCAATACTGTCACCAACCCACCATACAAACCAACTTTGTAAAACAAAATCTTGGCTAATTGCCTGATTAAAATATAAGACTGATACACTCCATGTTGCATTCAATAAAGTAGCAATCACTCCACCCAACAGTAATAACTTAAAAACATTGAGTGGCGTATCCAAAGGATTAGGATAATTTGCATAACGTTTAATTAACCATGCGCCTAACACCGCTTGTGCGGCTGCACCACAAGCAATTGCAAGGGGAATCAAATGGTTAATTTCAAAGACGCTCAACTCTAAGGCTTTGGCAGTCTCTAAGCTAGATACCACAAAAGACCCCAATGCAACACCAATCGCAAAACGCCAACCAAACATCAATACCCATGCTAAAGCAATGCCCGATGCAGGCCAAACAACCGTTGCAAAATTAGGGGCTGCGGCTAAAGCCAAACCAATATGCCCCGTTAAAAAATAAAGACAGGCTAAAAGTAAATTACCAAATAAGGGATGAGCGATAATAGTACGTAACAATGAGGTGGATGGTTTATCCATAAATTCCTATATCCCTAGAAAACAATTACCAATAGATTGAAATTTAATATAAATATATTATTAGCCGTAAATTGTCCGACTGTCAAAATAGAGTTTGTAGAGCTTTTAAAACATGACATCAATATATAAAAACTATTAAATCAATAAAAACTAATAGTTTTACACAATCATATTTTCTCTCTAAGATGGAGTCTATGAAAGCATAACCTAGAGGATACGATCATGGCTCACATTAAACAATTTATTAGCACCAATCGTTATACCTTAAAAAAGACGTTTAGTTACTATGTGATGCACATTACTGTCGCTGCGGCAGTTGCTTTTATGGTAACAGGCAATATTTGGATGGCGTTAACCTTGAGTATGTTGGAGCCTAGTGTGCAAGCGGTGGCTTTTTTCTTTCATGAACGGGCATGGGCGCGTAAAGAGCAAACAACCATTGCCGTACCAACGGTTGTTCATGCTTAGCTTAGCATCTTAGTTATCATGTCGACTCCATGCAAAGCACGGAGTCGATGATTACTTTACTCCATGACTAATACCGCTTTACCTGTTACTTTACGCTGCATTAAGTCATTCAAGGCTTGAGCGGCTTGCGCCAAGGGATATTCTGCCGAAATATGCGGTTTTAATTGCCCCTGCATCAGCCATGCAAACAACTGCATCATATTGGCTTGATTATCTTGTTTTTGCCGAACCGCAAACTCTCCCCAAAACACACCAACAATTGCACAACCTTTGAGTAAAGCTAAATTTAGTGGCACTTTGGGAATATCACCCGCAGCAAAGCCAACCACTAAATAACGACCACACCATGCCATTGAACGCAAGGCGGGTTCGGCATAATCGCCACCCACCGCATCGTAAACCACATCCACTCCTTTACCGTCAGTTAAGGTTTTGATTTGTTCACGCCAGTTAGCTTCGGTGTAATTGACCACAGCATCTGCACCATATTGTTGGCAAACCGCTAATTTTTCAGCCGTTGAGGCGGCAGCAATCACTTTTGCCCCCATGACTTTGGCGAGTTGCACCGCCGCTAAACCCACTCCACCTGCTGCCCCCAAGACCAATACGGTTTCACCTGCTTGCAACTGAGCACGGTCTTTTAAAGCGTGATAGGACGTGCCAAAGACATAAGCAAAGCTTGCTGCTGTTTTAAAATCAAAGACGGGTGGTACAGGAAACACCCGTGAGCCATCAGTGACAACTTCTTCGGCAAAGCCACCCCAACCAGTCATGGCAATGACGGTATCTCCGACTTTTAGGTGTTTAACACCTTCACCAATTTCTTTAACTACACCTGCCACTTCGCCACCCGGTGAAAAGGGCAATTCGGGTTTAAATTGGTATTTATTTTGAATAATTAAGGTATCAGGAAAATTAACACCACAGGCTTTGACGCTAATGACGACTTGTTTTGCACCTGCTTGTGGTGAAGGAATATCTTCTAAAACAAGAGTTTCGGGAAGACCATGAGTTTTGCACAGAATAGCTTTCATTATGTTACCTTTATAAACTTTTCTAAGGCTGCATTGACTGCATCAGGTGTTTCAACGGTTGAGGTATGCCCTGCTTGTGGAATCACCACCAATTGACTGTGTTTAATTGCGGCGTGCATGCGTCGTGATTTGGCAGGAATGGTGGCAATATCTTCATCACCGACAACAATCAAAGTGGGTGTCGTAATTGAAGGTAAATATTGATAAACCCCTTGTCGACTAAACACACCATTAATGGCTTTGCCAATATTGATTCGGTCGTTTTGCAACAAACGCCGACGCATTTCGGCGCGTTGTTCAGCACGATGAGGGTCAGTTAAAAAGGTTTGACCAAACATGATGTGCATCGCTTGTGGCGCAACCACGGCCATCCCCAACCAACGGGCAATTTTGGGTAAGACTTTATATTTTAATAAATTTTGCTTAGGTTCTGGGTCGGCGGAAGTTTCGAGCAAACTTAAAGACAACAACCATTCCCGATGATGAATGGCCAAACGCATACCGACAAAACCGCCCATCGACAAACCGACAAAATGCACAGGTTTGCCAACCAATTGTTTAATCAAAGCCAAAGCATCATCAGCGAGGGTGTCCATGTCATAACCGCTCTCTGTGGCTTGGGAGCGGCCTTGCGCTCTAAAATCGAAAGTAATACAACGATAATGCTGTTTGAAGAAGGCAACTTGTGCCTCATACATTTGACCACTCCACAACAAACCATGCGCAAAAACAATGGTTTGCGCACCTTGTCCATGCTCTTCGTAATAAATATTTGCACCATTTACCGTTAAATAAGGCATGTCACAAACTCACTAAAGTTGGATTACGCTCTTGTAAAATATCTTCCATGCGTAGTTGTATGGATGATTTAATTTTGGCATGGGTAAAGATATAAAAGCGTTCTTCTTGAATCGCCGTAAAGACATCATTAGCCACTTTTTCGACAGGAATACCTTTCGCCACTGCTTGTTGCACCATACCTGCGGTAAAACGATTAACTTGGTCGGCTTGACTAAAATCAATGCTTTGGCCAACAGTGCGATTACGCTCTGCTTCGGCAATGCCTGTTTTGACCCATGCAGGACACAATACCGAGACTTTTAACTTAGCTTGACGCAGTTGTAAATCAAAAAACAAACCCTCAGAAACCGTCACCACCGCATGTTTACTGGCATTATAAGCGGCAGTACATGGCAACGATAACATGCCTGCAACTGATGCTGTATTAACAATATGCCCTTCTTCATTGTTGGCTAACATTCGGGGAATAAAAGCTCTTAAACCATTGGTTACCCCATAAAAATTAACCCCCATCACCCATTGCCAATCTTCAGGCGTGGTTTCCCAAACAGGCCGAGAAATCGCCACCCCTGCATTATTGACTAACAGATGAACGTTACCAAAATGAGCAAATACCGCATTGGCAAAGGCATCAACCTGTTGGTGATTAGCCACATCAAACGCTTGGCTAAATACCTCCACCCCTTGTGCAACAAACTCATCGACTGTTATTTGTAATTTTTGGCTATTAATATCGGCTAAAGCGAGCTTCATGCCGTGTTGTGCCGCTTGTTGAGCAATCGCCTTGCCAATGCCTTCGGCTGCACCCGTAATCACCGCAACTTTGTTTTTTAAATCTTTCATTTTTAGCCCAACAAATATCCACCAGTAATTACTAAAATAACGTACACAAAGCTAACCATGACTTTGGCGAGCATTACACCAGGAAAAAAATCCTGAAAAACTTTGCTGCCGGATGCAATCTGTTGGTTGTTGTAATTTTGAAGTCCTGCATCACCTATGACTTGCATAATCATACAAAATGTCAAAAAAGTAAAATACATTCCATAATCATGTTCACCAACCAAGTTTTGAACATTTCTGTCAATACCGAAAATGAATATTGGTTTGATGATGACATTGATTGCTACCAACAAAAGTAGATTTGTAAGAAAAGATTTATTCATCCAACAGCAATCATTTTATTGCATTATGCAAGCACATACCGCTTACCTGGTATTGATCTTATCAGGCCTTTAAATTCCATTTCCAACAGCATTGATGCCATTTCACTGGGTGTTAACTGTAATATAAATGAAAGTTCATCAATACCTGTTTCTTTGCTTTGCAATTCAGTTAATATGCGTTTTTCGTTATCGTTTAATTCAACAAATAAGGATGTTTGAATTGATTTTTCTTCATCAAGTTTGTCCCACATCATTTGTAATGCAAGGTCTTCAGCATTTTCGATCAAACCTGCCTTTTGTCGTTTTATTAACAAATTGCATCCTTGAGAATACTTGTCTTGTACCCTACCCGGAAATGCAAACACATCTTTGTTGTAGTTGAAAGCCATATCTGCAGATATCATCGAACCTCCTGATTGTGCAGTTTCCACAACGATCAGTGCATCAGA
>ERZ650309.490-NODE-490-length-19576-cov-8.735977_pt1 | contig 19576 bp, 19 predicted proteins | sample MGYA00376245_ERZ650309 | MGnify/ENA primary metagenome ERZ650309 (study PRJEB26733, sample SAMN07839294) | wastewater metagenome | biome: urban; feature: wastewater treatment plant; material: waste water | place: USA: North Carolina | collected 2016-04-26 ...
ACAAGCCCCGCTCGGCAGCCTCCGCGTGCGCTCCGGTATGAAAGGCCACCAAGGAAGCGACCAGCTCCCCGAAACCCGCCGATCGCACGAACTCCGCTCCATCAAGGGGATGAAAACCGGTCCGGCGCACCGACGGTGCGTAACCGATATCGTGCAACCACCCCGCCGCGACCAGACAGTCCGCCGTTTGAGCATCGAAACGCCGGCTCAACCGCTCGGCAGTCGTCGCGACCCCCCGGACATGCGCCAACCGCCGCGGCTGCTCAGCCAGCCGCGCCTCGGCCTCGCGCCGTGCACGCTGCGCCAAAACTACGCTCACAACCGCCAGCCTACGAGCCCCAGCACCATGCCGCAGCCCCGTCGCGGCTGATGGCGCAGATCCTGGACACCCGCGACCCGCAGGAACCGGCGGCCACCAGCAGGCTTCGCTACGCTCGCTCTGCTCCCGTCCGCTGGCGCTCCCGTCCGCGCCGCTCCCTGCGCTCCGCCCTCCGTCCGCCGCCACGCATGCATGCACCCACGACCGGCGCCGGAACTAAGTCGCAGGCCACAGCGCTGGCATCACGACGAGGCGCAGCTGCCCTCGCTGCTCGCCGCATCGAGACGCCGCGAGCGGCAGGCCGGACCAATAGCCTGACCGTCGCTGACCTGCGATGTGAGAACTTTCTTTACTGGTATCGAGACACCTGCTCGATACAGCGGCGAAGGCGTACCGCCGCTAACAGGAAGAAGTGCAGGTCACGTTCAAGAGTTTGGAGTTCCACGTGGTCGGCGTGCCGCTTGTTGAAGCGTCGGTCGATGCGTCCTGATTGGAGCGCCACGGCGTTGATCCAGTTGGTTGCCTCGGTGCGAAGAAGCTCGACAATGACGCCCTCTGATGGGGCATTGCGTTGACGTTCCGTTGCCCTCATTCTGTCCCTGCTGTGTGATCCATGGGGTGCGTTACACCGGGGAGGAAGTGGTGTCGGGGGCCGCTGGCCGCGTGCGGCAGAGCGATGAGGTGTGTGCCCGAAACCGCGGAGTCCGGTTGTTGGAGGTGGCTTCCGATCAGGTTGACGAGTGTGGCTGCGACCGCTACGAGGTCGGCTGCCGAGCCGTGGAATGTGGGGACCGAGCAGCCCCTGGTTGGTATAAGTTCGTCATCGCTGGGTTCTTGCCACAGCGTGTGGTAGAGCTCAAGTCCGCTGTCGCCCTGGATTGTTCGGCCAGCGTCTTGATCGATGCTGGAAACTGTCGCTGTTGCGCTTGCGGCGCACAGCACGGCTAGGCCGAGCGTGCCAGAGCGAGCGTCTGTGGCGACCTGAGCGATCAATGCCTTTCGCGTCGGCGCAGTTGCCAACGCATCGAGACAGCTCGTGATGCCGTTGTTCACTGTGGCGTCGATGATGAGATCCGCTGCCAGGCATGACGTGTGGCCTTCTGGGAGGTGCCCTTCTGCGACGGTGACCGTCAGGTCATCACGGATCGCGCGGAGCCGTCCAGCGAGTGCCTCGGCTTTGGAACGGCCAATGTCGTCTTCGACGTAGTTTTGTCGGACGAGCAAGCCGCCGGTGACGATGCCAGGGTCGCACACGGTGATCTCCGATGCTCCTGCGCGAGCGATGAATTCGGCGATCCATGATCCGAGCCCGCCGCAGCCCCAGATGTGGACAGTCTTTCGTTGAAATCCGTTCACGGGGCGGCCGTCGTCGCGACGGGTTGTCACTTCGGGTCGTTCGTCGGACATCCTGCACCACTCAATCGGGATTTCAGTGTTGATCTTCGCGGGGTCGAGAACAACCCCCACACCCCGTTGCTGCGCGACCTCGCGGAGCGCATTCGCCGTTGGGGTGGGGAGCCGTCCGCCCAAGAGGTGGGGTGGGCCTCCAGCGGGGTGCGGCACGGCGAGGACGAAGTATTGCTCGGCGTCGTGGTGATTTCGTAACGCACTCGCCAGGAGGGCGGTGAGGAACGCCGGCGATTGCGGTGCGATCCGGGGAGCCCGTCCTTCGAGGCGGTCAAGGTAGGGGTCGTCCAGGAGAGCAAGCAGTAGCGCGAATGTGGATGCGGCACCGAACGGCAGCGCGGTGGCCAGGGTAATTACCGGTACGCGATGCCCGGCAGCTCCAGGCGAGTACGTCAGGTCGTATCGGTGCGTTGACCGGGCGATCAGGTGAGCCGTTTGGTGGCGCTTCGCCGGTCCGGGTTCTCGGGTAACGATCGTCGGTGTGTCATGTGCCTGATGCGGCACTCCGCCAACAGCGTGGTACATGGCGGTGGCGGCGTCGAAGTTTCCGGCGGCCGCGTCGACGAGCCAGTCCCAAAGGCGGGTGAGTAGGCCGGCCACACCAAGCGTCGGCTGCCATTCCCGTGAAGGATCCAAATAGATGCATAGTCGTTGACCCGCGAGCACATGGGGGTAGCCGAGAAACCGAGTGTGATCAACGTCGATAGCCGGTAGCGAGTACGAAGAGGGGCGAAGCTGAAGGATGAACTCCTCGGTCTCTTGAAGTTGCAGGCCACCCGGATGATGCGGGATGGCGGCCGTGCGTAGCGAGATGCGGAGCGACGCCTCGCCGCTAGCGTCGAGCGTGGGTCTTCCTCGGACCTGGATTTCGTTGGGACGTTGTTGCGCTAGCGCTTTGAGTTCGGCGAGGAGATGCTTCTGCCAGCCCGTCAGCGTGGGCTGGTGGCGTCTGGTCACCCTGCCCGACCAGAGCGCCCCACTGTTGAGTCCGCGGCAGAGGTGGCTGCTGGAAACTTCGCGCTAGCGGTTGTTGTGGCCGGCGCCTTGAATCCGTCGCCGAAGATGTTCTGCCACAGCTGGACACTGCGGTCTTTGTCTTTCTCCTCGTAGGCCGCTTCGATGTCGGCGGCATGCACGTGGATTCGGTCACGGAAGTAGCTGTAGGTCGCCTGAGCGCTCTCGGGGTCTGGTCCCCACCGGTGGTCGAACGTCACGCCGGAACCGGACGGGTCGGCGATGGAGGGCTTGATCGGGTTCGCTTGCAACCAGGTGTCGAGGTCTTGCACGACATGAAGAAGAGTTGTGGGGACGTTGCTGTAGTAACTCGGGTCCAGGAGCTTGCGCAAGTCTGTTACCTGCTCCCCCAGCATGGTGGTCAGCAGGACTGAACGTGTGCCGGTGAACGAATTCTTGTGATCACGAAGGTATTTCATGAGTCTGATCACTTTGCGTAAGTTCCCGCTGGCGATAGAGTCCTGTTTCTTCATCCAATCGGTGAAACCCTGCGGGTTCGTCAGCTCCCACTCGTTGTCGTCGCGGTTGACGATGACCTCTCGACCGTCGGCCAGGTTGAGGTGAGGGACGATGTCGACGTGCATGGAGTTGGCGTAGACGAGCCGCGCGCAGCGGCACTTACGTGAGTGCGGCATGGTGCCGTAGGTGCTGTGCCGATGCAGGGCTGCGTAGACCTCATCGATGTAGGTCTTGGGGTTGTCGGCCCAGTCCGGGTTCTGGCTCATGTCGAGCATGAAGTCGGCGTCGAACTCGTTGTCACCGACGGGGTTGATGATCGTGCGGTGTGCCCAGGAGCCTTGCGGCGTCTTGCCGGTGATCAGCGCACCGATTTCGACGTCGGCTTTGAGTGCCTTGTAGATGGCTTCGACGCGCTGGTTGAGTAGGTCCAGTTTGAACTGGCTGAGATTGACCGTGTCTTTCAGCAAGACGTTGAAGTGGTCAGCGAGTTGCATTGGGGGCCTCCGTGTGTGAAATGCTGCCCGGATCGTCGCGGTGTCGGCGTCCGTTCACCGGTGTGTATGCGGGCGCCTGGTGGTCAGCGAATTTCGGGGTGTAGCTAGGGCTGAGTTCTCGGCTGACTGAGGCAGCGAGGCCGGCCACGTCCTTTGGGTCCGCCGAGTCCAGTGCGTAGAGGCCGCCGGGCACTAGAGCGTCGAAGCGCGTGTAGTTGGATTTGCCGATCAAGTGTTCGGCGAGGCCCTGTCCGCCACGGCTGCTGGCGTTAAGGATCAGCGGGGCAATCGGTCTTGCCCAGTGTAAGAGTCCGCCGCGGTCCAAGCGCTTGGGGTGATCGGTCAGCTGATCAATGGTGCCGACGTTGAGGACGGTAATCGCGTCGAGAGGAACACCGAGCATGCTGACGGCCTCGGCGATCGCGACGACAGCCGGGTTGTTGGCCCATACTCCGCCGTCAATGAGCCTGTGTCCGTCGACGTACGCCGCGGGGAAGTACAGCGGCGCCGCCGAGGTCGCCAGTGCAACGTCCACCATCGGTATGCGCCAGTCGCGGGTCAGCCGTGTGTGGTGCGGAGTCTTGAAGATGTGCACGGCCCCGCGTTGTACATCCCACGCGGGAATGACGAGTCGCTTCGTGCTGTCGCCAAGGAGTCGGGCTCCGAGGACGCCGGTCAACGCTTGCCGCAGCGCCTCTGCGTCATAGATGGGCGATCTCAGCTGCCGTGGTCGGCGCCATCCTCGCCGCCTCGACGCCGGAAAGACTTTCTCGACCAGTTCTTCGTAGTGGGAGACAATCTCCTTCGGCGTGAGGCCCGCACCGAGACCCAGTGCGACGATGCCGCCCGCCGACGTGCCAGCAATGAGGTCGAAGGAATCGGTGATCCTAACGCCCAGATCCTGCTCCAGACGTGCAAGCACATGCGCAGTGAACAACGCCTTGGCGCCCCCTCCATCGAGAGCGAGGACCTGGAAGCGCTCGGGGCGCGGGCCAGCCGCCTCGCGCTCGGCTGCTGGATAGACCTGCGCGGCGAATTCGCCAGGTCCCGGCGAGGACGTACCATTACCAAGGTTGGCAGGCGTCGCGGGAACTACATCCATGTAACTAGACTACGCCGCTCCGCCGACAACGACCTAGCCGTTATTGCCACCGGCGTGGGGACCCGCGCAGCCAGCAGCCATGTCAATGCTCCGGCTCAGCATTTGCCGGCTCCGTCGAGACCGAAACCGTTTCGCTCGGCGTAGCCGCACGGAAACGAACGACTGTCTGCTGGTGCGTCATCGCGACACGATGGCGACATGGCGCCGGAGCAGCGCCCGCACTCTGGCCGGCACCCTCGTCGGCGGACTGGAGATCATCTGCGCTGCCACACGCGCAGCGTCGCCGCGCTCGCCGGCCTTTGTGATCTTGGGGTCGCCCAGGCGCCACGGCGAAGCGTGGTAATCGGGTTGTGACGCGACGATCTCCAGTAGTGTCTCGATATCCTGGAGGTCACGTTCGGAGTCGCGAACGGTACGTGCCAGCATCTTCAACACGAATGCTGCCTCGACGTCGGGAACCGGAACTTCGAACTCAACCGTGTCGCCGTCGGTGAGTCGGGCTGTGACGGCGACTTCGATCGGCGGTAGGGCGAGCGCCAACCGCAGCCCTGGCGCTCCGTCGAAGGCTCGTTCGCCGATGATCCGCTTGCCTGGTTTGGCTGCGGTGGGAACTAAGAGGTCGACCGCTTGCTCACCCCGCTCGTAGCGGTTGCCGCACTCAGCGGTGTACCCCAGTGCGGTGAGTCGATCGTGGAGGTTCCCGGTGGACGCCACGTTGACGTCGATCCCGGTGTCTGCGTCGGAGGTCAGTCGCGGTATGCCCGACACGTTGTAGACGTGCCGCAGCAGTCGCACCATGTGACCGCCGATGACGCGGTACTCGATGTCGGCAGTGACTGCGGCCACGTCACGCAGTGCACGCATTCCGTTGTCGTCGGCCACCGCAGTGCAGGCGATTTGCACCGATGCTGTTCCGGTCACCGGTGCACGATCCAGTCGCTGAGATGCTGCGGTGCACCGTCGCCAAGATCGGCACCGCCGCTGAGGTCCTGAAGCGCAATCACTGGATCCACAGTGATGATGTCGGAACGCTGCGTATCACGAACCCGCCGCCACCAGGCCGCGGTCGTCCAGACGGTCGGGTCGGCGGGAACCCGCACAGTCAAGGTCGCTTCCTCGGCGGTGGCCTCCACCAAACCGAACTCGGAGAGGTCGACCAGTTCTTTGGCATAGACCAGACCTCTGGTTGGTACCCGCCACGGTCGCAGGACGTCGGCGGCGACCTCGCCGCCAGCAAGGATCGGCACGGTGAGCTCGGCGCCGAGTCGGGTCGCACTGCGCACCTGCTCCACTACCGGATCCATTCCATACCAGTACGTTTCGACAAGTCCGCTGTCCGCAGGTACCAATGCCAGTTTCACCAGGAGCTCCCGGCGCGCAGCCTCGGTCATCGGCGTGTCCGGCAGCGGATCCTTCTCGGTCATTTTGGACACCGCCTGCTGGCTAACTCCGATGGCCGCGGCAATGTCGCGTTGGCGGAGGTGACCGCGCGTAAGCACACAGACCCGTTCAGCCGCCCGCCGCCGCCAGCTGCGCTCGCTGGCGGCGCGGGGCGGCCGTCCTGGTGTTGGCGTTCGGTAGGTTCGCCCGGAGAGCACCAGTTCGCCGGTGCTGCCGACGCTGAGATCCACGTCAGCCTGAGCCAGGAGCGCTGAACGTGCCTCATCTGAGATGGTCTCGCACACCACGAATACGCGGCGGCCTGGATGGCGGCGCACACGACTAAGGACTGCGGCCGGAGATGGCACACGTTCTGCCAGAACCAGGTCCGCTACTACGGCGCGGCCATCGATTCGGTATGTGATGCTGTGTGCATCACCAGTCACCATCCGCACGCCTGCGTCGACCAAGCGGGCAGGAATCGAAGCAGAGAGCACGTCTGTTACTCTACTCAGTGGCTACTTGTCAAACAACCTATTGTCGATAAATAGCGTTCTGGTTGTTTGACTTCGACCAACCAGTGGCGTACAAACTGTCCATTGATCCGTCATACGCTGGTGGAGTTTAACGGGCCTAGCGTCGAGGAACCTGAGCAGATAGAGCTACTCTGACGTTTTCGCGGCGACGCCGGTAGCCCAGGCATCGCTGACAGCCGCTGACTCTTAATCAGCGGGTCTGGGGTTCGAAACCCTGACGGCGCACCATGCAAACGCAATGCTCAGGCAGGGTTGTTGTCGTTTCGGAGTGTTTGCTGCCTGTGACAGATGTGACCGATGTGACCGAAAGGTCTCCATATTGTCCCCGCGCTGCGGGAGCAGACCCACCACAGCAAACGGCGCGTCGGCGTGACATGTGAGACCGCCGTCCTGAGGTCGTGCCGTGTCTAATATGCCTCCCGACCCCGATGCATCTGACTCACGCGAGGACGGTGCACCTACCAAAGAGGCCTGTGCCAAGCTCTATCAGGAAGTGGGTCTGCTGCACACGATCAGGTGACAATTTCGGTCACGCGGCCTGACTGGCCGTCGTGGTCATGATGGCTTCGTATTCGACGGGGGTCAACCGGCCGAGGGCGCCTTGGCGGCGACGTCGGTGGTAGGTGCGTTCGATCCAAGTGACGATGGCGATCCGCAGCTCCTCTCGGGTGGCCCAGCGGCGGCGGTCGAGGACGTTCTTCTGCAGCAGGCTGAAGAAGCTCTCCATCGCCGCGTTGTCGCCGGCCGCGCCGACACGTCCCATTGAGCCGACCATGCCGTGATGGTGCAGGGCCTGGACGAACTTTCGACTTCGAAACTGCGACCCTCTGTCCGTGTGAACCACGCAGCCGGCGACCACCCCACGGCGGCCGACCGCGTTGCGCAGCGCGGCGGTCGCCAGGCGTGACTTCATTCGGGAGTCGATCGAATAACCCACGATGCGGTTGGAGAATGCATCCTTGATCGCGCAGAGGTAGAGCTTGCCCTCGCGGGTATAATGCTCAGTTATGTCGCTGAGCCACAACATGTTTGGCGTTTCAGCGGTGAAGTCGCGCTGGACCAGATCGTCGTGCACCGGCGGTCCTGGTTTGCCGTTCTTGCCGCGCTTCTTGCCGAACACGCTCCACAACTGCTGCTGTGAGCAGATGCGCCAGGCGGTGCGCTCGGCCATCGGCTCGCCGGCCTCACGGGCCTCCTCGACGAGGTAGCGGTAGCCGAACTCGGGGTCCTCGCCGTGCGCGTCGAACAGGGCGTTGGCGCGGTATGCCTCGACGAGTTCGGCATTGGTGATGGGATTTGCCCGCCAGCGGTAGTAGGGCTGGCGGGCGAGCTTGAGTACCCGGCGCGTCACCGCGACGGGAATCCCGTCGGCGGCGAGCTCACTTACGAGCGGGTAGACCCTTTTCCCGGCAGATTGGCCTGCGACAAGTACGCCGCTGCCCGCCGTAAGACTTCATTCTCTTGTTCCAACAACCGATTTCGGCGTCGTAGCTCGCGCAGATCAGCGGAGTCATTGGTGCTCTTACCCGGCTTGGCGCCCTCGTCGACGTCGGCTTGGCGCATCCACTTGGTCAACGTCATCGGGTGCACGCCGAAATCGGTGGCGATCTGCTCGATCGTCACCCCGTCGTCGCGGTTACGGGCAACGCGGACGACGTCGTCGCGAAATTCACGGGGGTAGGGCCTAGGCACACTGACATCCTTCCAGCCCGCCCGCTTTGGGCAAGCCAACTCAGATGTCACCTATTGGTGCAGCAGACCCGATGATCGTGGGCTGGCGGGTAGCGTCGCACATGCGTACCACCATGGTGCTGGATGCGTTGGAGATGGCTCGTTGGTCACGCGGAAACACATTGCCGGGCTTGACATGTCACTCCGATGCCGGATCGCAATTCACCTCTATCCGCTATGGCGAACGGCTCGCCGAGATCGGAGCGGTCCGCTCGATCGGCACGATCGGAGACAGCTACGATAATGCCCTGGAGACGGTGAACGGCTACTACAAGGCCGAGCTGATCTACGGGCCAGTCCGCACCAGGCCGTGGAAGACCGTCGAGGACGTCGAACTCGCGACCCTGAGCTGGGTGTACTGGCACAACACCAGCCGCTTACACAGCTACCTTAATGACATCCCACCCACCGAGTTCGAAGCCGCGTTCTACGATGCACATGGGACCGACCAACCCCTGGCCGGAATCCAATAACCCGAGCCTCCGGGAAAGTCAGGGCGATTCAATCAAGTAGCTAGAGTCCGATACGTTTGGCGATGACCTCGTTCATGATTTCGTTGGTGCCGCCGCCTATTCCGAGAATTCGGCAATCTCGATAGTGTCTCTCGATCTCAGACTCACGCATGTAGCCCATCCCACCGAAGATCTGAACCGCCTCATTGACCACGTAGTCGCACGCATACACAGCGGTGTTCTTGGCCATCGACACCTCGGCAACGACATCCTCCCCCGCTAGCCACCTCTGCATGACCGCACGGGTGTAGGTGCACGCCACGTCGACCTGTCGAGCCATCTCCGCAAGCTTATGGCGAATGATCTGGCGCCCCGTCAAGGGTCTACCGAACGTTTCACGTTCCCGCGCCCAACTCTTGGCAAGGTCGAGAGCCCGACCCGCCGTCGCGTACGCCTGGACGGCGATGCCGAGCCGTTCAGCCTGAAATTGCTGCATGATCTGCAAAAACCCACTGTTCTCTGCCCCCACCAGGTTGTCAGCCGGTACGCGAACGTCGACGAAAGACAACTCGGCGGTGTCGCTACATCGCCACCCCATCTTGTCTAACCGGCGGGACACTTCGAATCCAGGCGAATTCTTGTCGATCACAAGCAATGAAACTCCACCGTAACCCGGTCCGCCGGTGCGTACCGCCGTAGTAACGAAGTCCGCTCGAACTCCGCTGGTGATGAACGTCTTTGCTCCGTTGACCACGTAGGTGTCCCCCTCGCGCACCGCGCGTGTGCGCAGATTCGCGACATCTGAGCCTGCCCCAGGCTCGGTAACGCCCAGCGAGCCGATCATCTTTCCTGCGAGCGTAGGACGGACATATCGTTCAATCAGGGCGTCGGAGCCATTGGCGGCAATGTGGGGAAGGGCAATGCCATGGGTGAACAAGGCGGCGCAGACGCCAGTGGACCCGCCTGCGGCCAGGATGGCCTCAGTGACCAGTGCAGAGTCAATCGCATTGCCGCCGCTGCCGCCGACTTCTTCCGGGAACCCGATTCCGAGAAGCCCCACCTCGGCAGCATTGAGATGCAGGTCGCGCGGAATCTCACCCACGTGCTCCCATTCCGCTAGCTTCGGCGCGATTTCACGTTCCACGAAAGACCGCGCCATTTGGCTCAGCGCTCGTCGCTCCGGCGTGGTCCACACCTCCGGGGCGATAGCGAAACGAGCAGCCCCATCCCCGCTTGCCGTGGTCGTGCCAGCGTCCGTCATCTCAGCCTCCAGAGAATGTGATAAATGATCTATGAGGTGTCTGATGCTTGCCGTCCTCACGACGGGAAAGAAGGACGCGACGCCAACCACCCAAGCGGCCCGGCCGCATGATCTGCAGCGACGCAAGGACATGAAGACCAGCAGTGGGCATGATGCTCTTCAGAACCGGACCAGCCCTCGGATGTTTTTTCCTGAACGCATATCCTCGTAGCCCTCATTGATTTGGTCGAGGGAGTATTCGCGGGTGACCAACTCATCGAGCTTCAACAACCCAGCGGAGTACAGCTCGACCAGTCGCGGAATATCGTGCGGCGCATTGGATGAGCCATACAAAGCGCCACGAATCTGCTTCTCGTAAAGCGTCATTTCAAGCAGTGATCCTGAGATCGATGAGTCGTCGGGGTGCCCGATGGCCGTGACCACGACGCGCCCGCGCTTTCCGACCAAGGCCAGCGCTTCCGCGGTGTAGGAGGCCTCAGCCACATCGGTGGTGAGGATGCAGACATCAGCCAGCTTGCCCAGCGTCATATCGCTGACCAGCGACCAAGCTTCATCCATCGAGGCCGCGGTGTGCGTCGCACCGAACCCGCTCGCTTGCTCTCGCTTGAACTTCACCGGATCGACCGCCACAATCGCCAGCGCTCCCGCGATTCGCGCGCCCTGAATCGCATTCATTCCGATTCCGCCCGCTCCCACTACCACGACGGTGTCCCCGGCGCGCACCTCCCCAGTCCGCACCGCAGATCCGTAACCGGTCGTGACGCCGCAACCGATCAAGGCTGCCCGATCCAGGGGGATTCCGCCGTCAATCTTGACCACGGACGCCTGCGGCACCACTGTGTACTCGGAAAACGTCCCGAGCAAACACATCTGCCCGACGTCCTCGCCTCGTGCGTGAAAGCGATAGGTGCCGTCGATCTGCGGTCCCATCATGAGCGCCGCTCCCAACTCACAGAGATTGCCCATGCCGCGCGCGCAGTACGAGCAGCGCCCACACGAGGGAAGGAAGGTCAAGATGACAGAATCACCTTCGGACAGTTCCTCAACCCCTTCGCCGCACTCCACGACTGTGCCAGCACCCTCATGACCCCCCACTACCGGCAATGGGATCGGGAGGTCGCCGGTCACCAGATGTTCGTCGGAATGGCACAAGCCGGTGGCCGCCAGCCGCACGAGGACCTCCCCGGGACCTGGCGGATCCAAATCGACTTCTTCGACCTCCCACTTCTGCTCCAAGCCCCACAAAACAGCCGCACGTGTCTTCATGTTGAAGTCCCTTCTATCGAATTACGCTTCTCGAGTAGTTATCCCGACCGCGCACGGTGGTCGCGCGAACTGTCCTGGATGATCTCCGGGCACATCGCCCAGAGGCCCGCGCCGCTCACCCGGGCCCGGGCGCGGTACCGCACCGACATCACACATTGAGCAGGTCGTGACGCTTGTCGGCCTCAAGGATTGCCCGGTATTCCGGAAAGAGGTTCTTTGCCTGCGGTATGAGCTTGATCAGTTTGGTGACAGGACCTTTCGCTCGTACAGTTCCTTTCGCCATCGCCATGGTCAAGTTCACCTTCCCCAACCAGAACCTGTTGCCGGTATCCGCGGACATGAACAATTCGACATTCGGTGTAACGCCACTGTCCGCGCCGGTCTCTACGACCTTCTCCGGCATATCCACGGTTACTACCGCATCCGGATCGGTGTAGTGGATCCGTAACACCACCCCGGACCCGGCAAGTCTGTTCGCAAGGTCTTCGTTCTCCAAACCTCGTCGAAAGATGCCGGCGAGGTAGCGGTAAACCTCTTCCGCATCAGCGAAGACAGCCATCGTGATTCTCCCTTCTTATGACACAATTCAAAGCGCTCAAATAAATCTGCTGGGTCGCAACCAGTTCGGCTTGCTCCGAAGCAATCAGAACTCATAGGAGTAGATCTCCTGCCTCCCTCAGCGCCTCCGCGAGTCGACGTTCGGCTGTCGGCAATTGCGCAGCCACGGACGCGGCGCCGCTCGCTCTTCGGTGCGGATCTGCACCGCGGTCATAAGCGGCGTGCGCAACCGCGGTCCACAACTCAGATGCGGTCTTTGCAGCCTCCGCTGCTTTAAACGCAGGTTCGAAACTCAACTCTTCAGCGACGCGCCGACATCCACGTGCTTGCAGATCTCGGAACAGACCGCCTCCGGTTCCGGCTTTTTCGATGAAGGCGCTCAGCGCAAACAAGGCTCCGTCGAGGGTGTCGTCGTCAAAGATCTTCGGCCACCGCTTGAGATCCTCCACAAAAGTCGATACCCCTGATAGCCCACGCACCTGAATTTCACAATCGGAGCCCTCGGTGATCGGCGCGCTCACACACGAACCCTGCATCGCGTCCGCGGACCTACGGAAGGCCGACCGGGCAGCATTGCCGAGATCTGGTGCCGCGCCGGGCCACTCGACTACGTAGGTGGTGTGCCGCGTGGGGACGGGAAATCCCGTCGATGCCCGCGCCTTCCGTAGATTCTCGTAAGGCACGGCTTGAGGTGTATCGCGATCGTTATCAACCACGAAGGCGAGTTCCTCGTCGTCGTCGTACCCTACGATCACGACATCGTGCCGGCTCATACTCAGACGCGTTCTCAGATAGGGCAATTCGGCGATGTCAGTCCACACCATGACCGGCGTACCGGCATCGATCTGTTCGGTCACCCATTTCCACCCGAGATCGGGGTCGTCTGTCGAACGACACTCGAAGCGCGCGCCCAACCGGGTCAAGTATTCGTCTTCGAGGTCCGCGCTGCGTCCAACGAGGTAGATCGGTGGACGTAGGTGGGCCGAGCGAACATACGAGAAGTCGAGGGCCCCGCCGAGAGCAAACACGATGCCTTCGTCCGGGGTGTCATCACCCCAACGGATCCCGGCCCATTCGGTCAAATCCCGAAGAGCCCCCGATCCGCAATGGCCGCCCATGTCGTGGCGATACGGCACCACCATCGATGCCATCAATCCTCCTCCTCTAGATGACTAACGTGCGGGCGGCAACTCCTCTGAGTCATAGGGAACGCGAGATGATTTCCTTCATCACCTCGTTCGTGCCGGCATAGATTTTTTGCACGCGCTGATCCACCCACAACCTCGAGATGGGGTACTCGGTCATGTAGCCATATCCGCCGTGAAGCTGCATACAGTCATCGAGTACCTTCATCGCTCGCTCAGTGGTCCACCACTTCGCCATGGCGACGGTCTGCACGTCGAGTTGACCCGCAAGGTGCAGGTCGATGCAGTAGTCGAGGAACACTCGTGCGATGCGCGTTTCTGTCGCGGCTTCAGCCAGCGTGAACTTGGTGTTCTGAAAGCCAAAGACAGGCCGACCGAACGCCTCCCGCTCACGCGTGTACTTGAGCGTCTGCTCCAGGGCAAGTTCCATCGCTGCGACAGCCCCCACCGCGACGATGAGTCGCTCTTGTGGCAGCTGCGTCATCAGCTGAATGAAGCCCTGTCCCTCAGACTGGCCCAGTAGATGCGCGCGCGGAACTCTCACTTCATCGAAGAACAACTCGGAGGTGTCCTGGCCGCGCTGGCCGATTTTGTCGAGAACCTTGCCCCGCCGGAATCCCACCCGGTCAGCCTCGACAACGATCAAAGAGATGCCCGCAGCGCCCTGGCTCGGATCTGTCTTGGCAACAACGATGATGAGGTCGGCCTGTTGGCCGTTGGTGATGAAAGTCTTGGAGCCGGTGATCACGTACTCGTCACCGTCCAGGAGGGCTTTTGTCTTGACGCTCTGCAGATCGGACCCGGTCCCCGGTTCTGTCATGGCGATCGCCCCGATCATTTCACCGGACGCCATCTTGGGAAGCCACTGCGCGCGCAGCTCTTCAGTCGCGTACTGCAGGATGTAGTGGGCCACGATTCCGCTGTGCAGTCCCGCGCCCCATGAGCTGTCACCTATGCGGGCCTGCTCTTCAAGCACGACCGCTTCGTGCGCGAAAGTGCCACCGCCTCCGCCGTATTCCTCAGGTATAGACATGCAGAGCAGGCCCAGCTCGCCCGCTCGGTTCCACAGTTCTCGGTCGACGTGGTGCTGGTCTGCAAAGCGATTGGCATGCGGCGCCAATTCGGCCGAGAAGAACTTCGCAGCGAGGTCACGAAGCTCGAGTAATTCGGCATTCATCCAGGGAGAGATTGGTGAGGACATGATTACCTTCCGACTGTTGGAATTCCAGGGATTCGACGTTATGACGTTTCGATTTCGATGAGGTATTCGCCGGCAGAGTGGCGCGCACGGATGGCCTTTTTGTCGTACTTTCCGACGCTCGTCCTCGGAATATCGGACACGAAGCTCCATCGCTCGGGAATCCACCATTTGGCGACTTTGTCCGCAAGGAACGATCGGAGTTGGTCAATGTCAACGTCGGTTCCGGGGTGGACGACGACAAGCGCCAACGGCCTTTCCTGCCATTTATCGTCCGCGACGCCGACTACCGCCGCTTCGTACACGGCAGGGTGGCCGATCAGCGTGTTTTCCAGCTCCACCGAGGAGATCCATTCGCCACCTGACTTGATGACGTCTTTCGAGCGGTCGGTCAGTGTCAGATAGCCCTCGGCGTCGATCTTGCCCACATCACCGGTACGCAGCCATCCTTCGTCGAACTTCTCCGTATCGTTGTCTCCGAAATAGGACCCGGTGATCCAGGGACCGCGCGCCTGGATCTCCCCAACTGATTGCCCGTCCCACGGCACGTCTTTCCCGTCGTCGTCCCGCAACCGGATTTCGACACCGCAGATCGGTCGACCCTGGCTTGCGCGCATCTCCCAGCGTCGCGTCTCGTCGGCTCTGTGAGCCGGACGTGCAACGGTAGCCAGTGGAGAGGTTTCGGTCATACCCCATGCCTGCACGATGGGCACGTTGTACTTCTCTTCGAACGCCCGCATCAGGGAAAGCGGAACAGCAGATCCCCCGCATGCGACCAGCCGCAGTGAAGAAATGTCTCGGTCAGGGTGCGAATCCAAATATCGGTCGACGTCATTCCAGATCGTCGGCACTGCACCGGCCACGGTCGGCCTGGTGTCTTCGATGATCGACACCAACGGTTCGGCTTGGAGATACCGGTCAGGCAGCACCAGATCCGCACCGGACATCAACGCTGCGTAAATAAGCCCCCACGCATTGGCGTGAAACATCGGGACGATGGCCAGCACACGGTCGGCCTCGCTGACTGACAAAGCGTTAGCTGTGCAGGCGGTCAGGGAGTGAAGGTACGTCGAACGGTGGCTGTAGACGACCCCTTTGGGATCCCCGGTGGTACCGCTCGTATAACACATGGCCGCGGCGGACAGCTCGTCGAGCTCAGGCCAGTCAAATGATTCTTCCTGGCCGGCAAGCACTTCCTCGTAACGCAGAACGGTCTTCCCGCATCCCTGTAGCGGGGCAAGGTCGCCCTCTCCGGTGACGATGACGGTGTGCACCGACGCCATCGCCGGGAGCGCGCGCGCCAACAACGGGGCAACCGAAGCGTCGACTAGCACAATCTGATCGCTCGCGTGATTGGCGATGTACGCCAGTTGCTCTGGGGCCAAACGAATGTTGAGCGTGTGCAGGACCGCGCCCATGGAGGGAATCGCACAGTAGGCCTCCAGATGTTCCTGGTTGCTCCACTGGAAGGTGGCCACGCGTTGGTCTGCCGTGACGCCAAGACTGCGCAGCGCATTGGCAAGGCGAGCCACTCGCGCCAGCACAATGCGGTAAGGCGTTCTCCGATATCCATTTCCGGTCGGAGTGACGACCTCGCTGTCACCGTGTATGGCTGCCGCATGCTGGACGATCGCCGACACCGTGAGCGGAACATTTTGCATTGTGCTTTGCATCGTGTAGTGCCCTTTCAGGCGAAGAGGTCGGGACGGCTGTTCGGCTGATCGATGAATGTGCCGTAATGCGTTCTCAGTGCTTGCAGGATGTCTGCTAGGGGTAGATCGTCGTAGGCTCCCCGGTCGCGCAGATACTCCATGTGCTGGGTGCCGTCAGCGGTGAAACCATGGAGTAGCGCGTCGCTACGGCCGTCGAATTCGATCGGCGAGACACCGAAGCGTGCGCACAGCTCGCGATTGAACGCCGGGGTGGCCTTTACCCACGCACCGTTGAGGAACATGAGACTGTAGCCGTGGTAGACGAAAACGTCGCTACCACCCATCCGCTCGCGCAATGCCTTGGTCTGGAGGTGGTTTCGGACGTCGGCGAACCCCAGCCGCGCCGGGATTCCCGCCGCTCGGCACGCTGCAGTCAAGAGCACGGCCTTCGGGACGCAGTAGGCCCGTTCTGCGGTCGCGACGGTGCTGGCGCGATACGCGTGCGGGTTGTCGGTCACCGTGTAGGGGTCGTACCAAATGGAGTCACGGACCGCGGTGAAGATGGCGATGGCCTTCTCGGTGTCGCCGCAGGCACCACGGATCGCCGATGACACGAAGTCACGTACCGAATCTTGTTGCCAGTCAAGAAACTCCGTGGGTTCGAGGTAGGGGCTGTGGTCGACGGTCATCGGCGCTTCATCTCCAACGGAAGTCCGTCCACCGGAATGGGCAGCGAGGTGTTGTCCCATCGGACGTGATAGTTCTCCGGAACCTTCCAAGTGAACGAACGCAGCATCCTGTGCAGGATTGCTTTGACCTCGAGCGTCCCGAATTGCATGCCGATGCACTTGTGCGCTCCACCTCCGAACGGAACCCAGGCGAATCGGTGGTGTTGGTCTTCGCGCCGAGGCTCGTCGAAACGTGAGGGATCGAACCGCTCCGGATCACTCCAGATCGTTCGATCGAAGTGATTCACGGCAGGCGTTATAGCGCATAACGTGTTCGAGGGGATGTGATATCCATCGATGGCGACATCTCGAACCGTCTTGCGCATCACCAGCGGAACAGGTGCAAGCAGTCTGAGCGCTTCCTTGATCACGAGGTCGATGACCGTCATCTTCTCCAGGGCCTCGATGTCCGGCAACCCGTCACCGATGGCCGCGGCTTCCGCAGCCGCAGCCTCCTGCCACTGCGGATACTTGGCAAGGAAATAGGTGACCGCTGTGGTGGTGATCGTCGAGGTGTCGTGGGCCGCCATCATCAAGAAGATCATGTGATTCACCACATCCTCGTCGGAAAACCGCTCCCCGTCTTCGGTCGTGGCTTGACAGAGAGCAGCGAACAGATCCTCCGTTTCACCGGCTCGCGCGGCCGGCAGATGCCGGAAGAAGTAGTCCTCCAAAACGCGCCGCCCTTGCACACCAGCGCGGAATCTGGTTCCCGGAAGCGGAGCACGCACAAGGGAACTCGCCGCCCGGACCGTAGCGACGAACGCCTTGTTGACAGCATCGCTCTCGTCCTTGCCGCGGCCGCCCATGAAGACGTCGGTAGCGATGTCGAGGGTGAGTTCCTTCAACAGTGGGTAGATTCGAACCGACGGGCCCACCGGCCACGCAGGCACTGCCGAGCGAACGCATGGCGTTACCTGTTCGACGTATCCGGTCAGGCGCGGACGCGTAAACGCCTCCTGCATGATGCGCCGGTGCATCAAGTGCTCGTCGAAGCTCATGAGCATCAAACCGCGATGGAAGAAGGCGTCGATCAGGAAGGACCAGCCATCCTGAGAGAATGCCTTCGCTTCGCTCGTGAACGCCTCTCGAGTGGCGTCAGGGCCGGCGATGACCACCATCTTGGTGCCGAACGCGCCCATCCACGACACCGAACCCAGACGGTCGTAGCGCTCTCGACTGAAATCCGAGCCGAATCGGATGTAGTCGAGCGTGTGACCTACGAAGGGCAGTCCGGCATCCCCCCGGACGGCTTTCAATCCACTGCCCGCGGGTGCCGGTGCCAGTTCACGAACCGGCCAGTCCCGGCTCCATCGACGCCATCTGTCGTCGACGGCGTGAGGCGCGGGGACCATGATCACAGAGGACAACCGCTCCTTCACGTGGTGCGCAGGTGCGAGAAGGTGATTCGTCATGGTTCCTCCTGGACGCTGGGCCGCTTTGACGGCGTCCACCAGTCTTTACAAAGATGCCATTGATGTCAATATCTAGACATTATTGGCCTAGCGGTTAAGTGCGCGTCTCGTGCCCTTAGTCGGCCAGGCTCGGTTCTGCAGGGTCTCCGACCTTTAGACGCCCGACGTTTCTCAAGACGTAATCGCCGCTGTGCGGCTTCCGGGTAAGGAGTCGATAAACCAAGGTAGGCCCCGGCCAGTTCGTCGGGATTTCCCCGCTCGAGGTTCGATACCAGCTCGCACACAGCGCCCACACCGACCTCCGTAGTCGCCTTCTCAAGCGCGTGTTGTAACGTTGCGCGATCTCTGACTTGACATCGATCGCATGACCCGGATGAGCAGCCACGGCTTTGATGAGCGTTGCGATGTGACGGACTTGTGACTCGATCATGTAGAGGATCGACCCCGAGCCCACATTCGTGTTGGGACCATAAAGCAGGAACAGGTTCGGGAACATGGGGACAGTGATGCCCAGATATGCGTACGCCTGGGTCTTCCACACCTCGGCCAAGGAGACTCCGCGAGAGCCGCGCACGGACATCGGGGCGAGAAAATCGGTGGCGCGAAACCCGGTTCCGTAGATCACGACATCTGCAGGACGAAACTCTCCATCCACGGTCTTCACACCCTTGTCGCAGAGCTCTGCGATAGCCTTCGGCACCAACGACACGCGATCACTCGCGATTGCTGGATAGTAATCATTCGAGAACAGCACTCGCTTGCACCCTGGCGCGTCCGAAGGCATCAATTGCTCGCGCAAAGATGGGCTAGCAACCTGCCGATGTAGGTGGCGGCGCGCGATCGCACCGAGAACGCGTGAGAGGGGCTTCGCGTCGACTAGCGTCACAGCGAGCAACTCGAAAAGTAGCCATACCGCGAAACGCTCGAGGCGCAGCGCCATCGGCAATAACTCGCTCACCCTGTCGTGAAGGACTCCATACCTGCTTTCCCACTTCGGCAAGATCCACGGAGCCGTGCGCTGATACAGCGTGACATGCTCTGCCTCGCGGGCGATGTGTGGCACGAATTGGACCGCACTAGCTCCTGTGCCGATGACGGCTACTTGCTTGCCGCGAAGCGAAACCGATCGGTCCCAACGCGCCGAATGAAAGCGCGGCCCCTGAAAGGTGTCTGCGTCGGCAATAACGGGTACGTGGGGCAAGGAGAGCTGACCCACGGCCGAGACGACGACATCGCAGGTTATTGTCTCGTTCGAGTTCGTAACCAGGGTCCAACGCCCTAGCTGGTCATCGAAGGTCATTGCGACAACTTCGGTCTGGGTACGCAGATGCGCGGCCAGTCCGCCACTCTCCACGAGTTGTTGGAGGTACTTGAGTATCTCGGGTTGCTCGGCATATCGCCGTGACCAACGAGGATTGGGCTTGTACGAGAGTGAGTACAACGCTGACGGCACGTCGCA
>ERZ650309.491-NODE-491-length-19575-cov-4.966189_pt1 | contig 19575 bp, 17 predicted proteins | sample MGYA00376245_ERZ650309 | MGnify/ENA primary metagenome ERZ650309 (study PRJEB26733, sample SAMN07839294) | wastewater metagenome | biome: urban; feature: wastewater treatment plant; material: waste water | place: USA: North Carolina | collected 2016-04-26 ...
CATGAGCTTTTCCTTGCATCGAAAGATCTCTGGTAAAAAACCCATTCTGAATTCGAAGTGGTTCCTGGTGAATGATTTTACCTTGCATGTCGTAAACGAAAAGTTTGCCGTTTTTGCCTTTTAAATTTGAGGCATTTATAAAGGCTTTTTCCCAAGCTGTGTGGTAGAAAACAGTTAGTGCGGCTTGCTGTATTTGTGGGGCTTCGCCAATTCCCACCAACGTGTCGCACGGACTACCTGCAAATGCTGGTAAGTCGTAGTCGGGGTTGTTGGGGAGGCCAGCATAACTTCTCTTCCCACCTAAATAAAAACTAAACGGTTGTAAATTACATGCGACACCTAAGCTGTCAGGTGAATTTATCACACTCAGATTCATATTGATGGAGTTGTACATGGAATCAGTATATGGATAAACCTGACCAAAATTGGTAGATAAGTACATTTTATTATCTGGTGCCATTTTTAATTGAGTTAAAGTTATTGACCATGGTGTAGACCACAACGTCAACTTACTTGTTGAAATATTAGGTGCAGTTAAGTCATATTGAAACAACCTTGATGAATCTGTGACCACTGCAGGGATTCTTGTTACATAAAGAATATTTCCTGATGGCGAAAATTCTGAACTCCACAAGCCAGGATAGGGCGGCTGCGTACTTTCCGGTGATATGGTTACCGGATTGCTGAGTAGGCCTGTACAACGGTCGAAATCGTAAAGTTCAATTAATCCTATATAGTTAACAAATACCATTTTTGAACCGTCAGAACTAAAGGATATCCGGCCCGAATTTGTACTGTTATATGAACCTATACTTTGAATTGGTTGACTTGTAACACCTCCTGGGGTTATCAAATAAAGGTAGTAATCAAAGTTTGGCAATGAAGGTCCATCAATCCTCCTAAATATCACCCACCAATCTCTGCCATTACCATGTTTAACTGCCGACAAGCAATCTACAGCTTTAAAATTTTCTAATTGCACATTCTTTTGGATGACAGCCCCGAGCCCTCCGTTTAAACTCATGTCGACAATGGAGTAATATATGCCCGGCTGGCTAGAACCAGTAACCCCGATTGAAAATAAAATATATATTGAATCACTTTCAGGATATGAAATCAAAACCAGCTCCCTATACCATCCTTCACCAACAATGCTATCCCCATTTTGAACAAGCGAATCTTGATTATTTTTTAATAATGTAGTATTGTGATTGACACCTGCTCTTGTATAAGCATACAAAATCAAATAACCAGCTGAATCAGAAATTGAAACACAACTGCCACGGGATTTTACACTACTAGTTCCTGTAACAATATTTGCTGTATCACTAAAATCTACCAGTGCGCTATCGCCAAAACACCATACAGAGCCGCGTTTCTGTGCTGAGGCACTTCCTCCAACCAGCACCAATATTAAAAAAATACAAAATAGCCGCTTCATTACACAAATATAGAAAAAATGATAAATGATAAATGAAGAATCGGGAGAGGTGTCAAATAGAGCACCACCTCTAGTGACAAATGACTATCAATGACCCGGGAAGGGTAAAGAATGAAGAATTAAGAATGAAGAATTAAGAATTAAGAGTTCTTAAAAATGACAACCAATGACAATTAATGACCCAATGACGCAACTTTGCTGCAAATGACATTTTTTTTAATGACGCAGCTCTGCTGCAAATGACATTTCCTTATGACATATGACTTATGACATATGACCTATGACTTATGACCTATGACTTATGACTTATGACTTATGACCAATTCACTCGTCACTGAGAACTAAGTACTAATCTACTCTTTTGATTTCTCTAATGTCAGGTAGTAAAAAAAGATAATGCCGGCTACAGTGAGCAGAAATGAAAACATCATCATGATTCCGGGTGCTTCGTCAGATAAAAATGCACGGCGGAAGGGAAATGCAATGATGAAAATTGCTAATACGGCTGCGATAATTTTCTTGTTCATGGTAAGTAAATTTTTCCGGACAAACCGGTGATGAATGAATAATTGAATTATGTAATAGCAAAAGTATTTCGTGTCGGGGCCGGAGTGGTATGATAAAAGTCAAATGCCGGAGATGACATTTATCAGTTCGCCGATGCCATTACATTAGCCTTAGTTACTTTACGTATACTTCAATTGATTGCACCCCAAAAAAGCTGACATTCGCCAAAAAACCCCGCAAATGGTCGTGGCCGGCGGTAATTTGGTTTCATCACACGATAAAACCACTTAAAAATATGACCAATCACGTTACCATTACAGAATTTAATGAACTGAATATCGATGAAAAAGCCTGGTATCTCTGGCATGGTGCCACTTTCCTTCATGTTTATGAAAAGGATCAATACCGGGTTAATTTATTCTACCTGAACGATTATTACATTGAATTATGGTATCATATCAATGGCAATCAGGTGGAGAACATCAGGGCATTTACTTCTACCGAGCTGCTGGCTCCTTTCCTTGAAAATATCAATATCGACTGCGTTCTACACTAAAAAATAATAATCATTAAACCCTGAAAGGCATTCGTTTTGAATGCCTTTTTTATTGAATATCAATTATTTGTGTGCGACATTGCAAATTTGGCACAAGAGTTGGATGGAGGGCGGTATCTAACTTAAATATGGAGGACACAAAACATGAAAAGAATCGTACTCATTACCGCGATCATTATGTACGCCTCCGTGCAGATCAGAGCATCGCACCTGGCGTCGGAACTTAACCTGAGATTATTTGATCAGGCATGGTTCACAGTTAACATCGACCATCAGGCATTCCCCAATCCAACAACTAAATTTCAAATAAAAGATATCACTCCGGGTACACATTTCCTGCGAGTGGTGCGCATCGACCAGGGTTATTATGGTCACCCCGGAATTTCTACTCTTGTATTTCAGGGTTATGTTGAAATACCTTCTGCAGCACGAATCAATGCTATGATTGACAGACAAAACCGGTTTCGCATCAATAAAATATTCCCTTATGAAACTGCGCCTTTAGTGTATAATCCATATTACACTCCTTTAGCACCACCTGAGCCTATGTATTGTGGCATGAGTGATGAAGAGTTTGATCATCTGCGATACACTGTTGAACGGCTGAGTTTCGAGAGCAGTAAAATGCAGGTGGTACGTCAGGCGCTGTCGCAGAACAAAGTGAATTCACGTCAGGTATTGGAGCTTGCCAGAATGATGACTTTTGAATCAAGTAAACTGGAATTGGCTAAAATGGCATATCACCAAACCGTAGACAAACAGAATTACTTCATGGTTAACGATGCTTTCACCTTTGAAAGCAGCATCCTCGACCTGAATGATTATATATACAGAAGTTGATTGAGTTGAAAAGTTGTGTTAGGCCCGGCGGACCCGTAAGTCCGCCTTTTTTTTGTACTAGCTGATCAGCTGCCTTATTTCTCTTTTCTTCACGTATAAAGCAAGCCGGTTGGTGTCATTCAAAAAATCGATGACCTCCACTTCCTTGCTCTTTACCACCACCTCTACATACCTGCCATACAATTCGTACAACGCACAGGTTTTACCTCTTTCCTTCCGTAATGCAAGAAAACAACCCGACTCGAGCAAAACCCCAGCCCGGGTTTCGAGATCTTCCATTAAAAAACGCATCTTTTTCATATCCCAATTATACATCGCTACGATTATCCGGTTTCGGTAAAATTTACCTGAAATATTACAGGCATCCTTACAATTCGTTAAATTTGTGCTAAACAGGGCTTTCAGGCCTTCAATTCCTACCGAAACAAAAGGAAAACTGTGTTGAAATCGCCAAAACTGCCATAAACCCTATTGAAACTCTTTTAGACCTATGAAAATGTACCGCCTCTTACTTTGCCTCTTTGGAATGCTGATTTTTATTTTGCCTCAAGCAACTGCGCAAACGACCAATAAACCACCTGACCGTATGAAAATGCTCACCGCTTTTAACGGCGAATGGAAAGGTGAAATGGTTACCGTAGTGGAAAAGAAAAAAATAAAGTACAAACTGAGCCATACCTCTTCAAAAATTGCCGGGGGCTGGGGCGTTCAGCTCACTGAAGTAGCAATGATTCCCGAAAAAGGAAAGTATCAGGCAGCAAGAATATTCAGCTATAGTGCTGCCGGAGATACTACTTACATGTATACTATCGACAGCAATGGCGAAACCTGGTTTTTTAAGGGCATTTGGGAATCGACTAAAAAGTTATTGCTGACATCTACCGGTCAAAAAGATGGCAAACCCATCGAAAAAACCATCAGCTATCACTTTCTTTCACCAAAAGAATATGAATTAAAAAGTATTACCAAAACTGAAGGGAAACCCGATGATATAGTGGAAATAAAAATGTTGCGTCAGTAATTCAATTCAACTCTTCTTATGATGATAAAATCATGGTTCATTTCAGCAGGTTTGATGTTGGTTGCAGGTTATACCTCTGCACAACATCAGAATATTATGATCAGTGATCAGAATTTTCCGAACGAACCTTCCATTGCTATCAATCCTAAAAATACACAGGAACTGGTTGCAGGATCCAACATCGATAATTATTATTATTCCACCGACGGCGGTTTAACATGGAATGAAAATACTCTGACTTCAACCTATGGTGTTTGGGGTGATCCGGTAATTGCATGTGATACCACAGGAAGCTTTTATTTTTTTCACCTTAGCAACCCACCATCGGGCAATTGGATTGACCGTATCGTGTGCCAACGGGCTGCTACTCCCGGTAGTCCCTTTACCACTGGTACGTTTACCGGACTGAATGGCAACAAAGCGCAAGACAAACATTGGGTTGCCATCAATAAAAACACCAATACGATCTACATGACATGGACGGAGTTTGATCAATATGGCAGTAGTGCCCCTTCCGATAGCTCCAGAATTCTTTTTTCAAAATCAGCTGATCAGGGACAGACCTGGTCGACACCTTTAAAAATCAATCAGGTTTCAGGTGATTGTATCGACGAAGACAACACCACCGAAGGAGCGGTACCTGCAATAGGTCCTAACGGTGAAGTATATGTGTCATGGGTTGGTCCCGCCGGAATTGTATTTGACCGATCTACTGACGGTGGAGCAACATGGCTCAATCAGGATATTCCCGTAACTACTGTACCGGGAGGCTGGGACTTTGCCATACCGGGGATTTACAGGGCAAATGGATTGCCGGTTACAGCATGCGATGTGAGTGGAGGACCACATAACGGAACCATTTATATCAACTGGTCGGATCAGCGAAACGGAGTCAACAATACGGATATTTGGTTGGTTAAATCAACCGATGGAGGCACCACATGGTCGGCACCCATTAAGGTGAATGACGACAACAGCAATCGCCAACAATTTTTTACATGGATGACCATAGATCAGACGACCGGGTATTTATGGTTTGTTTTCTACGATCGCAGAAATTACAATGACAACCGCACTGATGTTTACATGGCAGTGTCAAAAGATGGCGGGGCCACCTTTCAGAATTTTATGGTTAGCGCTACACCTTTCATCCCCGATCCCGGAGTGTTTTTCGGTGACTACACCAACATCACAGCGAGCAACAATGTGGTTCGGCCCATTTGGACCCGACTCGATATCAACCAACTTTCCGTATGGACGGCAATCGTGAACACTACCATTGTTGGTGTTGACAATCCGGTTTCAGACCAGGGATCACTTTTTATGCTGGAACAAAACTACCCGAACCCTTTTCATGCACAAACTACCTTTAGTTTTAAGCTGCATCAGCCAGAAATTGTCACACTCAGTGTTTATGATTTCACGGGAAGATGTGTTGCAGTCCCTGTTGATCATGAATTGTTACCCTATGGAAAACATGTGAGGCAATTTGATCAGGTGCTTGCTTCGGGAACTTACTTTTATGAAATAAAAGCAGGAGAAAAAATCATGCGAAGAAAAATGCTGGTGATTGAATAAGATCTTTTTTATTCGCTGTAAACAGTAAAATGAAAAGCCCCTTCTCTGTCTCAGGAAGGGGCTTTTTTTATTTAGTTGTGTTTGCCACCCATTCGCGAACCGCATCAATTGCAGGCATGGGTGCTTCAATTTTCAGTTTCTTTCTCATCCCGCCAAGGTCGTTGAATAATTTGTTAGGATTCAAATTCTGAAGCTGATCTTTGGTAGTGATTCCCATTTTAGTAAGCACCTCATTCCATGGTGAAGGAATTCCGGCAATTGACTGATCTGAACTGATACCACCTGCATTTGTTTCCGGTCGCATTTGTGGGAAAAAGAGAACATCCTGAATGGAAGCTGAGTTGGTCATGATCATACTGAGACGATCGATACCGATTCCAAGGCCTGCAGTCGGTGGCATACCGAATTCTATAGCGCGAAGGAAATCTTCATCCAGCTGCATAGCTTCTTCATCACCTCTTTTACCCAGTTCCAGTTGCTCTTCAAATCTTTTCCGCTGGTCGATAGGATCATTCAGTTCACTAAATGCATTACAGATCTCCTTACCATTGCAGATGGCCTCGAAGCGTTCTACCAAACCCGGCTTTGAACGGTGCTTCTTTGCAAGCGGCGACATTTCAACCGGGTAATCGGTAATAAAAGTTGGCTGTATCAACTTGTGCTCACATGTTTCTCCGAAAATTTCATCAATCAGTTTGCCGCGGCCCATACTCTCATCAGTTTTGATGTTCAGCTTTGAAGCTACTGCTCTCATTCCTGCTTCATCGAGATTGCTGATATCGTGACCGGTGAAATGTTGAATTGCTTCATACATACTGAAACGTTTCCATGGCCGCTTAAAATTAATGACATGTTCACCGACCTTCACTTCTGTGGTACCATGCAGATCGAGTGCAATTTTTTCAACCATCTCTTCCACAAGATCCATCATCCACTGATAATCTTTGTAAGCAACATACAACTCCATTTGAGTGAACTCGGGATTGTGAAAACGGCTCATTCCCTCATTACGGAAATCTTTCGAGAATTCATAAACACCGTCGTAGCCTCCAACAATCAGTCTCTTCAGATACAATTCATTGGCGATACGAAGGTACAGGGTCATGTCCAGCGTATTGTGATGCGTCTTAAAAGGTCGTGCTGCAGCACCCCCATAAAGAGGCTGCAGAATAGGAGTTTCAACTTCGAGGTATCCTCTGTTATTCAAATAAGAGCGCATTGAATTCGTAAGACGTGTCCTTTTGATGAAGGTATCACGAACATGTGGGTTCACAATAAGATCGACATAGCGCTGGCGGTATCTTTGTTCAGGATCAGAAAAGGCATCGTACACCTGGCCGTCTTTTTCCTTTACCACAGGCAGGGGACGAAGTGATTTTGAGAGCACTTTGAAAGCAGTCACATGAATACTGATTTCGCCCATCTGAGTTTTAAAAGCATAACCTTCCACGCCAATGATATCTCCAATGTCGAGGAGTTTCTTGAAAACAACATTGTACAGGGTTTTATCTTCACCGGGGCATAAATCATCACGGCGGAAATACAATTGAATACGACCTGATGAATCCTGCAGTTCAGCAAAAGAGGCATTACCCATAATGCGGCGACTCATGATTCGTCCTGCAATTGATAATCCTGTTAATGTGGCTCCCTCCTTTTCAAAATTATCTGTCAGATAGGAGGCTGTTGTATTGATTTCAAATAATTCAGCCGGATACGGATTAATTCCAAGGCCATAGAGTTCGTCGAGCGCTTTACGCCGAAGTTGTTCCTGATCATTTAGTTCCATCAGGCAAATATAGGAAGAATTAAGAATTAGGAATTAAGAATTAAGAATTGCAGTCTAAGAATTGAGATAGTCTAAAGCACGAGGACTAACGGGAGAAGGTAAAAATAGCGGCATGCCTCAAGATTCATATACCGGGGATTGGCACAATTGTGCTTTGGCAAAATTTCCAAAAAAAAGCAGGAGGGAACCACCCCTCCTGCGACCTCAATGAACCGGCACCTAACACAGTTGTTTGACTTTTCGGCCGGGTCAGAAACCCCTTTCGGGGACCGACATTCCGCTAAACAACAACCACATCCCCGCCGGGAAAATTTCAACTCCTGTTACCAGCCTACCAGGCGAACCCCCAATGTAAGTGGATAAATCTCAGGACCTTTATTATCTTTAAACAAACCTGCCATATTATAGCTTCCAAAAATGGTAAAGTCCCGGAAACCAAACCTCACCGTTGCGTCATAGCGGAATGGGTTCAGGTTAAAATCGTCGTATGATTTGCTTTTAGATTCCTTATTACCTTCTTCTTTCACCAGTTTCAAGTGTGACCCCACCCTAAGTCCGCCAATTACACCAGCGGCAAGGTGAACAGTTTTACGGGGATTGGATGAGGTATTGAACTCAATGAGCAGGGGCACGGTAAGGTAACTTGCAACCAGTTTATTCTTTTTTAGATTCACTCCGGTAGCGGTTACAGGTGTCACCTGACTGGTATTGGAGGCCAGGTAGCTATCTGATTTAAACCGGTAATTGTTGTAGGTGAGTCCCAGACCGGTAACCAGCATAATATTCCGCTTAAAGAGTTTCAATTCGTAGTCCATGATATTAAAGTTGACAGCCACAGACTTTTCATCACGCAGTTCCAGAAAGCTATATCCGGGAGGAAGATCGGTTCCAAAATCGGAGTTCATGAAGGTATTAATTCCTAATTCAAAACCTGCCCAGTGAGCATGTACGAGTTCGTTTTTACAAGTACTCACCGTATCTTTAAATCCGATGCGCACACTTCTTTCATCTCCGTCGATGATCAGAATTTTCTTTTTGCCGAATACAATTCTGGTAGTGTCTTTTTCAACGGTGGTGGATGCAGATACTCTGCCACTTCCGGAAACGTTATTAATCACTTCTGCAGGGCGGTTTACATAGTAAACACTACCGCTTCCGCTGATATTGGAGGTCAGTTTGTTGGTAACATCCACCATACACTTTCCGCTACCGCTGATGTTGGCCATACATTCGCCGACTTTGAAATTTTCAGCATCCACTTTTCCTGAGCCGCTGATATCTACTCTGAGTTCGTCGGCTTTCCCCTGAAGTTCAACTTTGCCGGCTCCGCTGATGACTGCTCTAACCTCGGTGGCTTCGGTATTCAATTCTATTTTCCCGGCGCCGGTTACTCTCACTTCAATTTCATTGGCTTTGAAGATACCATCTGTTTCCAGCTTGCCGATGCCACTGATATCTATTTGTTTTATATCGGGAGCAATGATGACTACCTCTTCATCAGTATTTCCGCTCACCACCAGCCACTGATCATCATTGATATGATAAAAGCTGCCGGCTACCGAAGTCATGCTTCCTGTGGTTACCATTGCATTTTCTCCCTGGCGCAGTGTAACTGCCCCCGGACCGGAAATACGAATCTTATTAAAACTTTGTTGTGCTGTTGCTGCTGTTACCGAAATCGCTGCTGCGAATACGAGTAAAACTTTATTAATTGTTTTCATAATCTGGAATTCAAATATTGACCGTTATATAAATGTGACGGAGGGTCATCCGCATATGTTACAGAAAAATTAATTTTTTTCGATTCTGAAATTGCCTATTGCAAAACGGAATGAATTTCGTTGCTCGCTTTTGTCTGCATCAAGACGAATTTTATCGCCTGAAATTTTTTCAATGCCTTGTTCAACCACATCTCTCACGCTAAGTTTTTCAGCACCTGATTCATTGGCAAGTGCAAGCGTTTCATTTTTGGGGGATGTAATTTTTCTGATGTTGGCATCTCCGGCCTTACGCAATGCTTCCCATACAGTGAGGTACTCGGGTGTATTGTTAATGTTAGCTGTTTCAGCAATAGTCGAAGTCATTGTATTAAGCACAGGTTGCTGAGCATGCTGCCCTGTTTGAAGAGCAGCAGAAAGCACAGGAACCATTTCTATAGTGTTCTCCTTCTGATTGTCGGCAAATACTTGTTCGGTCTGAATGACTTTCTGAGCCATAGGTTGAGAACCCTGCTGCACTGACTTTTTATTGATAGAAGAACCGGCAGCAGCATTATCATTTTCAGAAGCTGCTGCAATGTTTTTCAGGGGTTTCTGAATCAAATTACTATTTACTGCATTCTCTTTGAAATCAGAATTGCTTTCACTGTTGATTGGTTCGGACTGCATGGCAGTGTCGACATTGTTTACTGAAGGAATTGAGGAAGCTTCAGCGACATGTCTTTCTGATTTGTTAGCCGACTTATTAAACAGATACACACTTCCTGCAAGCAGGGAAAGCAGCAACATCGCAGCAATAGCATAACGCACGACGGCAGAATTAAATGCGAAAGGAACAGGTTGCTTAAGCTTCTTTTTATCGGGGAAAACCACCGACATATCGGGGTGCAGGATTGCTTTCGAATAAAATTCGCGATCCTGCTGAAACTGCGGATTGTCGGAGAGAAACTTATTTAATTCCTTTTGTTCAGCGGCAGAGAGATCCCGGTTTACTTCTGCATTAAGGAATGACTGAATATTATGTTCAGTAATTACGTCTCTCTTAAGAGATGCTTTATTTTCGAAAACAAAATCGCCGGCAACCAGAGGCTGAGCAGAAAAACTTTCAAATTCCGCCTTCAGATCGGGGTTAACATCCAGAAAAGCACGAAGCTCTGCAACAGCTGCAGCATCGAGAGATCCATCAAAATAATCGATGAATACTACTTCGTAATTATCTCTGGTAATTTTCATTTTTCTTTCAGATTACATTTTCGAGATTACCGATATATTCCTTTAAAAATGTACGAGCACGATAGATGTACACTTTCACCTGTGATTCATTCAGTCCGGTAATATTTCCGATTTCCTCATAAGAATATCCTTCATAATCGCGCAGCATGATAACTGACTTCTGCACTTCTGGCAATTTTGAAACTGCTTCATTCACTACTTGTTTCAGATCAGAATATTGATTTCTGCTTTGCATCATATCCATGTGATCATCCTCCATGCGGGTCATCTTTTTGGATCTTCTGATTTTATCTACCATAGTGCGGTAGGCGGTAGTGAAGATGTAAGATTTCGCTTTACTGAAATTTACATTAGCATGAGTCAGCCACAACTTCTCAAAGGAATCCTGAACAATGTCCCGCGCATCATCCACATCTTTGATATTGTGCAGAATGAAGCGGTAAACTCCGTCTGAGAACAGATCAACGCACTTGTTGTATTCCTGGGCGGTCATGGTTTGAGGTCGGGGGTACTGTTACCGGTTACTGAAAATGAGACGGACACCTGTAACTGGTTGTTACAGGTGTCCGCAAAATATTTCTAACTAAATTCTAATATACTGACAATCAATGCTATGCCAGAGTTCTCTTAACAGCAACTTGTTCGTATCCTTCAATGATATCACCAATTTGGATGTCGTTATAATTGGAGATACTGAGACCGCATTCGTAGCCGCTGGCGACTTCTTTCACATCGTCTTTGAAACGTTTAAGTGAAGAGAGTTCACCGGAGTAGGTCACAATGCCATCGCGGATCACGCGTACTTTGGTATTTCTGTTAATCTTTCCATCGAGCACCATACAACCTGCGACGGTACCGGCTTTAGGTATTTTGAATGTTTCGCGGACTTCAATATTGCAAACGATTTTCTCTTCAAATTCCGGTGCAAGCATACCTTCCATGGCATCTTTCACTTCATTGATGGCATCGTAGATAATTGAGTAAAGTCGGATATCGATTTGCTCCTGTTCTGCCAGTTTACGGGCATTGAGAGAAGGTCGAACCTGGAATCCGATAATGATTGCATTGGAAGCTGAGGCGAGCAGAACATCGGATTCGGTGATGGCACCAACAGATTTGTGAATGACATTAACCTGGATTTCTGCGGTAGATAATTTAAGTAATGAATCGGCGAGAGCTTCCACTGAACCGTCAACATCACCTTTCACAATTACATTGAGTTCTTTAAAGTTACCTATTGCGAGTCGGCGGCCGATTTCATCGAGGGTAATATGTTTATGTGTACGGATTCCTTGTTCACGTTGCAGTTGGAGACGTTTGTTTGCAATTTCGCGTGCTTCACGTTCATCATCCATAACATTGAACTGGTCGCCGGCCTGAACAGCACCGGGCATACCTAACATGATCACAGGTTGAGCGGGACCAGCCTTATCCATTTTGCCACCTCTTTCATTGTGAAGTGCTTTCACTCGACCGGCATAACATCCGGCGAGAACGATATCACCTACTTCGAGTGTACCACTTTGTACGAGAACGGTGGTCACATAGCCGCGACCTTTATCAAGAGAAGATTCAATAACAGTTCCTACGGCGTTCTTATTAGGGTTGGCTTTCAGTTCGAGCAATTCTGCTTCGAGGAGCACTTTTTCGAGCAGTGCATCTACCTTCAGACCTTGTTTAGCTGAAATTTCCTGACACTGGTATTTACCTCCCCAATCTTCAACCAGGATATTCATTTTGGAAAGCTGTTCGCGGATACGGTCGGGAGCGGCGCCGGGTTTATCAATTTTATTAATTGCAAAAACGATAGGGACATTAGCTGCCTGAGCATGATTAATAGCTTCAATTGTTTGCGGCATGACACTGTCATCGGCAGCAATTACAATAATTGCAACGTCGGTTACTTTGGCACCCCTGGCACGCATGGCGGTAAAGGCTTCGTGACCGGGAGTATCGAGGAAGGTAATTTTTCTTCCATCGTCGAGAGTCACTTCATATGCACCGATGTGCTGTGTGATCCCTCCGGCTTCACCGGCAATTACGTTAGCTTTACGGATATAGTCGAGCAAAGAAGTCTTACCATGATCGACGTGACCCATAACGGTAACAATCGGGGCACGTGGTTTCAGATCTTCAGGATCATCGGGGCGTTCCTGAATGGCTTCCTGCACATCGACGGAAACAAATTCCACCTTATATCCGAATTCATCGGCAACAACCGTTAAGGTTTCTGCATCGAGACGCTGGTTGATAGAGACGATAATTCCCAGGCTCATACAAGTTGCGATGATACTGGTGACCGGAACTCCGATCAGTTTTGCAAGTTCATTTGCAGAAACGAATTCTGTTACTTTAATAGTTTTAGAAAGATTTGCTTCTTCAGCTGCAACTTCTTCAGCCTGCTTGTATGCCTCTCTCTTTTCTTTTCTGTATTTGGAAGCTTTGGATTTTCCGCCGCCGCCGCTCAGACGAGCGAGAGTGGCTTTAATCTGATCCTGAATTTCTTTTTCAGTAGGTTCAACTTTGGTGACAGGGGGACGTTCAAATTTCTTTCCACCTTTTTGTGGTCCGCCGCCGGGTCCTTTTTTCCAGGGTTCACCACCTTTGTTATCCTGTGCCGGGCGGGTGAAGGTATTGTCGGAGATATTGACTTTTTTCTCGGTGCGTTTACGTTTTTTCTTTCTCTTATCGTCATCGATAGTAGATGAAGATGCAACGGGTTTTTTCTTTGGGGGATCAACGGGAAGATCGATCTTACCAAGGATAGTGGGACCGGTGAGTTTATCACGATCCATTCTGAAGGGCACTTCTTTAGCGGTTGCAGCCACGTCACCCGGAACGATATCGTCGGCAGCAGGGGGTTCAGGAGTGATTTGAGGAGGGGCAGCCACTTCAGTTGTCTGAGCAGCCACTTTGGGTTGTTCCGGTTCTTCGGCGGGAGCTTTTTCGGCTTCTCTAGTTTTTGGTTTCTCCTTTTCTTTCTCCTTCTCTTTTTCTTTTTCTTTTTCTTTCTCCTTTTCCTTTGCTTTAGGCTTTTCAGCTTTTAACTTTTCAGCTTTCGCAGCAGCTTCTGCTTTAGCATCGGCTTCAGCGGCATCATCGGCTGCTTTTTTGCGGGCTGTTTTTTTCTTTGGAGTTTCGAGTGCTTCGAGATCTATTTTGTCGATGATCTTAGGTGCGGTTTTATCGACCTTGGCTTTGATCACTTCCGGTTCCGGTTCAGCAGGAGACTCTTCTTTTTTAGATTTCTTTTTTACCAGTGCCGGTTTATCCTTTTCAGCGGCATCCTGCTTGATTTGAATCAGGTCACGGGCGAGGGTATCGTCGTTTTCAACTTCCTTCTCTTTTACTGCTTCAGCGGCAGGTTTTGCCTCTATCACCACATTATCTTTCTTGAATTTCTGATTGGTGATTTCTTCAGCTGTCTTCTTTATCTGTTTATCGGACTGATACTCTCTTTGTAAAAGCTCATAAGCCTCCATAGTAATTTTAGCATTCGGATTCTTCTCCACTTTGATTCCTTTCTTTTCAAGGAAATCAAGTGCATGATCGATACCGATGCTAAATTCCTTCAGTACTTTACTGAGTCTTATGGTTGAAGTTTCTGACATTCTATATTATTTTCTTACTGCTGATTCACTCTAAATTACTGTCGGCAAGCCGGACAGATTACTATTCAAATTCTGATCGAAGAATTCGCATCACTTCGCGAATAGTTTCTTCTTCGAGGTCTGTTCTTTTAACAAGATCTTCAACGCCGAGGTCGAGCACACTTTTAGCGGTGTCACAACCGATTCCTTTCAGTTCATCGATGATCCATGCATCGATTTCATCTGTAAATTCGTCGAGGTCAACGTCTTCTTCTACTTCATCGGAATCGCGGTAAACATCGATTTCGAATCCGGTGAGTTTACCTGCGAGGCGAATATTGTGTCCGCCTTTTCCGATAGCGAGTGAAACCTGATCGGGTTTCATGTAAACGGCAGCGCGTTTAGTATCGTCATCGAGTTTAATAGATGATATTTTTGCAGGAGAAAGTGCTCTGGTGATATAAAGTGAAATATTATTGGTGTAATTGATTACATCAATATTTTCATTTTTCAGTTCACGAACGATGCCATGAATTCTGGAACCTTTCATACCCACACAAGCTCCAACGGGATCAATTCTGTCGTCGTAAGATTCAACGGCAACTTTTGCACGTTCACCGGGTTCACGAACAATATTTTTGATGGTGATGAGTCCATCAAACACTTCAGGAACTTCCTGTTCGAAGAGTCGCTCAAGGAACACAGGTGAAGTACGTGAAAGAATGATTTTAGGAGTTCCATTTACCATTTCCACGCGAAGTACAACAGCACGAACGGCATCGCCTTTGCGGAAGAAGTCGGATGGAATTTGTTCTGCTTTTGGAAGGATGAGTTCATTGCCTTCGTCATCGAGAACAAGAGCTTCTTTCTTCCAAACCTGATAAACCTCACCGGTTATGATTTCACCTACACGGTCTTTGTATTTGCGGTAAATGCCATCTTTTTCCAGTTCCATAATACGGGCCTGAAGATTCTGGCGGGCGGCGAGTACGGCGCGGCGACCAAAAGCTTCGAGCTGTACGGGCTCTGTTACTTCCTCACCAATTTCAAAATCGGGTTCAATTTTTACTGCTTCCGAATAAGGAATCTGCAGGTTAGGGTCTTCAACAGCACCATCTTCAACGATGATTCTGTTGCGCCATACTTCAAGGTCACCCTTGTCGATATTGATGATGACATCGAGGTTATCGGCAGTTCCGTATTTTTTCCTGAGCATGTTTTTGAAAACATCCTCGAGGATACTCATCATGGTTGCGCGGTCAATGCTTTTAAATTCTTTGAACTCCGAGAAGGATTCAATCAGTACTGAGTGATCCATTACTGTTTAAATTTTAAATGATAGAATTAATTTGGTTTCCTTTATCTGGTCGTATCCGAGCTGATGAGTCAGTTCGGTAATAATTTTCTTTTTATTTTCTTTTCTGGAAGTGACCTCCAGCAATTCGATTCCTGATTCACTTGCAGCCTTTAGTGTTCCTTTACGTTCTCTGCCATCGGTTGTAATCACTCGCACCTCTCTGCCAATCCTTCGCAGGTATTGCTGATAAACTTTGAGGGGCTGATCCATTCCCGGTGAAGAGACTTCGAGTTCGGTGGTTTCCCAAACGCCTTCCGGATCGAGCAGTTCGGTAAGGTGGCGGTTGAGCCGGATGCACTCATCAAGAGAGATACCGGTTGGACGATCGATGAATACAGTTATTTTCCCGGGGGAACATTTGGCCTCTACCAGGAAGCAGTCGGTTCCTTTAACCCACTGGTTAACAATGTCTTGTATGCGTTCTTTCGTTATCATTCTTAATAAAAAAGGGGACATCGTCCCCTCTTTCGCTCTCAATTACACTGCAAAAGTAAGTATTTTTTCGAAAATTGGTATGACTTTCAGCATTATTTCGCTTAAAAATAGCTGATAGAGGCCTCTGAGTCAGGTGCTTGCAGTCGTAATGGATAATTAAATAATTAAATATCAATCAGTTAGTCGATAGTCGCAATTACTTTGAGTTCAATTGCAATGGGTGTAGGCAAGCAATTAATTTCGACTGTAGTGCGGCAAGGGTTAGCATTCTTAAAATACTCGGCATAAAGTTGATTATAGGTTTTAAAATCATCTTTCATGTTGGTGAGGAAAACAGTTACATCGATCATATTTTCCCATTTCGAACCTGCTTCTTCGAGGATCATTTTCACATTATTGAAAACCGAATGACACTGAGCGGCAATATCGTAGGAGATGATGTTCCCGTCATCACCGAGCGTCACTCCCGGAATTATTTTAGTACCTCTTTCGCGCGGGCCCACACCTGAAAGAAAGAGCAGATTTCCCACACGACGTGCGTGAGGGTAAGCGCCAACCGGTTCAGGTGCGCGGGAGGAGTTGATAGCTTCGTTGGCCATATCTGAAGAATGAGAAAGTGATATTAATTGTTCATGAAAGAGAATAACCGATAGTGTAATTGCAAATCCATTATTCCGTTTACAGCAACAAAATTCGGAAATAAAATCGATGAAATCACTTATTTGATGACTGATATTTTCTATTGTGAATTTACCAGACCGATGAGTTATCAAGTGCCCGCACTACAGGCAGATCGGCAGCTGCCCAGTCGGGCAAAAACAGTTGGTCTTTAGAAAGCCACTGTACCGATTCATGTTCTTTGATTACCAGGTCTCCACCAATCCATTTTGCAATAAATGGGATGAGTGTCACTGCCAATCCCGGATATTCATAAACAGATTCCTGAAGAGGGGAAATTATTTCAATATCGATATTCAGTTCTTCTTTTATTTCACGAATGATAGCCTCTTCGGGCAATTCTCCGCTTTCCATTTTCCCTCCGGGAAATTCCCATTTTCCGGGTAGACTCATGTGAGCACTTCTTTTTGCTGCCAGCACTTTTGCATCCTTGAAAATGATTGCACAGGTTACAAAAATCATGAGTTAAGGAGTAATGACATTCCAGTCGATATCGACGTCCCAATTGGCACGAACGGTAATTTTTTCGGGATAAAAAATTACAGTTTCAGGAGAACGAAGTTGTAAAGCGTCACCTGAATCCCAGCTATTATTATTGTTTTTATCGTCGATGATTCGCAATGAATAAACGCCGGGTTCGAGTGCCGGGAAAGTTCCCGAAAATTCAGTCCCTGCCCTTCTGCTTCTCACCACTTCATCTTTATCATTTATCAGCTGCAAAATATACTTTTCAGTTGAAACCGTGTTCAGGTGATAGGTGATGGTTCCTTTCCCCCGGGCAGGCGCCACAGAAAATGCGATTTTCAGGGTGTCATTTGTTCGCGTAAACTGGTCGGTGACAGCACCGGGAAACAGCACGATATTGTAATTTCCTTCGACACCGGTATTCGAAAAACTCATCTTCGTTTGCAATTCATTTTCAAAAGCAATTTCAACCGGAATGCGTACCGAATCGCGTGTCATGCTTATGAGGGTGGTATCGGTTTTTAAAACGGGGTGGTTCCAAAAAATATTTGGCTTTGCTTCAGCGGGCAAAGGATTACCACGTTGAGGAAAGGGAGTGCCGGTGAGGAGGCGGTGATTTACTGTGGTACCTCTTCCCATACGGTAACTAACGGTATCTATAAGTGTTTTTCCGTCGTACCAGATTATCTGAACAGAATCTTTAAATTGGGGATCTATGTAAATGGTTGCTGAGTCAAGAGCAGTATTATATTCGGTTTTAATACTTACACCGGAAGGGAGGTACAATACCGGGAGGGGGTTGCCAAGGGGCCGTGCAAATACTGTGGTTAACTTGCCCGGTTCCTGAATGGCTGCCGACCGCACCGCCTGAATGGCAGGCCACTGTTTTGTAAGCAGCAGGCGCACCTGTTGTGAATCGGGCAAATGGATTTCATTGTTCAGAAAGCCCGCTTTTTCATCTGAGGGATCGAGGCGGAAATTGCTGTTTTTATCATCGAGGCCATACATCCTGTAGCTGCCGGCTGCAATATTGCTGATGATAAATTTTCCTGAGGCATCGCTCTTTGCAAAATAATCGGGGGCAGAACGCAGCGGCAGAGAGTCGGCGACAGGAATTTTGTATAACATGGCTACAGCACCTTCGACAGGTTTTCCCGTTAAGGCATCTGAAAGCGTTCCTGAAACAGCAAGAGAATCGATATATGAACCGGTTGAGAAAACATAACGGAAGGCAGGTAAAATATTTCCTTCATGTAGATCGGTTATAGCATTTCCGAAACTGATCACATAAGTAGTATTTGGCCTGAGAGAAGCTGCAAGAGCAATAACAACCGATTTTTTTCTGACGGTAATTTCCGGTGCCGGATCCATCAGCGGAGAAACCACAATCTGCTTTGCAGCATCCTTCAATTGAATGTATTCATCAAACGTTATTACAATTTCAGACTTGTCAAATTGAAGTGTTCCGTTTTCAGGAATTGCTTCCAACACCACAGGGGGCTTTACATCTTTATCCCCGCCAAGGGGAGCAACCTTATTCGCGCAGGCATTCAGCAGCAGCAGGGCTGTGAACAAAAGCAGAATGGAGTGGCAGCGTTTCAAAGTTTTTGTATCAGATTAATTACCTGTTGCAGATAGTGTTCGTCATCATTGTCAAAGTCTGCCGGCTGAGTACTGTCGATATCCAATACCAAAAACACTTCATTATTTCTGAGGGCGGGCAGTACGATTTCACTTTTCGATAAAGAAGAGCATGCGATATGCCCCGGAAAGGCATCTACATCTGCAACTACAAGAATCTTTTTTTCTTTCCACGCGGCACCACACACACCTTTCCCGAAACCGATTCGTGTGCAGGCAACAGGACCCTGAAAAGGTCCAAGTACCAACTGATCACCTTTCACAAAATAAAATCCTACCCAGAAAAATCCGAAAGATTCTTTGAGTGCGGCAACGATGTTAGAGAGGTTTGCGATCAGATCGTTTTCACCTGAAACGAGGGCCTCCAGCTGAGGAATCAGCAGGCGGTAGCGATCGGCTTTTGTACTTCCCGCAGGAGCAGTGATAAGTGATTCTGCCATTGTGGTGCAAAGGTACATTTTTACATCCTTGCATAAGCAATGGTAGCAATACTGACTGAAGCGCCAGGTATGGTGAGCAGCACCGAAGCACATTCAGCGAGTGTTGAACCGGTGGTAATCACATCATCAACCAGTAAAATGTGGCAGTCGCTGAGCTGAAACCGGGGATTCACGCCGAAAACGCTTTTCATATTCTCGTATCTCGAGTACCTGCTTTTACGTGTTTGAGAGTCGGTTTTTGTGGTTCTGACCAAAAGATCGGGTAAAAAAGGCACTTTCAGTACCT
>ERZ650309.492-NODE-492-length-19560-cov-8.241579_pt1 | contig 19560 bp, 15 predicted proteins | sample MGYA00376245_ERZ650309 | MGnify/ENA primary metagenome ERZ650309 (study PRJEB26733, sample SAMN07839294) | wastewater metagenome | biome: urban; feature: wastewater treatment plant; material: waste water | place: USA: North Carolina | collected 2016-04-26 ...
CCCAATGTAAATACAGTATTATAAACTAGGCAATGTATTTATGAGTTAACTATATTATCACAAGTATCATTCTTTATTAGCTCATGAGACATGCCGTTGTTTAATATAAATTCTTCGAATGAAATACCTTGTCTTATACTGGTAGCTGGATTATATTCAGTGCTAGAAACTATGGTTTGCTCACCAATAGCTAATTTGCTGTTAAAATATTGATTAATTAATATACCTGAGTTAAACCAGATATGTTTTATCATAGACTTGGCGCATTCTAAATCTTTTTTAAACCATTCTAATACACCACCAATATGGTCATCATCCCAGTGTGTGATGATTAATAAATCAATTACTTAACCCCTTGAGCATAAATCTTTTATCAAGATTTTAAGTTTCCCATTCTTGGCTCTACCGTTCGGTTGTGAAAAATATGTTGCCCCAGTGACAGAGTCTATTAAAATATTTCTATTAACGCCTTCATGAGTATACTGAATGTGAATTGCATCACCATGATTTGCACGCAAAACATTAACTTTAACCATAATAAATTCCACTTTGAATAATATATATTGAATAAATCAAATAGTCTACTTTAATTAAACTCACTTCCCACTACACCCAACACCGCTAATCCTACTTACACCACCACTCATTGGTTCGACCTGTATCTGTAAGCTAATCCGATCTTTGAGTGCTCCCACATGTGAGATTACGCCAATCAGTTTGCCATCATGCTGGAGGCTATCAAGCGCATCAAGTGCTGTTTGTAACGAATCTTCATCCAGTGTACCAAAGCCTTCATCAAGAAATAGCGAATCAACTTGAACTTTATTACTTGATAGTTTGGATAATCCCAGTGCGAGTGCTAGGCTAATAACAAAGCTTTCACCACCGGAGAGGTTTTTGGTAGTGCGAATTTCGCCACCCTGATAGTTATCAATTACGTTTAATTCCAGTGGTGCATTATTATCGCGAATGAGTAAATAACGATCTGACATCTGGCGCAGTTGTTGATTAGCATGTTTCACCACCAGCTCAAAAGTCAGCCCTTGGGCAAAATTACGGAATTTTTTGCCATCGCTGGAGCCAATTAATACATGGAGTCGGCGATAACGTTCGGTTATTTGCAGTTGTTTATCACGCTTGGCTATCGTCTCTTGTTGTTGCTCCTGAGCTTGCTGGTTGGCAATTAATTGTCCGCGGATCTCACCGATATGCTGATTATATTGTTCATAATTGATTTGAATATTAACAATTTCGGCTTGTATTTCTTCGCTGGTTTTAATGGTTAATTCTTTAGCTGCTTCACTTATTAATGTTTCGTTAGTTTGTTTTAGACGGCTGGTTAATTCAATTGCTTGTTGTTTAAGATTATCCGCTGTCTCTTGAATTGCCATTATTTCGTCACGTGATAAGCGTTTAGTAATAAACTCAGCTTCATCAGCAATATTAACTAGTTTTAATCGAGTTATAAATTGCTCCTCTAGGGATGTTTGATTAGTTTGTAGTGGTTGAAGCTCTGTGTTATCTTTATCAATAAGTGCAAGCAATGCCGTTTGCTGTTGAATTAGTTGGTTCAATTCATTATCCGCAACTTTGTTTTTTTCTTCGAGGGAATTTAGTTCTTGTTGCCATTGTGTTTCGACTGTATCAGCATCTTTAGTGCCAAATAATGCCCTGCGATTGCTGGCTAATTCGTCAATACTCTGCTGAAGTTCAGCTAGTTCTGCTTGTTGTTCACTCATCTGGCTATTAAACGCTTTTTGTAAGCTAGCATTTTGCGCTAATTGATGGGCTAATTTTTGTAACTCATCTCTAAGGTAATTAGATTGTTTCTCTGTGTTTTGCCAAGCGTCACGCAGTGTCGCAAGACTATATTTAATAGCCGGAATAGTCTCACAACTAATTGTTGGTAGCTGATATTCTGCTAATGTTGTGGTAAGTACCTGCAACAACTTATCATATTCGCCATGTATTTGTTGGCTGTCATTAGTTAGTTTTGTTAAGCGTTTTTCACTCGCCAACTGTTGTTCCGTTAGGCGTGCTAGTTCTAGCTTAATCTCATTCGCAAGCTTGTCAAGTTGGTTATGTTTAAGTTGTGCGGTGTTTAATTGCTCTGCATAATTTTGCAGTAATTTAATTTGCTCATCCAGCGCTGTAATATTTATAGTTATTGTGTTTAACTGTTCTTGGATAATTACAGAGCTTATTGTGTGACTATTTAAAGTGTGTTTATCCGCTAAATTATCAATGTTTAGCTGTAATTGCTCTTGGCTACCAATTAACTCCTGTTGCTGTTCAGTTAGCTTAGCAATATTCGCCGTATTAGTAGTAAGTTGCGTATTAAGTTTAGTTATTGTCTCTTGTAATTGGCTAATTTTAGTTTTGGCTTGATTGATTAGATTATCAATCTCACTATTAACAGCTACACCGCCCAGTGCATAGGGATGATCTATACTGCCACATAATGGACAGGGTTGGTTTGATTGTAAATTGCTACGTTCGTCGCTCAGGCTAATAATTTTAGTTTGCAAAAGTTTCTGTGCCGTTAAATTATCGAGCAACTGGTTGGTATAATCTAAAAGCTCATTTTCTCGTTCAAGCTGAGGTTTTATTTCAGCAATCGATTGCTGCTCATTGGTCAAATCGGTAGCGATTTGTTGGAGTTTCAGTGCTAAGCTATTCTTGTCTTGTAAGAGGCGCAATAACTCACGATAATCGCCTGATTTACTATTCAAGAGTAAAATCTCATCTTTAAGCATGGCGACTGTTTTACCACTCGCTAAGCGCTGGATATTTTGCTCATACTGTGTAATTTGCTGCTTTAACGCAGATTGCTCTTCATTGTAGGCGGTTTGCTTACTGGCGTATTCGGTAAATTGTTTACTTAATTGAGCCAAATTACCTTCTATAGCAGCTTGTTCAGCTTGATTACTCTTAATCTCATTATTCAATACCAGCAACTTATCTAATTCCGCACAGATACCACTATAGGAGCTTACTAAATTAGCATCATTTTGATGTTCACTTAAATACTGACTAACTTGAATTTGCTGCTGCTGTTGGTTAGTTTGTTGGCGAATCAACTCTTGTTGCTCATTCAGTAATTTACTTAATTCATCACGACTAACAGTGAGTTTAGTGGTGATTATGGTTAAGCTATCTCGTTTAGTAACAAGCTGAGCATCCAACAAACGAACTTGCTGCAGGACTTTAAGATTCTGCACCTGAGCTGTTTTATAGCTGGCTAATTCTTGCTGTGCCTTGGTTACTTGAGATTGTTGCGTAGTCACCAAATTTTGTAACTCAGGCAACTGTTGTTGATTGATACTAAGGTTATGTCGAATAGACGTTACTTGTTTGCGTAGTTCTTGTAATTGAATATAAATATCGCTATTAATGTCTTCAACTAGTTTTGCATCTTTGAGACGTAATTCATCATGAGCAAATTGGTCTTGTTGCAGCTGCAATTGTTGTTGAGATTGCTGGATCGCTGTTAATTCATTAGTTAACTTTTGTAAATTACCTAGCCAAGTTTGCTGATGTTCTAATTTACTTTTGTCAGACATTAGTACCGTGATTTGATTGGTTAGCTCGGTTAATTCAGCTTGTAAATCTTCTATTTGATTAGCATTTAGCAAGTTTATACCTGCTAAGGTAGCATTAATATTATTTAGGCTACTTTCTTCGCTGGTTTTACGTTCATGTACTAGCTTAGAAATTTGGCTATAGATTTCGGTACCAGTAATTTTTTCAAGGATTGGCGAACGTTCATCGGCAGATGATTGCAGGAATTTAGCAAAACCACCTTGAGCGAGTAACATAGCGCGGGTAAAATGTTCAAAGTCCATACCAGTTACATCAGTAACAACTTGCGAGGTTTTACTTAGTCTGTCTTCAAGGGTTTTATTATTTATACTATCTTCAATAATATGTTGTGCATTTTGTAAATTACCTTCGGCTTTCTTCCTCGCTCGTGCCTGTGACCAGAGCGTGCGATAGCTACCTGATGGAGTTTGGAACTCAAGACTAGCAAAGCATTCCCCACATTGGCGAGACATGATTTCATTTTGACTTGCATTAATTCGTTCTAAGCGTGGTGTTCGTCCATAAAGAGCCAGACAAATTGCATCAAGTATCGTTGATTTACCTGCGCCAGTCGGCCCCGTGATGGCAAAAATTCCTTGTGCGCTATATTCGGGTGCCGTAAAATCAATCGTCCATTCACCAACTAGCGAATTGAGGTTTTTGAAGTGCAGTTTTAAGATTTTCATTATTCTGCCCTCACATCATGAGTAACTAAACCCTGCATAATTTGGGCAAAGCACTCTTTTAGCTCCTCTTGCTGCTCTTCTGGGATATTATTAATGTTTAGACATTTATCAAAGACTTGTTCTGGAGTTAAATCAGATAACTCAATTCCTTCATCATACTCGGCAGATGATAATATTTGCTTCAATAATTGGCTATTATGGATTTTAATTAATTCAACTTGCGTATTTATCACAATAGTTTGTAACTCTTGCTGTAAATTAGTAACAATTTCTTGTCCGGTATAATCAACTTCAACCCAAATTGATTCATCTCGATTAACCAAATTTGTTAAAGCCAGCTTGATAGTATCCAAATCACCAGTAATACGTTCTAAACACTGAAATTTTGGGATTGCTATTTCATTAATCGTTACATTACCTACATTAACATCAGCTTCGATAATAAGCTTTTGCTGGCGAGCTTCGCCAAATCCCATCGCAATTGGTGATCCGCTATAACGATAATTATCCAATCCAGCGATGATTTGCGGAACATGTAAATGTCCAAGAGCTAGATAATCAATACTTGCTGGAAAATCAGTTGCTCCAAACTGAGCCAATGAGCCAACATATAACTCACGTACCCCATCATCTTTAAAAGTTTTACCACCTGTTACAAATAAGTGACCTGTTGCAATGATTGGAACAGGTTTAGCAAGCTTAATACGTAACTCTTCAGCATGTGCACAGACTTTGGCATAATAGTCGTGAATCGCTTGCATAAAATTTCTATCTTTATCGTCAGCTAACTCATACTCTCCAAGTACTCGAATATCACGATCGCGTAGGTAAGGAACGGCACAAACTAATGCTTGAGTTATGCCAGTTGCATCTTTTAATTCCAGCACATCATCACGATAATCTGGGCTGATATTGCCAATTACATGAATTTTAAGTTGTTTGAGGAGTTCTTTAGGTGCATTTAATAAAGTTGGTGAATCATGATTTCCGCCAATAATTACCACATGTTCACAGGACGTATTCGTGGCTACTTTACACAGAAATTGATAATAAATTTCTTGCCCTTTATTGCTTGGTGTCGTGGTATCAAAGATATCACCAGCTACGATGAGTAAGTCTGGTGATTTCAAAATGATTTGTTCAATTAACCAATTGAGAAATGCTTCAAATTCAGCATAGCGCTTTTTACCGTATAAAGTACGCCCTAGATGCCAATCGGAGGTGTGGAATATTTTCATAACTATTTAAATTTAATTAATCTAGTCAATATTATACCTAAATACCCACACCTACAGTACAGTTAACCACCAATTGTACTGAAAAAATGCTCGCATAGAATAATAATTTAATTTTATGTTGCTAATAGTAACCATTTTTATTAAGAATAAAAAGGGTTACTGCTAATTTTGCAAATTTAATATTTAACATAAATTAGAAGCGTTTCGTATAACCATGGCAATATGGCAAAGTCCCCTTATGTTCGTAATAATCACGATGATATTCTTCACCAATCCAAAATGGAGCCATCGCTAATAGTTTAGTTGCAGGCTGATAACCCAGCTCAATAAGCTTTGCTATTAATTTTTCTGCAACAGCTTTCTGTTCCTCGTTATAATAAAAAATAGCGCTTAAATATTGATTACCAATATCCGGACCTTGACCATCCTGTTGCTCTGGATCGTGAATTTCAAAAAAGCATTTAAGAATTTGTTCAAGGTTTATTCGTGTTGGATCAAATACTACACGTACTACTTCTAAGTGTCCGGTAGTTTTAGTACATACTTCTTGATAAGTCGGATTTAATTTATGCCCACCGCAATAACCAACTTGAGTTAGCAAAACTCCAGGTAATTTCTGTAAATAATATTCAACACCCCAAAAGCATCCAGCAGCTAAAATAATTTCCTCACTATCAGCAACCAGAGTATCAGCAACAAAATCTAAAGATGCCGAATTAACGCAATGACGGGTATTTTTGGCTGTGAATTGCTCACCATGAAATACATGTCCTAAATGTCCAGCACAACGTGAGCAGACAATCTCAGTTCTTCTACCATCTGCATCAGGTAGTGACTTTACCGCCCCATCAATTTCGCCATCAAAGCTAGGCCAGCCACAAGCAGAATGAAATTTGCTACTGGCACGAAACAATGCTAACCCACAGTTACGGCATAAATAACTTCCCATCTGCTCATTATCTGTGTATTCACCACTGAATGGATGTTCAGTTGATTTATTGATAAGAATTGCGTGTTGTAGTGGTGTTAAACTTGAAGTTTTTAACATGATTATTTTTCCTCTATGAGATATTTCAGATGCTAAGAAGAGCAGCTTAAGATAATTTCTGCAGCATTACTCGGCGCTGCTTGATAGTATTCCCGATAAATATCAGACTCTACAAATGGATCACTAAGCGCATCAAATAAGCGACCAACTTCGCTATAATCGCCGATTTTAGCACGCTCAATTGCCGCTTGTAGCAGATGATTACGTAAAATCAAAGCTGGATTGCTACTGAGCATTGTTTCTTGCCTCCGTTCAGGAGCTAACGCTTGTTGCTGATAACGTTTCTCTAAGCGGCGACACCAATTTACCAAAGCCAACGACGGATAATCACGTTGTAATTGCTGCTGCCCAGTTAAACCATAGCTAAGTTGCCGCCAAAAATAAGTCCAGTCAATTTTCTCTTGCTGCATAATTTGCAATAATTCGTCCAAAAGCTTTCCATCTTCATCTGTAAATTCACTTAGTCCAAGCTTTGCTGCCATTAATGAGGTATATTTCTGATTATAAAAATCAGAGTATTTGCTAAGTGCTTGTTCGAGATTATCAGTTTTTGCATATATGGAGCTCAACGCTTCGGCTAGACGATATAAATTCCACCAACCAATATATGGTTGTTTGGCATAGGTATAACGCCCTTCACTATCGGAATGATTAAAAATTTGCTCAGGATTAAATTTATCCATAAATGAAAATGGACCATAATCAATTGTTAACCCCAAAATTGACATATTATCACTATTCATTACCCCATGCACAAAACCAATGCTTTGCCAATGAGCGATCATTTCGGCAGTTCGCTTAACAACTTCCTCTAGAAATAGAACAATATAATCGGAATCAGATAGGTTAATTTCAGGGAAATAATTTTTGCAGACAAACTGTACTAAAGTTTCTAATTGCTTAGTTTGTTTCTGGCGAGCAAAATACTCAAAATGTCCAAAACGGATAAAGCTTGGTACGATACGCAAAACTACTGCTGCCGTCTCAACCTCTTCGCGAAAAATGGGATCATGACTATGCAAAATTGCTCCAGCCAAGGTAGTAGGTATGCCTAGTTTATCCATTGCATGTGATGCCAGATACTCTCGAATAGAAGAACGAAGCACTGCCCGACCATCACCCATCCGCGAATATGGTGTTTGACCTGCACCTTTTAATTGTAGCTCCCAGTTTTCTACTTTGCTGGTTTGATGTTCCGCGATTAGTATTGCCCTCCCATCGCCTAGGCGTGGTACAGGAACCCCAAACTGATGTCCCATATATACAGAAGATAATGCTTGATATTCTGTAATTACTTCCTTACCACTTAGGATATTCGTTAACTCTACGGCGGAAAAATCCAACTCAAGATCGTTTAATAGCCGCGAGTTAACATGGAGTAGGTGTGGGTTTGTAAGCAATGGTGTTGGTTGTACAAAACTGAAATAAGTTTCACCAAGCTTAGCAAATTGAGGATTAAGGTTAATTTTCATATCAGAAGCTATAACTTTATAATAGTTGAGTATTTAAGTAATGTATTATAGCAAACCATTACCATGTTGATATGAAAAAGGCGCGTTTTATCACGCGCCCTCTATGTCAATACATACATATAGCTAATTCTGAAGCACTCGACGGACTCCCCATACCTGATTGCGATAGAAACAATTGGTAAAGGCACGAAAATCAGGTCCTTGGTAATGGCTATCAGATATAATCCAATTACCAGTATTATTAGCGGCACTCCAGAAATCACCATAACACTCATCCTTATGATAACCCCAGCTATCAATGTCTGTCTCAGGAGCAATCATACTTTCACTAATCAATGAACTCGAGCCAATTTTTTGCCCAGTCCAAACGACGACATGAGTAACTTGTGGGTTAATTGCTGTAGTTGTATAATCGTAAGCTAATCCGGCAATAAATAACAAATCACCAGGTTGTAAATTATTTAACATTGCATCTGTGACACCATTAGCGTTATAACCACCACTGCTAGTAAATACAGAAATATAGCCACCATGTGCATTACAACTGGTATTAGTTGCACCACTACTTGGTGCAAGGCTACCATCAGCACAAACTAAGCTTCCAGCAGCAGTTCCATTTGCGTTGCCAGCAACATCGTCAACAAAGCCACTCATATTTGGCGCTAAATTAGATTGCGCTGTATTTTGTCCTGCTTGTTGCTGAATACCACTATTAAACATGATTGACTCGGCAAAATCATAAACTAATTTAGTATAATCACTACAATCCAGACCATAACCATAATTGCCAGTAGCATATGCTTTACCTGAATTGATATTATACCAAGCAGTTGCAGATTCAGCACCTGTACCAGAATAATTCCAGCGAATTAAACTTTCGGTTGGAATTGGTGGCATAACATCTGTACTCATACTGCAAGATTCAAAGCTAGCTTTAGCCTGTGGGTTTGGCAAGCCACTTGGAGTAAACTCAGGGTACCAAGTCGGAACATGATGATGACAGTAATTAACTTTTTGACCAACCCAATATAACAGCGCCTGCACTACGCGTTGCTGCTGCCAACTAGTGCTACTTTGACAACTAGAAAGATCGCTTGGAAATGCTAATGGAAGCAATGCGGGACCCCAAATTGGATCAAAACCTAGATCAGAATTAGAATATAGGCTTGTATTCTCCACTGTAGTAAAATTACCTACATTTAGTTCACAAAAAGTTGGTGCTGGACTAGGAGAAGGTGATGGTGTAGGTGTTGGACTAGGCGAAGATCCGCCAGCGCAAGCAGCTAATGAAATACAACTGGCAACAGCCAAAGATAAATTAAATAATTGCTTATGAGACACGATTAACATCCTAAAAAAACTTGATATACTCAATCCGATTCATTATCCTCGGTCGTTGATTAAATAACTTTTGAATAACGTTTATTGTCTTGTCTTTGGCGCAAATACTTATCAAACACTACTGCAATATTTCTGATTAAAAAACGCCCTTTGCTACTAACTTCCAGATTAGTTGCATTAAGTGTAATTAAGCCCAATTCAACCAGTGCTGGTAAATCAGCCAACTCAGCCGCAAAATACTCTGCAAAATCAAGCTGGTATTTATTGGCTACCTGATTAAAGTCTAATTTAAACTGACACATAATTTGCTGAATTATATCGCGGCGAATTATGTCATCTTGATTAAGCATCATCCCACGCAAAATCGGGAGCTGGCTGTTATTGATGAAGTTATAATAGCTATCGAGGTCTTTTGCGCTTTGATAATAACTATTACCCACAAAACCAATCGAGGAAACACCAAAAGCCAACATATGAGTATCAGCAAAAGTAGAATAGCCCTGAAAATTACGTTGCAGCGTACCATTATTTAGTGCGATTGCCAACTCATCTTCTGGACGCGCAAAATGATCCATGCCAATGAATACATAGCCAGCATCAGCCAAGCGCTCCACGCACATTTGCAAAATATTTAACTTTTCAGTAGCACTTGGTAAATCAGCCTCATTAATTCTGGTTTGTGGCATAAAAATATGCGGCAAATGGGCATAATTAAACAAAGCAATCCTTGCTGGTTTAAGTTGATTAATTACTATATCAATAGTTTTGGCATAGCTTTGCAAATTTTGCAGTGGTAGTCCATAAATCAAATCAATACTTGTTGAACTAAATCCTAAATCTGCAGCCTTATCTAACACGCGCTTGGTATCTGCGAGTGGTTGAATCCGATTAACTGCTTTTTGTACATCTGGATCAAAATCTTGTACACCTAACGATACTCGATTAAATCCTTCATTATGTAAAGCTTCCATAAATTCGTCAGTTACGTGACGTGGATCCAGTTCCATTGCAATTTCAGCAGCATTACTTAAATCGAAATATTGTCTGACTAATTCCATAACCTGATGCACTTCGTCAATTGATAACCAAGATGGTGAGCCACCACCAAAATGCAGCTGTACTACTGGGAGCTTTTTGCCAATTAACTGATGATAAAGAGCAAATTCTTTTGCTAAATACTCAAGGTACTCAGTAATTTTATTCCGATTATTCGTAATAATCTTATTACAACCACAGTACAAGCATAAGGTATTACAAAATGGAATGTGAATATACAGTGAAACTGCCTGATCAAACTCAGGAGTGAAAACTTTGTTAATTTGACTAAGCTGCTCACTAATACCGAAGTCAAGGCTAAAGCGATCAGCAGTTGGATATGATGTATAACGAGGCGCATTAGTCTGACAACGCTCAATTAACTCACGATCAAAATCAATTTTTTGGTGATTCATTTATCAATATTCTTTTATAGATTATGTGGTGGATACAACTCTACCAATTAATTAGTAATTTTATACGTAAATCAGATTTACTAACCTGAACGATTTGCGGGTGATTATCATCTTGCCAGCGAAGATATTCAATTTTCCAATCTAATTGTTCAAACCCAGAGCTTAAACGATCACTAACTGGATAATTAGGTAATGGAATGCCTTGAATCCAGTAATGTAGATATTGTAGTGGCAAGCTAAAGCCAAGCTGCTTATTCATCATCTGATCTAGGTCAGAGCCACTATAAGATTCATTATCCTCAGTAGTCAAAGTAGCAACATTACTTTCAACAACTATTTTAGCAACTGTACTACCCAGCGGAGACATAAAAGCCAAGACATCGTTAGCTGATTCATGTTGCCAGTTAAAGTTACCATAATAGTCTTTGGACGCAGTACGAATAGTAAAGCGCCCATCAATATTATAATTATTATCAATTTGAGTTGGCACGTGATATGCTGCTGGTTGGTCAACTTTGACATCGTACCAGCTAGCACATGAACTTAAACCAATCACAGCAAATATTATTGGAAGTTTTTTCATTGCTTAGAAAAGTCCAAACCAAACTGATAATACATTAAGATTAGCATTGATTGCTCAGTTAAGGACTTTTGCAATTGCATTTGCTGTACTTCAGGAGAAATTACAACTACTTTATTGGCTAAATCTTTTTTCCCCTCAGCTAAATAAACCTGCTGTAGATGAAGCGCAGTATCTCGATCTTGCGTAGCTTTATACGCACGACTTAAATAACTTTCTGCTCGAGCATACTCACCTAATTTGAATGAAGCCCAACCTATTGTATCTAAGATTGCTGGATCGTTAGGAGACATTTTATAAGCTTTTTCAGCTAAAGAATAAGCTTTCACATAATTTGTAGTTTTATCCGCTAATAAAAAGCCCAAATCATTATAGCCAACTGGATCGCTTGGATTTAATTTAATGTATTTATTATACCAAGTAACAGCCTGTTCATTACGATTAGTCATTGCTGATAATGATGCATAATAATAAACAAAGGTTTTATCATTACTATAACGTTTAATATCTTTGGCTACAATTTTATATGCTTCGTTATAATTACCTAATTCGGTATAAATAGATAATTTTAAGATGGCGCTATCGTGAGCATTAAGTTTACCTGCTTTGGACATAGTATCAATAAAACCATTAGCAGCCGAGTAACTACCCTGTCTGATATAAGAGCGCAGCATTCCAACGTTTGCGGCTGGCTCTAAGATTGGGTTGGCACTTGCTGCAGCACGATAATTACTAATCGCGCTCTCACTTTGTGACTCACTATCATAAAGGCTTCCTAGCGCTAGGTTAACGGTACCATCAAGACTGTAATTATGACTTAACGCGGTTTGTAGTGCATCAATTGCATGATTAGTTTTGCCTTGTTTGAAATTAACTATAGCAGAATCAACCAATAAATTGCCATTATATGGAGTTACTTTTTGAGCTGACTCAATGTATTGATTGGCATCATCCAAATTTCCAGTGCGAATCAGTGTTGCAACATAGAGATTAACCAAAGTTGGTGATGGTTTTGACAAAGTTGCCATTTCATGCTGCATCATCGTTAAGAGCAATGGAAAATTATTTTCTTTAGCTAAAATTCCTGCAGACCAGAAAATTGGTACCTCCCAATTAGGATATTCTTGATTAATCTTTGTTATCGTTGTTAGTAATTCTGGTTCCTGTTCTGTAATACTATATGCCACTAAAGCAAATAAATCAGCTTCGGGATATGAAGAGTATTTGTTTGCTACATATTTGGCAAATTTAGCCAAACTATCGTCTGATTCCGAACCTACATCATTACTAATTATCGTTGATAAAAAGAGCAATACTGAACGTGTTTTTGTCGGGTCAATTTTAATCACTTTTTTTAGATTGCTTTTAGCTAAATCAAGATTATTCTGTTCCAGAGCAATACGGATACCAAATAGATGAGCGACATTTGAATCAGGTGCTACTTTTACCATTTGGTTAATTAATTCTCCTAAACGGTCTAATGACTGCTGGGAATTGCTGCTATGTTCATAACTGATAATTGCTTTATAAATAATTCGTGGATCATTGTATTTTTTAGCTAATAGGTAGTAGCCTTCTGCCGCAATTGAGTAATTTCCTTGATTAAATGCCATATCTGCTTTTAATAACGTTGCAAGATCGTCAGCTTCCAATGAAGCTTTAGGAAGTTTATTTTGATCAAAGTCAACAAAATTATCAGCATATTCAATCGCATTTACGACATTTTCTTGATAGTTTTCAGTAGAAAACTGTTGTTGCGAATATGGTGGTGTTGAGCTGGAACACGCACTTATAATACCTGCTGCAATAAATATACTAATCAATTTTTTCATTCTTAACCCTCATTATTTCTTATAATATCGTAAGATAATCAGACATTCCTTACTTGTAAATATTATATAACCGTGGGATTTTACCATTTTTTGATTCAAAGGACTTTTTTTTATGCCAGAACTACCTGAAGTTGAGACGGTTAAGAATGGGCTCCAGGAGTTGTGCGGTACAACGCTTAAAGCTGTAATTGTTCGATTTCCACGTTTGCGTTATCCATTAGATTCATCACAACTTAACCAAGAGGTTGGTAGCAAAATTCTTGAGGTTAGTCGCCGCGCAAAGTATGTTATTATTCATTTGGAGCGAGGATACCTACTTATTCACCTTGGCATGTCAGGTAGAATAACTCTCTTGAAGCAAAAAACTTTACTACAAAAACATGATCATCTTGACATATTATGTGATGATTTCATCGTGCGTTATAATGATCCACGACGTTTTGGCTGCGTAGTATATCTTACTGAATTAGAGAATAATCCTTTTCTAGATAAACTTGGTCCAGAACCACTTGAACAAAATTTTACTAGTGCTTATTTGTATCAGAAAATCAAAAGTCGTAAAACTGCAATTAAACAGCTAATTATGGACAATGCAATTGTGGTTGGAGTAGGAAATATTTATGCTTGTGAATCATTGTTTTTGAGTAAAATTAGCCCACTGCGTATGGGGCAAAATGTAACTTTGTTAGAATGTCAGATTTTAGTACAAAATATCAAAAAAGTATTACAGGAAGCAATTGCAGCTGGTGGTAGTTCACTGCGTGATTATAAAAATGCACAAGGTGAGTTGGGATATTTTCAACAGAGCCATAATGTTTATGGAAAAGCTAAAAAGCCTTGTCGCATTTGCAACAGTATAATTAGAGAAATAAGGCTTGGGCAACGTAATAGTTTTTATTGCCCTCAGTGTCAATCTTAAAAAAGTAGGAAGCTATGTCACATTTTAAAATGATTTTATTCGTCCTTGGAATATCTTTTGGTTTAGTTTACGCAGAAGAAAATACAGAATCAACTGTAGAGCAGGACATCATTGCTACCCTTGCAAATAATAGCGAGAGCTTTACTGAAGCAGAATCTATTCCGGCGCCAATAATGATAAAAAAAGCACCAGAACCCTTAGTTATTGGATTAGCTTTAGGTGGCGGTGCGGCTAAAGGATTCGCCCATATAGGAGTTATTAAGGCACTTGAAGAAAATCATATTAAAGCACAAGTTATTACTGGAACATCAGCAGGATCTTTGGTTGGTAGTCTTTATGCTTATGGTTATACCCCTGAACAGTTACAAAGAATTTCTTATCAAATGGATGAACTAAATTTAGCTGACTTTACCTTTAGCCGTAATGGTGTAATCAAAGGTGCCCGTCTACAGCAGTTTGTTGATGCCAGAGTAAAAAATACTCCCCTACAAAAATTAAAAACCAAATTCACTGCGGTAGCAACCGACCTGGATAGTGGTCAAAGTATCGGCTTTAATAATGGAGATACGGGTGTTGCAGTGCGTGCATCTTGCTCAATCCCCAATGTATTTATGCCAGTACAAATGAATAATCATCGCTATGTTGATGGTGGTTTATCTGCTCCAGTTCCTGTCAGTTATGCCAAAAAAGAAGGCGCGAACTTTATAATAGCGGTTGATATTAGTGCGAAGCCAGAACAAGGACGTAGTGGATACTTATCCAATTTTGATCAGACTATTAATATTTTAAGCGTAAAACTTTTGGCTGAACAATTAAAACAAGCTGATGTCGTAATTCATCCAGATATAAGCACCTTATCCAGCTTTAGCTTCGATAAAAAACAAGAGGCAATTGATATTGGTTATAAAGCGGCAATGGCTCAAATGCCTATAATTAAACAAAAAATTGCTCAATGGCAAAAATTACATAACTAAACTACAGTAGAGCAAAATCCACCCTAACAAATAAGGATACGAGCATGCAACAAAGAATTAGTGAACAGGACAAGCTAATTTGTCTAAGCGATAATGAACATTCATTTTCTGCAGTAAATCCACCAATTTTTCAAAGTTCAATTTTTAGCTTTAATACTATCGAAGATTATATCGACTATAAAGACAAATTAAATCAAGCCTATTGTTATACACGTGGTAATAACCCAACTTGTAAAATTTTGGAACAAAAGTTAGCTGCATTAGATCAGGCAGAACAATGTCGGGTATTTTCATCTGGAATGGGTGCTATTTCAGCGGCCTTATTCTCGATATTGAAAAAAGGTGATCACGTATTAGTCTTAAATAACGTTTATGGTCCAACCTTAGATTATCTAAATTTCATGGAACGCTATGGGGTTAGTTTTGAGGTGGTCGCAGTTGAAGAAATTAGCCAGCTAGAGCAGTTAGTCAAAGTAAATACTAAAGTTATTTACACCGAGTCACCAGCAACTATGACTTTTGAAACTATTGATTTGCGCGAACTAGCACAATTTGCCAAAGCACGAGAGATTATCACTATTATTGATAATACATGTTTAACGCCTCTTCTTCAAAAACCATTAACGCTCGGAATCGATATCGCAGTATATTCACTCTCTAAATATACGGGCGGACATAGTGATATTATTGCTGGTGCGGTAGTTACTTCGCAGCAGCTTATGACAAATATTGATAAATATGGTTACAAATTATCTGGTTCGGTATTGAGTCCCAATGATGCATTTTTGCTTTTACGCGGATTACGTACTCTCCCTTTACGTTTAGAAGCTCTGGCGCAAACCACTACGCAAGTTATTGATTATTTGAGCGAACATCCACAAATTAAAACTATTTACCATCCACTTAGCTATTGTGATGAACAAAAAAATATCTACCAAAAACAAACCAGTGGTTATGCCGGATTATTTTCAATTAAGCTCGCAAGCAATAAGACTAAACAAATTCGCAATTTTATCAATAGATTAGAAACATTTAATATTGCAGTTAGTTGGGGTGGATTTGAAAGTTTAGTAATGGTAAAAGATATTAATGAGCTCCGTAAAGCAGTCAGTGATGAGGTAATTATTCGTCTTTCACTCGGGCTTCTTGATGCCAAAACAATTATTCAAGATTTAGAACAAGCGTTAAATCAGATAGGAACAGATGATGCGTAAATTTATCTCCATGGACTTCTTTCAAAATTTAGGTAAAGCATTCATGCTGCCAGTTGCCCTGTTGTCATCTTTGGGCATGTTACTTGGGATTGGCTCGGCATTAACCACACCACAATTAGTACAGCTATTACCCTGGCTAAAAAATCCTATCGTTAGCTTTATTGCCAACTACATGACAACGATTGGCGCATTTGGTTTTCAAAACTTACCAGCACTATTTGCTATCGCAATTCCAATTGCATTGGTTAAAGCCGAAAAAGGTGTCGCTGGTTTTGCTGGTTTTGTTGGTTTCTATATCATGCACAGCGCAGCTAATTTCATGTTAACCAAGCTTGGAATGTTAGCAATCAGTGGTGATTTAGTTAATAATGGTCAAACTATCGTCTTTGGTATCCAAAGCATCGACATGGGTGTATTAGGCGGGATTATTTCAGGGATAATTGTTGCCAAACTTCACCAACGTTTTTATAATATTCAATTACCCGATGCATTATCATTTTTCTCAGGCGCGCGCTTCGTTCCAATTATTACTACCGTCGTGATGAGTCTAGTCGGGTTAGTTCTGCCACTTAGTTGGCCATTTGTTGCTCATCTAATCAATAGTGCTGGTCAATCGCTGGTAGCCACTGGAGTTTTTGCGCCATTCTTATTTGGAACGGGTGAGCGTTTATTGCTGCCTTTTGGTTTACATCATATTTTAGTTGCACTTATTCGTTTTACACCAGCTGGCGGTGAAATGTTGGTTAATGGACATCAGGTTTATGGTGCGCTCAATATCTTCTACGCTCAATTAGCAGATCCACTTACACAAAACTTTAATCCACAGGCTACACAGTTTTTATCCCAAGGTAAAATGCCGACGTTCTTATTTGGTTTGCCGGGTGCAGCTTTAGCTATTTATCATTGTGCCAAACCTGAAAATCGCCCACAAATCAAAGGCGTGTTAATTAGTGGTGTAATTGCCTGCGTGATTGCCGGAATAACCGAACCACTAGAGTTTCTTTTCTTATTTACTGCGCCATACTTATATCTTATTCATGCAATTTACACCGGTTTAGGTTTCCTTGCTGTCTCATTATTACATGTAACCATTGGTAATACTGATGGTAATTTAATCGATTTGGTGGTTTTTGGGATTTTGCAAGGTACAAAAACTAAATGGTATTTGATACTACCATTAGGCTTGGTCTGGTTTGCATTATATTACTTTACCTTCAAATTTGCAATCCTTAAATTTAATCTCCATACTCCTGGGCGGCAAGAAGATAATCAAAGCGGCGAGGCTTCAAGCGCAGCAACACCAATCATTCTAACAAAAAATGAACGCGCTCAGACCATCGTCGCCGCACTTGGTGGTCGTGAAAATATTCTATCACTGGATAATTGTATTACTCGACTCAGAATAGTAGTGAAAGATATGAGCTTAATTAATGAAGACAAAATCAAAACAACTGGTTCGCTAGGTATTATCAAGCTTGATGCGGCTAATTTGCAAATAGTCTATGGTGTTCAAGTTCATCTAGTTAAAGCTGAAGTTGAAAAACTACTATAATCAACCCACAATTTCATATCAGTATGTGTTGTGCTAAATTCGCGGCACATACTATCACACTTAATTCTACGAACTGAGCAATTGCAACATTTAAAGCTATAAAACATCCAGATTAAGCTGCTATAATAAAAGATTAAACTCAAACATTTTAAAAAGGTAAGCAAATGAGTGTCCTAATCGTAATTTTAGCACTAGCATTTTTAATGTATGTGGCATATAAAGGTCACAGTGTAATTCTCTTTGCTCCGATTGCTGCCCTGCTTGCAGTATTTTTAACTGATCCACGTTTAGTCGCGCCAATGTTCTCTCAAGTCTTTATGGTAAAGATGGTTGATTTCATCAAGTTATACTTTCCAGTATTTATGCTCGGTGCTATTTTTGGTAAAGTAATTGAACTCTCAGGATTCTCCAAATCAATTGTCGCAGCAGTGATTAAACTGATTGGACGACAAAGAGCTATTTTAGCAATCGTACTAGTTTGTGCGGTATTGACTTATGGTGGAGTGTCATTATTTGTGGTGGTATTTGCAGTTTACCCATTTGCAGCGGAGTTATTTCGCGCTGGTGATATTCCAAAGCGTCTGATTCCTGGAACGATTGCATTAGGTGCATTTAGCTTCACGATGGATGCAATGCCCGGTACGCCACAAATCCAAAATATAATTCCCAGCACATTTTTCCAGACTAACACTTGGTCAGCACCAATCTTAGGAATTGTTGGGAGCTTATTTATATTAATCGTTGGGATTACGTATCTGGAATACTGTCGCAAAAAAGCACTTAAAAATAAAGAAGGTTATGGAACAAATCTACTAAATGAACCAGCTACTTTTGAGCATGGAAAACTAGCTAATCCACTAATTGCGGTTTTACCATTATTTGTAGTTGGTATTGGTAATCTAATTTTTACCCGTATGATTCCATTAAGCTATGGTAAAGAATTTATTTTTGCGCTTGGTGGAAAAAACGTTAGTGTCGATGTGAGTAAGTTAACTGCTATTTGGGCAGTTGAAGCAGCATTAATCTTAGGTATTTTATGTGTAATAGTTTTTGCGTTTCGTCCTGTAATGCGCCACTTTGCAGACGGTAGTAAAGCGGCCGTGTCTGGTGCGTTACTCGCATCACTAAACACAGCTTCCGAATATGGTTTTGGTGGTGTAATTGCTGCTATGCCAGGATTTATGGTTGTAGCTGCAGGGCTACAGCACATTCCTAACCCGTTAGTAAATGAAGCAGTTACTGTGACAACTCTTGCAGGAATTACAGGCTCTGCGTCAGGTGGTCTAAGTATTGCCTTAGCTACAATGTCAAATCACTTTATCGAATTAGCTCACACCATGAATATTCCGCTTGATGTATTACATCGTATAGCCGCAATGGCATCCGGTGGAATGGACACTTTACCGCATAATGGAGCGGTAATTACCCTGCTTGCGGTGACTGGACTAAGTCATAAGCAGGCTTATAAAGATGTCTTTGCAATTACCTGCATTAAAACCCTTGCGGTCTTTTTTGTAATTGGCTTTTATTTTACAACTGGTTTATATTAAAAAGTCTGCTATTAATAAATAAACCAGCCGAAATTAAAGTATTTCGGCTGGTTTATTTTAGTGTGGAGAGCTAGATTTAAGTTGTATTTTTTCTGGGTTACTGCTATCTCGAATGGTAAAC
>ERZ650309.493-NODE-493-length-19546-cov-8.262018_pt1 | contig 19546 bp, 21 predicted proteins | sample MGYA00376245_ERZ650309 | MGnify/ENA primary metagenome ERZ650309 (study PRJEB26733, sample SAMN07839294) | wastewater metagenome | biome: urban; feature: wastewater treatment plant; material: waste water | place: USA: North Carolina | collected 2016-04-26 ...
GGAAAGGGTCATGACTGAGTAACTTTTGGAGTGCTTGGAAAAATTCCAAGATTCAAACGACCATTTAAGTTATGAACCCATATGCCCGCTTTACCGACATAGTAGGTATGAAAATCTTCAACTTCAATGTTATAAACATAATCTGTATACATGTAGTTGACTGAATTTGGGTTGTCGTAGGCATCAATGATACTAGGTCTTCTTTCGCTTTCGTCATAAGCATTAAAATAGAATTGCGTATCAGGATGCTCAAACTCTGATAATACCTTTGTATTTTCATCAGGATGCAATGACCTATCCCAATTCATACCATACCAGCCAAACTCGAACTCTGAAAATCCCTCTTTTCCTATCACCAGTAGAGGGTTGTTTTGTCTAAAATCAACCAGCATTCCAAAATTACTACGACGCCCGACATGATAAAGATAACTACAAAGAGCAACTTGAGGGTGTGCTGTTTTAACTAAATAGCCAGCATCATCATCCAATCCTACTATTTTATCGTTTAAATCATAAAGTACTACGTGACTGTTAAATCTCAAATCTTTTGCGGGTGTCCATTCTTTGCTGATAGGGTTCCAAAAAGGATGATTATCTGTACAAAAAAGACGCATACTTCCTAAACGATTTGATAAATCATTAAAAGACACGCTCACAATAGGTAATTTTTCCGCCGATTTAAACGTGTTTACCACTCGTTTATAAGCCTGTTCACCTTCACCACTTTCATGCTTCGATAAAACCATATCCCCCACTTTAAGCTGTTCAATGGGGACTAAACCTTTATCGGCATGCACCAATGTGCCTGCCACAAAACCCGACGCTGAAACCTCTTTAGACATGATGATACCTAGAATAAATACTAATAAAGCTGTGAAGTCCCTAAATCACACCGCCATTGCATCTTTCCACAAGGTCTTTTTGGCGACAGGCAAACTATCTGCCACCGTTGTTTCGACTTGCAAGGCATTAATACCCAATTTTTCAAACAACAAACGGTCAGCATGGGTTTCTGGGTTACTGGTAGTTAACAACTTTTCACCATAAAAAATCGAATTTGCGCCAGCAAAAAAACATAAAGCCTGTAATTGCTCATTCATTTTTTCACGGCCTGCCGACAAACGCACAAAGGACTTAGGCATTAAAATCCGCGCCACTGCAATGGTACGCACAAACTCAAACGGCTCTAAATCTTCTACATCACCTAAGGGTGTGCCTGCAATTTTGACCAACATATTAATTGGCACAGAATCAGGATGAGCAGGTAAATTCGCCAATTCCATTAACAAGCCAATACGGTCTTCACGTTTTTCGCCCATGCCAATAATGCCACCCGAACAGACTTTAATGCCTGCGTCACGGACATTGGCCAAAGTATTTAAACGGTCATTATAACTACGCGTGGTAATAATTTTGCCGTAATATTCAGGTGAGGTATCTAAATTGTGATTGTAATAATCCAAGCCTGCCTCACCCAAGGCTTGGGCTTGTTCAGGCGCTAACATACCCAAGGTCATACAGGTTTCTAAACCCAAACCTTTAACGCGCTTCACCATTTCCAACACATAAGGCATATCTTTATCACGTGGACTACGCCATGCTGCACCCATACAAAAACGGCTTGCACCTTTGTCTTTGGCTGCTTGTGCTTCTTGCACCACTTTTTCGATTTCTAATAATTTTTCTTTATCTAAACCTGTATCGTAATGACCTGACTGCGAACAGTATTTACAGTCTTCAGGGCAAGCCCCCGTTTTAATCGATAATAAGGTACTCACTTGCACGGCATTGGGGTCAAAATGCTGACGATGTACGGTTTGCGCTTGAAACAACAAATCATTAAACGGTAAATCAAACAAAGCGCGTAACTCAGCGCGATTCCAATCGTGGCGTAAAGTCGTCATTTTGTATATGATCCTAAAAATTAGCTCTATACGCCTGATACTGCCGATTAAATCACCCACCGTCAACTTTTTAAGGATAAAAAAGTTTACATGAGATTATTTTTTAATCAAATCTTAGCTTCTCAAGCTTTGTGTTTGTGCTGCCAATATCAAAAACAAGCAAAATTTGGTTTTTGTTTAGCTTGTTATCAAGATTTACCTCACCTCCCTCGTCCTTGTTTATATTGTGGTTTACCCCTAAACGAAGATAATTTGTGTACTTGCCACCCCGAAGATTGGCCTTTTATTGCCTGTTTAAGTGCTTTTGAGTATCAATTTCCGATTAATAAACTCATCGGCCAATATAAAAATCAAGCGCGTTTGGGTTTGTGCCAAAGTTTTGCTCAGTCATTGGCCGCTCAAATTAAAAAACAAAAACAACCACTACCTGAATTATTAATCCCAGTGCCTTTAAGTCCGCAAAAACTCGCTAAACGTGGTTTTAATCAAAGTCTTGAATTAGCAAAAGATTTGGGCAAAATTTTGTCTATTCCTGTAGATTACCAGCTCTTACAAACCGTAGGTCAAGGCAAAAGCCAAAAAGAGCTATCTAAAAAACAACGACAAAACCTTAATGCAGAACAATTTTATCTCAGCAACAAGATTCAACAAACGCATATTGCAATTATTGATGACGTGATTACGACAGGCGCAACCGTTAAAACGATTGCACAAATCTTGCAAAAACAAGGAGTCACTCATATACAAGCGTGGTCAATTGCACGAGTGATGACAAAACAGTAAACAATTTGTAAAACTTTTTTGCTAAAATGACCAATTACACCCACAACTCCTCAAGGTGAGCATATTTATGTTAATGGCTTTTTCCCTCAACAAAGGCGCAATAGAGCAAATAGCCATTAATGCTGCCGCTGATTTGGGAGAACATGTCATTTGGGTTGATTTAATTAATCCCACCGAAGAAGAGCGTGACTGGTTAAGAGTTGCTTATGCTCAAGAACTACCAACCATTGATGATTTATATGAAATTGAGGCTAGCTCTCGTTTTTATGAAAACGAATTTGGCTTACACATTAGCTCATACTTTTTAAATTATGCCGATAAAAATCCCGAAAATATTTCTGCCGCATTTATTTTTAATGGCGACCGTTTATTTACCCTGCGCGAAGAAGAACTAGCCGCATTTCGTTTGTTTCGGATGCGTGGCCGCAAAGGTTTGGTCAATATTAATAATTCCAAATCCATTTTATTGGGCTTGTTTGAAACCAAAGTTGAAAATTTAGCGGATATTCTCGAACGTGTTCATGCCGATTTAGAAGAAACCAGTCAACAAGTTCTAGGCAATGCCGAAAACGACGACATGGAAACCTTGTTGACCAATATTGCAACCCAAGAAGATATTAATGGTAAAGTACGTATCTCGATGATGGATTTACAACGTATGCTTTATCTATTGTTACGTGCAGGTATGCTTAATGCTGAGCAAAGTGAACGTTTACGCGATATTATCCGCGACTCTGAGTCCTTGATTGCTCATAGCTCATTTTTATTTGATAAAATTAAATTCTTACTCGATACCACGCTTGGTTTTATTAACGTCAACCAAAACAAAATTATTAAAATGTTCTCGGTGGCCTCGGTGATGTTTTTACCACCCACGATGGTCGCCAGTGTCTATGGCATGAACTTTGAGTTTATGCCCGAACTCAAGTGGCAACATGGCTATTTGTTTGGTTTATTCTTGATGTTTTTATCAGCAGTAGTCCCCTTTTTATATTTTAAACGTCGCCGTTGGTTGTGATTTTTTGTTAAAACCATAACAAAACAACATCTATCATCACGCAAAGTGTATCTAACCATAGCCCAAAAGCATAAAAAACGGCATAATGCGCCTGATTTTTGCTTCGCACGGAATGTATGCCATGCCATCACTCTTAAAAAAACTAGCCTTTATTTCTTTAGCAGGCCTTGCTTTGCCTGCATTGGCCGAACAACGCCCGATTCAATTTCCTGAATACAATTCTGCTTTAACCATCAGTGGTTATACTGCCCAAAGTTTACACAGCACGCACACACCAGGTTGGGGTATTGGTGGAGAAACCACTTATTCTCGCGATACTTTTAACCAAAGCGGTGGTTTTGTGTATTTTCCCGAAGGTACAGATGCGCCAGTATTTAATTTATTTATTGGGACAGGCTACAAACGTCATGCTCAATTTCAAGTAGGTTATGGCACAGAAAATGCGGTTTATCGCTTTAGAAGTGAAAATGACTTAGCTTATTTATGGGTACTCAGTCGTAATTTAATGAATCTAAATCTCACTTTGCCAACCCGTTACGATCATTACCCTAATAATCGTTGGGTTGCCATTTTTTCCATCGAAAAATATGATGACCACACCTATTTAGATAATATTTCTTTAGGTTTAGGTTTGCGTTATTAAACATTACTAACAGACTTAGAGTTCACCACTCTAAGTCTGGATGTTGATTATGTCTGTTCTCCCCTCTGTCAGCCAATTTCCTGAGCTACACCAACTTCATCAACTGATGAATCAATATCCTAATCAAGCGAAGTACCACCTTCTCACCCATATTGATGTCAAACAATTTAAATTGCCCATTTGGTCGATCAGTTTAGGTAGTGAAGACCCTACTCATCCCATTATTGGTTTTTTTGGTGGCGTACATGGCATGGAGCGTATTGGAAGTCAGGTATTACTTGCGTGGTTACAAAACTTACTCAGTCGAACAACATGGGATATTTCTTTACAGCATTTATTAACACAAGTAAAAATTGTCTTTATTCCCTTATTAAATGTGGGTGGCTTACTCAACAATACACGTAGCAATCCTAATGGCGTGGATTTAATGCGTAATGCACCAATTGACGCTCAAGATAAAACCTTATGGCCATTAGCAGGACAACGATTATCAAAAAGGCTGCCTTGGTATCGGGGAAAACAACAACAGATGGAGCTAGAGTCACAAACTTTAGTCAATTTTGTCAAACAAGAATTACTTAATCGACCATTTGCCTTGGCTATTGATTGCCATTCAGGTTTTGGCTTACGCGACAGGATTTGGTTTCCTTATGCTGCACACAAACAACCACCTTATCACTTAGCAGAAGCCGTTGCCTTGCGTGAAATTTTTAATCAAAGCTATCCACATCATGATTTTTATATAATGGAACCACAATCGCTAAACTACACCACGCATGGCGATTTATGGGATTATTTGTATGACTACCAACTAAAGAATCAAAACAACCATTTATTTATGCCATTTACGCTGGAAATGGGGTCTTGGTTATGGGTCAAAAAAAATCCTCAGCAACTTTTTAACAAAACAGGTTTATTTAATCCCATCTTGCCACACCGTTTAACACGGGTATTACGTCGTCATCTCAGCTTATTTGATTTTTTATTAAAAGCAACAGCTTCTTATCAGCAATGGATACCCCATAATCATCATCGCCTACATTTGACTAATATAGGCATTGAACGGTGGTATACATAAGTGTGACAAATTGTTTAACAAAGTCACGATTAAATTGAGCTAGTATATAATATTATCAATACAAGATTTCATTGATTGCCATACAACGGCAAAAATGAACCGATCATCATTTTGATATAATCAATAACATCTTTTTGCTTGCCAATCGCTAGCGATTAGACTAGGATTTGAGCTATTAAAGCCATTAGGCTAATTTTATCCATACAAAGGAGTTTATCCTATGCGTAAGTCATTATTAGGATTAGTTTTGGTAGCAGCTATGTTACCTGTTACTGTTGTTCACGCTGCTCCAGCAGATGCTGCCAAGGCAGTAGCCGCCAAAAAAGCAGGCAAAAGTAACCAACAGGCTATTGCTGAAGCTGTTGCAGCAGGTGCAACTGTACAAGAAGCCATGGCTGCATTGTTAGCAGACAACCCAGCTGATGCTTCCAACATTGTAAGTGCCGCTGTTGCCGCTGCTCCAACTCAAGCTGCTGCTATTGCTGCTTTTGCGATTAGCAAAGGTGTAGCACCTACTGTAGCCGTTGCAGCTGCTACTGCTGCCGCTCCAACTCAAGCTTCTGCTATTCAAACAGCTGCTGTTCAAGCTGCTCCAAGTCAGGCAACTGCAATTAATCAAGCTATTAATTCTGCATTAGGTCAAACAGCCAATAATAACCAACAACAAGGTTCTGGGGTATTTAGTAATACTAGTAGTGTTGGAACTGGTATTAGTGTTGGAGCTGGTAGTACTGGTAGCACTGGTGGTGGCGGTGGTGGCTCAGGTAGTGCAAGTCCTACTTAATAAGCTTCTTACCAAAAAGGGTCTACACAGACCCTTTTTTATTTTCTATAACATAAAAATTTTTTATTGATATGCAACGTTTTTTATTTATTTATTTTTGTATTATTTTATTTTGGGCACCTATTCCTTTAGGTAGTCACCGTATTTGGTCGGCCTCATTATTAGAATTACTTATCGGCTTATTATTCATTTTTTGGCTATTCACACTCAATCAAAATACTTTACCGAAAGCACTTATAAACAATAAAAAAATGATTGCTCTTTTTGCCGCTATTCCATTATGGTCGGCTTTACAATTAATCCCATTACCACCAGAGATCATTACTCTTATTTCACCGCATCATCAAAATTATATAGCTGCCAATCAGTGGCAACCCTTATCTTTAGAAACAGGCGCAACACTGTATAAACTGCAAAAGAGCATCGCCTACTGTTTATTTTTCATTCTTTCTTTAGCCATTATTAACACCCCTCGCAGACTAAACACGATAGCCCAATTAATCGTGATTACAGGTGTTTTACAAGCTGTTTATGGCGTATTGGTCGTTTTAGGTGGCCCTATTTTTGACATTATTGGTGTTGCAGCGGCGGCTGATAGAGATCGAATTACCTCTGCTAGTGGCACATTTGTTAACCGCAATAATTTTGCCGGCTATTTAGAAATGTGTATTGCCTTAGGGATTGGTTTATTAGTAAATCAAATATTAATCAACAAAGATAAATTTGCTGGTGTGAGAGCAGCTATTCGAAACTTTTTAATTACCATGCTTAGTGGCAAAGCACGTTTACGTGTATTTTTGGCATTAATGGTTGTTGCTTTAGTGTTATCTCATTCACGAGGTGGAAATAGCGCTTTTTATGCTAGCCTTGGAGTTTGTGCAGTCCTTGGTTTGTGGTTATATCGTAAACATCACAAATCAAAGTCATTGGCCTTATTATTTGGAAGTTTAATTGCCATTGATGTGTTAATTTTAAGCTCTTGGTTTGGTTTAGACACCTTAGCCAAACGCTTAGACTCTACCAATATCGCTTATGAAGAACGTTCCTTTGTCTTTGAAAATACTTTATTAGCCGTTAAAGATTTTTGGCTAACTGGTTCTGGTGTTGGTGGCTTTTATAGTATTTTTCCTAGTTATAGAGACAATCGCTCACAAAGTTTTTATGACTTTGCACATAACGATTATTTGCAATTATGGATTGAATACGGTTTGATTGGTTTGAGTCTATTTGGCTTAATTGTGATATTAAGCTTTATAAAAGCCCTTAAAGCTCAACAGCACCGCCATACTGCTATTTTAAAAGGCATGGGCTTTGCTGCTATGATGGCAATTATTAGTTTAATGATTCACGCAACAACAGAATTTAACTTTCATATTCCTGCTAATGCTTTACTGTTTACGTTAATTTGTGCAATTGCATGTATAGCAGCAGATATGGAATATCAAGAGCATGAACCTAAAAAAAGACGTAAACATAGTGTGCCCTCTACAAAAGCGTAGTATTTATCTGCTTGTTTGTTACAAACAAGCAGACGAGAATGGCTAACACTATTTACTGTAGGAAAAAATGATGAAACAGCTTTTGCTTATCACTAGTTTAATTGCAAGCACTCCCCTTTTTGCCGAGCCATTGAACTACCAACGTATTGATTTTCAAACTGAAGTAGAAAAAGAAATTCCAAATGATTTATTAACCGCAACCCTAAGTGTTGAATTAAATAACAAAAATCCTTCTTTATTAGCTAAGGACTTAACCACTATTACCAATGAATCTTTAAAATTAGGTTCAAACTACAGTGCCGTTAAATTAACCAGTGGTAATCAACAGACTTACCCTATTTATAACGACAAAAATAAATTAGATGGTTGGCGTGGCCGTGCGGAGATTCAAGTCTCTAGTAAAGATTTTAAATCTGCTGGTGAGTTAATTAGCCAATTACAAAGTAAACTACAGTTAAACAACTTAAACTTTAGTGTTGCCCCTGAAACTCGCCGTGAATTAGAAAATCAATTAATCAGTGAAGCTGTTGCAGCCTTTAAAACTCGTGCTGATAAAATTAAAACAGCATGGAGTGCTAAAGGTTATAAACTCATTCAAATGAATTTAGGCACAACCAACAATCAGCCGCCACAGCCAATGTATATGATGGCTCGTGCTGCAAAAATGGAAATGGCTGATGGTGCACCTGCTGCTGACTATGCGGGCGGTCAAAGTCGCTTAAATGTGCAAGTGTCTGGCAGTATTGAACTAGAGCAATGATCTCACCCTAGCCCTCTTCCACAAGGAGAGGGACTTTCAGATAAATAACTCTCGACTTTTTAGCGGTTTATTACCTAGGTGTACTGCTAAAGCTGCACGAATAATTTTTTTAGCTGCTTGTTTGGTGGTATTTAATTGCCAATCTTCAGCCGCAATTGCCAATAGCGTTTTGCCTTGCCAAACGTTATGTTCAATTTTATCAATTAGCACAAAACCATTTTGTGGCTCATATAAATAAAAGTTATTTGGTTGAATCACTTGTTGCTGAGCATCTATACAAAAATCTAAAGCATAACCCAAGCTTGCTAATAAACAACGTTCAAAATGACGTAATGTAGGTTCTAGATCATGGGGGTTATCTTTTAAAGACTCTAAAGTTTGACTATATAAAACAAACAGTTCGGTATGCGCTTCTTCATAAGCTAATAAGCGCACTAATAGCTCATTAAGATAAAAGCCGGCAAACGTAGCATTACCTTCTAAAATATAAGGCACGCCGACACTTTCATGATTTTGCAAAGTTTTTAGTGGCTTTTTACCCCGCCATGCCATTAAACAGGGCTGAAACAAAGGCGGCGGATTTTGGCGCATGACTGCACTAATTCGGCCATGTTCCAACGTCCACCACTCTGTTAAACGACTTTTTTCTCGATATGGCCGACTATGTAATAAGTATCCATGACATAACGGCGCGATTTCGGCCATTACACATCACCGTAACCTAAACTTTTTAAGGCACGCTCATCGTCTGACCAACCACCCTTGACCTTCACCCATAACGTGAGCATGACTTTACTGTCAAAAAGCTTTTCCATGTCCAAACGAGCTGCTTGGCCAATGGTTTTTAGTTTTTGACCACCCTCACCAATCACAATGGCCTTTTGGCCATCACGTTCAACAAGAATCGTTGCATCAATACGATACAAACGACCTTCTATTTTAAATTGATCAATTTGTACCATTAAATCATAAGGAACTTCGTCACCCATTTGACGCATAATTTTTTCGCGAATCATTTCTGCGGCTAAAAAGCGCTGTGAACGATCGGTAATTTGGTCTTCACCGTACATGGGTGGTGCATAAGGTAAATAACGTCCTACGACTTCATGTAAACTTGCTAAATTATGGCCACGTAATGCCGATAATGGCATAACCTCAGAAAAATGACGTTTTTGGTTTAATACTTCCAAATACGGTAATAAAGCAGCTTTATCGCTTAAGGTATCTACTTTATTGACGATTAAAATAACAGGTGTATCGACTTTAGCGAGTTTTTCTAACACTAAATCGTCATCTGGTGTCCATTTTAAGCCATCTACCACAAATAAAATTAAATCTACGTCTTTTAAGGCACTTTGTGCTGCTTGATTCATTAAACGATTAATCGCTCTTGGCTCACGTTTGTGCATACCTGGTGTATCAACATAAATCGCTTGCACATTATTTTCGGTGACAATACCAACGATTTTGTGGCGTGTGGTTTGTGGTTTACGTGACGTAATAGATAACTTTTGACCTAATAAATGGTTTAATAAGGTAGACTTACCGACATTTGGCCGCCCGACAATAGCAACAAAACCACAGCGGTAGTTTTCTGAGTCAATCTCTTGTTGGGTATTACCAAAAAAGTTTTCGATTACTTGGTCAGTCATATGATTACTGTACACCTAAATGTTGAAGAATAAGTGTGGCCGCTGCTTGCTCAGCATGACGGCGACTAGCACCTGTTGCTAAAACAGGTGGAATATTGTCAATGATACATTGAACTTGAAAGGTTTGATTGTGATCTTCACCCCATGTTGCTTGCACACTATAGGTTGGCAACGGCAAATGGCGTGATTGCAAATATTCTTGCAGACGACTTTTGGGATCTTTTAAAGTCACCTCAATGGCAACATCATTTAAACGTTGGCCATACCAACGTAATAAGCATTCACGACAGGGATCTATGCTTTGGGCATCTAAGTAAATTGCCCCTAAAATTGCCTCTAACGCATCCGCTAAAATAGAGTCACGGCGAAAACCACCGCTTTTTAACTCACCTGCACCTAAATGCAAATAATCACCCAATTTTAATTGTCGGGCGATATCTGCCAAACTGTCTTGCTTAACTAAATTAGCTCTTAGCCGAGTTAGACGACCTTCTTTTTCTTTGGGAAATTGCTGATATAAATATTCGGCAATCATCATCCCAAGAATAGAGTCCCCTAAAAACTCTAAACGTTCGTTATTATGGTTGCCACTGACACTTCGATGTGTCAATGCCAATTTAAGCCAAGCTTCATCCCTAAACTCATATCCTAAAGTATTAATTAAACGTTGATAGGTCATTATTCTACAAATCCATCAGGCTTTTCTGTGGAATAATTCTTTTTGAAATGAGCGACTACATCTAAATTGGATGCAAAATTTTTACGCTCTTCGTAATCTAATTCCACAATTAATAAATTACCTTCGCGTTTAATTACCATTAAATCTTCTACAGTACGATCACGAATGCCATTACGTTCCATTTGTGCACTTAGATCTTTAACAAACTGCTTTACTTCTAATTTATCGACTTGTGTTTCTCTAAACTTTGCTTGTAGCATCTTATCTAAAGTATAATAATCCAAATAGACAGGCCCAATAGTAGCCCCTGCCTTCAATAAGAAAGCAAAAAAACTAACCCCAAAAACCACCGACCAATATGACAACCCCTGTTGATACTTACGCATACTCATACCCTCTTAATCTTATTATTTAATACTACTGTTCCGATGAAAGCTTGGCAGATTAAAACCAGGCTCTTTATGTGTCCAAATATAAACCGCTTTACCAACAATTAATTTTTCTGGTACAAATCCCCAAAAACGACTGTCATTACTATTATCACGATTGTCGCCCATCATAAAATAATGGCCTTCTGGCACAGTATATCCCCACTCTTTACCAGCAGGATATCGACCTACCTCTTGACGAATAGTATGTTTAGTACCACTCAGATTTTCTTCAAAATATTGTTGCCACGGCTCAACTTCTGGCTCTTGCGAGAGTAGTTTACGCTCAATCGCCTCACCATTAATATACAGTGTGTCGTTTGCAAAGTTCACTTTATCGCCTGGTAAGCCAACTACACGCTTAATAAAGTTCATACTGGGCTTAGGTGGGTACTTAAATACCATAACATCACCACGTTTTGGCTTAGCAATAGGCATAATTTCTGTGCCTAACACAGGTAAACGTAAACCATATTCGTATTTATTCACTAAAATATAGTCACCAACCTCTAGTGTAGGCAGCATAGACCCCGATGGAATGGTAAATGGCTCAAATAAAAATGAGCGTAGTACCCAAACGACAGCTAATACAGGAAAAAATGAATACGCATATTCAATAATAATATGCTCTTTAGCAGGCTGTTTTGAGTTAGCTGTATTGACCACTGCTTGATGTTGTTTAAAAAACAATTTATCTACTAAACAAATTAAGCCTGCAATCAAGGTAATAACTGTCAGAATCAGCGCAAAATCAAAATCCATTATCTATCTACCTTTAATACAGCTAAGAAAGCTTCTTGTGGAATTTCTACACTACCCACTTGTTTCATGCGGCGCTTACCCTCTTTTTGTTTTTCGAGGAGTTTCTTTTTACGCGATACGTCACCACCATAACATTTAGCCAATACGTTTTTACGCATTGCTTTTACCGTGGAGCGCGCAATAATTTGGCTACCAATTGCCGCTTGAATGGCAACATCAAACATTTGGCGTGGAATTAAATCTTTCATTTTATCAACTAACGATAAACCACGATGACGCGCATCATTGGCATGGCAAATCATTGCCAAGGCATCAACTTTCTCACCGTTAATCAACACGTCCACTTTCACCAATTTAGCGGTTTCAAAACGATTAAACCCATACTCTAAAGAGGCAAAACCACGAGAGGTTGATTTAAGTTTATCAAAGAAATCTAACACCACTTCGGCCATCGGAATGTCGTAGCTCAACGCCACTTGATTACCCAAGAATTTCATATCTTTTTGCACGCCACGACGTTCGGTCGATAGGGTCATGACATTACCCACATATTCTTGTGGCACTAAAATATGCACCTCAGCGATTGGTTCACGTAACTCTTCGATAATTGAACCTTCAGGTAATTTTGAAGGGTTATCGACATAAACAATATCACCATTTTTCTTTTTTGCTTCGTAAATAACGGTTGGTGCAGAGGTAATTAAGTCTAAATTGTATTCACGCTCTAAACGCTCTTGAACGATTTCCATGTGCAACATGCCCAAGAAACCACAACGAAAACCAAAACCTAAAGCATCTGAAGATTCTGGCTCAAAAAATAAGGCCGAATCATTGAGTTTTAACTTTTGTAAGGCTTCACGGAATGCTTCAAAGTCGCTGGAGTCTACAGGAAACACGCCAGCATAAACTTGCGGTTTAACGGTTTTAAAACCTGGTAAAATTTCTACATCTGGCGTAGCGTGATGAGTAATGGTATCACCAACAGGCGCGCCAAAAATATCCTTAATACCTGCAATCACAAAGCCTACTTCACCAGCTTCAAGGCTACCTGTTTCAGTATGCTTAGGATTAAAAACACCGACACTGGTCACATAATGTGATTGGCCAGTACTTTTTACTAACATACGATCGCCTTTTTTAATTCGGCCATGACGTACACGAACTAAAGAAACCACACCTAAATAGTTATCAAACCAAGAATCAATAATTAAGGCCTGTAAAGGTGCATCTCGGTCGCCTTGTGGAGATGGAATCTTAACAATTAACTCTTCTAATAAATCGGGCACACCCAAACCTGTTTTGGCACTGACACGACAAGCTTCACTGGCATCAATACCAATAATCTCTTCAATCTCGTGTTGTACACGTTCTGGCTCAACCTGTGGCAAATCAATTTTGTTTAATACAGGCAATACTTCTAAGCCTTGTTCAATCGCGGTATAACAGTTAGCCACAGACTGTGCTTCGACGCCTTGCGCCGCATCAACAACCAGCAAAGCCCCCTCACAAGCCGCTAAAGAGCGGCTGACTTCATAAGAAAAGTCAACGTGACCTGGTGTATCAATAAAATTCAGTTGGTAACGATTGCCATCTTTAGCAGTGTGATACAAGGTCACCGAATGTGCCTTAATGGTAATACCACGCTCACGCTCTAAATCCATCGAATCCAAAACTTGTGCTTGCATTTCACGGTCTTCTAAACCACCGCACAGTTGAATAAAGCGGTCTGCTAAGGTCGATTTACCGTGGTCAATATGGGCGATAATAGAGAAGTTACGAATATGCTTAATGTCAGTCACAGGGATTTACCAATAGGGCGAAAAAAAAGTTGCGGCATTGTAGCAAAAAATAAGGGCGAACACATTAGAGCTGTTGATTGTTTAATTAGTCCTCAACCAAGCCCTCTCCTTGTGGGAGAGAGCTAGTGTGAAGGTAAAAATTACTTTTTACTGTCTTTTTTATCAGTACTTTCGATACGTAAAGCCAAAATACGTGGCTGACCTGCACGATAAATCATAATTGGCACTGCTTTATTGGCTGGCAGCTTTTTAGCGATTTTAATAAACTCTTGGGTGTCTTTAATGGTTTGATTATTTAAACGTACAATCACATCATTCGCCCGTAAACCTGCATCAGCTGCCGCACCATCATCAGCTAAACGTAACACCAACACACCACCCTCTAATTTTAATTGGGTTTTCTCTTGGTCATTTAAGTTACGTAAACCCACACCTAAACTATTTAAGTCAGGTTCTGCGGCTTTTTCGGGGGAATCTTCTTCGTCATCGGGTAAAGAGGCGACTTCAAAAGGAATATCCATTTTTTTACCATCACGTAATAAAGTTAATGGCACTTTTTTACCAACCTTTGCACGACCAATCATTTGAGGTAATTCAGAAGACAAACCAATATCTTGGCCATTAAAAGCAATAATCACGTCGCCTTCTTTTAAACCTGATTTTTCCGCAGGGGTATCAGGCAATACTTTGGCGACCAAAGCACCTGCTGGTTTAGCTAAGCCATACGCTTCCGCTAAGTCACGATCAATATCTTGAATCACGACTCCCAAATAACCACGCGACACTTTACCTTTGTCTTTTAGTTGATCAACCACATCCATTGCCACATCAATCGGAATCGCAAAGGCTAAGCCCATATAACCGCCAGAACGGCTATAAATTTGTGAATTAATCCCCACTACTTCACCATCAGCATTAAATAAGGGGCCACCCGAATTACCAGGGTTAATGGCTACGTCAGTTTGAATAAAAGGGACATAAGACTCATTAGGCAAAGCACGAGACTTAGCACTGACAATACCGGCTGTTGCTGAATAATCAAAACCAAACGGAGAGCCAATGGCTAACACAGGTTGACCCACTTTTAATTTATCGGGATTGCCAATTTCAACGACAGGCAGATTGTCTGCTTTAATTTTTAATAGTGCCACATCAGTACGTTCATCTGTACCAATGACTTCAGCTTCTACTTCACGGCGGTCATTCAATTTGACAATTACTTTATCGGCATGATCAACCACATGATTATTGGTTAAAACATAACCTTCTTTAGAAATAATAAAACCTGAGCCAAATGATTGTTTATTTTGTTGTTGAGGTGCAAAATCAAATTGATCACCAAAAAAATGTCTAAAAATATCGGGAACTTGTTGCTGTTGAAGTTGCTGTGCATTACGTTTTTTTGCTTTGGTTGATGCACTAATATTAACCACGGCTTTCGCATTTTTTTCCACGAGATCAGAAAAATCCATCACCGCCGTTGCGGCCCATGAACTTTGTATCCCTGTGGCACAAATAACCCCAACCAACCAAGTACGCACTGTTTTTGCTTGTTGTTCTTTCATATTGTAAATCCTGACTGCAAGTTGAATGCCCTAAAAGATAAAAACTATTTTGCATAATCGCTATAGGGGCTGTGTAAGTTTTTTCAAGCTATGTTATTTTTTTGCTAATAATTGGTAAACAATTGTCGTGTTGTCGTTTCTGGGTATAGTGAATGATGACTAGAGACACAACAAAAGCACAAACCGAAAACAACACTGCCCCCATTTCTTGAGCGTACCATTGACCGATCACTGCTCCCAAGGTCAATGCCGCTAAAGGTAAAACATATAAAAATATTAATCCTTGCCACAATTGTTGTTCTGGCATAGCTATTTCAACTTGATCACCAATATTCACGGCTAATTGACTTGGTGAGACTAAAATTAATGCTGATTGTTTTGAGCTTTTTAGCCAATCAGAGCTTTGCTGACAGGATCGCTCTTGCTGGCAGTTGCCACACGCACTTTGCCGCATAGCTTTGACCCAAATCCCCTGCTGATCAATTTTAGCAATCACCGCTTGTTGTATTAACATAGATAATCCGATCAAAAAACAGCTTATTTATACAATCACTGTTCGATAATAGCTTACTTGTACTATTGTACAAAATCAGTCTGCTTTATACTCTGCCCTATATCTTCTCTTTATGACCGCATAATGGCAGTTTGACGAATACACTATGACACACTTTGATTATGACGTACTGATTATTGGTAGTGGTGCAGCAGGCTTAACGTTGGCGTTAAAATTGCCACAGCATTTAAAAATTGCCGTTTTATCCAAAGCTTCAACCAGCGAAGCCAGTACCTACTATGCACAAGGTGGTGTTGCCGCAGTATTAGATGAAACAGATACCACAGACAGTCATGTACAAGATACTTTGGTCGCAGGTGCTGGATTGTGTCACAAAGATACCGTCACATTTACAGTAGAGCATGGTGCACAAGCGATTCAATGGCTGTTGCAACAAGGGGTTCGCTTTACCTTAGATGATAGTGAGCAACTACATTTAACCCGTGAAGGGGGTCATTCTCATCGTCGTATTATTCATGCCGCCGATACTACTGGGGTTGCTATTTCTACCACTTTGGTTCAACGTGTCCACGAATGTGATCATATTCAGCTTCTCGAAAATCGAGTGGCCGTTGATTTAATAACCACGAAAAAACTTGGGCTGGAGCAAGAACCCAATCGTGTGATTGGTGCTTATGTGCTCAATCAAGAGCATAATCGAGTTGAGCGTTTTAGAGCACGCTTTGTGGCTTTGGCCACAGGTGGTGCAAGTCGTGCATATTTTTATACTTGTAATCCCGATATTGCCACAGGTGATGGCATTGCGATGGCGTGGCGTGCTGGCTGTCGCGTGGCTAATATGGAATTTAATCAATTTCATCCAACCAGCTTATATCATCCACAAGCTAAATCTTTTTTGATTACCGAAGCCATGCGTGGTGAAGGCGCAATTTTACGTTTACCTGATGGTGAGCGTTTTATGCCAAGATTTGATAGTCGTGCTGAACTTGCACCACGAGATATTGTCGCTCGTGCGATTGATTTTGAAATGAAGCGTCTTGGCATTCGTTGTGTTTATTTAGACATTACCCATAAAGACCCCGAATTTATCATTAGTCACTTTCCGAATATTCATAAAACTTGCTTAAAATATGGCATTGATATTACTAAGGACTGGATTCCTGTGGTGCCAACCGCTCACTTCACCTGTGGTGGCGTGATGGTTAATTTGGCCAGTGAAACCGATATTGAAAACTTATATGCGATTGGCGAAACTTCGTTTACAGGTTTACATGGTGCAAATCGCATGGCAAGCAACTCATTATTAGAATGTTTTGTCTTTGCGATGGCCGCGGCACAATCCATTGAACAACGCTTGGCAAATACACCGCCACCGCCTACTTGCCCTGAATGGGATGACAGCCAAGTGCGTCATGCCGATGAAGATGTGATTATTTTACATAACTGGGACGAGTTACGCCGTTTTATGTGGGATTATGTAGGCATTGTTCGTACTGATAAACGTTTAGAACGGGCTTTACGTCGTATTGAATTATTAAAAGTCGAAATTGGCGAATACTATAGTAATTATAAAGTCTCACCTAACCTATTAGAGTTACGCAATTTAGTGTTAGTTAGTGAGTTAATTGTTCGCTCTGCCCTTGCTCGCAAAGAGTCGCGTGGTTTGCATTACACCTTAGATTATCCACAAATGAATACTGATTTAGTGGATACCGTGTTAACGCCACCTGAGTTTTTTCTGACTCAGCAAGAGGTTATCAGTTAGATCAGAACTTACGCATTGTGCTGCAATTAGCGCGTTTTGTGAGCTAAATATCGTTAAGAACGCTTATTTAGCGAGCAAATAAGCGATAACCGTGTAAGTCCTAAGATAATAATCTCAACTTAACCTGCAAACGTCGATAGTTATCTTTATCAATGCTATCAGGAAAGATCACTACCACATAAGGCACGCGAATATGTGGGCTTTGATAGCTTAAAATAACCAAATAACGCCATAAAAAATAACGATTTAATTTAACTTTTAGACGTTGGCCTGTTGCCAACTCAATAAACCAGTCGTCTGCTTTGCTACTTAAATGACTAACGACTGGCAAGGTTTTGGCGAGTTTAACACTATGTAAACAAGCAACAGCTAGCAGCACAATCGTTAAACCTAATTGTGCCACTGTTGGTAAATAAGCACACCAAATAGCCGCCATAGCCACACTGTAAAATAACCCATTAAGCCATTGCTGATAACGAGATGGCTTAATTGCTGTGTCCAGTTCCCAAACGCTCATGAAACACTTCAATAATATGGACTAAATCGGGGTCTTCAGGTTGCTCATAACCCATAAACCATGCCAATAAATCAGGGTCTTCACATTTAATTAATTTGGCAACCATAACTTGTTCATTTTCAGGTAATAATAAATAATGGTCACGCATAAACGGTTCAAAAAATACATCTAATTCTTTTAAACCACGTCTTGCGCGCCAAAACATGGCACGTTCGGCATCTGTTAATTCACGCATTTTTCATCTCGCTGATTCTATTAAAGTATTATATGCTATTTCTACTGAAAAATAGTTGATTAGATAAGAGGATATTATGTCCGCGATTATTCGTTTAACCGATGCTCTATTAAACATTCAAGGTATTGATGCTCATAAGTTTTTACAAGGACAAACCACCACCGACTTTAAGGAAGTAACACCCGAGCAATCCCGCCTAGGAGGTTATGCCAATTTAAAAGGTCGCTTGGTGTTTAGTTTTCGCGCGATTGAATGGCCTGCTCAAAGTATTCATTTAGTGATTAATCAATCGTTATTAGCCATTGCGAAAAACACCCTGCAAAAATATATTGTTTTTTCTAAAGCGCAAATTAGCACACCAGATACGAGTGTGATTGGTGTTTTAGGTGCAGAGAGTGAAAAATTACTCACTGAATTATTTGGTTTTTGTCCAACCACGATTAATCAGACATTAAGCAATGAGCAAATCAGTCTGACTCGGGTGGATGGTGATTCTCGTTGGTTATTATTGGTCAAATCTGAATTTAGCCAAACAGTATGGCAACAACTCAGTCAGCAAGCGACTATTGGCTCAATCAATGATTGGCATTTGGCACAAATCGCAGCAGGCGAAACACCCGTCCTTGCAGAAACGACCGAACTTTATCAGCCTCAAGAATTAAACTATTTAGCTTTAAATGCGATTAGTTATAACAAAGGCTGTTATACAGGCCAAGAAATCATTGCACGTTTGTATTTTAGAGGCAAACTTAAACAATGGGTGCATCGTTTTACAGTGAAGTTAAGCGAATTACCTGCTTTAAATACCGTGATTTATGATGCAACAGGTCATAGCCAAGGTCATGTGGTACTTGCAGCACAAGCAGATGCTCATACGGTTGAGCTATTAGCGATTGTTCGTCACGATCATTGTCAACAGGTTTTTTTAGGTGAAGAAAAATTGCCTTTGCAGTTGCTTGATTTACCCTATATGGTTGAAGTGAAAGAGTAGTTTTTAAAGAAAATATTATGACTCGTCTTTACACCCCTACTTCCTTATCGCTCAATACCGAAATTGAACTGCCTGAAGAAGCTGCCCATCACTTTATTAAAGTGTTGCGTGCACGCGTTGGCGATAAAGTCTGTTTATTTAATGGTGAAGGTGGTGAATATCATGGCCAA
>ERZ650309.494-NODE-494-length-19491-cov-5.372247_pt1 | contig 19491 bp, 17 predicted proteins | sample MGYA00376245_ERZ650309 | MGnify/ENA primary metagenome ERZ650309 (study PRJEB26733, sample SAMN07839294) | wastewater metagenome | biome: urban; feature: wastewater treatment plant; material: waste water | place: USA: North Carolina | collected 2016-04-26 ...
CCGGTTCATCAACAATGGCGCTGCGCGCACCGCGGCCTTGCTGGCTGGCGATGTGGATGTGATCGACAAGGTCGCGGTGACCGATGTGGAGAAGCTCAAGAAGACGCCGTCGGTCAGCGTCTACACCTACCCGGGCTTGCGGGTGCTGCTGCTGCAACCCAGCCACCGGCCCGGGCCCAACGAGTTCATTTCCGACAACGCGGGCAAGCCGCTCGCGCAGAACCCGCTGACCGATGTGCGTGTCCGTCAGGCCCTCAGCCTGGCGATCAACCGCAAGGCCATTGTGGAGCGCGTACTTCAGAGTACGGTGACCGAGGCCAACCAGTGGATGCCCAAGGACACCTTCGGCTACAACGCCGAGGTCAAGGACATCCCGTACAACGTCGAGCAGGCCCGCAAGCTGCTGGCCGATGGCGCGTTCTTTGCCCAAAACATGCGGATGAACGCCCCCGGCTATGCCGATGGACACCAGGGCAAATGGATGACCCCGCCCGCCGCGCTCGATGCGCTCTACGAGACGATCTACGAGGAGACCAAGGTGCAGGCCGCGGCCGCGCGCCTGAACCAGGCCCGCGCGCTGTTGCGATCGGCCGATGCGGATCGGTTGCCGCAGGTCGGCGTCGGTCTCGGCGCCAATCGCGGCAATCTCGCGACGCCGGGCGTCACGACGCCGGCGACCGTGCTGAGTGCCGGCGCGAACGCCGCCTGGGAAGCCGATCTGTCCGACGAGTACGAGTGGATCCCGTTGCGGCTGCCGCCGGACGTCACCCGGCTGACCGCCTCCACCCGACTGTCCATCGAGGCCGAGTACCGCGGCTGGGAGCTCACCCGGGTCCGGCTGTACACCGACGGAACACGCCGGGTACTGCTGCGCCGCAAGAAGATTCGCGTCCAAAACCCGCACGCGGGTGACCTTCCGGAGCTGTGATGACTGACTCCGGTCCATACGCGGCCCTGCGCCGCGCGCTGTTCCTGGTGCCACCGGAACGCATCCACACGCTGGTGTTCGCCGGAATGCGCGCCGCCACCCGCCCGCCGGTGCTGCGCCGTAGGGCCGAGCACCTGCTGGCGCCCGACCCGGCGCTGGCCACCACGGTGTTCGGGGTCCGCTTCCCGGGCCCGCTGGGGCTGGCCGCCGGTTTCGACAAGGACGGCCACGGCCTCAACACCTGGGGCGCGCTCGGTTTCGGCTACGCCGAGATCGGGACCGTCACCGCGCAGGCGCAGCCCGGCAACCCGGAGCCCCGGCTGTTCCGACTGCCGGACGATCGCGCGCTGCTCAATCGGATGGGGTTCAACAACCACGGCGCCGGTGAGTTGGCCCTGCGGCTGACGCGGCACCACGGCGGCGTCCCGATCGGGGTCAACATCGGCAAGACCAAGGTGACCGCGCCCGAGGACGCCGTGGACGACTACCGCGCCAGCGCCCGGCTGCTCGGACCGCTGGCCGCCTACCTCGTCGTCAACGTCAGTTCCCCGAACACCCCGGGCCTGCGCGACCTGCAGGCCGTCGAATCGCTGCGGCCGATCCTGGCCGGTGTGCTCGCCGAGACGTCCACACCCGTGCTGGTGAAGATCGCCCCGGATCTCAGCGACTCCGATGTGGACGAGATCGCCGATCTGGCAGTCGAATTGGGGCTGGCCGGCATCGTCGCCACCAACACGACCATTGCCAGGCTCAAGAGCTTTGCTTGATTGCTGTATTTCATACTGCCTTCTCCGTTGAAAGTGGGATTTTCCCCACACTGCACGCCGCCGCAAAGGGGTGGCAGACGGCGTTGATTTTCCTTACTGATTGGTTGGCGCCGCAGTCACCGTTCGCGGAGGCGTCGCCACATATCCGGCCTTGGTCCTGACTTTGAAATCTTTGTTATTCAGTAAACGCACTTCGACCTTGCGATATTTGCCATCGTATTTATCGTTCGTCGGCTGGTAAGCGACCAGATACTGGCTGCGGAGTTCGCGCGCCGTCGCCGAAAAGCTGCGTTCCAATTCGATGACTTCGGATGTGAAGAAAGCTCGCCCGCCGGTTTCTTCAGCCAGTCTCTTCAGTTCTTTGTCTTCTTTCTTGTCTACCATTCCGCCTTGCACGCCAAAAAATCCGGCGGCTTTGGTGCTGATGATGTAAACGATGGTTTCGGAACGCTGGGCGATTTCAATGGCATCTTTCAGTTCACGCTCGCTGACCGTGTCTTCACCATCGGTGATGACAACCATTGCCCGACGACGTCCGGCCAAAGCTGGCGACAGCATTTTCTCTTCGCAAATCTGATAGATCGCGTCGTACATCTTGGTTTCGCCCTGAGCTTTAACCTTGTCCACGGCTTTGGTGATCTGGTCAATTCGGTTGGTGAAGTCCTGATGTAATTCGATTTGGGAATCAAACGTAGCAAACAACGCGCGGTCCTGGCGCGAAGTCAGCATTGTTTGCAGAAACGACACCACAGCGTCTTTTTCAAATTTCAATTTGGGTTTGACGCTGTTGGAAGTATCCATCAACACGGCAACGTCCACCGGTAAATCGCTTTGAGCCTGAAATGATTCGATTTTCTGGGGAACTTTATCTTCGAACACTTCAAAATCCGATTGCTTCAGATCAACGATAAACCGTCCGGTCTTGTTGTCATTGATCGTCACGGCCAATCGCACGTTGACGGTAATGCTCTGCAATTGCTCAGGGTTTGGATTGTCCTGACCGGCGGGTTTGGTCTTATCGCCGGGCTTTTGCGGCGGCTGTTGTTTGGCGGGCGGTTGATTTTGCTGCTGTACATTTTTCGTTGGAGCTTGCTGAGCGCCCACGCCAAAAACTCCGGCGCACACGATGACCAGTGCCGAAACCGCAGCCGCCCACGCGAACCAGCGACGCATTTTCATAACTCTACCTCCGATTAACTGACGATGATTTCAAGGGAATGAACGAGGCGGTGATTATAGTTTGCGCGGAAGTTGGCAGTAAAGCGGCAAGCTTGTTAGGGTCCTGGCGTGGGCAATGGGCAAGCTGGGCTTGGATGCAGACACTTTATTGAGGTTCCCTCTCCTCGCTGTAATGAATTTTTGGAGAATGAATGACGAATGCGCAACTCTCCATCTTCGCAAAGGATAAAATCGCCCGTTCCTGAACTATCCTCTACCCTCACAGCTTCTACACAATAGGAATTGGTATTGAGATTCGACAACCGAATTTCATATCCGTTGATGGATTTTGCAGACACAGCTCTGTCAGCACTCAATTGCTGCATCTCGGAAAGAGTTCCAAACCGTGAATTTGCCTGACGAAATTCCTTTTCCTGTTGGTAAATTTGCCGAAGTGACTCTATCGCCAGATCAGTCCGATGGACTCTCTGGCCTTGTCGCACTAACCCAATAGTTATTATCAAAATCCCTCCGACAATCAGCAAAGCAATTGAGTTCATCACGATAATCCCAATCACATAATCTTTCGTTGCTTTGTTTAAAGGTGCGCCAGAGGTCTTCATTCGTGTTAGCGCAACTGCAATATAAATTACACTGATAACAGTCACTGGCCAAAAAAGAAAAGCGAACACAATATTTCCCCAGCTCAACCAATTGAGATGGGCTAACTTGGAAATGTCGAAGACTTGTTCATTCTGAGGCTGAGCTTTCATATTTTCACCCTGAGTCTTACATCTGCCTCTACCTAACCCTATTCAAAAATGTTGAAGCATAAAAACAATTCAGGCTCTTGAGAACTGATACTCGTTCTCAAGAGCCTGAATGAAGCGATTGATAAATGTCCTTGCTACTGCTTTGGGGCTTCTTTGGCCGGAGCCGCGCCTGCGCCTGCGCCCGCTAACTCAGCGCCTCCGCCGTGTGGAACCGGGCTGGGGCTTTTCGCTTCGACGTAGCGAATAGTTCCGTCTTCGATGACGTTGAAATCGCGCGAAGCAGTCGTCGCAGTAGAGCGTGTCGCTTGCACACAATATTGATCCGGGGTCGCTTCGGTGGACGTGTAAACGTAACCACTGACGGCTCCCCCGCCGGTATAGTTGGCGTCAATCAATCCGGCTTGGTTCAATTCAGCCAAAGTGCCGAACTTGCCCTTCATGGCACTAAACTGAGCTTGGTTATTGTGAACCGTTCGCAAAGTCTGGATGGCTGCGGTTTCGCGCCCGGTTTCCAGATTCTTGAGCAGTTTGGGAACGGCGACTGCCGCTAGAATGCCTATGATGGCGACGACGATCAGCAATTCGATCAATGAAAAGCCCGCTTGAGTGCGGCGGCGTGCGAGGTGTTGGTGCTTCATAAAACTTTCAGCTCCTTCCAGATTAGGGAAAAACTTTAATTGAGGTCTGTCACGGTGTTCTGACACGATGGAAGATCAGGACAGTTCCAATATTACTACACCGGCGCGGGGATTTGCCAAAAGCGCATTCTCATAAATGCCTGACGTAACTTCGCAAGGCGAACACCAGGGCAATCGCTGAAATCACCAGCCAGGAAATTGCCCAGAACGTTGCTGGAATCAATGTCATTTCCGCCATGTTGACTGCGTCAGAATGCATATTGGTGGTTGTCGAAATCACAAACAGCGTCCGCAAATCCAGAAACGCATTCAGACAGCATTGCACCGCCAAAAAGCTGAGCAGGAAATTCGCAAAGCCCGGACTGGAAATCATCGCCAACCCAACCAGCCCCAACGCCAACACGATTCCCATCATCCAGGTGATCCAATCTCCGGCCAGAAAGACCGTAATCAACAACACTAATCCGGCGCTTGCCGTTAGTGCGGCTTTGGCTCGCGTTGCCTGGCTGCCCAGAATTAGCAGCGCAGCGCCAAACACTGTGCTGGCCAAATAGCCTGCGCTGGAAATGGCCGGCCCAAATCCGCCACGCGTTAAGGTCGTTCCACTGGCGTCCGAAAGATAAACGTGCAGGCTTTCCACTTGTCCCAAGGTCAGCAGCGCCGCAGCAGCATGTCCGCCTTCGTGAATAAAGGTGACGAACAACCGAATGGGATAAATAATCAATCGCGCCAGGGGAAGAGACGCCAACACAACACTCAGCACCGAAGCGCCAATCAAAAACCACAGGGGATCACGATTTTTTCCTTTTGCCATAATTTCGAGAACGCAGGCGGTCACTGAAAAGTTCTGGCCGCAATCAGCAAGACTGTGGGACAATTCAAAAACGAAATCACACCTTGTCGAAGGAGCTGGAACCGCACAAATGCCAAGCAAAGAGTTTGAATTTCTAAAACCGCTTTCCAACCAAAATCCGTTCTTAAACTTTTTGGGAATTGAATTGCTGGACGCTGGCGATGGTTGGGTGAAAATGAAACTGACCTTTCGCCCGGAATTCCTGCAACCGTTCACCGTTCACGGCGGAGCCATTTATTCGCTGGCGGACGCGGCGGCGGCGCATGCTCTGATGACAAAAATCATGCCTGATCAGTATCCAACCACAGTCGAACAGCGCATCAACTTTCTGAAAGCGGTCAAAGATCAGGATATTTATTGTGACGCCAGCATCGTCAATCTTGGACGCACACTGGCGTATTCCGAAGTGACGATGACAACGGCAGATGGCAAGCTCGTGGCGAAAAGCGCGGCCACGTTGATGCGACTGGATACCACACGCACCAAGAAACCGGACTGACATTGTTTATCGAATGTTTCTGGCTGCGTTCTCAAGCACGTCTTTGATCGTTTTCCAGCCAAATCCCGGACTGTAAATTTGAAACGCGAAATAGACCATCACCAACGTCAGGGCTACGACAAAAAGACGGCCAAGCGAACGATAAAACCTGTCGTTCATACCTGAAAGCCGCATTGAATAACAGCACCCTCTGTTTGGCAGAGTTGCTGCTGAATCTGGTGAATGGGGGCTTGCGACGTTTTGAGGGATAAACTCAGCCGATGCTTTTTGCACCGACGTGCATCACAGACGCATCGGCATCACGATGTAGCGGAAATCGTAATCGCTTTCGTCTTTTGACCGAAGCTGCACCTGCGAATTGCCGTCTTTGAATTCCAACAGAGCTTCGCCTTCCTGAATCACGCTGAAAAAATCCAACAGGTATTGCGCGTTGAAGGCAGCGGAAATTTCCGGGCCATCATATTCGGCAGGCAGAACTTCGTTGGCTTCGCCTGATTCGGACGCTGGCGCGGAGATCGTGACTTTGCCCGGCGTGACATCAAACCGGATCGTGTGCGAGCGTTCGTCGGCCATCAGCGCCACGCGACGCAATGCCGCTGACAGTTGCGAAACCGGAAACGCCACACGGTTGTCGTTGCCTTTCGGCAACACCAATTCGTAGTTCGGAAATTGCCCGCTGAGCGTGCGCGATGACAGCAAACGCTTTCCAAAGCGGAAAAACAGGTGATTTTCGTTGAAGCCAATTTCCACCGTTTCTTCGGTGTCGGAGCTTAACCGGGACAGTTCTGCCAAAGTCTTTTTCGGAATCAGCACGTCAAGACTTGCTTCTCCCAGGCTAGCTCCTTTTTCCGCATAAGAAAGCCTGTGACCGTCGGTCGCAACCATACGAACCTTGTCGGGATGCACTTCGAACTTCGCGCCATTTAGTGTGTAACGAGATTCTTCGGCGGTAATGGCAAATTGCGTTCGGGCGATCAACGTTCGCAACGTTTCCGCCGGAAGGGAAGTAAAGTGACCGTCAAAGGTTTGCACTTCGGGAAAGTTGTCTTTCGGCAACCCGGACATCCGAAACTTTGACCGTTCGCAAACAATTGTGATCTGGTCGTTGTCGCCTTGCTTGAATTCGATTTCGGCTTCAGGCAGCGCACGGACGATTTCAAACAGTTTCTTGGCCTGCAAACAAATCGCGCCCTGCTTTTTCGCTTCGATGGGGCAGGATGTGGAAATGGAAACATCCAGATCCGTTCCCTTGATCGAAAGTTCGTTTTCTTTGGCTTCGATCAGCAGGTTGGACAAAATCGGAATGGTGCTTTTCTTTTCGACGACTCCCTGAATCAGATTCAGCTCTTTCAATAACGCCGACTTGCTAACGGTGAAATGCATGGGCTTGATTCCTTTCGATATTCGCTCATTACTTTTCCTACTTAACTAATACCTAATTACTATTTATTTCTAGCAGTAATAGTAGGGCCTGTGGAAAAGTGGAAAACAAATTTAACTTGCTGGTTTCCCATCGCTTAACTGACTTTTTGCCTGTGAAAAACCTTGTTGATCGTTTGATGCGGCTGTTGAGATTTCTGTGGAAAACACCTGCCGAGGGAAAACCGGCTCCGATATCCACAGACTTCCAACGTAATTCACAGGCAAAGAAAAACACTGTTGTGGAAAAGCCGCTAAGCTTATCTACAACTAGCAATTAAGCTGTTAATAACCGTGTGAAAATTGCCCTTCTTCTCTTCGTAAAGGGCTTGGATTTTTTTGACGCTGTGTATGACCGTCGTGTGATGCTTGTCCCCAAATTCCCTGCCAATTTCCGGCAGGCTGGACTTGGTCAGCGTCTTGCAGAGATACATTGCCACCTGCCGTGGGAAAGCAATTTCTCTGGAATTTGACTTCGATTTCAACTCGGAAACTTTGAGTTTGTAATGGTTGGCGACGATCTTTTGGATCTTGTCTATCGTCACCGAACTTTGCTCTTCTTCAATGATGTTCTTGATCGCTTCTTGCGCCAGCGCCAGGTTGATCGGGTCGCCTCGCAACGAAGACAGTGCCGTCAGGCGAACCAGCGAACCTTCCAGTTCGCGTATGTTCGACCGGATTTTCTGGCCGATAAACATCGCCACATCGTCCGGCAAGTCAATGTTTTCGATTTCGGCTTTTCTTCGCAAAATGGCGACTTTAGTTTCAATGTCCGGCGGAGTGATGTCGGCGATCAATCCCCATTCGAACCGCGAATGCAGCCTCTCTTCCAGCGTAGGAATGTCTTTGGGCGCGCAGTCGGCGGAAATGACAATCTGTTTTTGCCCATCGTGCAGTGCGTTGAAGGTGTGGAAGAACTCTTCCTGGGTGCGCTCTTTGCCGGCGATAAACTGAATGTCGTCCACCAGCAAAATGTCTATTGACCGGTACCGGTCGCGGAATGCGTTGGTTTGATCGTACCGAATCGAATTGATCAGTTCGTTCATAAACCGTTCTGCTGAAATGTAACAAAGCCGCAAATGGCGATACTGCTCTTTGATGCGATGGCCGATGGCGCACATCAAGTGCGTTTTGCCAAGCCCCACGCCGCCGTAGATGAACAGTGGGTTGTACGTTTTGGACGGCGCGTCGGCGACCGCCAAGGCCGCCGCGTGAGCAAACTGATTGCACGAGCCGACGACAAAGGTTTCGAAGGTGTATTTCTGATTGAGGTGCGTTTCGGTCAGGTCGGAGTCGGCAAATCTGGGCGAAGATACCACCGCTGTCGAAAAATACTGGCGCGAAGGTTCGGCCAGCTTCGAAGCAGCGGCAGATTTTGTCTGGATCGAATCTGAAAAGGTCGCCGGGCGAGCCTCTATGGATTGCGGGGCCAGTTCCGATGACGATTCGAAGGTGATTGAACAACTGCCGATGCCCACTTCGTCCAGGGATTCTTCCAATACGTCGCGGTAATTGTTCAGAATCCAGTCTTCAAAGACGCGATCCGGAACCCTGACTTTCAGCGTTGAACCATCCAGGCTCAGCATAGAGGTTGGCCGGAACCACGTGGTAAAACTTTCGTGGTTGACCCTTTTCTCGACTGCTGTAAGGACTGAATCCCAGATGTTTTCGCTCATAAACAACACCCGGCCAGGTCAGCGCTGTCCGCAACACTGTCGCTTGGCAATTGTTGATAAATTTCTTTCTGACGACGGAAGGGCTGCGAGTATACAGATCGAAAAAGTGATTGCAAGGATTCCATTTTCAACCTTGGAGGAGCAGTTCATAATGCGCCAACCAATCACTTCATCGGTCGGAGGAAAGCAATATGGCGTTGGCAAATGAACTGTCTTTGATGGATGCAACCGCGCAAGCGGAGTTGATTCGCAGTAGGCAAATCAGTGCGCTGGAGCTGGTTGAAACCGTGATTGAGCGGATTGAGCAAGTCAATCCGCAGATCAATGCAGTCGTCGCTAAAATGTATGATCAGGCGCGCGAAGCTGCCAACGGCGACATCCCGCAAGGCATTTTTGCCGGAGTTCCCTTTTTGCTGAAAGACCTGCAAGCCGCTTACGAAGGCGTGCCGATGACCATGGCGTCGAAGTTTCTGAAAGATTTCAATCCGAACGGCGATAGCGAACTGGTCAAACGTCACAAACGCGCCGGACTGATTGTCGTCGGCAAAACCAACACGCCGGAATTTGGAATCTTTCCGACAACGGAACCGGAACTGTTTGGACCGACGCGCAATCCATGGGATTTGTCGCGAATGGTTGGCGGTTCCAGCGGAGGTTCCGCCGCCGCAGTCGCCGCCGGAATCGTGCCGATGGCGCACGCCAACGACGGAGGCGGTTCGATTCGCATTCCGGCTTCGTGTTGTGGCGTGTTTGGCCTGAAACCGACGCGCGGTCGCAATCCTTTGGGACCGCATTTCGGAGACATTTTCAGCGGCTTGATTGCCGAACATGCGGTGACACGTTCAGTTCGTGACAGCGCGGCGTTGCTGGACGCGACTGCTGGTTACGACCCTGGCGATCCTTACATCGCTCCGCTGCCTGCAGGACCTTTCGCTCAAGAAGTCGGCGCTGATCCCGGTAAACTGCGGATTGCGTTCACCACGACGCCGATCAATGGAGCGGCAGTTCACGCCGATTGCGTTGCCGCCGTTCACGACGCCGCGAAGTTATGCGAGCAGGTTGGCCACGAAGTTACAGAAGCAGCTCCGCAACTGAATGGCGAAATGATTGGCAAAGCGTTTATGACAATCTGGTCTGCGGGCAACGCCTGGACGGCGGACAGTTTGTCATTCGCGGTGGGCCGCAAACCAACGCAGGAAGATTTTGAACCGGCAACGTGGGCGCTAATGGAAATGGGCCGCCGCAGAACTGCGCCGGAGTATTTGATGGCCGTGCAGATGCTGCAAATTTTCGCTCGCCGTGTCGCGCAGTTTATGGAGCAGTACGATATTTTGCTGACGCCGACGCTTGCCGAACCGCCGTTGCCACTCGGCAGTTTCGCTTCGCCAGCGGATAACCCGATGGCCGGAATGCGTCGGTCAGGGCAATTCGCACCCTTCACGCCAATCGTCAACGCCACAGGTCAACCGGCGATGTCCGTGCCGTTGTTTTGGAATGCTGGCGGTTTGCCAATCGGCACACACTTCGTTGCTCGTTACGGCGACGAAGCGACATTGTTTCGATTGGCTGCGCAGCTTGAAATGGCTCGTCCGTGGGCTAGTCGTCGTCCGCCGGTTTCGGCATAATCTTACAGCCACCCCAGTAAATGTTCACCGATGTGCAAGTTGAAGCGATTTGCACGGTGTTAAGCCAAATCAAGTTTTGCCTAAAACAGGAGGATGAAATGACTGAAAACTCTGTCAGCCCGATGCCCCAAGAAAATGCTTTGCCGCCGTACGATCAAACTCTTCAACCAGCAACTCCAGAGCTTCCAAGTTATGCTGCGATAGAGCAGGCCGAAATTTCGCAGCTTACGCAGCAACTAAAATCGGCGTCTTCGTGGTTTTATACCATCGCGGTGTTGTCAGTGATCAATTCGCTGATCGCGGCGTTTGGCGCCGGACTTCGTTTCATTTTTGGGTTGGGAATTACCAGTGTGGCAGACGAGCTTGTAGCCGTTCTGAACGTTGGCGCTGTGGGAACGGTGATTGGATTGTTGTTTTCCATTGCTATGGCTGGTTTGTTTGTGATCTTTGGCTTTTTGACCCGTAAGCGAATGCACTGGGTCTTTTTGATTGGAATGGGTGTTTACCTATTGGATGGATTGCTGCTGTTGGTGTTTCAATCCTACCTGGGAGCCGCGTTTCACGCTTACGTTCTCTTCCGGCTTTATCAAGGCTTGTCCGCCAGCCGTAAGTTGAGTTCTATGACCACTCAATGATTGAAAGGAAAAAATGGAAAAGAAAACTTCACCTTACGGTTCGTGGCGTTCGCCGATTACGTCGGATTTGATTGTTGCTGGAACCGTTCGGCTCGGTCAGGTGGAACTGGATGGCCAGGACGTTTATTGGATCGAAGGTCGTCCGGCGGAAAAAGGCCGCAACGTAATTGTCAAACATTCTGCTGACGGTTCGACTGTGGATTTGACGCCCTTGCCGCTCAATGCGCGAACGCTGGTCAACGAATACGGCGGGGGCAGTTTCATCGTCAGCAACGGTGAAGTCTTCTTTTCCAACTTTGCGGATCAACGGCTTTATCGAATTGCGCCGAATGCCGAGCCGCAAACCGTGACTTCGGACTCGAAATTTCGCTACGCCGACGGCGTTGTGGATTGGCAACGCAATCGTTTTGTCTGTGTCCGCGAAGACCATTCCATTGCCGGACATGAAGCCAAAACCACGCTGGCGGCGATTGATCTGGCCAACGGTGAACAGACGGTGTTGGCCGAAGGCAGTGACTTTTATTCATCGCCTCGGCTAAGTCCGAACGGCAATCAACTGGTTTGGCTGGCGTGGAATCATCCGAACATGCCTTGGGACGGTTCAGAGCTTTGGTTGGCCGACGTTTTGGCCGACGGGTCGCTGGCGAACAATACTCTGATTGCCGGTGGCAACAGCGAATCCATCTTTCAGCCGGAATGGTCGCCCGATGGTGCACTGTATTTTGTTTCGGATCGCAGCAACTGGTGGAATCTGTACCGTTGGCGCGCCGGTGTGATTGAAGCCGTTTGCCCGATGGAAGCCGAGTTTGGACTGCCGCATTGGGTGTTCGGCATGTCCACTTACGGGTTTGTGTCGGCACGGCAAATTGTTTGCGCATATATTCAAGCAGGTTTTTCCCGTCTGGCGCTGGTGGATGTTGAAAGCGGCAGGATTGAAACTGTTGAATCGCCTTACACGCAAATTGACGGCATTCGTTGCGCAGCGGGCAAGGCAGTCTTTTTTGCCGGTTCGCCAAGCGAGCCTTCAGCAATTGTCAGCTTTGATTTTGAAACTCGGCGGTTTGAAACGCTGCGCCGGTCGAGCGAACTGGCAATTGATTCAGGGTACATTTCTCCGCCGCAGGCCGTCGAGTTTCCGACCGAGCGCGGTTTAACTGCGCATGGATTCTTTTACCCGGCTCGAAATAAAGATTTCGCCGCGCCGGTTAATGAGCTTCCGCCGTTGCTCGTCATGATTCATGGTGGGCCGACTGCGGCGGCTTCCCCGACGTTGAAACTTGGCATTCAGTACTGGACTTCGCGCGGCATCGCGGTTCTGGACGTAAATTATGGCGGCAGCACTGGTTACGGGCGAGAATATCGCGAACGATTGAAAGGGAATTGGGGTGTGGTGGATGTGGACGATTGCGTCAATGGAGCCAGGTTTTTGGCTGGGCAAGGTTTGGTAGACGGCAATCGGCTGGCGATCACCGGCGGCAGCGCCGGAGGTTACACGGTGCTGTGTGCGCTGGCGTTCCGTGACGTGTTCAAAGCCGGGGCCAGCCATTATGGTGTCAGCGATTTGGCGGCGCTGGAAATTGACACGCACAAGTTCGAATCGCGCTACACGCATTCACTGGTTGCGCCTTACCCTGAACGCGCAGACCTTTATCGAGAACGCTCGCCGATTCATCACACCGACAAGCTGAATGCGCCGGTGATTTTCTTTCAAGGCTTGGAAGATAAAGTCGTTCCGCCCAACCAGTCCGAAATGATGGTCGAAGCCTTGCGGCAAAAGAATCTGCCCGTCGCTTATGTTACGTTCGAAGGCGAGCAGCATGGATTTCGCCAGGCGGCAAACATCAAACGCGCGCTGGACGGCGAACTGTATTTTTACTCGCGCATCTTTGGGTTTGAGCTGGCAGACCCCGTTGAACCTGTTCCGATTGAAAATCTGAAGTAATCACACATCCACGAAGGAACACGAAATAGCACGAAAGCAAACTGGTGGGGCAGGTTTTCGTGCTGTTTCGTGTGTCTTCGTGGAAAGAAAACCAGCTAACTCCATCAACTAAACCCCTGGAAACCGACGAAGAATTGATCGTCCGCGTTGCGCAGGGCGATATTCGTGCGTTTGAATTGCTGGTTACGCGCTATCAGAAACAGGCTTTGCGAGCGGCTCAACGGTTTCTGTTTGACCGTCAGGAAGCCGAAGACCTGGCGCAAGAAGCGTTTCTGGCCGTGTTTCGCAAGGCGGACAAATACGAACCGAAGGCTTCGTTCAAAACCTGGTTTTTCACCATCCTGTTCAATCTTTGCCGCAATTCCATCAAAAAGAAAAAACCGGTTTATGCGAGCAGTGATTCGTCAGAAGCTGAAATGCCCAGCGGTCTCGATCCGGCAGGCCAGTTTGATCGCCAACAAACCCAACAGGCCCTGGCCAAAGCCATTCTCAAGCTGCCTGAAAACCAGCGTGCAGCTTTCATCCTGTGCCACTACGAAAATTTCAGCTATGCCGAAGCCGCACGCAGTTTGGGCGTTTCGGTCAAAGCGGTGGAATCACTGCTTGTTCGCGCGAAACGTCACTTGCGCCAGGAGCTGGACTGGCTGAGAAAAAAAACTTCTGATTGAGCGCAGGGATTTCCCGGCTCAGTTGTATAAGCAACCGACAACTATGACTTGCTCGAACAATCCAAATAATCATTCTAAATCTGAAGAAGATTTCGACCGCTTTCTGCGTGACATTGACGATCTGTATGGAGACGCTCCGGGGTTGGCGGTGCCGCCGCATTTTGTTGCGCGCGTCAGAGCCAAAGCGGAATCTGCACTGGTCGCCGAGCGCCGATCCATCTGGAACTCGTTCTGGGATTTCAGTGTGCCGGTGCGAGTGGCTGCGGTTTCAGCTCTGCTATTGGCATCGTTTGGAGGAATCCGCACCGGGTTGGTGATTACCGACTTGGTGACAGCCAAGCGAAAACCGGAACCGGCGATCCAGATGGAAATGGATATGGCTCCGGCGGAACAGTCGCTGGTTCAATTGGTGCATAGCGAAGGTGCGGCCGTTGCCGGCAATCCTGTTCAAAAGTCAGGAGCGGCGCAGTGAAAAAAAATCTTCTCCAACTCGCCTTCATTGTTTCTGTCATTTTCAACCTGGCTGCTGCGGGAGCGGTTGTGTACGGTTTGACCTCGACCAAATCCGCTGCCAGCAAAAACAAAGACCTGTTTGCCGCTTATGATCGCCTGAACCTGACCGAAGACCAGAAAAAGGTTTTTGGCGAACATTACATGGACATCATTCGCCGCATCACCGAATCGCAAAAGCTCTATAAAACAAAATGGGCTGAAGTCGTTGAGTTGGTTTCTCAACCCAATCCCGATTGGACGCTGATCCAGGCAAAACAAAAAGAAATTCTGGATGCCAGTCGCGAAACACAGTCCATGATTTTTCATCGCTGGGATGGCGTGAAAACCTATATGACGCCCGACCAGCAAAAAGTCTTTTACGAAATTCTGCGTGAGCGAATCAATTCCGGCGAAATGTCTGGCGATGTCAGAAACGCAAAAGAATTGTTAGACCAACAGTCGGCGAAGCCTTAACCCAAGGTCTGACCATCGCTGACTGTGAGTCCAGAAGTTTTTGCAACTAAACACACCAACCTAACCATAGGAGAACAACGTATGAAACGACGCTATGCCTTTTTACTGGCATTGGCTATTGGCTTCTCAGCTTTATTCGTTGCGCAACGAGAAGGCGATGCAAAAGTGACGGTTCCTTCGGCTGCTGCTGCGACGTTCAGCAAAGATGTCGCGCCAATTCTGTATGCCAAATGCGCCACTTGCCATCATCCCGGCGAAGCCGCGCCAATGTCCCTGCTGAATTACAAAGACGTTCGTCCCTGGGCGAAATCCATTCGCGAAAAAGTGGTCAGCCGCGAAATGCCGCCCTGGTATGCCGACCCGAATCACGGCGAATTCCTGAACGACGCTCGTTTGACGCAAGCGCAGATTGACACCATCACCAACTGGGTCGCGGGCGGAGCGAAAGAAGGCGATGCGAAAGATTTGCCTGCGCAGCCGAAATTTTCCAACACCGGTTGGAAATTCGGTCAGCCGGATGTGGTTTTGGAAATGACGGAAGAAGCCACCATTCCCGCCGACGGCACAATTCCGTACAAGTATTACGCCATCCCGACGAACTTCACCGAAGACAAGTACATTCAATTTGCCGAAATCAAACGCGGCGAACCCAGCGTCGTTCATCACGTGATTGTCAGCGTCCGCGAAGGCGGTTTGCCTGCGGGCGAAATCAAAGCCAACGCTCAGCGCGTCAATCCGGAAGCCGCCGGTCAACAGCGTTCGCAACAGCAGCGTCGCGCGGCCAATCAGGATGCAATGTTGGTTGGTTGGGCGCCCGGAATGGATCCGCTGACTTTGAAACCGGGCAATGCCAAGCTGGTCAAGAAAGGTTCCGTGCTGGTGTTCCAGATGCATTACACCGCGACGGGCGTTGCGGCGAAAGACCGCACCAAGATCGGGTTGTGGTTTGCCAAGAATCCCGTCGAAAAACAGATGATTACGCGCGGCGTGACGGTTGATCCGTATAAGCTGGTGATTCCTCCGGGCGACGGGAATTTTGAATCGCACTCGTCGCACACGTTCACGGAAGACGTCCACATTTACATGTTCATGCCGCACATGCACGTTCGCGGCAAAGATTTCGAATACAAGCTGATTTATCCAGACGGCAAAGAGAAAATCCTGTTGCGTGTGCCGAAGTATGATTTCAATTGGCAGCTCACGTACTTTACGAAAGAACCGATTGCCGTTCCCAAGGGGAGCCGCATAGAATGCACGGCGCACCACGATAATTCTGCAAACAATAAATTCAATCCGGATCCCAGCATCACCGTCCGTTGGGGCGATCAAACCTGGGAAGAGATGATGATCGGTTGGATTGATTACACGATTGACAGTCAGAATTTGCGGCTGGCGCAATCCGCGTCAAAGTAACCAGCAGACAAAACAGATCAGTACCGGAAGCCGTAGCGACCCAGGAAGGAAAGCAATGCTTTGTAACCAACGCGGTCGCTACTGTTTCCTGTGCGGAACCGATTGCAAAAAGGAGCAATTCTATGTGGATTCGTAAAGCACTACGAGATTTGAAAAAAGGCGTGGACTCACCTATGCCCACCCAGGTCGTTTCAAATGAAGAGTTCACCCCGCGCCCGCAAAGCGAGCCGCAGAAAATGGTCGAACATTTGATCGGCGAAATGTCCGAGACGCGCGCTAAAAAGCTCGGCATGCAGCGCCGTGACTTTATGCGCACTTCAATGGGATTGGCGACATGTTTCCTGGCTTCAAATCAAGTGTATGGCAAATGCTGGGATGTAGAAGATGCTGAGACCTGGGAAGCTGCGCCGTATCAGGAAAAATGGCCGAAGGACGAATACTTCATCATTGACGTGCAGGCGCATTTCACCAATGGCGCGCCGCTCACGGGGTTTCGCACGATGGAGTTCGTCAAGAACATGGGTTTCCAGTTGAAAGATGACGCTGACGCCTACGGCTACCGTAACTTCGTCAAAGAAATGTTCTTCGATAGTGAAACCAACATGGTGGTGATTTCCGGTGTTCCGGGCAAAGAAAATCTTCGCGATGAAAATGGCAAAGTGTTGGAAGGTGCAGCGCGCACTCCGGGCCTGCCCGGAAAGGTATTGCCAAGTTGGGTGATGGCCGAAGCGCGCAAGCAGATCAATCAATTGGCCGGTTCGCAGCGCGCCTTGAATCAAGGCAACCTGGCTCCGAACCATTATTGGGATAAAGTCAAAAATGAGATCAATAAAGCCGAGTTGATCGAACAGATGGAACGCGAGATCAAGGTATACGGAATCAGCTCTTGGAAGTGGTATTGCCACACTGACCCGGCGCGGACCGGCAATGGGTTCCAGTTGGATGACGACAACGCACAGTTCTTCATCGAAGAGTCGCGCAAACGCGGTATCAAGCTGATCAGCACGCACAAAGGATATTCGTATCAATCGCGCACGCTTGGCCATCTGGCCAATCCGAAAGATGTCGAAAAAGCGGCTCTGCGGAATCCGGACTTCAACTTCGTGGTTTACCACTCGGCAATCAAGCACGGTTCGAACGAAGCCAATTGGAAAGAGTCGAATCAGTATGACCCGACGACCGGCGATTTCCTGTGGCATTCCGTGCTGATGGACATCAAAAAGCGCAACCCGAAGATGAACAACGTTTACTGCGAGATCGGCAGTTTCTTCAACACGCTGGCAGTCATTGATCCTGTCATGGCTGCGCACGGGCTGGGCAAGAACATCAAGTATTACGGTTCGGATCACGTCGTTTGGGGCACGGATTGTCTGTGGTGGGGTTCGCCGCAGTGGGGCATTGATGCCTTGAAACGCTTCCAGATTTCGGACGAAATGTGCGAAAAGTTCGGCTACAAGAAGATCACCAAAGAAGATAAGGCGAAAATCTTTGGTCTGAACGCGGCCAAACTTTACAACGTTGACGTGAAGGCCAAGCGCAATGCTTTGCCGGCAGACGCGTTGGAAAAGGTCAAAATCGCGTATCACGAACATGGCGGTCAGCCGAGCAATGCGGCTGCGGGTTGGGTTCGCGCCACCGATTAACACCAAATTGAAGCTGGTTTTGCGCCCGGTAACGGTTGGCACGCGCCGATCATTACCGGGCGCCCATTGCTGAGCGCCCATTGCTGAGTGCAATGCCGGCTTACTACATTCCCCTCAAGTTTAACTAAGCACCACAAGGAGAGTTTTCGATGCGACGATCAATGATTGTCTGGGCGGCGCTGTTGCTGGTACAGGTTTTGGCAGGTTCCGCTCTGGCTCAAGCAAAACTGGAAGGCCGTTGGGTTGGCAAGGTCAAATCCATGCAAGGCGAACGCGACGCCAATGCCAGTTTCAAAAAAGAAGGCGACAACTTCACCGGCACGATTTCTGGCATTCGACCGGGACAGGATGTCGCGCTGAAAGATATCAAAGTTGACGGCGACAAAGTCACGGCAGTTGCCGAAGTGGAAACGCCGATGGCAACCATTGTCATCAACTACAAATTCACGCTGGCGGGCGACAGCCTGAACGGACAAGGTTCGCTGGATTTCAATGGCAACGCGATCAGCTTTGATGTCGAACTGAAGCGCGACACAGGCGCGGCAGCACCTGCGGCTTCGAGCGGCGGATCAACGGCGCAAGCTCCGGCACAACGCCCGCAACAGCAACGTCCAACCATCGAACAACCGCAACAGAAGCAGTCCATTGATTATTTTGCCGGCAAATGGAGTTTCAAGTTTGTTGGCCGCGAAAGTGCTTTGGGACCGGCTCCGCGCGAAGGCGTGGTTGTATTCACCAAGCGTGCCGACGGCAAATCGGCTGACGGTGTTGTCACTGGCACCGCCGACGGAAAGCCTTACAAAGACACCATCGTTCTGAGCCTTGATGCCGCAACCAAGATGTTATCCATCTCGGAAAAATTGGCGAGCGGGGCTCAGGTCAACAGCACCGGCGATTGGACGAGTCCGATTGCAATTCGGTTTGCTCCCACAGCAGTTAGCGCCAAAGGCCAAAAGCTGCAATTGCGCCGCACGATAAACATCATTGCCGCACATTCGTTTTCCATCACCGATGAACTGTCAGAAGATGGCGGCCCGTTCGCTCGGTTAGGAAACGCCGTTTACACCAAAGTTCAATAGATTGTTCAGGTAGGCATCCGCCGCCTGCCTACATTCTCAGGAGGTTGGAATGAAACGCATACGATTCACAGTTTTGAGTTTGGCTGTTTGTTTGGCCGTCGCAGTCATCGGATTTTCCAGCAGCAAAGCCAGTGGTGAAAAAGCATCCGCACCCGCCGCGCCGACATTTACCAAAGACGTTGCGCCGATTTTTTTTAAGAATTGCGCCGAATGCCATCGCCCGGGCGAAATCGCTCCGATGTCGTTGATGAATTACAAAGAAGTGCGTCCCTGGGCAAAATCCATCCGCGAAAAGGTCATCAGCCGCGAAATGCCTCCGTGGCACGCCGACCCGAATCACGGCCAATGGTCAAACGACAAACGAATGTCGCAAAAAGAAATTGACACCATTCTGGCTTGGATTGACGGCGGCACGAAAGAAGGCGATCCGAAAGACATGCCCGCCGTGCCGAAATTTGCCAAAGGCTGGCAAATTGGCGAACCGGACATCACCTTCCAAATGCCTGAAGAGTTCACCGTTCCGGCAGAAGGCGCCGTGCCATATATGTATTTCACCGTGCCAACCGGGTTCACGGAAGACAAATACATTGCCGCCATGGAAGCTCGCGCGGGCGATTTGTCCGTTGTGCATCACATCGTTGTGTACGTCCGCGACCCCAAAGAAAAAGCTTCCAGAAAACAGGACATCGGAACCGGATTGTTAGGCGCATTGTCGCCGGGCAATACGCCGTTCATTGCTTCGCCGGGAACTGCGAAGTTGATCAAAGCCGGTTCGCAAATCGTTTTCCAGATGCATTACACGCCCAGCG
>ERZ650309.495-NODE-495-length-19490-cov-5.473167_pt1 | contig 19490 bp, 15 predicted proteins | sample MGYA00376245_ERZ650309 | MGnify/ENA primary metagenome ERZ650309 (study PRJEB26733, sample SAMN07839294) | wastewater metagenome | biome: urban; feature: wastewater treatment plant; material: waste water | place: USA: North Carolina | collected 2016-04-26 ...
TCTACACAGGCGAAGACACTCTTTCCCTACACGACGCTCTTCCGATCTTCCAATCGGATACGGAGGAGATAGGAGGGCACGGGCACACTGTGTCACAGCGCCGATCGGTCGGCATGTCCAGTCAGACCCAGGCACACCGGGCCCCGCGGGTGCCTCCCGCCCGCCTCATCGGTGCGAAACCGCCGCCCACTAGGCTCGACGCGTGTCGCAAATCTCCCGAGACGACGTGGCCCACCTGGCCCGCCTGGCGCGTCTGGCGCTGACCGACGACGAGCTCGACAGCTTCTCCGGTCAGCTCGACGCGATCCTCGAACACGTCAGCCGCATCCAGTCCGTCGACGTGACCGGGGTGGCGGCCACCGACAATCCGCTCGACCAGGTCAACGTGACCCGCCCCGACACCGTCGTCGCCGGCCTGACGCAGGGCGAGGCGCTGGCCGAGGCGCCGCGTGCCGAACAGGGCCGCTTCGCCGTCCCGCAGATCCTGGGGGAGGGCGAATGAGCGCCGACGACCTCACCCGCCTCGATGCCGCGACGCTGGCCGCCGGGATCGCCGCCGGCGAACTGTCCTCGGTGGAGGTGACCCGGGCCCACCTGGACCGGATCGCGGCCACCGACGCCGACTACAACGCCTTTCTGCACGTGGCACCCGAGCAGGCCCTGGCCGCCGCCGCCGAGGTCGACAGGACCGTCGCCGCCGGGGAAACACTGCCGTCGTCGCTGGCCGGGGTGCCGCTGGCGCTCAAGGACGTGTTCACCACCACCGATATGCCCACCACCGCCGGGTCGAAGATTCTGGCGGGCTGGCGTTCCCCGTACGACGCGACGGTGACCGCGCGGCTGCGAGCCGCCGGCATCCCGATCCTGGGCAAGACCAACATGGATGAGTTCGCGATGGGCTCCTCCACCGAGAACTCCGCCTACGGCCCGACCCGCAACCCCTGGGACACCGACCGCGTTCCCGGCGGGTCCGGCGGCGGCAGCGCCGCGGCCCTGGCGGCATTCCAGGCGCCGCTGGCCATCGGCACCGACACCGGCGGTTCGATCCGCCAGCCCGCGGCGCTGACCGCCACGGTCGGCGTCAAGCCCACGTACGGAACGGTCTCCCGTTTCGGGCTGATCGCGTGTGCGTCGTCGCTGGATCAGGGCGGCCCATGTGCCCGCACCGTGCTCGACACCGCGCTGCTGCACCAGGTCATCGCCGGGCACGACCCGCGTGATTCCACCTCGATCGACGCTCCCGTGCCGGACGTGGTCGGCGCCGCTCGGGCCGGCGCGGCCGGTGACCTCACGGGCGTGCGGATCGGTGTGGTCAAGCAACTGCGCAGCGGTGAGGGGTACCAGCCGGGCGTGCTCGCGTCGTTCAACGCCGCGGTGGATCAGTTGACGGCGCTGGGTGCGGAGATCACCGAGGTCGACTGCCCTCACTTCGACTACTCACTGGCCGCGTACTACCTGATCCTGCCGTCGGAGGTGTCGTCGAACCTCGCGCGCTTCGATGCCATGCGGTACGGACTTCGTGTCGGCGACGACGGTACGCACAGTGCAGAAGAGGTCATGGCGCTCACCCGCGCGGCCGGCTTCGGACCAGAAGTCAAGCGCCGCATCATGATCGGTACCTACGCGCTGTCTGCCGGCTACTACGACGCGTATTACAACCAGGCCCAGAAGGTCCGCACGCTGATCGCCCGCGACCTCGATCGCGCGTACGAGAAGGTCGACGTTCTGGTCACCCCCACCACGCCGACCACGGCCTTCGGTCTGGGGGAGAAGGTCGACGACCCGCTGGCCATGTACCTGTTCGACCTGTGCACGTTGCCGTTGAACCTGGCCGGCCACTGTGGCATGTCGGTGCCCTCGGGCCTGTCGGCGGACGACAATCTGCCGGTCGGTCTGCAGATCATGGCGCCGGCGTTGGCCGACGACCGCCTGTACCGGGTGGGTGCGGCCTACGAAGTTGCGCGCGGAGCCCTGCCAACTGCGCTGTAAGCGGGTTAGATAGGCCAGTATGCGAATTGGCGTACTGACCGGTGGTGGTGACTGTCCTGGCTTGAACGCCGTGATCCGCGCCGTCGTGCGCACATCCAATGTGCGTTACGGCTCATCGGTTGTCGGGTTCCAGGACGGCTGGCGTGGACTGCTGGAAAACCGTCGGGTGCAATTGAGCAACGACGACCGCAACGACCGGCTGCTGGCCAAGGGCGGCACCATTCTCGGTACCGCCCGGGTGAATCCGGACAAGTTGCGCGCCGGACTGGACCAGATCAAGCAGACCCTCGAAGACAACGGCATCGATGTGCTGATCCCGATCGGCGGCGAAGGCACCCTGACCGCAGCGCACTGGCTGTCCGAGGAGAACGTGCCGGTGGTCGGGGTGCCGAAGACCATCGACAACGACATCGATTGCACCGACGCAACTTTCGGCCATGACACCGCCCTGCAGATTGCCACCGAAGCGATCGACCGGCTGCACAGCACCGCCGAGTCGCATCAGCGCGTGATGCTGGTGGAGGTGATGGGACGGCACGCCGGCTGGATCGCGCTCAACGCGGGCCTGGCCTCCGGCGCGCATATGACGCTCATTCCGGAGCAGCCCTTCGACGTCGAAGAGGTGTGCCGGTTGGTCAAAGCGCGCTTCGTGCGCGGGGATTCGCACTTCATCTGCGTGGTGGCCGAGGGTGCAAAGCCGGCAGAGGGCTCAATGCAGTTGCGCGACGGCGGAATTGACGAGTTCGGGCATGTCCGGTTCACCGGGGTCGCGGCCCAGTTGGCGATCGAGATCGAGAAGCGGATCAAGAAGGAAGTGCGTACGACGGTGCTCGGCCACGTGCAGCGCGGAGGTACCCCGACAGCGTTCGACAGGGTCCTGGCCACCCGGTTCGGCGTCAACGCGGCGGACGCAGCTCACCAGGGGGAGTACGGGATGATGGTGTCGCTGCGCGGGCAGGACATCGGTCGGGTCGCACTGGCGGACGCGGTCAAGCAACTCAAGCTGGTGCCGCAGAGCCGCTACGACGACGCGGCTGATTTCTTCGGCTGATGGCCGCCTCCTGTGGATGTTCTGTGAGCGGGCAAAACAGTGTGATTTTCCTGTGATTTGTCCTTGCCACGGACATAGATTTCTCACATAATCTGCCGGTGATCTCATTCAGTCGGCGTATAGCCGTGCTTGCGGCGGGCGTATCTGTCGCATTCGGATTCTTCACCGTCCCTACCGCGAGCGCTGAAACTGCGCATATCACCGGTATCGAACACGTCAACGATCGCTGGGACAAAGTCTCGGTGTTCTCGCCGGCGATGAACAAGGTCGTCGTCAACGACGTCCTGCGGTCCCCGGTCTCGGGCGCACCGACCTTCTACCTGCTTCCGGGGATCGACGGCGGCGACAACCTCGATCCCGGCGCGAGCTTCGCCCCGGGTACCAAGAGCTGGTTCGGCTTCACGGACCTGCAGGGCTTCTTCGGCAAGAAGAACGTCAACGTCGTCTCGCCGCTCGGTGGAGAATTCAGCTGGTACACCAACTGGGTGAACGACGGCAGCAAGCAGTACCAGACCTACATGACCCAGGAACTGCCCCCGCTGATCAACGCGCAGTACCACACCAACGGCCGCAACGCCGTGGGCGGTCTGTCCAGCACCGGCGGAACCGCCGTCGACTACGCGGTGCAGGCTCCCGGCCTGTACAAGGCCGTCGCCTCGTACAGCGGCGTGCTCAACCCCTCGGCCAACCCGCAGAACATCAGCATGACGCTGATGGGTGGCGGCGCCAGCGCCGACGCCATGTGGGGCCCGGCGCCGGGCCCGCTGTGGGACGCACACGACCCGACCAAGAACGTCGGCAAGCTGCGCGGTGTCGCGGTCTACGCCGCTGCGGCCCCCGGTGGTAACCAGGGTGCGGTCGACCGGCTGCCGGAAGGCACCAACAACATGACGGGCGGCTTCATCGAGCGCATCGTCGCGGACAACACCAAGGCGTTCGCCGATGCCGCTGCGGCGGCCGGAGTCCCGATCACCTACGTCCCGCGTGCCGAGGGTTCGCACTCGTGGGGCCTGTTCGAGTCCGAGATGCAGGAGTCGTGGGGCACGACCGTCGGCCCTGCCCTCGGTGTCCGGTAACAACCGTCGCTCCTCGGCCCGTCTGCCCTACTGGGCAGGCGGGCCGATTGCTTTTCGGGATCGGTAGCCAGGGCAGGCCGTTCACCGCCTTATTACGATCCCAATGTCCACGGCTGATATTCCCTGCGCATTACCGACGATCAGCCTTGGGAAATTTTGTTCTGGCCATTCGGATCGGATATTTTCGGCGATCCGGAATGGTATTTCACGACATTCTGCAAACCGTCGACGATAATTTCATCGGCTGAATCCACGGTCACGTGATTGATCACGCCGTCGACGGTAATTTTGGTGCAATGCCCGGTGATGTTGACAGTGACGTCGCGACCGTCGACATTGATCTGGCCGTTGTTGCAGACGATGTCTTTGGTATCGCCGTTGCCGTCGATCGCCAGCGTGCCTCCGGGTGGCAGTTGGGCCGGTGCGAGGGTGCCGCGGACGGCACTCCATCCGACTCCCAGGGCACTCACGACAGCGATACCGGCCAGGCACAGCGCGGCCACGCGCCGGCCGCCACTGACGGGCTCACGGCGCGACCGGCGGCGTATCAGCAGTACAAGGGCACCCACGCCGAGGGCGATCGCGATGATCGGCAGGGTCTGCAGTGCGGTGATCGCGAACCAGTTGGCGGTGGTTGCACCGTCGCTCTCGAGGCATTGGAACGACACCGTCGTGCCACCCTGACCGGGGGCATAGCTGTAGCTCGATGAGTTCGAGATCAGGCGGCCGGGGCTGCCGCACACGATCACGCTTGTCCACAGTGCGCTGTCGGGGACCACCGCGGTGAGAGCCGAACCCATACCCGCACAAAAGCCGAACGCCCCGAACAGCCCGCCGATCAGGCCCGGATTGGACCGCCACACCGGCTTTCTCGTGGGACGGCGCATTGGCATCGGCGGCGGTGCCGGAAATGCCGGCGGGACGGTGAATGCTCGACGCTGTTGGGCGGCTTTGGCTTCGGCGAGTTTGCGTTCCAGCTCCGCGATCGTCTTTTCCGGATCGGCGTCGAACTCCATCGCCACATAATCGCACGACGCGACCATCCGCAGCCTGCAGAAAATCGCGAAAAGGATGACTTGGGCGGGCGTCCGGGAGGTCCGGGGGTTGCAGTCACTACGATCAACGCATGGCTGACGCAGACCTTCTCGACTACGACGACGTCATCGCTACGTACGACCCCGTCATGGGTATGGAAGTCCACGTCGAGTTGTCCACCGAAACCAAGATGTTCTGCGGGTGTGCCAACCGGTTCGGTGCCGAGCCCAACACGCTGGTGTGCCCGGTGTGCCTGGGGCTGCCCGGCGCGCTGCCGGTGCTCAACGCGGCGGCCGTCGAATCGGCCATCCGGATCGGGTTGGCACTGAACTGCGACATCGCGCCGTGGGGCCGCTTCGCGCGGAAGAACTACTTCTATCCCGATCAGCCGAAGAACTACCAGATCTCGCAGTACGACGAGCCCATCGCGGTCGACGGTTACCTCGACGTCCCGTTGGAGGACGGCACCACGTGGCGGGTCGAGATCGAACGCGCACACATGGAAGAGGACACGGGCAAGCTGACGCACCTCGGCAGCGACACCGGCCGCATCGCTGGCGCGACGACCTCGCTGGCCGACTTCAACCGGGCCGGCGTGCCGCTCGTGGAGATCGTCACCCGCCCCATCGAGGGTGCTGGAGAGCGGGCCCCCGAGATCGCCCGCGCCTACGTCACTGCGCTTCGGGATCTGTTGCGGGCCTTGGGAGTTTCGGACGTCCGGATGGACCAGGGTTCGATGCGCTGTGACTCCAACGTCTCGCTCAAGCTCAAGGGCGCCACCGAATTCGGCACGCGTACCGAGACCAAGAACGTCAACTCGCTCAAGAGCGTCGAGGTCGCGGTCCGCTACGAGATGCGGCGCCAGGCAGCGGTTCTGGGCTCGGGTGGCACCGTCACCCAGGAGACCCGACACTTCCACGAGGACGGCCACACCACCGGCGGTCGCAGCAAGGAGACCGCGCAGGACTACCGGTACTTCCCGGAGCCGGATCTGGAACCCGTCGCTCCGCCGGCCGAATTGGTCGAGCAGTTGCGCGGCACCATTCCTGAGCTTCCGTGGTTGTCGCGCAGGCGAATTCAAGAAGAGTGGGGTATCTCCGACGAGGTGATGCGCGACCTGGTCAACGCCGGCGTGGTCGAATTGGTGGCTGCCACGGTCGCCCAGGGCGCCTCCAGTGAGTCGGCCCGCGCATGGTGGGGCAACTTCCTGGTGCAGAAGGCCAATGAAACCGAGGTGTCCGTGGCCGATCTGGCCATCACGCCGACCCAGGTGGCCGCGGTGGTCAAACTCGTCGACGACGGCAAGCTGTCGAACAAGTTGGCCCGCCAGGTCGTCGAAGGCGTGCTGGCCGGCGAGGGCGAACCCGAGCAGGTCATGAATGACCGCGGACTCGTTGTGGTGCGCGATGATTCGCTGATCCAGGCAGCCATCGACGAGGCGCTCGCGGCGCAGCCGGACATCGCCGACAAGATTCGTGGCGGAAAGGTACAGGCCGCCGGTGCCATCGTCGGCGCGGTGATGAAGGCGACGAAGGGCCAGGCCGACGCCGCCCGGGTGCGCGAACTGGTGATCGCGGCCTGCAGCTAGTTCTGCGGTGCGACGTTCACCCGGTTGTGGACGTCCGCCAAGGTGGAGACCCCGGCGACGCAGTAGCACGCGACGACGAAGCACGCTGCGGCATAAGGCAGATTGCCGGTCGGCGCGCCCGATGCGGTGGCACCACCGATCGCGCCTGCGAAATCGGGTAGCGCACTGAGCCACAGGGCGGCGAAGGTCAACAGGTACAGGGTGCCGAATATCCGGACATAGGCACTCGGATACCGGGTGCCCGCGCCGCGGCGCGCTGTGCGCCAGTCCTGCACGAGAGCCGGCATGGAGACCATGACGAACGCGGTGATCTCCAGGACGAACAGCACTGTCTTGGCGACGCCGTGGTTGAGCAGCAGCAGACTCGGCACACTCAGGACCAGCATGATCACCGGCGCCGCCAGACCGACCACGGGTACCTGCCAGAGCAACGCCCGGGGATCGGTCGGCGTGCCGGCGGCGAAGCGTCGGGTCACCAACAGGTAGGTCAGCGCGCCCAATACGGCAGGGCCGACCATCGCGAAATTCACGATGTCGCTGACCGGTACCGAGTCCAGCGCAGGATGGTTGATCGGATTGGCGCCGTTCCACGCCCACCAGCGGAACTGTGGTCCGAGTTGGTCGAACAACTCGTAGAAACAACCGTGCACAAATCCCATGCAGGCCGCACCGACCAGGACGCCGCGGCGCGCGAAAACCCCGACGGCACGCACGATGTCGAAGGCCAGGGTCATGGTCGCGGGATACAGCGCGATGATGTAGAGGGGCAGGCTGTCGTAGAAGATGTCGACGGTGAACAGGTTGTGCGCCGAGACGACCTCGAGCTGCCGGACGCCACCGAGAAAAGCCGGTAGATGTTGTGGTGGTTCAACTGTCATGGCGTACACCACCGATGCCAGCCACAGTACGACGCCACTGGGGTCACCGTCACGGCGCCATCTGCGACCCGAAAACCACAGTGCCAGAACAGCACCCGTGATCATCAGCACCTCGACCACCGGCAACGTCCAGTTGGCCAGGGTCAGCGGGTTGTGCACATGGATCAGTCCCGTCGGGGTGTCGCACGAATAGCCCAGGAAGCCGACCAGTCGGGCCACGTCCGCCTGGCATGCCTGGATCACCTCGTCACGCCCATATCCGCGCGACCATCAGGTCTTGTCGTTGGTGTTTCGCGGGAATCCACCGCCTTGCGGGAACAACGGGAATACCACATCGTCGTTCTTCAGCGCGTCGCCCGCGGTCTTGTTGATGGTGGCGCCCCAGACATTGCCGTCGGGGGAGAGTTTGAGCGCGAACGCGTGTCCGTGGGTGTCTTTGCGGACGACTTCCGGGTCTCCGGTCACCGCGCCGGTGTCCTTGGCCATCCGAACGGCCACCGTCTGTTTGGTGTTGACGAGGTTGACCAGCACGGCACCGTCGGTGGCGACGCATCCGGCGATGCCCGGGCGGTCGGGCCAACTCCACACGGTGGAGACCTTCGAGTCCTTGGTGATGCGCTGCAATCGGTCGCCGGTCGGGGTGCGATCGGTGACATAGAGCGAGCCGTCCCCGACATCGCGGCACATTCCGCCGCCTGCGCCCAGTCCGCTCAGCGCGGTCGTCGGCGCGGCCTGGTTGACTGTCGTGGGCTGTTCGATGCGAACCAGCTTGCCTGCCAGCGAACCCGGATCGGCTGCGGCCGCGGGGTTGCCCGCATCGCCGGTCTGCACCATCAGAGTGGTCGGGCTGGTGAAGATCAGCGCACCGGCATTGCCTACGGGGCCCTTGGGGATACCGGTCAGGATCGGCTTGGGCACATCGCCGTCGGCGATCCTGATGACCCGGTTGTCGGTCGGTGTGCTGACGTAGGCGTACATCAGCCGGTCCTGCTTGTAGCTCGGCGACAACACGATGTCCAGGAGCCCGCCGTCGCCTGACGAATCGACCGGAATAACCACCTTGAGCTTCGGTTCTGCCGTCGTCGAGATCTCCTGGACCGCTCCGGTCAGTCGCTCGGCGACCAACGCGGAGTGACTGTCGGGACCCATGACCAGGCCGCTGGTGCTGTCGAGGCACCCCTGCATGACGCCAGGTGCCACACAGGCCTTGGGGAACGGCTTGTCCGGCAGCGGCGGGGGCGGCGTCGGGGTGCTGGGCGCGCCGGGTCCGCGTTCGGGCTCGGTGGTGAACGGAGCCGAGGCGGCCGAGTCGAAACGGGCGCAACCGGTGATCGTCAGCAAACTCGCAACGGCGGTCGCCGTTGCTCCCGCGGCGAGCCGCGCTAATGCCCGAGTGGGCCTCGTCGGCGCATCCCGCGTCGACCGGCGCAATGTCATGCAGGCCAGGTTACGGATCGTTCGGCAGTGCTCGCCACGGGAGGGGACCGAGGCACCATCGCTTCCGAGGGGAACCGAAGCGCCGAACCGCCGCGCCAATCCACGGTCAGCACCGCTATTGGACTTACTCTGGCAATCATGACCAGTACCGATGACCCTGGCGGTTGGCAACGGCCCGATGAGCCGGCCGCCAGGCCGGCGTCGGCCCGCCTGGTCGACCCTGAAGATGACCTGCCGCTGACCGGCTTCAACACTGCCGCCGGCGAGATCGCGACCACGGCGATTCCGCGGTACGACACCCCGTCGTCGTCCTTGTCGTCTTCGTCATCCGAACCATCCGGGCTGAACCTGCTCAACGAGCCCGAACCGCTGCCGTACGTGCAGCCGGGGCGGCAAGCCGACTCTGCGGCCGCACCCACCGAGATCGAGCCGGCGGAAGTCGATGCCCGGGTCCGGGCGGCCGGCCGGCGTGGGACGCAAGACCTGGGCCTGATGGTCCTGCGGGTCGGGCTGGGCGCCTGGCTGCTGGTACACGGCCTGCAGAAGGCATTCGGTTGGTGGGGCGGTCCCGGGCTCAATGCCTTCCAGCACACGCTGTCCTCCGTGGGCTACCAGCACCCGAGCGTGCTGAGCTATGTCGCGGTGGGCACCGAGATCGGTGCCGGTGTGCTCCTGGTGCTCGGCCTGTTCACCCCGCTGGCTGCCGCGGCGGCGTTGGCGTACCTGGTCAACAGCCTGGCCGTGGTGGTGGCGGCGCAGAGCACCCACGGCTACTTCCCGTATTTCCTGCCCGAGGGGCACGAATACCAGGTCACGATGCTCGTGGTCGCGGCTTCACTGACGCTGACCGGTCCCGGCCGCTACGGGTTCGACGCGGGCCGGGGTTGGGCCCGCCGACCGCTGATCGGCTCGATCGCGGCACTGGTCGCCGGTATCGGAATCGGTGTTGGCATCTGGATGCTGCTGAACGGGACCAATCCGCTGCGTTAGCGGCCGGTCACTCGCCGCTGCGACAGCGGCATCTCATTCGTTGTAGGGGTTGGGGACCTTGCCGTCGCTGGCAGCGGTCAGCAGCGGCAGCGTCGCGAAAGTCACGCCGGGCAGCCGCAGCGAGGAGCCGTCGGCGAGTTCGGCCCGGGCCCAGTTGGCCTTGGTGAATTGCAGGCCCTTGATGTCCTGCCATCGGACCGTGCGGCTGCGCAGCAGCGATCGCGCGGTGACGGTGTCGCGGCCGGCCGTGGTGCGGTAGCGAATCACCATCGCCGACAACACCGCGGGTATCACGAGCAGCACTGCACACCAGGGTGGTGCGGCGAACACCAACGCCAGCAGACCGAGCGCGAAGAATCCCACCGCGAGGTGCGCGATGGCAGGGATTCTGATGACGACAGGTTTGGCAGCGGCGGTGTCGGTACGGCGGGTCACGGGTCCATCTTGGCAGGCTGGGCCGATGTGACCGCCATCGTGAGGGGGTGAGCGATGAATGTGACCACCACCGCGAGCGGTGAATTTGACCCGTGCGGGTTGCGGCGACTACCGTCTTCGACTATGCAGAACTCGGGATTGCTTGTAGTAATTGGGCGCGTTGGTGCGTGACCAGGCTGAGTAAGCCGACTACAAGCATCGACGCGCAACCCTCGTACAGCAGCACACGCTGACGGGGGTTTTTTGTTTGCCCGAGAACTTCACCCCCGCAACATCGATAAGAGGACACAGTGAGCGCTCCCACCACGCGACCACCCGAGTCGACGACCAAGACCAACGGCGTCCCCACCGGTAAGTCGAGAACCGTTGCCCCAGAACAGATGACGGGTGCTCAGGCCGTCGTCCGCTCGCTCGAAGAACTCGACGTCGACACCATCTTCGGTATCCCCGGCGGCGCTGTCCTGCCGGTGTACGACCCGCTGTACGACTCCAAGAAGGTCCGCCACGTCCTGGTCCGACACGAGCAGGGCGCCGGCCACGCGGCGTCGGGCTATGCGCACGCCACCGGCAAGGTCGGCGTGATGATGGCGACCTCGGGCCCAGGTGCCACCAACCTCGTGACACCGCTGGCCGACGCGCAGATGGACTCCATCCCGGTCGTCGCGATCACCGGCCAGGTCGGCCGTGGCCTGATCGGCACCGACGCCTTCCAGGAAGCCGACATCTCCGGCATTACGATGCCGATCACGAAGCACAACTTCCTGGTCCGCAACGGTGACGACATCGCCAAGGTGATCGCCGAGGCGTTCCACATCGCCGCCTCCGGCCGCCCCGGCGCCGTCCTCGTCGACATCCCGAAGGACGTGCTGCAGGCGCAGTGCACCTTCAGTTGGCCGCCGGTCATCGACCTGCCCGGCTACAAGCCGAACACCAAGCCGCACAGCCGCCAGGTGCGCGAGGCCGCCAAGCTGATCGCCGCGTCGCGCAAACCCGTGCTGTACGTCGGCGGCGGCATCATCCGTGGCGAGTCCACCGACGAACTGCTGGAACTGGCCGAGCTGACCGGCATTCCCGTCGTCACCACCCTGATGGCGCGTGGGGCGTTCCCGGACAGCCACCCGCAGCACATGGGTATGCCCGGTATGCACGGGACCGTGTCTGCCGTGGCGGCCTTGCAGAAGGCCGATCTGCTGATCGCCCTCGGTACCCGTTTCGATGACCGCGTGACCGGTCAGCTGTCGTCGTTCGCGCCGGACGCCAAGGTGATCCATGCCGACATCGACCCCGCGGAGATCGGCAAGAACCGCAACGCAGACGTGCCGATCGTCGGTGACATCAAGAACGTCATCGTCGATCTGCTGGCAGCGCTGCGCCGCGACGGGACCGCAGCGGACACGTTGGATCTGGGCGATTGGTGGTCGTACCTCAACAACATCAAGGCGACCTACCCGTTGAGCTACGGCCCGCAGAGCGACGGCAGCCTCTCTCCCGAGTACGTCATCGAGAAGCTGGGCCAGATCGCCGGACCCGATGCGCTGTATGTCGCGGGCGTCGGCCAGCACCAGATGTGGGCTGCCCAGTTCATCAAGTACGAGAAGCCGAAGACGTGGCTGAACTCGGGAGGCCTTGGCACCATGGGCTTCTCGATCCCGGCGGCCATGGGTGCCAAGTTCGCCCGACCCGAAGCCGAGGTCTGGGCCATCGACGGCGACGGCTGCTTCCAGATGACCAACCAGGAACTGGCCACCTGCGCACTCGAAGGCGCCCCCATCAAGGTCGCGCTGATCAACAACGGCAACCTGGGCATGGTGCGGCAGTGGCAGACGCTGTTCTACGGCGAGCGCTACTCAAACACCGACCTGGCTACGCACAGCCACCGGATTCCGGACTTCGTGAAGCTGGCCGAGGCGCTGGGTTGCGTCGGATTGCGTTGCGAGCGTGAGGAAGACGTCGAGGACGTCATCCGTCAGGCGCGCGAGATCAACGACCGGCCGGTGGTCATCGACTTCATCGTCGGGGCCGACGCCCAGGTGTGGCCGATGGTCGCCGCGGGCACCAGCAATGACGAGATCATGGCGGCACGCGATATCCGTCCGCTGTTCGACAACGAGGATCAGGTCTAGGTCTAGTGGCTACTACTCACACTCTCTCGGTTCTGGTCGAGGACACCCCCGGTGTGCTCGCCCGCGTGGCGGCGCTGTTCTCCCGGCGTGGCTTCAACATCCAGTCGCTGGCGGTGGGCGCGACCGAGCAGAAGAACATGTCGCGCATGACCATCGTGGTCTGCGTCGAGGACTACTTCCCGCTCGAGCAGATCACCAAGCAGCTCAACAAGCTGATCAACGTCATCAAGATCGTCGAGCAGGAGCCGGACAATTCGGTGTCCCGCGAGCTGGCGCTGATCAAGGTCCGGGCCGACGCGACCACCCGTGGCCAGATCGTCGAAGCGGTGAACCTGTTCCGCGCCAAGGTCGTCGACGTCTCTCCCGAGTCGCTGACCATCGAGGCCACCGGCACGCAGGAGAAGCTCGATGCATTGATGCGCGTCCTGGAGCCGTACGGTATCCGCGAGCTTGTGCAGTCGGGCATCGTGTCGCTCGCCAGGGGACCGCGCGGCATCGGCGCGGCCAAGTAAAACTTCACACAACAGAAATCAAGGTAAGGAAAAGCAAGTGGCAGTTGAGATGTTCTACGACGACGACGCAGACCTGTCGATCATCGCCGGTCGCAAGGTCGGGGTCATCGGCTACGGCAGCCAGGGGCACGCGCACGCGCTGTCGCTGCGCGACTCCGGCGTCGACGTGAAAGTCGGTCTGCGCGAAGGCTCCAAGTCCCGCGAAAAGGTCGAGGAGCAGGGCCTGACCGTCGACACCCCTGAAGAAGTTGCCAAGTGGGCCGACGTGATCATGCTGCTGGCGCCGGACACCGCCCAGGCCGAGATCTTCAAGAACGACATCGAGCCGCACCTCGAGGACGGCAATGCGCTGTTCTTCGGCCACGGCCTGAACATCCACTTCGGCCTGATCAAGCCGCCGGCCAACGTCACCGTCGGCATGGTCGCCCCGAAGGGCCCCGGCCATCTGGTCCGCCGCCAGTTCGTCGACGGCAAGGGCGTGCCCTGTCTGATCGCCGTGGACCAGGATCCCAAGGGCGAGGGCCAGGCGCTGGCCCTGTCGTACGCCAAGGGCATCGGCGGCACCCGCGCGGGCGTCATCAAGACCGACTTCAAGGAAGAGACCGAGACCGACCTGTTCGGTGAGCAGGCCGTGTTGTGCGGTGGCACCGAGGAATTGGTCAAGACCGGCTTCGAGGTCATGGTCGAGGCCGGCTACGCGCCGGAGATGGCCTACTTCGAGGTGCTGCACGAGCTCAAGCTGATCGTCGACCTGATGTACGAGGGTGGCATCGCCCGCATGAACTACTCGGTGTCCGACACCGCTGAGTTCGGTGGCTACCTGTCCGGTCCGCGCGTCATCGATGCCGACACCAAGAAGCGGATGGAGGCGATCCTGAAGGACATCCAGGACGGCACCTTCGTCAAGCGCCTGGTCGCCAACGTCGAGGGCGGCAACAAGGAGCTCGAGGGTCTGCGCAAGGCCAACGCCGAGCACCCGATCGAGGTCACCGGCAAGAAGCTGCGCGACCTGATGAGCTGGGTCGACCGGCCGATCACCGAGACTGCCTAGTCTCTGACGCCGACTGGCCGGTTACGGCACGCGACATGAAAATGCGCGTGCGGTAACCGGCCTTTCGGCATTCGGCGGCCGGTCAGTGCGTGTGCGCGAACCCCGGTGGGACAGACGCGGTGATCGCCGGGGTGGCGAGGGTGGTCTGCGGAGTAGGCGGTGGCGTCGTCTGGGTTGCCGTGTCCTCGGGCAGCGCCTGGGGCTCAGACCCGGAACTGCACGACACCACCGTCGCCAGCACAACGGACACGCAACCGCATGCGGCCGCCACTCGCTGAAGGAATTTCGTCGACACTTCGCCCCCCGATAGGTTTCAAAACGTGGACTCATTCCACTGTAGTGAGCCCGGCAACACATTTCTCCGCAGTTTGGCCGTACGAGACCAACCCAGTTCACTTCAGGCGACTAACTAAGGTTAGCCTTGGCTGCTATAGGGCAGTCGACAAGGAGTGATCGCCGATGGCACGTGGATTTCAGGGTGCGCTGCTGCGGGGCTTCGGGGCACGCGACCACGAGATCACCGTGGAGGGGACGCAGTGGCTGACGCCGAGCTGCGTGCGCATCCGCATGGTGTCGCGGACGCTTTTCGAGGACTCGTCAGCTGCGCCGACATCGTGGCTCCGGTTCTGGTTCCCCGATCCCGCGGGCAGCAGTACCGAATTCCAGCGGGCGTACACGATCTCCGAGTCCGATCCGCAGATGGGCCGGTTCTCGATCGACGTGGTGCTGCACGAACCGGCAGGACCGGCTTCCACCTGGGCGGCCGCCGTCCGCCCCGGAGCGACCATCACGGCAATGGTGATGGGCTCCAAGGGTTTTACCGTCGCCGATGCCCCCGAAGAACGACCAGCCGGTTACCTGTTGATCGGCGACGCAGCCTCTCAGGCCGCCATCAATGGGATCATCGGCGTTGTCCCGCATGACATTCCGATTGTCGTCTACCTCGAACAGCATCACCATGACGATGCGCTGCTCCCGCTGGGTGAGCATCCGCGGCTCACCGTACATCGGGTGGCACGTCGCGACGACGGGTCGTTGGCCGCGGCCATCGAGTCCCGGGACTGGTCCGACTGGCACGTGTGGGCGGGGCCGGAAGCTGGTGCACTCAAACGCGTCCGCACCAGGTTGCGCGACGAATTCGGCTTCCCCAAGCAGGAGATTCACGCCCAGGCGTATTGGACCGAAGGTCGTGCCATGGGTAGTGACCGCGACCGCGAGGACGCGGTCGTCGCGCCGACCCCGCAACCGGCTCCGTCGCCGTCTGGCACCTGGCGTACGCAGGCGGCCGGCCGCCTGCTGGCGCCGCTGAAGAAGACGCTGATCATTTCCGGTGTCCTGCAAGGACTCATCACGGTGATCGAGCTGGCCCCGTTCGTGTTGTTGGTCGAGCTGGCGCGGCTGCTACTGGCCGGTGCCGGTGCGCCACAACTGTGGAACCTCGGCTTCACTGCGGTGGCACTGCTGGGCGCCGGAACCTTGTCGGCCGCCGCGATGACGCTGTGGCTGCATCGAGTCGACGCGCATTTCGCGCGCGAGTTGCGCGGCCGGTTGCTGCTCAAACTGTCCCGGTTGCCGCTCGGGTGGTTCACGACACGGAGCTCGGGTTCGATCAAACAGCTTGTGCAGGATGACACTTTGGCCCTGCACTACCTCATCACCCACGCCATCGGCGACGCCGTGACCGCCGTCGTCGCGCCGGTTGCGGTGCTGGTCTACCTGTTCGTCGTCGACTGGCGCATCGCACTGGTGCTGTTCGTTCCGGTGCTGGCGTATCTGGTCCTGATGTCCGTGATGACGGTCCAGTCCGGCAACAAGATCGCCGAAGCGCCGCGCTGGGCCGAGCGGATGAACGGTGAGGCCGGCGCATACCTGGAAGGCCAATCGGTCGTGCGCATCTTCGGTGGTGCGGCGCTGTCGAGTTTCCGCACGCGGCTCGATCAGTACATCGCTTTCCTGGTGGACTGGCAGCGACCGTTCGTGGGCAAGAAGACCCTGATGGATCTGCTGACCCGGCCGACGACGTTCCTGTGGTTGATCATGGCGGTGGGCACCCCGCTGGTGATCGGCGGAGGTATGGACGCGGTCGATCTGCTGCCATTCTTGTTGGTGGGCACCACCTTCGGCGCGCGACTGCTGGGCATCGGGTACGGACTGTCCGGCATTCAGGCGGGGATACTCGCCGCCCGCCGGGTGCAGACCGTCCTGGACGAACCGGAACTGGCCGTGCAGGAGGTGGCCGGCGCCGCCGGTGCAGAAGGCACCGTGGTGTTCGACCGTGTGAGGTTCGGCTACCGCGCCGACGTGCCGGTCATCAACGACGTCAGCCTGACGCTCACGCCCGGCACCGTCACGGCGCTGGTCGGCCCGTCGGGCTCGGGCAAGTCGACCCTGGCGGCGCTGCTGGCGCGCTTCCATGATGTCCAAGGTGGGGCAATCAGTTTGGGCGGCAAGGACATCCGGACGCTGGCCGCCGACGAGCTGTACCGTCGGGTTGGGTTCGTGCTGCAAGACACCCAGCTCGTGCATGGCACTGCGGCGGAGAACATCGCACTGGCGGACCCTGATGCCGATGCGGACCGGATCCGCGATGCTGCACGCGACGCGCACATTCACGACCGCATCGTGCGCCTGCCCGACGGCTACGACACCGTGCTGGGTTCGGGTTCGGGATTGTCGGGCGGCGAGCGTCAGCGATTGACCATCGCCCGGGCGATTCTGGCCGACACCGAGGTACTGATCCTCGACGAGGCAACCGCTTTCGCCGATCCCGAATCGGAATACCTTGTCCAGCAAGCACTCACCCGGTTGACGCTGGACCGGACAGTGCTGGTCATCGCGCACCGCCTGCACACCGTGACGCAGGCCGATCAGATCGTGGTGCTCGACGAGGGGCGGATCGTCGAGACGGGCACCCATGACCAATTGCTCGCAGCCGATGGCCGCTACCGCGCCCTGTGGGAATCGGGGACACCGGCCACCGACCGCACCCGGGAGGTCGTCCGATGATCCGTACCCTGCTGGCACTGATTCCCGCCGACCGCCGTGGCCGGGTGCGGAGCTATGTCTTGGCGACCCTGCTCTCGGTGTTGCTGCGGGCAGCGGCCGTGGTGGTGCTGGTTCCGTTGGTGGCCAAGCTCTTCGGGGACTCGCCGGCGGAGGCCTGGCCATGGCTGGGTTGGCTGACGGTGCTGACCGCCGCGGGTTGGATCGTCGATATCCTCACCGCCCGAATGGGTTTCGACATCGGGTTCGCGGTGCTCGACCGCACCCAGCACGACATGGCTGACCGCTTGCCGGACGTCGAACTCGACTGGCTGACCCACGAGAACATGGCGACGACACGGCAAGCGATCGCGGCGACGGGCCCCGAGTTGGTCGGCCTGGTGGTCAATCTGCTGACGCCGCTGATCGGCGCGGTGCTACTGCCCGCGGCTATTGCCATGGCGCTCATGGTGATATCGGTTCCGCTGGGATCGGCGGCGTTGGCCGGCGTCGGCGTGCTCCTCGGCGCGCTGTGGTTGTCCGGGCGGCTGTCACGTACCGCCGATCAGGTGGCGGGGGAGGCCAACAGCGCTCTGACCGAACGACTCATCGAGTTCGCCCGCACTCAGCAGGCATTGCGCGCAGCCCGACGCGTCGAACCGGCTCGAAGCATGGTCGGCAGTGCGTTGCAGGCCCAACACGGAGCGAGTCTGCGGTTGCTCACCATGCAGATTCCCGGGCAGCTGCTGTTCGGATTGGCCGGCCAGCTGGCGCTGGTGGTGTTCGCGGGTGCGGCCGCGCTGCTGACAGTGCGCGGTGATCTGACCGTGCCACAAGCGATTGCGCTCATCGTCGTCATCGCCCGCTACCTCGAACCGTTCACGGTGCTCAGTGAGCTGGCCGGCGCGCTGGAGTCCACCCGCGCAACCCTGGACCGCATCCAGCAGGTGCTCGACGCACCTGTCCAGACGTCGGGGACCGGCAGACTGGCGGGCCACCCTCCGCGCATCGAGTTCGACGATGTCACGTTCGCCTATCGGGGTGCGCCGGTGGTCGACGGCCTGACTTTCACGCTCGAACCCGGCACCACCACCGCGATCGTCGGACCGTCTGGGTCGGGCAAGAGCACCATCTTGGCCTTGATCGCCGGTCTCTACGAACCGGATTGCGGCCGTGTGCTTTTCGACGGCTGTGACCTGCGGTCGCTGGAGCCGGCCGTGCGCCGGGCCGCGGTCAGCATGGTGTTCCAGCATCCCTATCTGTTCGACGGATCGCTGCGCGACAACATCCTGGTCGGGGATCCGGCCGCGGACGCGGACACGTTGTCAGAGGCCAGCAGGCTGGCCAGAGTCGACGAACTCAACCGGACCACCGTGGGGGAGGCCGGTTCGGCACTGTCCGGCGGGGAACGTCAGCGCGTGAGTATCGCCCGTGCGCTCGTCAAACCCGCGCCCGTGCTGCTGGTCGATGAGGCGACCAGTGCTCTCGATACGGAGAACGAAGCAGCCGTGGTCGATGCGTTGACCGTGGACCTGCGCCCGCGTACCCGGGTCATCGTCGCGCACCGGCTGGCCAGCATCCGGCACGCCGACCGGGTCCTGTTCGTCGATGACGGCCGAATCATCGAGGACGGCTCCATCGACGAACTGCTCGCCGAAAACGGCCCCTACCGGCGCTTCCGTGAGTTCTGGCACCAACAGCACGCGGCCGCTGACTGGCAGATCACCCGTTGATCGCAATGTACGTCTGACAGCTTGGTCATGCATATATATCGATGACGGCGCTGTCAGACGTACATTGCGTTCTTGCCGGGTACTAGGACCCGAGCCGATCCGCGATCGCGACGACCCGTCGTGCCAGGTGATCCAGCGCGGCATCGGTGGCATCGTCGAATTCGGCAATGTTGTCGTGATTGGCAAGCAGGCTGACACCGTAGGGGTTGCCGTCGGCGAACTTCAGTGGGTCGGTGTAGCCGGGTGGCACGATGATGCCGCCCCAGTGCATCAGCGTGATGTACAGCGAGAGCAGCGTCGTCTCCTGCCCGCCGTGCACGGTGTTGGTCGAGGTGAACCCCGCGTACACCTTGTCGGCCAACGCGCCCTTCGACCACAAGCCGCCAAGGGAGTCCAGGAACCCCCGCAACTGCGACGCGACCGAGCCGAACCGTGTCGGCGAGCCGAAGATCACGGCGTCTGCCCAGACGATGTCGTCACCTGCAGCGGTCGGAAGATCTTTGGTCGCTTCGTAATTCGCGGTCCACGCCGGATTGTGGGCGAAGGACTCGGGGTTCGCGGTCTCGGCGACAGGTCGCAGCCGCACCTCGGCACCCAACGATTCGGCGGT
>ERZ650309.497-NODE-497-length-19460-cov-5.419892_pt1 | contig 19460 bp, 16 predicted proteins | sample MGYA00376245_ERZ650309 | MGnify/ENA primary metagenome ERZ650309 (study PRJEB26733, sample SAMN07839294) | wastewater metagenome | biome: urban; feature: wastewater treatment plant; material: waste water | place: USA: North Carolina | collected 2016-04-26 ...
GGGCATCGGAGATGACCAGCTTGACCCCGGTCAGGCCGCGGCGCACCAGGTCCTTGAGGTAGACGACGCCCCGAATGTCGTCGGGGTTCTCCCCGATCACCGGCAAGCGCGAATGACCGGAGCGGATCGCGAGGCTGGCGGCCTGCGCAGCGTTCTTGTCCTGCTCGATCCACACCATCTCCGGGCGCGGCACCATGATCTCGCGCACGTGGGTGTCGGCCAAGTCGATGACCGACTGGATCATGCGGCGCTCGTCGTCTTCCACGACGCCACGTTCGGTCGCCATGTCGACGACCTCGCGCAGTTCGATCTCAGTGGCGAACGGGCCGTTGCGGAAGCCCTTGCCCGGGGTGACGGCGTTGCCGATGAGGATGAGCAGTCGTGTCAGCGGCTTCAGCAGGATGCCGATCGCCTGCAGGACGGGCGCGCTGACAATGCCGATCGTGTAGGCGTGCTGGCGGCCGAGGGTGCGCGGCCCGACGCCGACCGCGACGAAGGAGACCACCGTCATCAGCCAGATCGCGGCGAGCAGGCCCCACCCGCTGCCCCAGAGGCTGACCAGTGCGACGGCGGCGAACGCCGTTGCCGCGGTCTCGCAGATGACCCGGACGACGACGACCAGTGCCACATAGGTGGGGCGCTGCTCCAGAACTGCTTCCAGTCGGCGGGCGCCCCCGCGCCCCTGGCTGACCAGGTCGGCGACACGGGCCTGCGACGCGGTGGTGAGCGCTTCGTCGATCGCAGCGAACACCCCGCCCACGGGTGTCAGCGCGGCCGCCACCAGCAGGAAGACGACTTCAGACGGCACCGCGCTCAGTCCCCGTCCGGATCAAGCAGCCCGGTCTTGCGCAACAGGTCCTCGTCGCGCCGCGACTGCCGCTTCGACCGGTCGCGCAGCCGACGGTCGGAGTACCACTCGTCGAGGATCGCCGCCTGGAGGCCGAACATCTCGCGCTCCTCTTCCGGCTCGGCGTGGTCGTAGCCCAATAGGTGCAGCACGCCGTGCACCGTGAGCACCGCCAGTTCATGGTCGAACGAATGCCGCGCCTGCTTGGCCTGCGTCTTTGCGAACTCCGGACACAGCACGATGTCGCCGAGCGTGGCCGGGCCGGGCTCATCACCGGACTGGCGTGAACCGGGCGTGAGCTCGTCCATCGGGAAGCTCATCACGTCGGTGGGGCCGGGCAGGTCCATCCACCGCATGTGCAGGTCGGCCATCGTGTCGAGGTCGACGCAGATCACCGACAGTTCCGCACCGGGATGCACATCCATCCGATCGATGGCGAACCGCGCCGCATCGAGGACGAGGTCGACCGGGACGTCGATGCCCGACTCGTTGGCCAGTTCGATGCTCACCGGCGCTCCCGTCCTCCGGACCGACGCTGGGCCCGGGTGCCGCCACCGCTGTTCTCGTCGCGGTCGTACGCGTCGACGATGTTCGCGACCAGGCGGTGGCGGACCACATCGGCGCTGGTCAGACGGGAGAAGTGGATGTCGTCGATCCCCTCGAGGATGCGGGTGGCAGCGTGTAGGCCGCTCTCCGCACCGCCGGGCAGGTCGATCTGACTGGTATCGCCGGTGACAACGATCTTGGAGCCGAAACCCAAGCGGGTCAGGAACATCTTCATCTGTTCGGCAGTCGTGTTCTGTGCCTCGTCGAGGATGATGAAGGCGTCGTTGAGGGTCCGACCCCGCATATATGCAAGGGGCGCAACCTCGATGACCCCGGCAGCCATCAGCTTCGGGATCATCTCGGCGTCCATCATGTCGTGCAGTGCGTCGTACAACGGCCGCAGGTACGGATCGATCTTCTCGTTGAGCGTGCCCGGCAGAAACCCCAGGCGCTCCCCTGCCTCGACAGCGGGTCGGGTTAGGATGATGCGACTGACCTGTTTGGTTTGTAATGCACTGACCGCCTTGGCCATTGCCAGATACGTCTTGCCGGTGCCTGCCGGTCCGATGCCGAACACGATGGTGTGCGCATCGATCGCGTCGACATAGCGCTTCTGGTTCAGGGTCTTGGGCCGGATCGTCTTTCCGCGCCGCGACAGGATGTCCAGGCTCAGCACCTCGGCGGGCGATTCGTCGCCGTCGCCGGTGAGCATCGCCACGCTGCGGCGGACCGCGTCGGGCGTGAGGCTCTGACCACGCGAGACCATGGTGATCAATTCGCTGATGGCACGTTCGGCCAATGCCAGGTCTGCCGCGTCGCCGCTGAGGGCGACGGTGTTGCCACGCACATGGATATCGGCGGCGAGGAGGGATTCGAGTACTCGAAGGTTCTCGTCGGCCGAACCGAGCAGGCCCACCACGTAGTCAGGTGGCACATCGATCCTGATGCTGTTTCGAACCGGACCGTCGTGCGCAGATGAGTGCGACGGGGCTGCGTTCGTTTCGCGGGACGTCACGTGGTTTTCGATGCCTGCTTCCTGGTGTTGATCAACGGACGCCCAGTCTACCGCCGGTATCCTGCACCGCCCAACGGGTGACAAACGTGGACGAGGGGCGCCGTTGCCGGCGCCCCTCATTTCGTTGTTGCTGGTCAGCGGCTCTGCTGAACGCTGCTGTCGACTCGTGGTGCGTTGGCACCGTGGTGTACCTGGTCCAGCCAATTCAGGTGATCGACACCAGCCGGTACCGCGACCATCGAGGTCGGCTTGACCGGCTCAGAGGCAATTGCAGGGGCGGCGAAACCCACTGCGCCGACAACAACACTTCCTGCAATGAACCCAATCAGGCTCAACTTATTCATTTTTCCTATTCCTCTTCAATGCAATCCGCCGAGTCACCCCGGCTGTCTGCCCCCACCCAGACGACAAGGTCAACACCCCTGGCGCCGCATAAATTCCGGTCCGGCAACGGTGCCCAAATTGCCGTAGGGGGCGCCGTCGACGCGGCGTTAGGCTCGAATTCGGCATCACAGATGCGCCGGGGGGCGAAAGGTCGTTATGTCAAAGGGATTTCACGGTGGACGGGGCAATGGTGGGCATGGCCACGGGTCCGGACTGCTCGACCGCATCAATGACGTAGCCCACACTGTCTCGGACGCCAGAGAGCTTTTCGACGACGTCACTCAGATCGTCGGCACCGTCAGCGCCATGGCCGACGATGTGAGCCAGATCATCGACGACGTCCAGTCGATCATCCATGGCGACCCGTCAGCGGTTGTGTCGGTGGCATCGCAGGCCGCCCAGCTTGCACAGATGTTGTTGCCCGCGGCGTTCGAGACGCCGATCATCAGCGCCGGCCTGGACATCCTCAGCGTCATGTCGCTGACCTTGGGTGAGGGTGACCCGGACGCAGGCGGGGCGTTCAATGCCGGGGCCGCAGGTCTGGGTGCCGCTGCGGACACCTTGGGCAGCGCCTATCCCGACCAGTGGTACGGCGCCGCGTCGCAGGTTTATGCAGGCCAGAACTCCCGACAGATCCACCGGGCCGGCGCCATGTCGGACGCCGACAACCAGGTGGCCCGCGTGCTGGCCGAGCAAGCCCGTCAGATAGCCGCAGCACGCCGACAGATGGATGCGGTGTCGGCGGCGCTCGGGTTGGCGATCGCGCCGGCAGCGGCAGCGATGCTCGACCCGGTCGGGGGCGAGGCGATCTCGGTTGCCATCCAGGTGGCCGCGGTCGCCACCGCGATGGCGGCGGCGGGCGCCGTCATGGGGACGATGGCGGCCGAGGCAGCAGCCAACGCAGCACAGTTGCGGGAGACGGTGCCGGCCTACCGCGACGTGGCGTCAGCCGCCGAGCAGACCCAGGTCACGCTGCCGGATCCGCCCGGTGCGACTCCCTCTCGGTCGACCCCGGACATCGCACCTCCACTGCCGAACACCCCGCATGGGGGAAATCGGGTCCCAGCACCGGCCGGTAACGTGTCTGGTGGCGGTGGTTCCTCGAGCGGCGGTGGCGCCGCACCGGCAGCGGCCCATGCCTCAGCCGCACCTGCCCAGCCGTCGCCGAACTACACCATGCCCGGCGCGGTGGGCGGCGCGATCGGTCAGCCGGCCGCAGGATCAGGCGCGCTGCCCGGCGGTTCCGCGTCACCGGCCGGTGGCGGTCCGACGGCCGGGACCGGAGGCGGCGGACTACTCGCCGGGTTGGCATCGCTTGCTGCGCAAGCCGCGAAGCCCAAGCCTGCCGAGAAGCCGGGCAATGGTGAAGAGGCCGACCTGCAGGACCCCGGACCCGAACCGCTGCCGGGCGCCGAAACCGGTCCCGACAGTCAAAGCGGGAGCGCCCCTGTCCACGTGACGGTCGACGACGGCGTGCACCACGTCGAGTTCGATATCGCCGGGGCCGAAGGTCCCGTTCAGCTCAGCCTCGATCCGACGAACATGACTGCACCCGTGCATGTCTCACACATCTCAAGAGAGAGCGACCTTCGATGACTCAGGAACTACGCGTCGAAACGGCCGAACTGCGGAGCCTGGCAGTCCGCCAACGCCAGGCGGCAACCGCATTCGCAGAAGCCGGTGCAACGACGAATGGTGTTGGAGCCAGCGTGCTCTGGACGCACGGCGTGATCGCCACTGCCACCGCGATGGCCGTCGACACGGCGAACGCTGCACGTGCTGCCGCGACTGCGGCGATGGCGTCGGCGGCGTCCCACCTGTCCGTGTCGCTGACCACCGCAGCAGCCCGGTACGACCACACCGACGCCGACGAAGGTCGCAGCCTGGACCGCCAGATCACCACGGGCGGTTGAGAAGTGTCCGCACTGTCCTGGGATGACGAAGAGTACGAGAGCGACCTGGCTGCATTCGACTATCTACGGCAGGACGAACCGGAAAACCCGTCGGTACTGCTGTTCAGCGCGACCAATCCAGCGGGCACGGTTACCGCGAGCGCCACAGTGAGCGGCCGGATCCACCAGATCGAACTCGCCCCCGACGTCGTGGCGATGACCGAGTTCGAGCTCATGGCCGAGGTGATGGAAACGGCGAAGCTGGCAAGCCTCAAAGGCCGTGCGGCGCAATATGCGCTGATCGAGGGGACCCTGAATCGTCAGGGCCTGGATGCGCAATCCACCCGGGATTTCCTGGATCATCACCTGGATCTACCGACCCCGGCGCAGGCCGAACATGCCGAGGTGCAATCCCGCGCACGCTATCTACGCGGTGAACGCTAAACCTGCCAACGCTGCGTCAACACGCCGAGCGCGCCGAGCGCCACTGCAGCAGCGGTGGACGTACGTAGCACCGACGGCCCCAACCGCACGGCGACCGCACCCGCCGCGACCAGTGCCGCCACTTCCCCATCGCTGATTCCGCCTTCGGGGCCGACGATCAACGTCACCGAATCAGCCTGCGCCACAGGGATTTCCCGCAACGGCACCGTTGCCGATTCGTGGAGCACCAAGGTCAGGCCCGCACCGAGCGATGCCACCAACTCGGCCGTCGATACCGGGCCACCAACAGCGGGCACCCACGGCCGCCGCGACTGGCGCGCCGCCGAGCGCGCCACCGAACCCCAACGGCGCAAACCTTTTTCGATCTTGGCACTGCCATCCCAGCGGGCGACACAGCGTTCCGACTGCCAGGCCACGAAGGCGTCGGCACCCGCTTCGGTGGCCAATTCGATTGCCAGCTCGGACCGTTCGGATTTCGGCAGGGCCTGCACCACCGTCACGGCGGGACACGCGGCGGGTACGGACTGCACAGCCAGCACCCGCGCCGTCAACCGGCCTTTCACCGCGTCCTCGACCGCGCAGTGCGCCAACGTCCCGACCCCGTCGGACAGGTCGATCTCCTCGCCGACGCGGAGCCGGCGAACGGTCGAGGCGTGAAAGCCCTCGTCGCCATCCACCACCGCGAGCCCACCGGCCCCCGGCAGCGCATCGACGTAGAACAGCGCGCGGCTCACAATGAAAACTTAACGGCCGCTGAATGTTTCACGCAGACGACTGAACAGGCCACCACCACCGGCAGCGCCACCGCCGGCCGCAGAACGGACCTCGGTCACGTCACGAACCCGCTGTTCCTTGAACTGGCGCAACAGATCGCTCTCCTTGGCGTCCAGCTTGGACGGCACGGCGACATCGATGTGGGCATGCAGATTGCCGCGGACCCCGGAACGCAGATGCGGCATGCCGCGGCCACGCAACGTGGTCACCGAACCCGGCTGGGTGCCCGGCGCAATGGTGATCTCGGTCGGGCCGTCGAGGATCGCGTCGACCGAGACCGTGGTGCCCAGCGCCGCGTCGACCATGGGCACCGACACGGTGCAGTGCAGGTCGTCGCCGTCGCGCACGAAGATGCTGTGCTGCTGTTCATGGACCTCGACGTACAGGTCGCCGGCCGGACCGCCGCCGGGGCCGACCTCACCTTGAGCGGACAGTCGTACCCGCATGCCCTCGCCGACGCCGGCGGGGATCTTCACACTGACCTCACGGCGTGCCCGCACGCGGCCGTCACCGCCACAGCGGTGGCACGGGTCCGGGATGACCTCTCCGATACCGCCGCAGACCGGGCACGGCCGCGACGTCATGACCTGCCCCAGCAACGAGCGCTGAACACTCTGCACCTCGCCGTGACCGTGGCAGGTATCACAGGTGACGGGCTTGGAATCGCCGTGCGTTCCCCGGCCCTGGCACAGGTCACACAGGATGGCCGTGTCGACGGTGACCTGCTTGGTCACGCCGGTCGCGCACTCCTCCAGATCGACGCGCATCCGCAGCAGCGAATCCGAGCCGGGACGCACCCGACCGATCGGCCCGCGCGACGTGGTGCCGCCACCGAAGAAGGCCTCGAACACATCCCCGAGTCCGCCGAAACCACCGAAACCACCGGCGCCCGCGCCGCCGCCACCGCTTTCCATCGGGTCACCCCCGAGGTCGACGACGCGCCGCTTCTCCGGGTCGCTGAGGACCTCGTAGGCAGTGCTGATCTCGGCGAACCGGGCCTGAGCACCTTCGTCGGGGTTGACGTCGGGGTGCAGCTCACGGGCCAGCCTGCGATAGGCCTTCTTGATCTCCGAGTCGCTGGCGCCCTTGCTCACACCGAGCAGGCCGTAGTAGTCGCGTGCCACGCCTAATCCTTGTCTTACCTGTTTCAAGCCGCGGTGTTACCGCGTGCCCAAGACCTCACCGATGTACGTCGCGACGGCCGCGACGTTGGCGATGGTTCCCGGATAGTCCATCCGAGTGGGACCCACCACGCCCATGCCGCCGTAGACCTTGCCGAGGCTGCCGTAGGTGGTGGTGACCACCGACGTTCCCGCCATCTGCTCGGCCTCGGTTTCTTGGCCGATGCGCACGGTGACTTTACCTGCCTCCTGCTGGGCTGCCAGCAATCGCAGCACCACCACCTGCTCTTCAAGGGCCTCCAGGACCGAGCGCAGCGAACCACCGAAATCCGCCGTGTTGCGCGTCAGGTTCGCGGTGCCACCCAGGACCAGGCGTTCCTCCTGGTGTTCCACGAGAGTTTCGACGAGCACCGTCGCCGCCCGGCCGACCGCATCGCCCAGGCCGCCACGGCCATCCAAGTGAGCGGCCAGATCGGCGACGGCGATCGACGCCGCCGACAGCGGCTTGCCTTCCAGCGCAGCGCCGAGCTGTTGACGCAGCTGGCCCAGCTCGTGCTCGCTGATCGAATCGCCGAGTTCGACGACGCGTTGGTCCACCCGCCCGGTGTCGGTGATGACGACCAGCAACAGGCGCGCGGGGGTGAGCGCGACGACCTCCAGGTGCCGCACCGTCGACGTCGACAGCGTCGGGTACTGGACGATGGCCACCTGACGCGTCAGCTGGGCCAGCAACCGCACAGCGCGGCGTAGCACGTCATCGAGGTCGACTCCGGACTCCAGGAACTGCAGAATCGCGCGGCGTTCGCCGGACGACAGCGGCTTGACGTCATCGAGGCGGTCGACGAATTCGCGGTAGCCCTTCTCGGTCGGGACGCGTCCGGAGCTGGTGTGTGGCTGGGTGATGTAGCCCTCGGCTTCGAGCACTGCCATGTCGTTGCGGACGGTCGCGCTGGAAACCCCGAGACTGTGCCGCTCGACGAGAGTCTTGGAGCCGATCGGTTCTTTCGTGGAAACAAAGTCCGCAACGATCGCGCGCAAGACCGCGAATCGACGGTCATCGGCACTACTCACGGCTACCTCCTCGGCGATTCTCGCCAGTTTACGGGCAGCCAAGGTGGGATAACCTCGACACGTGGCTGAGTCGACCGCCGGAGTCGGCGCATGATCTTCAAAGGCGTGCGCGACGGCAAACCGTATCCAGACCATGGCTTGACCCACCGCCAGTGGGCCCAGATCCCACCGCGGCAGTTGCGCCTCGACGAGTTGGTGACCACCACGACGGTGCTGGCGTTGGACCGGCTGCTGTCCGAGGACTCGACGTTCTACGGCGATCTGTTTCCGCATGCCGTCAAGTGGCGCGGTGACATCTACCTCGAGGACGGACTGCACCGGGCCGTGCGCTCGGCGCTGAGGAACCGGGTGGTGCTGCATGCCCGCGTGTATGACATGGGGCTGCCGCTGGAGCAGCAGACCTCCTCGTCGCCGGGGTTCAGCCGCTAGTTTTCACTGCCCCCGTTTGGCTTCCGCCGGCAGTCGGCAACCGGTATAGCCGGCGATGACGATGTTGCCGCTGTAGGAAATCTTGATGAAAAGCCCTGTGGGGCCATAGAAGCCGACGTCATGACTGCCCTGGGCGTTGCGCATGACCTGGATGTCGGTGGCGCCGAGCTTGGCTGCGGACGTCTTGGTCGCCGCCTCGATCTGCGTCCATTGGGCCTCGGTCACCGCCACGTTCTCCGCGACCACGTCCGGCAGGAAGTACCGCTTTCCCGGAGTCTGTTCATACGGTCGTTGACAATCGTCTCCGGTGCCGTCGTCACTGGTCCTCCACACCGCGGTCGGCACGACCTGGCCTACCGACACCTTGATGGCATCGATCGCCGCTTGGACCGCGATCTTGGTGTCTTCCAGCGACGGCAGTGACTTCAACTCATCCAGCGCCTTCGTGGCGACCGACGGCGGTGTCGGTTCGTTCGGGTTATTCACATGGCATCCTGACGCAGCTAGGGCGGTGGTCACTACAACGACTGACAGCAGCCCGCGGTAGCGCCGATTGGAGCGATTCGTCATCAGAATTCTCAATTCTGCTCGACCGGCTTGAGACCGGCTACCACCGCGGCAATGTTGAAGTTGGTCGTTCGCAGTCCACCACCGTCTGCTGCACGCGGATAATCACTGTGCCCGTGTGCCTCGGCCAGATTCAGCGCACCACCGCGTCCGTCCGGCACCGTTGCCGCGCCCGTGGCAAGGTGCGTGAAATTGGGGTTGGTCGCCGGATTCGGACCGAATTGCCCGGCACCCGACAGATCTGCGGCACCCAACAGCAATTCGGCGGCACCGCTGAGTGGACCCGGTAGAAACGGCGCGAGGACATGCGCGGCCGGAGGAACCGTGTACACCTTGTCGATCGGGTCGTCGGGAGTTTCCATGGCGAACACCTGACCAGGTTGTAGGTGAAGTTGCTGTGGCGTGGTTGCCTCGATGCCCGGCGACCCGTAGAACAGCGCCCGCGATACCCCGTGATCACCGGGTTCCTGCAACGCCAACCCTGTGGTCAGCGAGCCATACGAATGCCCGATGGCGGTGAGGTCCGCGCGGCCGCCCTGATGAGCGGCCTGGATACCGTCATAGAAACCCGCCAGGTCACGTGCCCCTGCCTTGGCAATGTCATCGTGGCTGACTCCCCAGAGGCCTGCCGCGGACGCGCCGGGTTGGTCCCAACCGGGGACCTGCGGCGGGTCGTATCCGATCCAGGCGATCGCCGACACGGTGTCCTGGCCGTGACCAGGCGTGCTGTGTAACTGGCGTAGCGCTTCTGAACGCATGTTCGTTGCTTCCGAGACCATGTCTCGAATGCCTCCGTGAACCGTCGTGTTGAGCCCCGGGGCGCTGACGGACACATGCGTCGCCGTGTCCGGATCCCCGACCGCAATTGCCGCCCGGGCCTGCTTACCGGTGTGGGTGTCGAGCACCATGAGTTTGCGGTTGGGGTCGGCGCTGACAGCGTCGCTGACGGCTTTGAGGTCAGGGAGGTATTTGACCGCGTTCTGGGCCGCATCCCACTGGTCCTTCCACTCCCGATAACCCGTGAGCGCGCCCGGAACCCGACTGGCCGGGAAGGCGCCGTTGGCCCAGTCGGGGTGCTGCGCCCGCAACATGTCGAGCCGCGCCTGGGCAGCCTGGGCAGCCGACAGTTCTGTGGAGAGCGTCTGCCGGTTGTAATGATCGCGGTCGACGGCGGGCATGCCGTTGCTGTTTCCGATTGCAGAGTTCTTGCTGTACAGCAGGTCTCGCTCGGCGGGCGTCAACTCATTCCAGAGCTGGGCGAATTGCGCGGGGTCGGTGGGCAGGTGGCCGTCCAGGGCGCTGAGCACCTCGGGCCGAGTCTCCGCCGGTACGTCGGCAGACGCAGGCGCGCCATTGGCCTTGAGCACTTTCGACGCCTCGGCCAGTACATCGGTGTAGGTCGTGCGGGACGCCTTGACCTCTTCACCGGCATGCTGCACGAATTCGACCGCGAGGCCTTTGGCCACCTTGAACACGTTCTGCGCCATCGCCGGGTCGGTGGCCATCAACCGATCTGCTGCATCCATCTGCTCGTCGACGGCGTGCAACTGCTTCTCCAACGCGGCGATCGCGGCATCGGCGTCGCGCTGGGCCTTCGCCAAGGCCGCAGCGATCTGCTCGTACTTGGTTCCGATGGTCCGCAACTGCTCACGGTGTGAGCCCACCGAACTCGTGATCCGCTGCACCTCGGCGGACTCATCGATCGGACTACGCGAACCATCCGAGACCCATGCATCACGAAATCTCTTGCGCGCGTTCTCGAAATCGCCATCGACCTCGCCGGCGACGGTGCCCGCACGATGAACGCCGTCGGCGATCGCATCGATCTTGCCCGGGTCACCGGCCTGCAACGACTGATCGATCTGCCATGGGTCGATGCCGGCCTCACCCGCCAACTCGGCACGAGTGAAATGCTTGAACTCCCCCACCAGCTGATCCCCCGACGGCTCAGCCGCCGGACGGCATCTGTCGGTCGAGCAGGTCCCCCGACCGCTCATCGGTGTCACTGAACGCAGTCGAGGCTGCCTGTCCTTTGCCCGACAACCCCGTCAGCCCCTCATGATGCCCGGTGAACTTGTCCACGTGGTGGGCGTGCAACTCGGTAGCGACACCGTGAAAGCCATGGGCCGCATCGAAATCGCCAAAAATCCCGGACTCGATCGACACCCCGCGCAACACCTCTGCGCCTGAGGCCGCCGATGTTGCCGCGTCATCGCAGCGACCAGCACCGGCATCCAGACCTTCAGGCGAGACGAATAAGCTCTGACCGGCCATGCGTTCATGCTACCCATGACGGCGAAAGCCCAACGACACTTTCTCGGCAGTTCGCCATCGCCCGGAACTAGCCGATCAACGCCTCGCGAAGCGACTTGGGGCGAATATCAGGCCAGTTCTTCTCCACATACTCCAGGCAATCAGCCCGGGCACTCTCACCGAACACCACGGTCCAACCGGCCGGTACTGCAGCGAACGACGGCCAGAGGCTGTGCTGCTCTTCGTCGTTGATCAGGACGTAGAAGGTCGCGTCGTCGTCATCGAACGGATTGCTGCTCATGGCTTCTCCTGTTTGATCGGTGGGAAAGGTCGGCGCCCAGCACCCTGTCACTGAGCAGTCCCAGGCAACTGAGGTTGGGGAAGCCCGGACCCTGGATGAGCCAGGACAGGCTCGGCAGGAACAGCTTTGGGGTCAGGTCGGTAACGGCGAGGTCGTAGCCGATGGACTGTTGGAGCGCATCCGCACTCAACGGACCGCCGATGCTGAGCTCGATGAGGTCCAGCGCATCCTGACTGAGCAGCGGCGCGAACCACATCGAGTCCGCACCGGAACCGTCGATCACCAGGTCGAAGCCGTGCACCGTCTCCAGGCATTCGGCTCCCCTGTCGGTCTGCAGGGTCAGCCTGATCCGGTCCTCACGGGGCACGGCATGCGCCACCCGGCCCCGAAGATGCCGGATCCGGTCATCGGCCAGGAGCGCGTCCTGCACCTTCGCCGAGAACACCCCACGGTCGGTGCGGGCCATGGCATCTCGACGTTCGGCCAACGTCAGTCCCGCCCAACCGGTCGGGTCGGAGAACAACGTGTTCTCGAAAAAGCCTTCGCCTCGGGTGAACAGAGTGACCTGCGGGCAGATCACCGTGACGGTCGAAACCCGATGGGAGAACAGTTCGTTGAGCATGGTCGCGGCGGTCTCGCCACCACCGATCACCGCGACCCGCTCGGCATTGATCCGTTCATCCTGGGCGACGCGGTGCCAGAACTGCGCGATCGACAGGACCCTCGGGTGCCCGGGCAAGATCGACCGTTCTGCCTGCCCGGGACCGGTGATCATCACCGCATCGGCTTGCACGGTCTGCTCGTGCGTATGCAGCAGCCACTGATCGTCGCGCACCGACAGTTTGCCGACTTCGCCGTTGATCACCTGCAGTGCAACGTTTTCCGCGACCCAAGCCAGGTACTGGCTCCAGCGCTGGTGGGTCGGCGCCGGGCGGCCGCGATCGATCCACTCGGCGAACTGGCCGGTGGCGACGAGGTAGGACTGCCAGCTGTGCCGCATCATCCGGTCATCGAGTTCGGCGTTACGTCGAGGCGCCGCCGCTGACCGATAGGGGAAGCCCACGTCTTTCTCCGGGCCCGTACCCAGCCGGTGCTTGCCGTCGGTCCAGCCTCCGGCCGCCTGCCAATTGGCACCCACACCAAGGCGTTCGACGGCGATGACCTCAGGTGCGTCGATACCCATGGCCCGCAGTTCGGCGGCTTTGGCTGCCACCGCAACGGCCTTGGCCCCTGCTCCGACGACTGCCAGCGTCTGACTCATCGGATCACCTCCTCAAGCTGCTGATGCCAGAGCTGCGCCAGCTCGGCTACCTCGTCTGCGGTGAAAATGTCCGGCAGCGTTCGCCATTGGAGGCCGAGGACCGCCCGGCCCGCCCGGTCGACGATGGCCGCCATGAGCGTCAGCTCGTGCCGTACTGCCGCATTCGGCTCCGGCACCGGCGAAACGTCCTCCAGCAGCGCGCCATCCAGCTGCAGTGCATCGCCACTGGCGCCGAGGTGGACGCGGCCCAGATAGTTCAGCAGCACTTGCGGATCCGGGTAATCGGCGAGCCGCTCTGCGGTATCGGCACGCAGGTAGCGCAACAGACCGAAATCGATTCCGGTGCCGGGAATCGCGGCGATCTCACCGCTGGCCTTGTGTGCCCCCTCTGCGCTGATCCGCACCGGATAGATCGCACTGAAGAGTCCGACGGTGTCGCCGGTGTCTGTCTCATCTGCGACCACGGTGTCGGCCCGGCCATGAGTTTCCAGCGCGATCAACGGCACCGGCGTGCACTGTCCCCGCCCACGGCGCCAACGGGTGATCGTACGCGCGGTGGCGGTGGCCAACAGATCGGTGACCGGGACGTCGGAAGCCAGCAGCCGCGCTGTCACGTCAGCGTCGGCGAAGGACATCGTCACCGTCACATCACCGGCCCGATCGGTCTCCGGCCTCAACCTGCGGGCACCGATCTCGGGGTCCGCATCGGCGAGTTGTCGCTCCCAGAATTCGACGGTGTCAAGCGTCCGGGCGCGCTCGGCCAGGAGCTTCGACCACTGCCGATAGCTCGTGTGTTCCCGCACCACTGCCGGAGAATTACCGGAAGCAATTGCCTGCCAACCATTTTCGATCTCACCCAGCAGGATTCGCCAGGAGGCCGGATCCAGACACAGCACGTGGGCGCTGAGGACCAGGACGTTGCCCTCGGTCGCCCGCAGCAGCACGCCTTGCAACAGGACACCTCGTTGCGGGTCCAGGCGTTCCACTGCGAGCCGGGTGTGTTCGGCGACCGCCGATGCCAGCTCGCCGGCGACCTGAACCTCCGTCAGCACGTCGGCAACGGGATGATCGACCAGCGTCATGGAGTCCAGATCGAGCCGGACCCGCAGTGCCTCGTGCCCTTCGATGACGTTGTGCAACAGGCTTTTCAGCTGATCGCCGGTGAGGTCGGCCGGTAGCCGCAGGGCCTGGGTTTGCGCCAGCCGGCGCGGATCGCCGTACTGGTAGAGCCAATGCACGTTGGGCAGCACGGGAATCGGACCGGCGGCCGACGACTCGGCGGCCTCGTCGACCGCGTCATTGTCGATCGCGAAGCCGAGTTCCCTGATCGTCGTGCATTCCAGCATCAGGCGGGCCCGCAGTGCCAGACCGCGCCGACGGGCCAGCTGCACCACCGACAGCGCCACGATGCTGTCCAATCCGAGATCGAGGAAATCTGCCGTGACATCAACATCTTTGGTCGCCACAGCCAGGACCTCGGCGAACAGTTCGGCCAACGCCTGCTCGGTCGGTGTGGTCGCCGACGTGGCATCGTCGACGACGACCACGAGATCGGCCAATGCGGCATCGTCGACCTTGCCGTTGACGGTCAACGGGATCACATCGACCGCAATGATGTGGTGCGGCACCAGGTATCGCGGGAGTCGACGGGTCAGTGTCCGGCGCAGTTCCGATACCGACGCGGTGCCTGCAACATAGGCCGTCAGCCTCGGTCCACTACGGTGACGGCGTACGGCCACATGGGCTTGGCGGACGCCCGGTTGGCCGTGCAGTACCGCAGCCACTTCACCGGGTTCCACGCGGAATCCACGGATCTTGACCTGGTCGTCCGAACGGCCTTGGAACTGGATGGCTTTGGTGACCGGGTTGCGCCGCACCACATCTCCCGTGCGGTACATGCGCTCCCCCGCGGTGAACGGATCGGCGACGTAGCGACCCGCGGTCTCGCCAGGGCGGGCCAGGTAACCACGTGTCAGCTGGCCGCCTGCAAGGTAGAGCTCGCCTGTGACACCGTCGGGCACCGGACGCAACCAGGCGTCCAACACATACGCCCGGGTCGAGTCGGTGGGATGACCGATGGCGGGCGTCTCATGCTCGGTGAACGTCGCGACCACGGCCTCAACGGTGGTTTCCGTTGGACCGTAACAGTTGTAGGCCACCATGCCGGTGCGGTCGCACTCGCTGCGGATGTAGGTCCACGCGCCGGGATCGACTGCCTCACCGCCCAAAGCCAGAGCTGCCAGCGGCACAGTCACCAACAATCCGGCGGCCTGCAGCTGCGCGAACATCGACGGCGTGGTGTCGATGAGGTCGATGCCGTACCGGCCGATCATGGCGACCAGCGACTCGGCATCGCGTTGCGTCGCGTCGTCGACGATGTGCACGCTGTGCCCATCGAGCAAGGCGGCCAACGGCTGCCATGCCGCGTCGAAGGTGAACGACCACGCGTGCGCCACCCGCAGCGGCCGTCCGATCCGTGCCACGGTCGGACGCAGTACCCGCCTGGCATGGTCCGCGGCGTAGGCCAGTACTGCCGCGTGGGTGCCGATGACGCCTTTGGGCTTACCCGTGGTGCCAGAGGTGAATACCACGTAGGCGCCCTGGCCCAGATGGGTCGGCACCGGTTCGAATTCCCGGTCGCATGCCGCCGCCAACAGTGCCGCATCGACCGTGACCGATGCTCCGGTCTGGCGCAGGATCTCGCCGATCCGCGCAGCGGGCATCGCCGGGTCCAGCGGCACGATCATGCCTCCGGCCTTGAGCACCGCCAGCATCGCGACCACATAATGCGGGCCGCGCGGAAGCAGCACCGGCACCGGGGTCTCGGGCCGGACGCCCTGTTGTTGCAGGATCGCAGCCACCCGGTCGGAGGCCTCGTCCAGCTCCCGGTAGGTCAGTTCGCCGCCCTCGTACGTCAGCGCCACTGCACCTGGACGACTGCGGGCGATGTGCGAGAACTGTTGGTGTATGCCATGTTCGGGCACCGTATTGTCGGTGCCACGATCGCCGGCAGGTTCCGCCGGTATGGCAACCTCGCACAACGGGCGATCCCAATGCTCGATCATCTGATCGACCAGCGTGAGCAGATGCCGGCCTACGGTATCGGGCGCCAGTTGTCCCAGCGCACCATCCTTGGTCTCCACCAGGATGGTCAGCACGTCGTCGGCCATGTGTGCGGCAATGGTGACGGGGAAATGCGCCAGGCTCTCCAACCCTGACGGCCGGAAAACCGCTCCGCGCGTGCGGAATTCACTGCTCCCGACGAGACCGCCCGGTGGGAAGTTCTCGTAGACCAGGAGGCTGTCGAACATCTCCCCGACGCCACCGATCGCGCGCAGCTCGGCATGCGACAGGTAGCTGTGATCGCGTAGCGCAGCCGCTTCCTTCTGCAGCGCCAAACATTGGGCCCCAACCGCCTGTCGGGGATCGAGCGCAAGGCGCAGTGGCACGGTGTTGATGAACAGACCGACCATCGAGTCGATGCCGGCGAGCTCGCCGGGACGCCCCGATACCGTCACACCGAAGACGACGTCGCGACGGTCGGTGATGACGGACAGCATTGCCGCCCAAGCCATTTGCACCAGCGTATTCATCGTGACGCCACGAGCCCGCGCCGCCTCGATCAGGCGCTGCGTCTGGCCGCGGCCGGCCTTGACCTCGACCCTGCCCGGTAGAACGGCACCGGCGTCCACGCCACCCAGCGCCGGGGTCACCAACGTCGGACCGTCAAGTCCGGCAAGGTGTGATCGCCACAGCGCCCGGCTCGATTCCGCATCGCGGGCCGCGAGCCAGCCGATGTAATCGCGGTACGGGCGGGGCGCGGCCGGTAGCGCGGACAACTCGCCACCCGCGGTGTACAACGCCAGCAACTCGCCGACGAACAGCGGCAGCGACCAGCCGTCGATCACGATGTGGTGGGCGACGACCACGAATCGCCAATGCTCACCCGGCATCTCGACCAACAGGAAGCGGATCGCCGGACCCTGGGCCAGGTTGAACGGGCGGATGCGTTCGTCGGCTTCCAGCGCTTCGGGATCGTCTGCTCGGACGTGCCGCCACGGCAGCTCGACGAAGCTGGGGATGAGCTGGACGGTCCGGGTGTTCGCACGGACGAAGCTGGCCCGCAGGTTCGGGTGCCGCCGCAGAAGTGTTGCAGCACAATCCCTGAGCAACTCGGCGTCGAGGGCACCGTCGATATCGGCCGACATGGCGATCAGATAGGGATCCGGCTCGCCGTCGCCGGTCATCGTGGCCATCGAGTACAGCCCCTGTTGTAGGGGACTGAGCGCCAACACATCCTCGATGGCGGGGGCTTGACCGATCGACGTCACGACGACTCCTGCATGGCATTCCATGACGCGGTCAGCTCGGCCAACTCCTCGGCACTGAGACCGGAGGCACTCATCGGGGCGTGTTCGGTATCAGCAGGATTGGGCTCGTCGGAGTCCAGCCCGTCGAGTAACCCGGCCAATTCACACAGCGTCGGGTGTTCGAAAATCAGTCGCGCGGTGAGCCGCAAGCCGTTGTCACGCGCCCGGGCCGCGATCTGGACAGCCATGATGCTGTCGCCGCCCAGGCTGAAATAGTCGTCTTCCCTCCCTATTTCATCCACCCCGAGAACCTCGGACAGCAGCGACACCAGCGCCCTTTCGGTATCGGTGCGCGCAGGCTCGGCGGTGCCGCGCTCGCGCTGCACGCGTTGCCGAAGCTCGGGCGGCTTGATCTCGTCCAGCAGTCCATCGGCGGTCCATCGACCGCGACCGTGTGGTGTGCCGTCGCGGTAGATGTCGCCGACCACGCCGAGACCGACGGGACGCTGCCACTCGTCGAGGATCTCGACACCGTCATGGGCCGACGCGGGCACGTCGGTCTGCAGATCCCGCAGCGACTGATCGGCATCGGCGGCGAACGCCTCGATCACCGTGACCACGCGTTCTGCCAGTCGTGCCACAGAGCTCCGGTCATACAGATCTGTGCGGTAGATCAGATGGCCGCGGTAACCGTCTTCTGAGGCAAAGAAATTGACAGAGAGGTCCGCGTGCGCGACGTCGAATGTCGGTTCCAACGCAGTGAACGTGGTGTCGCCGTCGGGCCCGGTGTCGATGACGTGGTCGGTCGGCAGATCTTCGCGGACGTGCACCACCACCCCGAACAACGGGTTCCGCGACAACGAACGAACGGGGCTCACCGCGTCGACAACCTGGTCGAAGGGCAGATCCTGGTGTGCGTATGCCGCCAGCGCGGTGTCCCGGGCCCGTCGCAGAACCTCACGGAGTGTGGGGTTGCCGCGCAGATCGTTGCGCAGCACCAGGATGTTGATGAAAAAGCCGACGAGAGAATCCAGTTCGGCCTCGGTTCGACCGGCGACCGGCGTACCCAACGGAATATCCAGCCCCTCACCGGATTTCGCCAGTGCCACGGCAACAGCGGACTGCAGCAGCATGAAATCGGTGATGGCCAGTTCCCGGGTGAGTTGACTCAGACGATCCCGGGTGGTGGCAGCCACGCTGAATTGGACGGAGGCACCTTCACCCGAGAGCACCGGCGGGCGTTCGAAGTCCGGTCGCAGACCCGGTTCAACCGGCATGTCCGCCAGCTGGTTCTGCCAGTATTCACGTTGTGCGGCAATGGTTCCGGTCTGGTCGGCCAGCAACGCCCCTTGCCAGGCCGCATAGTCGGAGTACTGCACCGGCAATGCGGCAAAGTTGGGTTCGCGCTGCGCTTTTCGCGCACGGTAGGCGGTCACCAGATCGGTGAACAGCACTCCGGCCGACCAATGGTCGGCGGCGATGTGATGCACCAGGATCGAAAGTACGTGCTCACCGGGGACGGACAACACGGCAGCCCGGATCGGCCACTCGTTCTCCAGATCGAACACGTACCGACGCTCACCGTCGAGCGCATCCTGCAACCACTGTTGGTCCGCACCCGCGAGGCGACGAACCGGCAGCGCAGCCGCATCATTGATGATCTGGTATGGCACACCGTCGATTTCGCGATAGGTGGTGCGCAACACCTCATGGCGGGCGACCAGGTCACCCAACGCTTCGACGAAGGCGTCGGCGTCACACGGTCCGGTGATACGGGCGGCAAAGGGGATGTTGTTGACCGGCCCGGGCCCGTCGATCCGGTACTGGAACCACTGCCGCAGTTGGGAAGCCGACAGTGAACGGGGGCCGTCCTGCCCGATCGGCACCAGGGGCGGGCGGTTGTCGAGGTCACCGGTGTCGATGCGCGCAGCGAGGTCCGCGACGGTACCGAGCTCGAAAACCTCACGCACACCGATCTCGACGTGGCAGTGTGCCCGGATCGCAGCGACGAGTTTGGTCGCCAGCAGCGAGTGCCCGCCCAGCGCGAAGAAGCTGTCCTGCGCGCCCACGCGCCCCGCCGGCAGGCCCAGCAGCTGCTCGACACGGCCGAACAGCTCGCTGGCGAAGGCCACTTCGGCCGGGCCGTGCATCTTGGGCTTGACGATGTAGACCGAGCCCTTGCGCGAGTTGCGGATACCGCCCGCGCCATGGCCCTGCAGGTCATGCAGCGCGATGGTGGTGGTGA
>ERZ650309.498-NODE-498-length-19408-cov-5.755645_pt1 | contig 19408 bp, 16 predicted proteins | sample MGYA00376245_ERZ650309 | MGnify/ENA primary metagenome ERZ650309 (study PRJEB26733, sample SAMN07839294) | wastewater metagenome | biome: urban; feature: wastewater treatment plant; material: waste water | place: USA: North Carolina | collected 2016-04-26 ...
AAGGACTGAAAATCCTTGTGTCGGCGGTTCGATCCCGCCCCACACCACAAAAAAATCAAGCAGTTACGAAGAAATTAAGTAGCTGCTTTTTTATTTACTACAACAATACTACAACACTTCTTTACCCCGCCCATACCCTCCGCATTCCCTACAGGGATGTCCGGATATCCGCCAGAGGGGATTACAGAGCTTTGATGATGCGGCAAATAAGTATTTTAGATTTTTTGTAAGCAATGAAATAGCATATTGTTTACATTTGTGCAATAGATTAGTTCTTTGAAATGCACATACTGGCAACACTTTAGTTTTGTCCAACCATCTCCGACAAAAAGAATCCCTTATTTTCTAATGGCAACATAAGCTATTACAATCCAGATGTTATCAGCGCCAATGATTATTATCCATTTGGTATGACTATGCCGGGGAGAACTTATACGGCGGCTGGTACGGAGGGGTACCGCTACGGATTTAATGGCAAAGAACAAGATAAAGAAACAACTTCAACAACTACATACGATTACGGTTTCCGCATTTACAGCCCTGCACTCGGTCGCTTCCTAAGTGTTGACCCTTTATTTAAAACATACCCTTGGAATAGTACTTACGCATTTGCTGAAAATGATGTTATTAGAAGTATTGATTTAGATGGTCTTGAAAAATATATTATACACCAAAGGAGCTTTGCTCCGTGGGAGTTCTTTGGAGAAATTGCGTCTGGAGGAAAGTATAAGTATTCAGGAGACCATAGAGGTTTTACGGTTGCTTCTGATGACCAAATAAAAAGTAAGGTATCTACTGCAATAACGGTGGATATTGCAACTGCAAAGGCAGAACTAACAACAAGTAAACAATTTGGTAGCACAGTTAGGTATGATGCTAAAACTGGTGAGGCTTTAAAGACAGCTCCACGAGTGAATCCTGAAGTCAGTATGTGGAATCCTCAAAAAGACGGGAACAATCTAACAGTAAAAGCAAGAATAGAGGGCAAAGCACCACTTGCACCATTACCTATATTAGACCCTGTTAGCAGTACTATTGACCAACCAATAGTGTGGACAGGTACAACAAAAATTGAAAATCATATCTCCCAAGGCTACATTAATATCACATATAATTACATAGGGAAAGGTTTTCCGGCATTAGAATCTTTTATTGAGGACGAAAAGGGAACTAAACTTTTTATGGGAATTAATATCTCTCCAGCAAAAAGTAATATTGTCCAAGCCCTATCAGGTAGTGGGGCTTATGGGAATACGTTTAAGCTGAAAATAGCAACGGATAGCAAAGGGAATTTCCAAGGTGTTTATGGAAAGGATGCTAAAGGAAATGAAATTGTTATAAATCCAGCAGCATACAATAAAATTTTTGAGGCTGTTCCAGCAGCAAAAGATTTACCTAAACAATAAACCATTATATGCAAACGAGACTATTTTTTATATTTTGCATTATGCTGGGTATGTTTTCAGTATCATGCAATAATACTCTTAACTGCGAAAGGCATTTTATACCAGCAAAATTTATAGGCAAAGTGACAATCTATTTTAATCAAAAAAATGGGCAAAAAGAATTTGATAAAGATGGCTGTATTGTGTATAGGATTAGTGAGGATGGAAATTGCTATACCTCACTACCATATAAACAAGGAAGTAATTACCCAAATGAGACTTTTAAGTTCTTCGAGCAAATAAACAAGGATAGTGTTAATCAGATTTTTGAATTTTATGAAAAAGAGTATTTAAAAGATACGGTAAATAAAAAACAGAGAAAGTATATTTTTTTTCATAGTAGTGGTTATTCTTCGCCTAATTACACCTTTGAATATTTTATTGATTATGGGATGAATTATAAGAAGCATTTGTATTACTGATTGTCAGCGATAAAATCGCCCTGCATTAATCCGTCTAAATATTTAGTTTTAAAAAATCAGCCTGCCGCAAAAAATCGGCGGGCTTTTTATGCTTTCGCCTCCCTTCGGACGGCTCGGCGGTTTGCAGCAAGAAAATATTTTTTTCTCCACAATTTTTTTGAAGGATAAAAATTTTCTTCCCAGCAACGACTCCGGCACGGGACGTTGCGAAAACGAAAAAAATAATATAAAACATATTCATTAGCCGCTTGCCAAAGCAATTAGCTTTTTTATTTCCCTTGCCTTGTGTCGGCGGTTCAATCCTGCCCCACCCCACAAAAAACATTACAATAAGTTTGTAATGTTTTTTTTGGAAACATCCTTCACAATTAATTATAAAATTTACTAAGCGCAATAAGAGAATACTCGATAAATTAATAAACCACGATTTTTAGGTTTACTTATCCGCAATATATCTAAGTGTTATCGGCTGATAAGTATCAATGCGTCTATCCCTTAAAAATGGCCAATATTTTCGGTAATAATCCGACAGTTCAAGATCAAGTGGTTGTATATAATTGTCTTCCTTATCATGTGGTGCTTGATATAATATTTTACCGTATTGATTCGTAATAAATGACCCACCCCAAAAGTTTGTACCTGCCTCTACGCCTACTCTATTTACACTTACTACGCATACACCATTTGCTATAGCATGACTACATTGAATCGTTTGCCATGCATTGTATTGATCTATATTTGTTTGAATATCCTGATGCAAATGCCATCCAATAGCTGTGGGGAAAAATAAGATTTCTGCACCCATTAAGCTGGTAATACGTGCAGCTTCAGGATACCACTGATCCCAACAAATCAACACACCAATTTTAGCAAATTTTGTGGTAAAAACTTGGTAGCCGGTATTCCCTGGACTGAAGTAAAATTTCTCATAATATCCTGGGTCATCAGGAATATGATTTTTTCTGTATTTTCCTAAATATGTACCATCAGCATCAATAATAGCAGTAGTATTAAAATACAATCCGGGAGCCGCTTTTTCAAATAATGATAATACTAAAACAACATGCAGTTGCTTTGCAATCATGGAGAATTTTTCAGTCAGCACTCCTGGTACAGATATCGCTAGATTAAAATGATCATAATTTTCGGTGTCACAAAAATACAGTGATGTAAAAAGCTCTTGTAAACAGATAATATTAGCTCCGCCGGCCGCCAATTCATTTATTTTATTGATTGCCTTTTGAATATTTTGCTCTACATCTGTATCAAGACTCATTTGAGCAATGCCAACATTTACTTTAGCCATACTATTTTATTTCAATCAGCAAATAAAATCCTTTCATACTAAAGCATTGACAATAAATTGTAACAAAAAAAATTCTTACTCCCAGATTTCACAATGACAAGGTCAATAAAAAAAACTCCGCAATGAGTGCGGAGTTTTTTTTTAAGAAGTACTATTTATAGAAATTAATAATCCATTCCCATGCCACCACCAGGAGGCATAGCTGGAGCTGCAGATTTTGGCTCAGGCTTATCACTGATTACACATTCTGTAGTCAACAACATACCTGCAATAGATGCAGCATTTTCAAGTGCGACACGGCTTACTTTAGTAGGGTCAATAATACCAGCACTAAACATTTTTTCGTATTGCTCAGTACGGGCATTAAATCCAAAATCGGCCTTCCCTTCTTTTACTTTTTGTACAACGATACTACCTTCAATACCGGCATTTTCAACAATTTGGCGCAGTGGCTCTTCCAATGCACGCTTTACAATTTGAACACCAGTATTTTCATCAGCATTATTGCCACGCATTTTTTCCTCTAATGCAGCAATAGCACGTATATAGGCTATACCACCACCAGGTACAATACCTTCTTCTACAGCAGCACGGGTAGCATGCAATGCATCATCTACACGATCTTTCTTTTCTTTCATTTCTACTTCAGTAGCAGCACCAATATACAATACAGCAACACCACCGCTCAACTTTGCAAGACGCTCCTGCAATTTTTCACGATCGTAATCTGAAGTAGTACTCTCAATCTGTGATTTTATCTGATTGATACGTGCTGTTATATCTGCTTTCTTTCCTTTACCACCAACAACAGTGGTATTATCTTTATCAATAGTAACAGAAGATGCCTGTCCTAAATAACTAAGATCAGCATTTTCTAATTTATATCCCTGCTCTTCACTAATTACGATACCTGCTGTAAGTACAGCAATATCTTGTAGCATTTCTTTCCTGCGGTCACCAAAACCAGGGGCCTTTACAGCAGCCACTTTTAATGTGCCACGTAGTTTGTTTACCACTAATGTAGCAAGTGCTTCACCTTCTAAATCTTCTGAAATAATCAATAAAGGGCGACCACTCTGTGCTACTTTTTCGAGGATGTGTAGAATATCTTTCATGGTACTTACCTTCTTATCATAAATCATGATATAAGGGTTTTCAAGTTCAACAGCCATTTTTTCGCTGTTTGTTACGAAATATGGAGATATATACCCACGGTCAAACTGCATACCTTCTACTACATCAACTGTTGTTTCTGTGCCACGAGCTTCTTCGACTGTAATAACCCCTTCTCTTCCTACTCTAGCCATTGCATCAGCAATAAGAGAACCAATGGTATTATCATTATTTGCAGAAATGGAAGCGACTTGTTGAATTTTTTTAGTATCGTTTCCAACAGTTTGGCTTTGACCTTTAAGGTGATCAACAACTTTGGCTACTGCTTTATCAATACCTCTTTTCAAGTCCATAGGATTGCTACCAGCTGCCACTACTTTCAAACCCTCTGCAATGATGCTTTGAGCCAGTACTGTGGCTGTAGTAGTACCATCTCCTGCTATGTCAGCGGTTTTACTGGCTACTTCTTTCACCATTTGAGCTCCCATATTTTCTACGGCATCTTCCAGCTCAATTTCTTTTGCTACTGTTACACCATCTTTAGTTATTGCAGGTGCACCAAATTTCTTTTCTAATACCACATTACGACCTTTGGGACCTAATGTTACTTTTACAGCGTTGGCCAACGTGTCAACGCCTTTTTTCATTTTATTTCTTGCCTCTATATTAAAGGAAAGTTGCTTAGCCATTTTATTCTATTTTATTTTCTGAATTAAATTAATAATGATAATACTAGTTTCAAATAATAGCACTAATTTATTTATACTATTGCCAATATATCACTTTCTCTCATGATGAGATAATCTGTACCTTCAATGGTAATTTCTGTACCAGCATATTTTCCATAAAGTACTGTATCGCCATTTTTTACAGTTACTGGTTCATCTTTTTTACCAGGTCCAGCTGCTACGACTGTACCACGTTGAGGTTTTTCTTTTGCAGTATCAGGTATTATAATGCCTCCTGCAGTTTTTTCTTCAGCAGGAGCAGGCTTAACAATTACCCTGTCATGCAGTGGAGTTACATTAAGCTTCTGATCTTTTTTTGCTGTTGCCATTTGTTATTGATTTTATTTTTTTATGTGAAAGATACTTTTTGTGGTCAACATTTTTGCCAATACCAAATATGTTGACAGATTTTCATGTCTTCACTTCAATGTACTGACAAAAATTTTGATTTTGAGGCCTCAAAGAGATATAGAATTGCGATACTGACAAAATTGCCATAAAATTATCCCTGCTCCTATACCGGTTCCCATCAATCAATAATAAATCGCTATGATAACAACAAAGCCAATTCATCAGGTGTTGATTGTTTAAATTTGATGGAAACTTGACTAAATAAAATCCGTAAACTCTAATTTTATAAATACTTACATCATTCAGATTCAATAATTTTGCAATGCATTAGTCAAAATTAGTTTCAGTTTCTCATAATTAACGATGTTTTAATATTATAAGATAATCAATTCATGCCGCATTCAATAATAAACTTCACTTTATTTTTAGCAGACAATACCCTTATACTAAGTCAACGAAATGCAGCTTGGTGTGGTCATGGGCCAGTGCTTGAGCAGGATATTGCACTTACAAATATATCACTAGACCTCTTGGGCCAAAGCCGCAACTGTTATCAATATGCCTCAAGTTGTATCAATAAATATGTCAAAGAAAATCAGAAAGAATTTCCACAACAATGGCTTAATCTAAATAATGAGGCAGATGAAAATACGTTAGCTTACATGCGTAACGAGCGGGAATTTAAAAACCTATTGATAACGGAACAACCAAATGGTGATTGGGGCCAAACTGTACTCAGGCAGTATCTGTTTAGCCAATTTCAAATTTTATATTACGAGTACATAGTTAATCATCTGCAAAATGATAGCTTAACTGCAATAACCTCAAAGGCGCTCAAAGAAATAAAATACCATGTAAGATGGAGTAGCGATTGGGTAATCAGGCTTGGAGATGGAACTGAAGAAAGTAAGCAGCGTATGCAGGCTGCTTTGGAAAATCTTTGGTGCTATACCGGGGAAATGTTTATGCCCGTTCCTTTTGAGACTGCAATGGGTATTGAATTGGAAAGTCTTCAGCAGGAGTGGTTAAAACATGTTACGAAAACATTATCTGAAGCCACCCTCCTGATGCCTGAAAAAACTTTTATGCATCAAGGAGGAAAGACGGGCATACACACGGAAGAAATGGGCTTTATTTTAAGTGAAATGCAATATTTACCTCGTACTTATCCCGGAGCAGAATGGTAATATGAAAGATGAAGATTTAAAAATAAAAGAAATATATACAATTCTTGAGCAGGTTACAGATCCTGAAATACCTGTGCTATCTATTACAGATTTAGGCATTATAAGAGATGTATCATTGGCCGAAGGCCAAATAGAAATAATCATAACACCTACCTATACGGGATGCCCTGCAATGGATATGATAGCTGTACAAATAAGGTTGGCACTTATTGCAGCAGGATACAATGGAATCAAAGTAACCAGCACACTATCACCGGCATGGACTACTGACTGGATTACAGCATCTGGCAAACAAAAGTTATTGGAATATGGCATTGCGCCTCCAAAAGGCAATGCAGATACGCCCCTTCTGGATGGTGTCACCTGCCCACATTGCGGCTCAAACGACACAAAATTAATTAGCTCATTTGGCAGCACAGCCTGCAAGGCACTTTATAAATGTCAGGATTGTATGGAGCCGTTTGACTACTTTAAATGCTATTGACACCTAAAATTTCCAAAGCCTTAATTTGAGGGTCTCACAAAAGATAAAAAAAGGAGTAGAAAACTCCACTCCTTTTGCATACGATCATTAGTTGCTAACAAGATTATTGTTTAATGAACTTTTGAGTTGTTGTATTTGTGCCGTTTTTAATAACTAAGTAGTATGAACCAGCTAAAAGTGATTCAATATTTATAGTGTAAATACTTCCGCTTGCAGTTACTTGTTTTACTGTTTTACCATTGATATCAATGATTGAATACACTGTAGCATTGGCAGTACTAACTCCTTCAATTGTTATTTTATCTTTTGCAGGTATTGGATAAACTTTTATAAAAGGCAGTAAAGAGAAGTCCACATTTTCAGCTTTTGAGTAGTTATACGAACCATCTTTATTCACAAGTTTTAGTCTGTAATAATTTAAGCCTTTTTCATGTTGCATATCTTCATAAGTGTATGATGCCACTTTGTTGCTACTTCCTGTGCCATAAATTTTTGCTATTTCTTTATAATTTTTAGCATCATTGCTACGCTCTACTATGAAGTGACTGAAATTAAACTCGCTTTCTGTACCCCATCTAAGAAATGCGCCATTTGTGGTTTTTGATGCTGAGAAATATGAAAGTGTAATTGGCAATATCTGACTGGATTCGTCCCACTTAAACATGCCGCCAGGCAAAGCACTAAGAATTCTGTATTGACCAGTCCAACCATGTGTTGCATCATAAAAACTTACTTCTGAATGTTGTAATAAACCTTGATCATCAATATCTATAGGAGTCCATGTATTACCGAGATCAGTACTATAAGAAGTACCCTGCGGGCCAACGAAAATTCCATTTGAGCAAACTATTGTATTTGTGCCTGGTACAGTGGAGAGAAAAGCACCTGTAAATTGACCAGAATAATTTACTTCTGACCAAGTTTCCCCCCCATCAGATGTGCGATAAAGAATAGGAGTTTGATTATCTACATCTAAATCGCAAGTAATACCATTTAATTCATCTACAAATACTATATCTTGAATTGATTCGTTGAAAGTTTGCAATCTAATTGCTTCCCAAGTAAGGCCCTTGTCAGATGATTTGTACAAATACTGTAGAGCTCCCCCAGTTGGATCACCATCATAGATTTGTAACCAAATTGTATTACCTACTACACTATAATGGTTAACAATTCCTACAGGTGGTTGAGATATAAAAGGAATATTTTCCCGTGGTACACGATTCCAAGTATTGCCATAGTCAGTTGTAGTGTAGATTTCCAGATATGCACCCAAACCACTACCATCATCAGTTGCATCTCCCATAGCAATACCCTCTGCTGCATTCCAGAAATAGACTAAATTTGGAAATGATTGGCTATTAAATAATGTACCTGATGATATTCGATTCCAAACAGTTCCACCATCTATTGTTTTCCAAATCCCACCACCTCTACCAGTAGTGCCATTATAAACAGCAATATAAGCTGTGTCTTCATCTATTCCAGCTACATTAGCAACTTGTAAACCCTGCAATTGGGAAAAAATATTCTGTTTTGTCCAGTTCTGTCCACCATCTGAACTTGTTGATACAGTAGCAGAACCACCAATACTACCAGTTTGACTTACAATACTATAACTAGCCCAAACAGTATTTGCATTTGGTTGAGAAAGTGTGGAAGGATAAGACCTACCCGGTCTTGATAAGTTTATATTTTGCCATTGAGCATTGGCGGATAGGCCAAACAATAACAGACAGGTTAATACATTGTAAATTTTTTTACTCATACTTTAATTTATTTTAGCGTGCAATATATTTATTTTTTTGCTAAAAATTTTTAATAATAATTAGGATAAAATTAAGCAAGCCTTTACAAAATATTTTTTTCAAAATGCAACAATTGTGTTTCGCAAGATTTTAACCTAAATTTCAGACTAAGTTGACTACACTGACAATTGCAAGAGCGTGGTTAAAAAATTCTAGATGCAATAAATATCTGCTGCCCTATCAATAATCATCGTTTACAAAAGCATTACCTCCAAATATTTCTATAATCTTCTACCGTTATGATACAACCAAGTAGATACTTATTTTTGAAGCTATAAAAAATGGAGCAAGTATGGCTGGAAAAATAAAATTATCAAATCCACAGATTTCACTTACAATAGATTTAAATGGGGGTTGCTTAGCATCTTTTAGCCATATAAATGCCCCCGATTTGAATGTCCTCAACTTTTCATTTACAAAGGAACAAATGGAGACATTAGGTAATACGGGTGCCCCTTTCAAAGGACATTTCCTTTGTTGTCCATATTGGGGCAGTGCAGGCCCTTCGGGCAATGATCAAGCGCCGTGGCATGGGCCATTTGCCGCAGGAAAGTGGAGAAAATTGGAAAGGAAAGATCATTCACTATGTATAGAGGCCCATCATCAAGACTATGGAATAGGTATTCAGAAAAAGATAATCATACATACATCAAATGCAATTTTCAAGGTAGAAGAAACCATTCAGAATTTGATGAACAATCCCGTTCCATTCAATTTGGTACAGCATCCAAGTTTAGCAGCTCCTTTTTTAAATGAGCATACAGTACTGTATTCAAATGCAGTAAGAGGCATACTTCAAGAAAATATTTTTTCAGCCCAAATAAAACGAACCACCATTTGGCCAATTGTAAAAAAAAACAAGCAAAAAATTAATATCTCAAAATCAAAAGATCAAGAATCTATTGTTGCCACTTTTATCCTGCCGGCAAATGAAAAAATAGGATGGGTAATTACACATTCTCCTGTACAACAACTATTGTTTGGATATTGCTGGTTGATTACAGATTATCCTTGGTTGAATATCTGGAAACATGTAGAACAGGATAAAACAATTTACACCGGATTGGAATTTGGTACTACAGGGGTACATCTTAGTTTACAAGAAACCATGCTACACTATACGCAAATATGGAATAGAAAAACCTATGAGCTTTTGTATCCAAAAGCAAAAATTGTGAAAGGATACTGGTCGTTTTTAGCTCCATTAAAAGGAGTGAATAATGTGGTGAAAAATATTAGTTATGAACTGCTTAAAAATGCAATAATTATACAGCCCGAAATGGGCAAAAAAATTACCATACCTTTATTTTAGGCACTAAAGTATTAGAGGGTTCATAAATTTTTTGCTTAAACTTTCCATTCACACTCTTATTTTTGCACCACTTGGTCCGGTAGCTCAGTTGAATAGAGCAACAGCCTTCTAAGCTGTGGGTCATTGGTTTGAGTCCAATCCGGATCACAAACCCCGATTTTTTCGGGGTTTTTTTATGAATATAAATGGGTTTGATTTCCACAACTACAGATAAATTTTTTCATCACAACCAATAGGGCCAATTACATTTGCCAAATGTCTTTACAATTAGTAGAATGTCCAAGAGACGCCATGCAAGGATGGCCCCATCCCATAGACACAGATTCAAAGGTTTCTTACCTTAACCAATTGTTGCAAGTGGGTTTTCATACGCTGGATTGCGGTAGTTTTGTTTCTCCCAAAGCCATTCCTCAAATGGCGGATACCCCATCTGTAATACCTCAATTAAATCTTGACAATAGCAACACAAAACTTTTGGTAATTGTAGCGAATAGAAGGGGTGCAGCAGAAGCAGTAGAATTCAAGAATATTAGTTATTTAGGTTTCCCATTTTCCATATCACCAATTTTTCAGCAAAGAAATACCAATAGTAGCATGGAAGAAAGTTTAGAAAGAGTAAAGGAAATTCAAGCACTCTGCTTACAATACAATAAGGAAATGGTTGTTTATATGAGTATGGCATTTGGAAATCCGTATGGAGATGATTACAACACGGCTGTATTGATGGATTGGACCGAAAGGATCATTGCCGAAGGCATTAATACAATATCGCTTGCCGATACCGTGGGGGTAGCATCGCCTGAACAAATTTCCACAGCAGTAAGCTCTTTAATTTCACAGTATAAGGATACAACAATTGGAGTACACTTACATGCAGCAGACAATAATTTTGAATCAAAATTATCGGCAGCCTGGCATGCTGGCTGTATGCGTTTTGATGGCGCTCTAAAAGGCATTGGCGGCTGCCCTATGGCACAGGATGAATTAGTTGGGAATATGTCTACAGAAAGAATGATTGACTGGTTTCATGCTTCTGGTATCCATACAGGAGTTAAGGAAGAGCAACTTATGCAGTCTATTCATTTTGCTAATAAAGTATTTATTTGATGCAATTTTTTTCTTCGATATCATACCCCGCTCCACGAGAAAAAATTGCATATACTGATGCATTATTACTCAATGGAAGTTGCTTTACAGAGCATATTGGTAATGCCCTACAACAATCAAAATTTAATGTATTACAAAATCCTAACGGGATTTTATTTGATGCTATACAAGTGGCGCAGTCTGTAATAGACTGGATTGAGAATAAAGATTTTCAACCACAGGCTTTCTTTATGCATAATGACTGGTGGCAAAATTGGCGATTGCATAGCAGATTTTCACACTTAGATATTGATACAGCAATAAGACAGGCAAATGAAGCCAAAAATCAAGCACATCATTTTTTGAAGCAAACAAATTGGTTAATACTCACTTTGGGATCCTCCTTCACATACAAAATAAATAACCAAATGCCATCCGAGTATCTGGGGGATCTTTGTATTGGGGATGGTGTGGCCAATTGCCATAAACTGCCAGGAAAATATTTTGATAAACACCTTGCTGGCATAGACGAAATGATTACTGCTTTGGACACTATGTTTTACAGATTGGTGCAGTTTAATCCAACTATTAAAGTGTTATTTACGGTAAGTCCGGTGAGGCATTTAAGAGACGGAGTGATAGAAAATAATAGAAGCAAAGCCCGACTCATTGAAACCGTGCATCACCTGGTCAATAAATTTGACCATATTTATTATTTCCCCGCTTATGAATTGGTGATTGATGTGCTAAGGGATTATCGTTTTTATGATGTGGATTTAGCCCATCCTAATTATGCAGCTACACAATATGTAATCAATTATTTTAAAGAACATTGTCTTGCTTCTGATGCATTGGCCTTACAAGAAAAAATTGCTGAAATAGTAACTGCAAAAAATCATAAACCACGCAATGCACAAAGCGCTGCACATAAGCAGTTTCTCGAAAAATACGCAAACTTAGTAGCAGAGATTACAGCTGCTAACCCATACCTCGATTTTTCTGCAGAAAGAGCATACTTTTTGGGGCAGTAGGTGACCTCTAAATTTAATAAAGGAAAGATTTTCTATACAGCAACCATTACTCCACAAGAAACCTTCCTTCATATAGTTTCCCATCGGCATTAATTTGTACAAAATAGGTGCCTGCTGGCAGATCTGATGTAGGGATTGTAAGCAATTTTGAATGTGCTGAAAGCTGCTGCTGCCAAATCCTAATGCCGATATTATTACTTACATAAATCCTTAGTTGCTGAAAAGAAATAACTATTGGCAATGCCATACGAACCTGCATGCCTGCCTTAACCACGGATGGCATTGTTTGAAGTTTTTCTACCCTCGGCAAATCATTGCCCGACAGGGCTATAGGACCCAATACACATGCCGCCTGATAAGTAATATCATTGTTTGTTTGTAATATATTTTGAAATGTTGTAACATCAGAGGAACGATTGTACAACAGCGCACCCAGCCAAGGTGATAACAAGGACATTGTATTGCGATATGTGCCGGAAGGATTGGTAGAAAAACCTCCGCAAGTAAATTCACCTAAAGTACACAAAGCACCATTTGCAGCCCAATGACAGTGTTTGGCATTTTTAATTTCCACATATACTTTGCAAGCACTGGACAATGCATTGTACATAGGAATTTGATTGGATGATGGAGGTGTAACGCAATCTTTTTTTCCTCCGAAAATGAGTACCGGTTTTGTGATGCCACTACATGCTGTTATGGCAGATGGATCAGTTTCTGCTGCAGCCAAAGGGCAAACACCACTTATCAATGAACTGTACTGAACAGAAAGAAGTGCACAACCGCCTCCCATGCTATGGCCGCTTACTGCAAATTTATTATTGAGTCTGTTGAAGAAAAAGAATGTGGCATTAGTATTTCCAGTGGACATCTTTTTTGTGATAAATGCCAAGTCTTGTGCAAAAGCACTATGGTTGGGAAATAATTCTTCTTCTGTGCGTGGAAAAGCAACAAAATATCCTTTACGCACTAAGCTATCTTTAAGCCACAAATAGTTAGTATATGTAAGTTGATATCCATGACCAAATACAACAGTTGCAAACTTCATAGTGCCGGATGCCACAGGCACAGTTTCTCCATTATTGTCAGCAGGATAATACAATTCTGTAAGCACCTGCCTATTGCCACGGCTACTATCGACCCATAGCAATTGTCTATGGCCTACTTTATAGGTTTGAGCAAAACAAAGTTGGATACTACATACAAGTATTGCAGTAATGAATAAATTTGTTTTCATATTATTTTTTATATCAGCAATAATAAAAATTTTATCCCAAGAATCGAAATTGTGTTTTTAATTTTTCAAACTATACATTATACCAACAATATTCCCCCCATTCCACAAACCCACCCTACCACCACATGCAAATTTCACTATTTTACGCCCAAAATATTTGAGTGAGAAATATAGTGACCCTAATATTGTTAATGATATGTAATGCTTCTATTGCGCAGCAAACACAAAAAAAATATTGGCAGCAGCAAACTGATTATACCATTACTGTAAAGCTGAATGATACATTAAAAACTTTGGATGGCTTTGAAACCATTCAATACTATAACCATAGCCCCGACACACTCAAATACTTATGGTTTCATTTATGGCCTAATGCCTATAAAAATGAAAATACGGCCTTTACAGAGCAGCAACTTGCCAATGGAAGCACCTCTTTTTATTTTGCCGCAGAAAATGAAAAGGGATATATCAATATGCTTTCTTTTGAAGTAAATGATATGCCCGCAAAACTAAGTCTTGATAGCGCCAATCCTGATATGGCAGTGCTGTATTTGCCTACTCCATTGCTGCCAAAAGGCAATATAAAAATTACATCACCATTTCATGTAAAACTTCCTTACAACATTTCCCGAGGTGGCTATGTGGGTCAAACATTCCAGGCTACTCAGTGGTTTCCAAAACCTGCCGTTTATGATGCTACAGGCTGGCATCCTATGCCTTATTTAGATCAAGGAGAATTTTATAGTGAATTTGGTAAATGGGATGTATCCATTACAGCACCTGAAAATTATATCATAGCCGCATCGGGCATTGTAGCAGATGATATGCTGCGCAATGAATTAAAAAAACTGGGCAGAACATCGCCACTGCGTCAAAAAAATTATACACAGTGGGATGAAGCAGAATGGAAAAAATCTAAACGAATGCCGGAGGATTTCATGCCTCCATCATCCAAAAAAACAAAAACATGGCATTATACATTAGATAGTGCACACGATTTTGCATGGTTTGCCAGCAAATCATTTATGGTGCGGTATGACTCGGTGGTATCTGGCGGAAGGCAAACAGACTTGTTTTGTTATTATAATCCTTGGGATGCCGCAAACTGGGATTCCTCCATGCACTATTTAAAAAGAGCTGTAGCTTTTTATTCAAAAGAAGCCGGGGCATATCCATACCCTTTGGCAACTGTAGTGGCGGGTAATGCATCTGTGAGTAGTGGCGGCATGGAATATCCCACCATTACTTTAATAACAGTAGATGGTGGTGGTGAAGACTTGGATGTAACCATTGCCCACGAAGTGGGACATAATTGGTTTTATGGAATTCTGGCATCTGATGAAAGAAAATATCCTTGGATGGATGAAGGCATCAATTCCTTTTACGAAAAACGATATACCGAACAATTTTATGCCCCAAAAAAAGCCATAAAAATATTGCCGGATAATGAAACAAAACTCCTCATACAATCGCTGGAAGTGCTGCATAAGGATCAAGCCATTAACCTGCCTTCTGCTGCTTATACACTGTTGAATTATGGTACAATGGTATATGGCAAAACGCCATACTGGTTGCAAGGTTTAAGTAACTATATGGGTGCAGTAACTTTTGATTCTGCTATGCAGGCCTATTTCAAACTATGGCAGTTTAAACATCCTCAACCGGATGATTTTAAACAAGTGTTTCAACAATACAGCTCAAAACCTTTAGACAGCATATTTATGCAGTTGGAGCATACAGGCACCATATTTCCAAAGGAAAAGAAAATGCTTAGACCAGCATTGTTTTTTAATTTGAATCAAACAGAAAAATATCAGTACATCTCTTTAATGCCTGCACTTGGTTATAATTATTACGACAAGCTGATGGCTGGTGTACTCATCGATAATTATCAACTACCACCCTCTCGTTTTCAATTTTTTGCAGCACCGATGTATAGCACGGGATCAAAAACAATAAATGGCAATGCAAGGATGAGCTATCATTGGTTTGCCAATAGAAAATTTGTAGAAGCAGCCGTTAGTGGTACAAGATACACGATCAGCAAATTACCCAATGAGAAAAACGAAACCTTATTTTTTTCGCTCAATCGTGTGGTGCCATCGGTCAAATTCACTTGGTATCCTAAAGATGCATTAGCTACATCAAAATGGATATTACAAGCCAAGTCATTTATTTTAAATAAAGATGCGGCGGCTTTTATAAGTATGGATACCAATTTTATCATTTCTAAAAAGAACGCTACCGATATTATCAATCAGGTATCGCTACGTTATGAAAATAGAAGAGCACTCTATCCCTACAATGCACAGTTAATATTAGACCAAGGCAAGGACTTTATAAGAGCAGGTTTTACGGGAAATTATTTTTTACAGTATGGCAGTAGGAATGAATCGGATGGAGTTAACCTTCGATTTTTTGCCGGTAAGTTTTTCTATTTGACTACAAAAAATTTTATTACTTCATTCAACACATCTCCCTATCAACTTACCCTTACGGGGCCAAGGGGCAATGAAGATTATACTTATAGTGGCTACTATATCGGTCGCAATGAATTTGATGGATGGAATAGCCAACAAATATTGGAGCGGGATGGATTTTTTAAAGTAGGCACCGACCTGCTGGGTGATAAAGTAGGTAAAACCGACAACTGGTTGATGGCTGTAAACCTTAGTGGCAATATTCCAACTGCCATCAACCCACTCAGTATATTGCCCATTAAAATACCATTAAAGTTTTTTCTGGATTTTGGCACTTATAGTGATGTATGGAAAGATGATTTTGCCAACAGTCGTTTCTTGTATGATGCAGGCTTGCAAATCAGTATTTTTGGTGGCAGTGTAAATATGTATCTGCCGCTGCTGTATAGTAAAGTATATGGTGATTATTTTAAATCTGTGTTGGGTAATAATCGCTTTAGCAAAACCATTGCATTTGATATAAACCTGCAGGCATTTAAAAAATGGTCTGCATACAGCATGCTACCATTCTAATGATGCAAATAAAAATTATTGAATCAAATAAAATAGATACAGCAAACTGGAATGATTGTGTACGCACCCATGCCAATGGACTTGTGTATGCCTATACCGAATACCTACAAGCACTCTGTGATGATTGGGTTGGCTTTGTGCTACATGATTATGAAGCCATCATGCCTCTACCTATCAGAAAAAAGATGGGCATAGTATATACTTATCAAGTGCCGTTTGTGCAGCAGTTAGGCATTATTGGATCTGCCAAGCATTATCCATTTTTTATAGATGCCTTAAAAGAGTATATACAATATGGAGATTATGATTTTAATTTTCAGAATGAAATAGCACCACACAAATTCTTCACACCTTATGAGCGTTGCAATCTTACTTTATCGCTGCGCAATGATTATACAACCATCCGAAAAAATTATAAAAAAGACCTCATTCAAAATCTTAGAAAAGCAAATAGTCATGGGTTGAAATATGAGCATGCAGATATAGACAGTGCCATCAATCATTTTCAAACACACTATGCAGATCGTTCTAAAAACTATACCGATAAAGCATTTATTCAATTCAAATCGTTTTGCCATTGCCCCGGGGTGCAGGTAGAAGTGGTTTGCAGAAAAGTAACGAATGCAGGAAATGAATTGTTGGCAATAGCATTATTTTTAAAGGACAACAAAAGGGTGTATAATATGATGAATACCACCACTACTGCTGGCCGTGCCGTAGCTGCCAATCATTTTCTTTTAGATGCTGTCATACAGGAATTTTCATCCACGTTACTACACTTCGATTTTGAAGGCAGCAACATAAAGGGCATACAACATTTCTATGAAAATTTTGGCGCCAGCCGCGAAAATTATACGCAAATACATATCAACAGACTGCCCCTGCCTTTGAGGTTATTAAAGCAATGAGCGGCCATTCAATATGGCTTCTGCCAGTACTATATCCACCGGTCTTGTAATTTTTATATTTTCATATTCTCCTTCTACTAAGTACACAGGTTTGCCATAGGCTTCTACCACAGTGGCCTCATCTGTAAACAGGTCATTAAACGGTTGTTCAAATGCGGGTAGCAGAATATCGCTATGAAAAGTTTGTGGAGTTTGTATAATGCGTATTTGCTGTCTGTCTGCCGCAGTATTCCCATTATTATGAACGATTCTAATACTGTCTGTACTGGCCACAGATGGTATGGCCGTACCCATTTCTATAGCAGCTTTGTAGCAGCGATGAATAAGCGGCACAGACACTAAGCAGCGTACCGCATCGTGCACAAATATGATTGATGGGTTTTTGATCATACGTAGTCCACTCTGCACAGAGTGAAAGCGTGACAAGCCACCTTCGGCAAAGCTAAAACGATGGTCAGCATTGAACATAGCAGCCACTTGCTTACCCATTTGTGTGTGCATGGTGGGCAGCACTAAAATGATTTCCAAATCAGCGTATGAACGGAGAAAACTATCTAATGTGTACCAAAGTATGGGTTTTTGATGGAGCAATAAAAACTGTTTGGGTATAATATTTCCCATACGCTGACCACTGCCTCCCGCCACTATAACCGCTACCTTCTTCATAAAAATATTGCTTCAAATATGGGTTGCAATTTGGGGAAAAGTTGACATGCAATTTTAAAAATAATCAAACCATAATCTGTAGCAGTACATCTGCTCGTCATTCCATTGTGTTTTTTTATGTAGTATTTAGATTTTTACCCCTACGGGGAATGATGACGCACGGCAAATCATTGCGAGTGAAACGAAGTAAAAAAATATCAATTTTAATTATTGATTATTTGCCTTTAAATTAATATGGTTGAGGTCGGACATTCAGTAGCGGAGTTAATAATATTTGCCGGGCATTTGATTTTTTGCTCCTGAATTGATAGATGTGAGTATGTTTTTGCTAAGGCTTTGGGGTAATGCCTATTTGTTAACGCAATTAGTTAAAGGGACTTCAATGTGGAAAAAAGAGAATGAAGGTATGATTTTTTGATTTCTCTAACAATCGCATAGTCAATTCCAAAATAATCAGGAACAACTCTATTGCGAAAACCATGAATCCGATACCAGTCTATGTTTGAATGTTTATCTTTAAAATCTTCTCCAAATCTATTTGCTGCTTCACCAATTATTTCAAAATTTCGTATGACTGTATCGATTGTTTTACTATAACTAAAAACGCTTCAAATGAAAAATTTTAAGTATAGCCAAGCATTTTTACTGCGCTATCAAAAATATCATCATCAATAAGAAAAGGCTCATGTTTATACGTAGATAATCTCAGATTCGATTTGATGAAAATCTTTAGCCTTAATCATATTTCCTGTTTTACTCCATCTTTTTGCATTTCCTTTTTTAGTATGGTTACAATCAATGACATTTTATTATCATACTTTTTCCTTTCAGCAAGTATTGATATATAACTTATCCGAACATTTGTATTTGTTGATATTCATTTATTCATTCACAATATTATTTTATCATTTCTTTTTAAAAAATCAGAAGATTAAAGCACCATTTAAAGAAAAGCAAGATGACATTGTAAACCAATCTCTCTTTACTTTTTTTATAGAGGATGGAAATAAAAAGCAGCATATTCAAGTTTCAGAAATCTTCTATTTTTCTGCAAACTCTCCATATATTAATATTCATCTTGCACATAAAAAATACTTACATAATGATACTTTAAAAGGGCATTTAGAAAAGTGGGACGGTACACAATTTGTAAGAGTGCATAAATCTACCATCGTTAACATTGGCATAGAATGGGCCACACTGCATTTCATTCAATTTTTTGCTGCAAGCTCATCCACCCTCCTCCATTAAAGACCTGCTTAAATCCATTTGATTTTAAAATTGATTTTGCAGCAGCACTCCGCATGCCACTGGCGCAGCAGGTGATGATT
>ERZ650309.499-NODE-499-length-19389-cov-9.698872_pt1 | contig 19389 bp, 18 predicted proteins | sample MGYA00376245_ERZ650309 | MGnify/ENA primary metagenome ERZ650309 (study PRJEB26733, sample SAMN07839294) | wastewater metagenome | biome: urban; feature: wastewater treatment plant; material: waste water | place: USA: North Carolina | collected 2016-04-26 ...
AAGGAGTCTTTTTTGAAATCCGACAAAGTCCAAGATTCAAAGACGAAGAGTATATATAACTATATCGTTTTTGTGTGGATAATAGAACCCACGCATTGACAGTCAATACTATTTAACAGTAGCCCAGAGCGTTGCTAGAACAATAACTAAACCGCCAATCCACGCAATCAAGCTTAGAGATTCATGCATCATTATTGTAGCATATAGAGCACCCCAGACAGGCTCACTTCCCATTAATAGTGCAGCTTTAGTTGGAGAAGTTCGTTTAACTGAAAAATTTTGCACAAAGAAAGCAAACATAGTACAAAATATCACCAAGTAGATTACATCTCCCCAAAATTCACCAATTTTTGGCAATATCATAACCTGTGGAGAGTAAAGTATGGCACATAGTATTAAACAGCCAAGTCCGACTACGCTAGTCTGAATAGCCGTTAGAAATAGCGTATTAATTTCTTGATGTTGAGTTAATTTTTTAGTTAGAGTAACCATAACTGCGCGAAGTGCCGCAGCTAAAAGGATTAGATAATCACCAAGATTCAGCTGAAAAGATTGGTCATGCTGATAACTCAATAAGAATGCACCGATAATTGACAATAATGCTGCAAGCAGAGTTTTTTGCGTTGGGGCTTGTTTTAGAATAAGCCATTGAATGAACGAGGTAAAAACTACATAGAGACTAATCAGAAAAGCGGAATTTGCTGCGCTGGTTTTAGATAAGCCATAAGTTTCGCTGACAAAAATAAGTAACAGAACAAAACCCAGCGGTAAACCTGCTTTAATTGTCGTTATGATGCTTTTTTTAGTCAGCTTAAATGCGGTGGGTATAAATATAATTGAAGTAATACAAAATCTTAGTGCGACAAAGCCCAATACTGGATAGTATAAAACTGCATTTTTTGCAATCCCATAGCTAGTACCCCAAACCATTGCGACCAACAGCAATAAGGTTGAATCAAGCCATTTAGAAGACTGAATTTGTTTTAATTTACTCAAGAGTGAACCTTCAAATATGTCAGTATAAAAATTAGGTATTATAGACTATTCATTTGCTTCTTGTTTTTAAGAATAAGAACAGTGGGTTATATTATAGCATTTCAATTATAAGAAAGTTAATAATTATTGGTACAGCTTAAAATTTTGTACTACTAAATTAATGGAGTGGGTCAGATGCAGAAACTTAACTTTGATTAAATATGAAAATATTATTCTAAGTTAGATAGTTATTAAGATAATTAATTTGTATGGGTTTATATTTTCATTCATCAAACCCGTAATATTGTGTATAATGATGTATCATATTGTTACGATATCCTATATTGGAGATTATTATAAGCACAATTATTGATGCTTCTTTAGTTGAAATGTTAATTCATAATATGCGCGGACATACGATATTAAAAGATGCCAAGAGTGGAAAATGTTTAGATGTTAATTCTGCTCATTTGGAAGTGTATGGCTTGAATAAGCCAAAAGATCTGATTGGTTATACCGTGTGGGATGTAAATAACTTTATGAATAAAATGTGGCTGAATAATGCCCAACAAGTCGCTAAATTTGATGAAGAAGTACTTTATACTGGTAAGCCAGTGGTAAAACCGTTACGCGTTTGGTTAAACTCCCGAGGAATGGTTTGGGCTCATCATATGGGTAAATTCCCAGTGATGAATAACAAACAACAAGTTATTGCGATACTTGGCACATCGGAGGATTTAACTGTATCTTTGGATTTACGAGAGCTATACCAATATTATCGTCATTTTTACCAAAATCGTAAAGTTGCTATTTCAAAATTCTTAGAGCATGTTGGTATATTGGATTATTTTAAGACATTGCCGACAGATGCTGAAACAATAGTGTTAATAACTAAAAAGAAATTTGGTCAGAATAAACTAGTTGCTCAACACCTTAAGATTGCCGAAGGAACACTAGAATCTCATATTCATAAAATAATCAATAAATTAAAACTTGATTGTTTTAATTTAAACAACATGCTGTTAGAAATGAATACTACTTCATAGCTTGATGGATTAAACAATAGAGCAATAGCTATATAATTGTAGTTATAACAAAAGTAAAAAGAGTTGCTCTTTTATTGCTCGGTTTTTTTAATTCTAGTAAATGGCATAGTAAACTCTCCCCGCATAATAGCATTTGCAGTCGTCACAATGCCAACTTCTGGAATACCAATAAGACCGCCCTCAGAGTCCTTCTCTAAACTGATACTTGTACTAATTACCCCTTGGGGATGTTCAATCATAAAACAATCACCATAACTTGGTAAGGTCGCAACTTCAGCAGCTACTGTTCCAGGAATATAACACGCAGCCGTTAAACTTAAAGCAACCTGTACTGGATGTGCAGAATGTACAGTTAAAGGCGCCGTAGTAAAACAACGAGAGGTGACCGCACCGACATTGCCTGCTGGACTGACAATAGATATTCGCATAGCAGCTTCATCCCTCTCTAAGCCTGCTAATAAGGCAGCCTTTTGTCTTATTTCTTCCAGTCGAGTTAAAAAAGAGACGGAACCTAACACACTTATATCCTCATTTCCTTTAAGTCCTAAATCATCTGCATGAATAAACAATGTTGGAACAGCTACATCAACCCAAGATATCCTTATTCCATCAAGAATATCTTGTGGTCTCCCAGTTGGTAAAAGCTTACCCGTTTTTGCACCTACTGCATTTAGATAATTTAACTTAATAGCTGCCCACTTCCCAGGAACCCCATCCACTTGAGTTTCACCCTCATATGATAATTGACAATTCGGAGTCTGGACAATTGAATGAACTATAACCCCCGTATTTTCGCAAAATATTCTTACTCTAGTTTCTGGGTGCGTCGCAACGAGCAATCCTTCTTGAATTGCAAATGGTCCTACCGCAGCCAAGGTATTACCGCAACTTAAGGTTGTATCAATCTTGCCGGGCTTTACTTGTCCAGACAAATAACTGACATCTGCAATTCTGCCATCAACATATTTGTCAATAATAGCAATTTTATTAGAAGTGGGCTTATCACCTCCTAATCCCGTAAGTGGATTCATCATCGTGAGTAATAGCTTTTCTTGATCTTCCCATCTTGCAGGAAGATGCGCTTTCAATACAAACAAACCTTTAGATGTACCTCCACGCATCATTGCAGCCTTTAAAGTATGTTCTAATATACTCATAATTTTCTCCTATTCTAATAAAACTAAGCTACTGCAGCAGCACTTTTATATAAAGCACCTCATAGTAGTTTTTCAATATAAAAAGCATCCTGAGGATAATTATTACTTGGCAATAAAACTACCTAAGAATCTGAATCTGTTTTATGCAATACATGCAATTATTCAAGTAAAATAAAGTCAAATTTTGATCACTGCAGTCAGGTCTCTCATAGTTTATTTGTATGAAATTAGTCTACTTGTAATAGAGATCATAAAAATCATAAGATAAATAATTCCGAGTGTCATACCAGAATCTATATGGATAAAACTGATAAGGCTAAGCCCAATAAAGCCAATTAGTAGCATTCCTGCGCCTTGTAAACTTGCTGATAACCCTGCCATTTTTGGGAAAATTGCCATAGCATGTGATAATACATTAGGGAAAGTGACCCCTTGTGCAAAAGTGATCAGCATTAACCCAATCACTAACCTTAACGGGATAAAAGATGGCTGCATTAACAAAATTGTGATACCACTAATAAATATGATTGTCCCTAAGTTTAATCGCCAATTCATAGAGCTTTTACTAATAAGAAAACGATTTAAAAAAGTGCCTGCTAGGTAGGACAATCCTGCCAGTAGTGCTGTTTTACCAAAATATACTTCGCTTTTATTAAGGCTGTGCTTTATGATAAATGGACCAACCTGATTCCACATGGTAAATGCAATAAAACAGCTACCGAGTTGAATAAATGATGAAATGAATTGTTTATTAGCAAGAATAACCTTGTAATTGGTGAATGTTTCGCTCGGGCTTCTGTTATTTTCTTTTGCCAATGATTCGCGCATCCAGATGGAGGCAATGACGAGTAGTATAAAACTATAAATAGCATAGATAACAAAATTCCAGCGCCAGCTTAGTGAATGTTGAACAACTGCTCCAACATATGGTCCAAGAATCAGACCGAGTGCAAATGCCGTGCTCAAATAGACTACTGCAATAGTAAAACGATGTCCTTTTACTTCATCAATCAATGCTGCCCGAGCTACCACTTGACAAGCGCCTGCGGCAAATCCTTGCAATATTCGTGCAGTCAATAATGCCGTTAGTGAGTTAGCACCAACAGCAAGCGAGCTTGCTATTACAAATAAGACTAATCCGATAATGATACTTAATTTACGCCCTTTCCAATCACAAAGAATACCGAAAAATAATTGCCCACAAGCATAACCAATGATAGATGCACTAATAGTATTTTGCATAACTACAGAGGAAATGTGTAGCTCATTACCTATTTCTGGCAAACATGGCGCATATAAATCAACTACAATACCTGCCACGCTGTTGAATAGTGCAGCAAGGACTATAATAAATGTTTCGTATCTGTTTTGTATAGTGCCCATAATAGCTCCATTATATCATTCCAAATTTCTTTTGCATGATACACAATCCCGTTAACCTTGTTAGGGTCTAATCCATTTTTAAATGCTCATTATCTGAACATTTATACCGATTAGTAACTATTTCTTTTACTTTATTTGGATCAGGAAAGGGTAACTTACTTATGTTATTATCAGTTAACTCGTCGTATATTAATCCGAATAGCTTATAATTGTCAAATTGCAGGTGTCATTATAGTTAATTAATTAAGTAATTTCATCAAGGTAATACCTAGGTGAAATTAAAAAAGACTTTGTAGTATAATTGCCTTTTTATAATTTTTTGAAAGCATAACATGTCAAAAAACCTCCCCAGTTAGTTATTGTTAATGGAAGCATTATGCAACAAATAAAATCCTACACCAATTATCAAGAGTTTTGGCATTTTGCCAAGCCTATTTTATTACAACACGAAGCGCACAATAATCTATCGCTAGGTATAGCTCTACGTGTTGAAGATAAACCTGAGCAGCTCAAGCTTGGTCTAGTATTATTTGTTGATGGTCAGGCGAGCAAAGTAGCAATTATCAGTGCTTTTCAGGGTGGAACGCTGATTTTATCTCACACGTGGGAGCTTGCTGATTTGTGTATCCTGCACGCTTTTTTAATTAGCAATGAAGTTGCGCTTCATGGCGTAGTTGCGCAAGTTAAATTGAGTGAGAAATTACCAATCAATCGTGGCAAAGGTTATGGACGCGCTTTAATTACGATGATCTGTGCGCAAATTTTTAAATCTGGTAAAATACCATTATTATTTGTAGATAAAAATAATCCGCTAACCATGCATTTGTACTATTCACTGGGCTTTGCAGCGATTAGCGAAACCAAACATTACATTTTTAAATTTACTTAAATTGAGGGTAAGAAATGACCATCTGGATTGAACCCGTTGAATTACACGGCGAACATGTTTCTTTAGTCCCATTAACCATGGAGCATTATGCACAATTACGCGAGGCATTAGCCGATGGCGAATTATGGAATTTATGGTATACCAGCATACCTAGACCAGAAAACCTTGCCGCTGAAATTGAGCGACGGCTTGGCTTACAAGTTAAAGGCGAAATGGTACCTTTTGCGGTTATGGATAAACGAACCAATCAAGCGGCTGGGATGACAACTTATTGTCGACTAGATCAGGCAAATCGTCGCTTGGAGATTGGTTATACCTGGTATCGCCAAAATTGTCAGCGTACGGCGTTAAATACTGAATGTAAATTGATGCTCCTGCGTCATGCTTTTGAAGTTTTAAATTGTGCTTCGGTTGAGTTTCGTACCAGTGCGTTTAATTTTACCAGTCGTAAGGCGATTGAGCGTTTGGGTGCTAAATTGGATGGTGTTTTACGCAATGCGCGAATTTTAGCCAATGGTGCGATAGGTGATAGCTATGTTTATAGTATCCTGAATAATGAATGGGCAATAGTAAAAACTAATCTTGAGTATAAATTACAGCGTTAAAAAAGGGAGCGCAAAGCTCCCTCCATCCTCATAATATTTGAATCTCTAGAGCGAAGGATTGATAAAGAAGACGATGCGGTGTAGTTAGCGCTACACAAGGATAGTATTCGTAAGCTTGAATTAAATATGCATTTATCAGTTTAACATTTTGTTTTTGAGATGGGGCTTGAGAGCAGTTTCTTAATCGCTGCTGCAGGAAGCTTACTGATTATTAATTTGCTGCTGATATTGTTCCAGTAGCTTGTTTTCAATTTCTTTCTCGCGTAATTTTTTCTTTTGCTCTTCTATTGAGTTAGATAACATGAGTTGCTCTTGTCCCTGTAGAAATTGAGACATTTCCTGCGGGAGTCCAGATTGAGGATAATAATATTGTGTGGCTCCTGTATTTGGAATAAAAATACCACGATAAGAGCTATCGCCGACACCGCCAATATATGTTCCAAGAGGCTGTGATCCATATCTATAGTTTGGCGTATAACTTTCGAAAAGGTTACCATCGCCATATGCCAACGATATAGTAGTTAGGTATAGGATTACAAGGGTATACTTCATTATCTCAACTAATTAAAAATCTATAAAATATGAATCAACTGTAACTATTAGATGTACTATAATCTGGTTAAATGACTACGGTAAATATTCTATCATTGCCTAATCTGTTGTATGGGAAAATCTATTATTGATCAGAAATAAAAGCGCAGCAAGGGGTGATTGAGTTAAAAGTAGCAAGCTAATCACTAGTGAACTTAAAGAAGCAAGCCTGAGAGCTAACTAGTTAAAACAGAAGCAGAAGGCTAGAGCATGTAATCAAAAAGCTGGATCAGTTATTTACTCAGTATATACGTTCTTAGTATAACCTGGCGTATTTGTAAAATACATGGATTCTTAAAGCCACCGTACACGACAACGTGAGTGCTGTGGTATGGGAAGTCCCGCTAGTGAGAGCGGGGCTTCTTAATTAATTGAAGATAAAAACCTTACATTATTTTACTTTAACCTAGCTGTCATTTTTGGGTTAATGTATTATTGACCAATTTCTTCATTCATCATGGTCGTAAACTGATAGGTAGTTGGATCAACATAGAGGTTATAGCTACCCCAACCGTGTCCGGCACCCCACAAAGTCATACCGACAAATCCTGCGGATTCACTGGCGGCATTAGTATTAAGATAATCAATAAATCCTTTTAGCGTCGCCTGACAACTACTTGCCGCACTGGTTGCTGCACCAACTTCGGTTACAATTGCTTGTAAGCCATTAGATTTCAAATAGTCAGCAAAAGCTTGTAAATTAAATCCATTTACTCCTGTGCTCGATAAGGCTGCGACATTTTGACAACTATTTTGTGTCCCAGAGAAATCTGAATCCAAATACTGATGGACATTAATCAGCAAATTACTGGTATCGACTCCTGAAGCCTGTAAATTAGCTTTAGAAAAGACCTGTGCATTGGTTTTACCATCCGCATACGTAGTGGTAGTCCAAGAGTGTAAACCACTCCAGCCATCACCCTCGATTAATATTTTGCCCGGGAAATGTTGTGCTTGTAAATAATTAACCACTGGAATCTCAGCATTGTAGATCTGAGTTGGCGTTAGGGTTTCGCCACTTGCCGCGGCTGGTTCATTGACAATATCCAGCATTAGGTATTGCTGATTAATATTACTATCAGAGCTAATTTGTCCATAAATATTTTTCCAGATTCCAACGTAGTCATTTGGATTGGTGTCTAATTTTCCATCTGGACACTGACTAACGCTTGGATTGCAACCAGAAATCTGACTACCCATCCACGAGTAATGCATATAAGTGTGCAAATCGAGAATAGTATATATTCCTGAGCTAGTCAGCGTTTCAAGTAATGGCTGTACAAAATTAGTCCAGTATGCCATATTTAGCGTATAATCGTCTGCACCACCTAATGCCAGAAAACTCCAACTAATCGGTACTCTGACAGTATTGAGCCCAGCACTAACAAATTGGCGCATATTGGCTAAATCACTATATTTTACTTGACTCTCAGCATCTGCCTGCGAAAGGTCGGGAACCGTAGCGGTATTAATCACGGTACTGAATTCCAAACCAGATAAATTTACCCCAAGATAGGGGAGTTTACGTGTGACTGCGGTTGGTTTGAGGGTGCTATCATTTAAATTACTGGTAATCGGTGAGTAAGTCGGTGTGCCAGTTAAATTACCATTGGCATCAACTGTAAGATTATTAAAGTTCATATGCAAAACAGAATTGTTCTGATATGATTTAAATGTAGTTGCTCCATTAGGGCTAAGATTAAAATCAATATAACCTAAATACGGATTGTTATTCTGGTCGCAACCCCCAGCATGAATAGTCGCCCCAGCATAATATTGGTTGCCGCTGTAAGTCGCAATTTGACTGCCGCTATACGAATTGGAGTAAGTAAGTGGTGGTGATGTAACTTGCCCCTGCCCATTTTGAAAGCATAATACAGGAATAGTACTTTCATAGCCAGTCGTTCCAACTTTGCCAAACCCAGTTAACATATTGGTTATTCCGTTATTAGCTGAGCTAAGTTGTTTTGCAGCAACTGTTGCCATATTGGTATTTTGTGGCTGCTGATCTGAGCTGCTACCGCTATTGCACGAAGCAATTAAAGCTGCCACAGCTGTGATTACAGTAAGATTTAGTTTTTTAATAGTAGGTGTAGTCATGAAAAATCTCCCTTGAGAATAAAATTTTACATAGTCACGGAAATGTGAGCTGTTGTTAGGCGAGATTCTAAAGCGATTTAAGTGATTTGCCTACCGTGTTTTTGCGTGGGTATCTGAATTGATAACTGTTTTTAAATTTATTTTACCTCTTGACTCAGGTAATAATGATAAAATTATTCCTATTCGTTTTCCTCCGATCTGTAAATTAAGGTGATATAACATGCAAAGTATGAAACAAAATTGGAATTCATCATATTTATTTGGTGCCAATAGTGACTTTATTGAAGAGCTTTATGAACTATATTTAGAGGATACTACCAGTGTAGATCCTAAATGGAAACAATATTTTGACTCACTACAGGATGGTGCAGTTAGAGATGTCAACCATAGTGATATCAAAGAAAAATTTACAATTTTAACTAGCAATTCTTTGGCATTAGCAACTAGTGGTGGCGCTGATGGCGTACTTAGCAGCAGTCAAACTAAAGTTTACGGATTGATTGCATCATATCGTGCATGGGGACATAAATTCTCAAAACTAGATCCCTTAGAGCGTAAAGTAGTTGAGCGCCCAGCAGAATTAGACGTTAAGACTTATGGTTTAGAAAATGAACTAGATAATGAATTTTTTGATGATTATGATTTACGTCATGCTAAGAAACTCAAATTAAAAGAAATTATTGCCAAATACGATCAAATTTATTGTGGTTCCTCTGGGTTTGAATTTGCATTTATCAGCGATTTAGAAGAACAAGAGTGGTTACGTAATTATGTAGAAACTCAATATCTTAACTATCAATTAAATTCTGCCGACAAAAAACAAATTCTCCTAAAATTAACCGAAGCCGAAGGCTTGGAAAAATACTTACATACCAAATATGTTGGGCAAAAACGTTTCTCACTTGAAGGTGGCGATACCTTAATTCCAATCTTAGATCGCATGATTAATCAAGCCGCGGAACATGGCGTAGATGATATTTATTTGGGAATGGCACATCGTGGACGCTTAAATACCTTGGTTAATATCACTGGTAAAGCACCACAAAAATTATTTGATGAATTTGATGGTAATTACCCAAGCTATGATTTTGTAACCAGCGGCGATGTTAAGTATCACAAAGGTTATGCTTGTGAATATGTAACCCAAAATGGTAAAAAAGTTAAAATGGCGATGGCATATAATCCATCACATTTGGAAGTAGTTAATCCAGTGGTGCAGGGCGTAGTTCGTGCTAAACAAGATCGCCGCGGAACTAATAAAAATGCCGTTATGGGTGTACTGGTTCATGGAGATTCAGCATTAATTGGTCTGGGTACTAATCAGGCAGTATTTAATATGAGTCATACACGTACTTATGGTGGCTATGGTTTAATTCATATTGTAGTTAATAATCAAGTTGGTTTTACTACTTCACGGGTCAGTGATAATCGCTCATCACGTTATTGTACTGATATTGCTAAAATGATTGAATCACCAGTAATACACGTTAATGGTGATGATTTACGCGCTGTAGCATTTGCAACTGATCTTAGCGTTGCCTATCGTCAGAAGTTTGGACGTGATATTGTAATTGATATGGTTTGTTTCCGTCGTCATGGACACAATGAAGCCGATGATCCAACCCTAACACAGCCTTTAATGTATGCCAAAGTTAAACAGCATCCGGGAACTCGTGCGCTATATGCAGCTCAGTTGGTTAACGAAGGTGTGATTGCAGCAGGTGAAGATAGCGCTTTGGTTGAAGCATATCGTACTGGTTTGCAAAAAGGCGAGCATATTAATAGTGCAAAAATGATTCCATTGCCACGCTATGATTTTGATGTTAAACCATTTATGAATGCTAAATGGGACGATAAAGTAAATACTAAAATCAGCAAGAAAAAATTAGCAGAACTTGCACAAAAAGTAACGACTAAGCCAACTGAGGCATCATTTAAACTGCATCCGACGATTGTTAAACTGATTGATTCTCGAGTTGCTATGGGTGCAGGAACTCAGCCAGTTGATTTTGGTATGGCCGAAACATTGGCTTATGCAGCATTACTTGATGATGGCATTAGTATTCGCTTAAGTGGTGAAGATGCCAGTCGTGGAACATTCTCACATCGCCATGCTGCATGGCATAATATGAACCGTAAGCAACTCAGCGAAGGGATTCATATTCCGTTGAAAAATGCGCAAAATAATAGCTGGTTTGCAGTTTATGACTCAATTCTCAATGAAGAGGGCGTTTTAGGTTTTGAATATGGTTATAGTTTAGAAAGCACTAAATCATTAACAATCTGGGAAGGGCAGTTTGGCGATTTTGCCAATGGCGCTCAAGTGATGATTGATCAATTTATCGTTTCTGGTGAAGCTAAATGGGGTAATTTGAGCCGTCTTGCAATGATTCTTCCGCATGGTTTCGATGGACAAGGTCCAGAGCATTCATCAGCTCGTATTGAACGCTTTTTACAATTAGCCGCTGAAGATAACATTATTGCAGTAATTCCGTCAACTGCGGCGCAGATGTTCCATATGATACGTCGTCAAGCAAAATCAAACTTTGCGAAACCATTGGTAATTTTCTTATCTAAACGTTTATTGCGTGCTAAAGAAGCTATGAGCGATCTAAATAGCATTACTGATGGAGTGTTTTTACCTGTTATTGCTGATGACAGTGCTAAAAAAACCGCGAGCCGAGTGATTTTGTGTACTGGTCAGGTGTATTATGATTTAGTTAAAGCACGTGCTGAGAAAAATTTAGCCGATAGCGTTGCAATCGTTCGTGTGGAGCAATTATACCCATTCCCAGCAGAACAAGTTAAAGCGGAGTTAGCTAAATACACCAAAGCTAAAGATTTTGTTTGGGCTCAGGAAGAACCGTATAATCAAGGCGCGTGGCTACAAATTCGTGAAGATTTAGATGATGCGTTGGGTGGTAAATCACGCTTTAAAGCGGCAAGCCGTCCGCGCGCAGCAGCTCCTGCTTGTGGTACTTCAACTATGCATAATCAACAGCTGGCAGATCTGTTAGTTGCAGCATTGACTAAGTAATGCAAAAAACTATTAATTTGTTAGGTATTATTGCGTTGGGATCATTCGTTGCTGGAATGTTCCCCGCAGTTGGTATCTATTTTTCGATATTAGGTTTTATCTTAACTACGGTTTTGTATGCTAAAGTTGATAAGCTGGGTTATGGCACTAATTTGCTTAACTTTACACTGTATCAATGGGTAGTGATACTAGTTCCAACTGGGATTTTGACCTATTTGGGGGTAGAACGTTTTTCCCAAGGTAGTAATGGTGTAACGTATCTGATTATTATGCTGGTTGTTGCATTGCTTTTGTTTTTGGCGTTTACCAATTATTTTATTGCCAAAAGTCTATTGAGCTTGGGTGAACAAACTGATAGCTTATGGTTTAAAATTAGTGGCACGTTAACCAAGGTTGGAGCATTTACGATGCCGATATTACTCGGGATGTTGTTTGTGATGCTGGCACAGCCATTTTTCTTACTGGGGTGCATTTTATATAAGCCTGCAGGAGATTTGAAATGAGTAAATTACATCAATTCGCGTGGCTGAGTCTGGTGTTGAATTTATTGGGTTATGTGACTCATTGGGGCAGCATTTTTAGCTTGCTAGGTTTTATTGCAACGATTTTTCTCTACCTACAATTTGAACGTCGTAATTTTGTTGATAAAATTGTAAAATTATATATAATAACTTCACTGTTAATGACCTTAAGCTTATTTCTTGCTGCTGCGGCTTACATTATTCAAGTACGTACTCACGTGATGTCGATTGGTTCGATCAGCTTGCTTACTGTTGCGTACCTAGTTGGTTTAGGGGCAGCATTTTTGACCTATAAATTAAGTACTAAAGTTCGTTTAATTGCTGAGCATTGTAATTCTAAAGCATTTAGGATTGCCTCGATTTTATTTAAAATTTCAGCATATACTATGCCCTTAATTGTTGGCATTTTAATTCAGGCGATAGCGCAGTTAGCAGTATTGATTGCCGCTATTATTTATAAACCACATCTTAACCAAGTATAATTTTTATTTAGGGATTGTTTTATGAAAATTGAAATCAGAGTTCCTCAGTTACCTGAGTCAGTAAGTGAAGCGGTATTGTTAGACTGGCACAAAAAAGTTGGAGAATTTGTTAAACGTGAAGAAAATTTGATTGATCTGGAAACCGATAAAGTAGTTATGGAACTTCCTGCTTCAGAAGATGGTGCGCTAGTTGAGATTATTGGTAAACCTGGCGAGACAGTTAAAAGCGGTCAATTGATTGCTTATTTTGACACTTCAGTTAAAGCGGAAGCTGCAGCGCCTGCAGCAGCGGTAGCAGCGGCACCCGCTGCATCCGCGCCAGCTGCTGCACCTGTAGCAACAGCAAAAGGTGCTCCAGCAATGCCTGCGGCAGCTAAAGTTGCTGCAGATAATGGTGTTGATCTGGCGCAAGTTGCAGGTAGTGGTCGTGGTGGTCGTGTTCTTAAAGAAGACGTGCTTGGTGCAATGTCAGGTAAAGGTTCACGGATTGAAGAGCGTGTACCAATGAGCCGTTTACGTAAACGTGTTGCCGAACGTTTATTAGAGAGCCAACATACCAATGCGATATTAACTACGTTTAATGAAGTTAATATGAAACCAGTTATGGACTTACGCGCTAAATACAAAGATCATTTTGAGAAAAAACATGGCGTTAAGCTAGGCTTTATGTCATTCTTTGTTAAAGCCGCAATTGCTGCAATGAAACAATATCCAATTGTAAATGCTTCAGTTGATGGTGAAGATATTGTGTATCATGGTTATTTTGATATCGGGATTGCGGTTGGTTCACCACGTGGTTTAGTTGTGCCAATTTTGCGTAATGCCGAAAATATGTCGATTGCCGATATTGAAAAACAAATTGCCGATTTTGGTAAACGTGCTAAAGATGGTAAACTTGAAATTGAAGAATTAACTGGTGGTACATTCTCTATTACCAATGGTGGTACTTTTGGTTCAATGATGTCAACGCCGATTATCAATCCACCGCAATCTGCGATTTTAGGTATGCACGCGACTAAAGAACGTGCCGTAGTTGAAAATGGTCAAGTGGTGGTACGTCCGATGATGTATCTGGCATTATCTTATGATCACCGGATTATTGATGGTCGCGAGGCGGTTTTATCGCTAGTTGCGATTAAAGATGCGTTGGAAGACCCAGCTCGTCTATTATTGGATTTATAATTTGTTTAATAAAGCAGGTGGGTTTTCCCCTGCTTTATTCTATTGAAAGTGAAAATACGAAATGACTAGTCGAATCTATTGTATCGCAGAATTTGAACCTAAGCTTGGGCATGAGCAAGAATTATTTGAAAAATTAACCAGTTTGGAGCCTTTGGCTCTTCGAGAAGATGGCTGTGTGCGTTATCGGGTGACCCGCCAGATTAAACATCCGCAAGCACCACAGGAGTCAAAATTCTCGATTGTATTTAATGAAGAGTGGGCGAGTATTGAAGCGTTTGAAGCGCATTGTGCTCAGCAGTATTTAGTTGATTTTTTTGAGCGTTATGTTGGCAATCCAGAGACTTCAATTACTGCAGATTGTAATGTGCGCTTATTTAGCGATGAAGTGTAGTTTAAGAGGATAAAAATATGCAAAATTTTGATGTAGTAGTTATTGGTGGTGGTCCTGGTGGCTATGTTGCAGCTATACGTGCTGCACAGCTGGGCTTTAGTACTGCGTGTATTGATGGTTATGTGCGCAACGGCAAATATTCATTAGGTGGAACTTGTTTAAATGTTGGTTGTATTCCTTCTAAGGCATTATTGCAATCTTCAGAAAACTATGCTGAATTAACCCATAGCTTTGTTGATCATGGTATTAGCTGTGACAACCCACAGATTGATATTAAAAAAATGTTGGCACGTAAAGAAGAGATTATTGGTAAAAATGCTAACGGAATTTCATTTCTATTCAAAAAAAATAAGATTACTGAAATTCATGGTTGGGCAAGTTTTAAACAAGCTGACTCAGGCAAATATATCATTAGCGTCGATGATAAAGGCACTCAGCAAGAGATCAGCGCGACTCATGTAATCGTGGCAACTGGTTCTAATTCACGTCATTTACCACAACTGGCAACAGATAATATCAATGTACTGGATAATGAGGGTGCATTAGATTTAAACGCAGTACCAAAAGAATTATGCGTAATTGGTGCTGGAGTGATCGGTTTGGAAATGGGTAGCGTTTGGAGCCGAGTTGGTGCTAAAGTTACCGTGCTTGAAGTTATGGATAAATTTTTACCAGCTGCGGATGAACAAGCCGCTAAAGAATTACACAAAAATCTGCTGAAACAAGGTTTAGTAATTAAAAATGGTGTAAAAATCGGTGAAATTAAAAACGGCAAGAAAAAAGTTACGATTAACTATGAACACAATGGTGAGCAACATAAACTTGAAGCAGATAAATTATTGGTATCAATTGGTCGTGTGCCAAATACCAATGGTCTGAATGCGGAAGCGGTTGGATTAAAACTTGACGAACGTGGCTTTATCGTAGTTGATGACGAATGCAAAACTAATTTACCAAATGTTTGGGCAATTGGTGATGTTGTGCGTGGTCCTATGCTGGCACACAAAGCATCTGAAGAGGGTGTAATTGTTGCTGAACGGATTGCTGGGCAACATCCGCATTTTGATTTTAATACTGTTCCTTGGGTTATTTATACTAATCCTGAAATTGCATGGGTTGGTAAAACAGAACAACAACTCCAAGCAGAAGGTGTGGCATTCAAAAAAGGTGTAGCATCATTTATGGCAAATGGACGTGCGCTAGGTCTAGGTAATAGCGTTGGTTTTGTCAAAATGCTGGCATGTGAGCAAACTGATCGAATTTTGGGCGTGCATATGGTTGGACCATTTGTGTCAGAATTAATCAGTGAAGCGGTGGTTGCGATGGAATTTATGGCAAGTAGCGAAGATTTAGCTCGAATTATTCATGCACATCCGTCACTATCAGAAGTTACGCATGAAGCGGCGTTGGCGTGCGATAAACGTCAGTTACACGGCTAATATAAGGGTTTGATTTATGAGTTTTGTTTATCCGGTAAATAATTTTTATCAAGTAATTGCTAATAACGCTAAATCTGACCCACAGAAGACTATCGTCTTTGAAGATGAGCATAAAATTAGCAATCAGCAATTGTTGGAGCAAGCTGATGCTGTCGCTGATTTTTTGATTCAGCGCGGAATACGCAGAGGCGATAAGGTTGCTCTGGTGATGAGTAATAGCTGGCATTATCTGGCAATTATGTTTGCAATTAGTAAAGTTGGCGCAGTTGCCGTACCGATAAACAACTTTCTGAAACATGATGAGTTGGTCTATGTTTTGACCGACTCACAGTCATGCTTATTATTTGCCTCGGCTAAATTTAATACCGAAGTTCGTGATTTAATCATTAAAACCAATGTAGCTTCAATCGTATGGGTTGACGGTGCACCGCTAGAAAATGAGCGTAATTTTGATTATGCTAAAATTGATTCAACATTGAATTCAATCAGCGAATCGGTTAATCCAGAGCTGGATGATCTGGCAGTGATTATTTATACTTCTGGAACTACTGGTAAGCCCAAAGGTGCGATGCTTAGTTATCGTAACTTGCTGTCGATTGTTTATGGTGCGATCGCGCATTATAAATTGAAAAAAGGGCAAGCAAGGATGATTTGCTATCTGCCGATGTTCCATGCCTTTACTCTTGCGGTTACGATGCTATTACCAATTGTTACTAGTAGTGGCGTGGTAATAGTTCGTTCGATTAGTACCAAGAAAGATTTTGCTAATCTTTTAAAATTGGTATTGGTGCATCGCTGCCGCTATTTTGCTGGTGTCCCAGACATTTTTAGTGCGATGGCTCGTGCCAAACTTCCGTGGTACTTTCATTGGTTCCATAATGTTCGCGGTTTTGTCTCTGGTGCTGCGCCATTATCTGAAGATGTTATTAAACGCTTTGGCGCTAGTTTTAAGCGCGGTAAGCTGCTTCAGGGGTATGGCTTGAGTGAATGTGCTTCAGGTGTATCTTTAAACAAGCCTTGGGCGAATAAACCAGGTTCGGTTGGTACTCCGCTAATGGGATTCCAGATTGAATCTTTTACCGATGATGGTGTGCAAGTTGCACGTGGTGAAATTGGTGAGCTATGGATTAAAGGCGACTGCGTAATGCAAGGCTATTATAATCGTCCAGAAGAAACTGCTGAGACTATCGTCGATGGTTGGTTTAAAACTGGTGATATTGGTTATGTTGATGCTGATGATTACGTATTTATTGTTGATCGTAAAAAAGATCTTATAATTCAAAAAGGTATGAATATTTACCCGCGTGAGATAGAAGAGTTTTTATATACACACGATAAAATTAATGCTGCAGCAGTCGTTGGGGTTAAAGATATTGAAGCGAATGAAACTCCAGTGGCATATCTTGAATTAAAAGAAGGTATCACAGCGACAGAAAAAGAAATTAAAGATTTTCTAAAACCGCTGCTAGCGCCATTTAAACAGCCACGCAAGATTTATTTTATGGAAAAACTACCGCGTAATGCAACGGGTAAAATTCTCAAGCGCGAGCTGCGTGAATTAGCCAATAGTTCTGAAAATATGGTATAATTACTCCTACGGCGATGGAGTTCGCCTTAACCGCCAGTGTGCTGATGACTCCTACCTTAAAAATTTAAGTTAATATCTTTTATTAAAGGTTATACAGCATGTCTTCAATTTATACAAAATACCCACAACCAAAATTACACCACCGTGTTCGTCATCTTAATAATCGTGACTTGGCAATTTTATTTGGCGTTTTTGCTGGTGCTATTGTTGCCATTTATGGGATTGAATCAGGTCATTTCTCTAATATTGCGGTACTAGGTACGGCGTTTGGTCGTCATTGGATTTTCAAGGTTCTAGCTGTGATCTTGAGTGCAGGAACGTTTGGAAATTTATTGAGTTACGTTGGCTCGTGTATTGATATTATTACCAATCATAGAACAATTTTTGATTTCTTTAAATCATTGAAATCTAAATAGGCATGATGTGGCTAACACCACACCTATTTATTAAGCTAGTAAATTAGCCTTTGATTGTTTCAAGAACTAATTCCATCATTTTGGTAAATGCATTTTGGCGTTCCTCACTACTGGTTTTTTCATGAGTTACTAACGAATCTGAGATGGTTAGTACACATGCTGCACGTTTATTTAAAACCTTAGCATTAGCAAACAGTGCAAAGGATTCCATTTCGACACAGCTGCAACCATGTTTACTATTGATTTCTTTGTACTCATCAAAATTCTCACGATAGAATACATCAGAAGAGTGAACCCTTGATTCATTTATTACTAATCCCAATTTAGCCGCAGTTGCAGCAATTTCAGCATTTAATTCTGCAGAAGGGTGTGTTACGTCACTGGTATAACCACTTTGTGTTTTGGCGTAGCTTGACTCACTCCATGCATCCTTAGCCAGAATAATATCGTAGAGGTTTACATTTTTGTCGTATGACCCAGCAGAACCAATACGGATAATATCTTCCACTCCGTAAAAGGCATATAATTCATAAGAATATATCCCAATACTTGCCATACCCATTCCGCTGCCCATTACGGATACTTTTTTACCTTTATAATTACCAGTATAACCATACATATTACGCACATTGTTAAATTGGATTACATCAGTTAAATAAGTATCAGCAATGAATTTTGCACGCAGTGGATCACCAGGCATTAAGACTGTTTTTGCGATAAGGTTTAATTCGGTTGCCTCAATATGAGGGGTAGGAATTGCCATTTTTTTCTCCTAAATGTTATTGATTAATATTGTATTACACCCGTTATTATACTTGAGATTAAGTGGCAATCCATTGTGCAGCGCAAAAATAAATGCGGCTAATTGTGAATTAGATTTGACAGAAGCGTTCTAAATAGTGCATAATCACTATCTCATCAATCGCGGGGTGGAGCAGCTTGGTAGCTCGTCGGGCTCATAACCCGAAGGTCGTTGGTTCAAATCCAGCCCCCGCAACCAATTCAAATCAATATCTTACAATAAATAATCAAAAATCATAAATCTTAGGATTGCCCTCTATTTGCCCTCTGTTAATTCTTGAGTCCGTTATTATAACACTCCCTTAATTATCTTGTTTTGGTGGTTTTCACTAAATACTTCGCAACTTCAAGTATTGGAAAGTATACCCTTGCTGCTTTACCTTCTGCTTTTTGGTAGTTTGGTAAGTCTTTTCCTGTTTTTAACCGTCTGCTAACAGTAACAACAGAAATATTTAGCTCGGATGCTAACTGGTCTTTGGTTAGTCGTCCATTCTTATATTTAATTTTCAATCTTTCATACTCAATTTCTAACTCGGTCATAAATGTCCCTTTCTAACTAATAAAATAAACATAAATGGTGCAGCAAATTAAATTTTTAAAATGCTGCATTAAAAAATTAACGACTACATATTCATTCATTGTTTTGATTTATTCTAAATTGTTAAAGAACTTTAAACTTTATATTAACTTATGATACAATAATTGGATATTGAAAGTTAATATAAAACTTTATATAGATCGGAAGAGCACACGTCTGAACTCCAGTCACTTAGGCATATCTCGTAT